>Ga0335081_10010020_pt1 | contig 15291 bp, 14 predicted proteins | sample Lox_Sample_35_FD_206713 | JGI IMG/M metagenome (GOLD analysis project Ga0335081, IMG submission 206713) | Soil microbial communities from Loxahatchee National Wildlife Refuge, Florida, United States - Lox_Sample_3.5 | ecosystem: Environmental > Terrestrial > Soil > Wetlands | place: USA...
AGGTCGCGCTCCACGGTGCGCAGGGGGATGCCGGCGCGCCGTCGCTCGAGCAGGGTCTTCAGGATCGATTCCGGCGAACCGCGGCATTTGTGCGCGTCCGCCACCGTGTTCATGGCCCCTGCACGCAAGAGAGCCACCGATGGGAGCGGCGCATCGCCGTAGCTGCGAACGAAGGCGGTGAGAACCAGGTGCCCGGTGCCGTCGCCGCCATTCACGCCCAGCAGCTCGATCCCTCGCGCCTTGAAGCGCTCCGCCGCGAACTCTAGCTCGTCATGCGTGGCGCAACTGGCCAGCTCGCCATCCCCGTCCAGGAGCGCGCGCAGTCGGCTCGCGATCTGGGGAGCTCGGCGATTGCGCCGGGCAAGCGGATTGCTCACGATGCCGATCCCCGCCATGCCCTCGTTCAGCCCTCCCCGGCCGCCGCTGCAAGTGGTCCTCGTCAGTCCCCAGATCCCCCCCAACACGGGAAACGCGGCGCGCACCTGCGTCGTGAGCGGTTCGCGGCTCCACCTCGTCGGGCCGATCGGATTCTCACTCGACCAGTCAAGCCTGCTGCGCGCAGGCCTGGACTACTGGGCCTCGCTCAAGCTCACGGTCCACGCCGGATGGCACCAATTTGAGACGGAAGCACTGCAAGGTCAAATCGAAAAGCTGCACCTCTTCAGTGGGCGCGCCGACCGGAGCGTGTTCGAACGTCGCTTCTCACCCGGCGACTTCCTCGTCTTCGGTTCGGAACAGGCAGGACTCCCACCAGCCCTTCTCGGTGCCTACCCCGAACGGTGCTTGGGGATTCCCATGATGCCAGGGCAGCGAAGCCTGAACCTCGCGACGGCGGTGGGCATCGGGGTATACCAGGCGCTCCGGAGCTTGGCCTGCCAGGGTTGAAACGGCGCTTCCTGCCACGCGCGGATAAGATCGGCCGCATGTCCTTGCTCGAGGGGCCGGGCGACCTCGCACAGGTCCCGCTTGCGGCAGTTCTCATCGACGCGCTCAACCAGCGGGCGACCGGTGTCCTCACCGTCGAGCACGGAAACGGTGCATCTCGGGTCTTCTTGCGCGACGGCATTCCGGTGGGCGCCCAGTCGTTTTGCGACTTCAGGCCTCTCGGCCAAGCCCTGCTCGCGGCCGGTCTCATCGACGTCGAGGAGCTCGGACAGAGCCTCGCCGAGATGGCTCGCTCCGGGAGGCCGCAGGGCGAGCTGCTCATCGAAATGGGTGCCGTCACCCGCGAGCAAGTCGACTGTGCGCTCACCGAGCAACAGGCCGCTTATCTCGCGGACATCGCGGGACTCGCGGCTGGCCGTTTCGCATTCGATCCAGGGGCTCCCATCCCGCCCTGGACGCAAGAGATCCGCATCTCTCCACTCAGGGCCATCGTGGATGCGCTGGAGAAGCCCCAGGCGGTGCCGCTCGTCATCTCCGCGCTCCAGCCGGCTGCTGCCGCTCCGCTTTCGCTCGCGCCCGGGTATCGACAGCTTGCCCCCGCCTTCGGCTTCAGCCAGGTCGAGGCAGCACTCGTGGATAGGCTCCACTCGCTCACCACGCTCGAGGTGTTCTTTTCCGAGCCAGGGGTGCCTCCCGAACGGGCGCGCGCGATCATGGCGGCGCTGCTCCTGTTGGGCCTCGCTCTCTCGCGCAGCAGCCAGGGAGAGGTCATGGAGTCGGTACCTGGACTGGTGGTTGATCTCGCCGACCTGGCGGGCGTCCCCATCGAGGCGGAACCATCCCCCGTCCGCGCTCTCTCCGGTGCTCCGGCCAGCGCCCCGTCGATGGAAGGAGAAACGGGCGACAAGGCCTACCCTGGCCCCACATCGCCTCCCACTGCGCCCAGGATCGCGACCCCGCCCGCTCGACGCAGCGACCCCCAGGAGGCGCGGCGCCGCCGCCAGCGTCTCCTGCAACGCGCCATGCAGAACATGGGCGTGGGACCGCTCTCGGGACAGCGGCCGCCTTCAGCGCGGGTTTCCATGCCGACCTCGAAGGAGGCGCGGCCAGCGACGCCCGCAAGCAAGGCTGAGCAGGAACTGCGCCTTTCCCTCGAGGCCGCCATCCCTCGCGCTCGGGAGAAGGATCTCTTCAAGCGGCTCGGGCTCCCGTACAAGGCGACTCGCGAGGAGGTCAAGGCTGCCTACCTCCACCTTGCGAGACAGCTCCATCCCGATCGGTTTGCCTCCGCCCAGCTCGCGGACCTGGCCGATCAGGTGAGGGACACCTTTGCCGCGTTCAACGAGGCTTACGAGGTGCTCGCCGACGATCGCAAGCGCGCCGAGTACCTGGCGCGTTCCCAGGCGAGCACCGCCGTCGACGGGCAGGCGCGCAAGGAGGAGGCGATGGTCGATTTCCAGAAGGCCGAGGCGTGCACGCGGACGCGCGATTTCTTGAAGGCCCGCGCCTTCTACGAGGCGGCCCTGCGCGTCGATGCCCGGCCGGAATACCAGGTTGCCTACGCGTGGGCACTGCTGCAGGATCCGAACGGGGACAAGGCGCGGGCCAAGATTCTGGCGGAGGCGGCGCTTCTCGACAGGGCCTGCGCCGAGAGGGCCGCCCTTGTGTGCGCGGCCCTCGCGCGTCACGAGGGGGACGACGAGAAGGGCGAGCGCCTGCTGCGGCAGGTGTTGCAGGTGAACCCCCGCAACGCCGAGGCCGAGCGCGAGCTCCGGGCACTCGAGTCGAGGCGCGACAGGGCAAGGCAGACCCTGGCCGGATCTTCGTCGCGCAAGGCAAAGAGGTAGAGGTGGGCGTGGGGACGCAACCTTGACGCCTCGCCGCTTCCGGGGCGACCATCCGGGGCGTGGCGTGACGAGGCTGGAAGGGCTTGACATCAATCAACCAGCAGCTCGCACGCCTGGATGGCTGGCCAGGGTTCATGCCGGGGCATGCGGTGGGAGCCGCGCTCGCCACCGCGCGAGAGGGAGGTTAGACGAATGCAGAGCCCCGCTGACCCCGCCCGTTCCGCCCGAGCCGGAGGGGGGCGGATTGGAAGGTCGCTGGCCTCAAGGACGACACATGGAAGCAGGCTGCCTTCATCCTGCCGACCGGCCAGACCTCGCGAGGTGGAGGGGCGGCGCGCCCGGGGGGGCGAGTGCCTGCTGTGCCCAGACACCTCGCGGTGCTGGTCAGCCGTCGCTCGGTCCGGATCTCCTGGCCCTCGCGCCTGAGAGGGTCTACAGAAGGTGAACGCCTTGCTCGAGAAGGAGAGGGAGCGGCTGGAGCGCGAAGACGGGTTCGCGGGCAGCCTCTCCGACGCGGGGATCCTGGAGCTGGTCCAGACGCTCGAGCGCTGGAAGAAGAGTGGCGCGCTGCGCATCGAGGGCGGCAAGGATCGCGTGGCCACGGTGTGGTTTCGAGAGGGTCGCGTCGTCGATTGCGAGGTGGGCCGACTTGTCGGGGAGGTGGCCTTCTACCGGCTGTTGACCTGGCGAGATGGGCAGTTTGCCATCGAGCTGGGGCCGGCAGAGCGGGAGGAGCGCATCGGCGTTGGCACGCAGGAGCTCTTCGTGGAGGGCAAGCGCCGGATCGACGAGTGGGGCCGGATCGTCGGTGAGCTTCCCTCATTCGACGGCGTCTTCCGCGTCGACTACGATCTGCTGGCGGAGCGTCTCGCCGACCTCCCCGACAGCGCGAACGGGCTCATCAGGCTCCTCGACGGAAAGCGCACCCTCGCACAAGTCATCGAGCAATGGGAGCAGGACGACGTTGCCGCCGCGAGGACCATCTCCAAGCTCTGTTCCGACGGGATCGTCCGGCCGATGGAATCAGCGCAAGTTCTCAATGAGAGCCCGGCCCCGGCGCCGCGAGCCGTGGACCCGGGAGAGAGCGACTGGTTTTCCCGTTCCGATTGGTTTTCCTGTTCCGACGAGGGCGGGAGGGAAGTCCCGGATGTGAGGGCGGCGATCGCGAGCACTCCTCCACCGCTCGTGAAGGAGTGCGCCGCTCCCCCACCGCGCATCGTGCGCTTTCCGGCGAAGCGAAAGGAGGCCACGTCCGAGGGGATCCGATCACTCATCTCGCCACCGGCCGCTCCAGGCGAAGCCGCCCCGGCGCCCTCGACTACCGGTCCCGATCGTGGTCAAGCGCTGGACCGGGCACGCGCCAGCCGGTGGAGCGGAGGGCCGCTGCGGAAGAAGGGGGTGCAGACCATGCTGGCCGCGCTGGTGGCGGCAGGAGCTCTCCTCCTCGCGTGGGAGGTGTTCTCGGACATCCGGGCGAAGGGGGCAGAGCAGGTGGCGAGCAAGCCTTCGGCGCGCGGGCCAGAGGTTCCTCCGACGGGAAGGCGGGTCAAGAAATGAACAGTGCAGTGGTGGGGCGTGTAGCCAGAGCGGGTGGGAGAGCGCAGGCGCGGGGGAGCGGTCCCGCCGGCTTTGACCCCGGACGCGGCGGCGTCGCTCCACACCCCGATCCGCGCGTGCGACATCTCCCGGGCGGGTGGGTCTGATCTTGCGCGTTCTCGGTATCGAGACGAGCTGTGACGAAACCGCGGCTGCGGTGGTGGAAGACGGTCGGCGTGTCCTGTCGGACGTCGTCGCCACGCAGATCGAGCTGCATCGTCTCTGGGGTGGGGTGGTTCCCGAGCTGGCCAGCCGGAACCATGTCGTACAGGTCATGCCGGTCGTGGACGAGGCGCTCAATCGCGCATCGGTCATCCCTTCCCACCTGGACGGCATTGCCGTCACGAGCGGGCCCGGTCTCATCGGTGCCCTCCTGGTTGGCGTTCAGGTGGCGAAGGCGCTAGCGCTCGCCTGGAGCAAGCCGCTGGTGCGGGTGAACCACCTCGAAGGCCACCTGGTGGCGAGTTTTCTTTCCGACAGGACGCCCGGGTTTCCTTTCCTCGGCCTGGTGGTCTCGGGGGGGCACACCTCCCTTTACGCAGCGGAGGGATTCGGCCGCTACCGGCTCCTCGGGGCGACGCGAGACGACGCCGCCGGCGAGGCCTTCGACAAGGGCGCCAAGCTCCTGGGCCTGCCCTATCCCGGCGGCATCGCCATCGACAGGCTGGCGCGCGGGGGCGATCCCTCGGCGGTGCGATTCCCGAAGGCGATCGTGCGCGGGAGCGAGCTCGACTTCAGCTTTTCGGGTCTCAAGACAGCCCTCTTCCGCCACGTTCGCCGGACGGGCCGGCCCAGCGGGCAGGTGCTCGCGGATCTGTGCGCGAGCTACCAGGAGGCCATCGTTGCCGCGCTGGTCCAGAAGCTGTTTCGGGCCGCGCGGCGCCTCCAGTTCGAGCGCATCGTGCTCTCGGGAGGCGTTGCCGCGAACAGCCGACTGCGCGCCGCCGTTCTGGAGCGGGCGGGGGAGTACGAGGGACTCGAGGTCTTTCTTCCTGCGCCGAGGCTCTGCACCGACAACGCCGCCATGATCGCGGTGGCGGGGACCGAGGCGCTCCTGCGCGGCGAGCGAGACGGCCAGGATCTCAACGCCGATGCGGCCTGGCGGCTGTGACCTATCCGCCGCCGAGCGCCCTCCTCAGGAAGTACGGGCTCCACGCCAAGAAGAGCTGGGGGCAGAACTTCCTGTGCGACGAGGGAGTGCTGCGCCACATGGCGCGCCTGGCAGTGGAGGAGAAGGGTCAGCGGGTGGTGGAGCTGGGCGCGGGGCTCGGCCATCTCACCGCCCGGCTCATCGAGCGGGGAGCCGACGTGGTCGCGGTGGAGCGCGATCGGGACATGGCGATGGTGCTGCGCGGCGAGATCGGCGATCGGGCCCGGGTGGTAGAGGCCGACGCCGCCCAGCTCGACTACCGGGCCCTCGCCGCGGGTGGCAAGCTGGCGGTGGTGGGAAATCTGCCCTACCACCTGACGAGCTCCATCCTCTTCTCGGTCCTCGATGCCCCCCAGGTCCTGAGCCGCGCCATCTTCCTGTTGCAGAGGGAGGTGGCAGAGCGGCTAGCTGCCGGTCCCGGCACCAAGGCGTGGGGCCTGCTCTCGGTGCTCTTGCAGCAGCGGGCGCGCGTTCAGCTGGAGCGCCGCGTCGCACCGAGCGCTTTCTTGCCTCAGCCCAGGGTGGAGAGCGCCGTGCTGCAGATGGACTTCGGTCCGCCGCGCGTCGCGGTGGCCGACGAGGGGCGATTCGGACGGCTCGTCAAGGCCGGGTTTGCCCAGCGCCGGAAGATGCTCTCCAACGCCCTGGCAGCGGGACGCGTCGCGTCCCCGGACAAGGTCGTCGCCGCGCTCAGGGTCGCCGGGATCGACCCCCATCGGCGCGGCGAGACACTGTCCGTGGAGGAGTGGGCAGCACTCGACCGCGCGCTCGAGGACGACGCTCGGGGGTGAAGACGTCCCCGAGCGCCGGGTCCAACGAGGGCGGTGGTCTTGCCTGGGGAGCATCCGCGTGCGCCCGCACTGCACGAGGGTCGCCCTTCGTTGCGGGGCAGCTCCTCAGCGGCCCGACTGTCCGAGGCCGAAGGCCACTTCGCATCCCGGGAAGCCCGCGATGACGGTGTGCTGATTGACGGCAGGCGCGTGACCCGGGCGCGCTCGCCCAAGGCGCACCTCCCGCGGGTTGCCCTGCGCGCCGCGCAGGGCGTGCACGAGCAGCCGGACCGTGGCCAGGTCGATGCGCCCGGCCTGGGCTTCCCCGACGAGCACGTCGGCGGCGCCGCGGGCGTCGAACGGCTCGGATCGATAGGACCTCGCCTGGGTGAGCGCGGTGAACGCGCTCGCCACCCCCACCACCTGCGCGGCCCGCGCGGGCGGGCGAGGCAGCGACGGGTAGCCGTGGCCGCGCTGCCAATGGTGCGTGAGCGTGGCCTCGACCGCCGGGTGCCAGCCGAGTAGCCCAGCCAGATAGAAGGCACCGAGAAGCGGATGCGCCGCCACGTCCATCGTCTGCTGCCGGTCGAGCCGACCGGTGGCGCACAGGAGGCTGGAGGAGAGATGGCGCATCCCGAGGTCGTGGAGCAGGCCCGCCGCAGCCACCTCGGGCAGCGCGGGAGGCTCACCCACCGCCGCAATGATCATCCGCGAGGCCACGGCCGCGGTCGCGAGCGCGTGGCGATAGCGAACGGGATCCGAGGTCTTGAGCGCGCTCAGCTCTTCGAAGAGCGCATCGGGCAACCGCACTGCCAGAAGCGCCCTCGCCACCGCCGACAAGACCTGGGTGCCGCGGAAGAGGTACCGGAAGGGAAGATCGGCGAGCGGGATGTGGAGGTCGCCAGCGAGGAAGGTCTCGGAGAGCGCCCGGCGCGGTGCCAGCGGGGCGGCCAGGGCCATCTCCTTCAGCCCCCTCACCGAGATGACGAGGCCTCGCTTTCCGAAGACGATCCCATCAGCGTCCGCCAGGTCGCGCGGCAGCGCGAGGCGATCGTACATGCGAGCTCCCCCCTTTCCTGCTCGAAGGGTAGCAGAGCGCGCGTGAACCGGCCCATCCGTTTTGGATGTCGAGCCATGGCGCAGCGCGTCACGAAGGCTCGCCCGGGCGTCCCCCGCTCATCGCCTTCGCCGCGAAAGCGCCCGATCCATCTCGCGCTTCGTCTCGCGTTCCGCGATGGCGTCGCGCCTGTCTGCGTGGCGGCGCCCCTTGGCGAGGCCGAGCTCGACCTTGGCCCAGCCTTCCCGGAAGTAGATCGAGAGCGGCACGAGCGTATATCCGCGCTGTTCGACCTTGCCGCGGAGCTTTTCCAGCTCGGCCCGCTTCATGAGAAGCTTGCGGGCTCGGAGTGGGGCATGGCCGAAGTGGACCGCCGGCCCGTACTCCCCGATGCGACAATTGATGAGGAAGAGCTCGTTCCCGCGCGGCTGCGCATAGGCGTCGGAGAGCGACAGGTTGCCCGCGCGCAGCGACTTCACCTCGCTCCCCATGAGGCAGAGGCCCGCCTCGTAGGTGTCCTCCACCTGGAAATCGAAGTATGCCCGGCGATTTCTTGCCACCACCTTCACGCCCGCGTCCGCCTTTCCCGGTCCCTGCTTCATGAGAGCGCCACGTTGTCGATGAGGCGGGTGGCGCCGACGAACGCGGCCACGAGCATGCGACTCCCGGGCTCCACCCGCTCGACGCGGCGCAGGGAGACCCCCTCCACCACCTCCACGTAGTCGACACGGGCACCGGCGGCTTCGAGTACCTGAGCGGCGCGGGAGCGCAGCGCCAGCGCATCCCGCTCGCCCTGCCCAACCCGCGCCTGCGCCTCGAGGAGGGCCCGCGAGAGCGCGAGGGCCGTCTGCCGCTCCACTGCTGACAGGTAGGTGTTGCGCGACGAGCGCGCGAGACCGTCCTCCTCGCGCACGATGGGCACGCCGAGGACCTCGACCTCGAAGTCGAGGTCTCGCACCATGGCCCGGATCACCTGGAGCTGCTGCCAGTCCTTCTCGCCGAAGACGGCCACCTGCGGACGGGTCAAGTTGAGAAGCTTCGCCACCACCGTGGCCACACCGCGGAAGTGATCGGGCCGCGTCTTCCCACACAGTCCCGTGGATGTGCGCTCCACGGTGACCCAGGTCTCGTGGTTCTCCGCGAAAACGCGCCCCGGCCCTTCCGGCGCCAGCACCCAGTCGATGCCGGCGCTGGAGCACTTGGCGAGATCTCCCTCGAGGTCGCGGGGGTAGCGAGCGAGATCCTCGCCCGGCCCGAACTGCGTCGGGTTGACGAAGATGGTGGCGAGCGCCAATCCCCCCTTCCAAGATCCCTGTTTTCCTGAGGAACCAGGGGGATCGGCGCGCTCGTCGGCTCGCCGCCGCGCCTCGTGCATGAGCGCCATGTGGCCGGCGTGCAGAAAGCCCATGGTGGGTACCAGGGCGATGCGCCGTCCGGCCTCGCGGGCGAGAGAGCAGCGGCACTGCCATTGCCTGGGATCGACGATGAGTTCGGCCGTCATTGGATGATGGTGTACCGGACCGCCGGGAAGTCCACCCTCGCCAAGAAGGGCAACCGCGGTCCCCATTTCAGGACAATGCTCGAGATGTCAATCGCTTGCGTCATGTTCGAGGGCCTCGCCGCATCGCGCGCGAACGTGAATGCGCCCGATGGTTGCCGGGCAAATGCCCGAGCCCACTGCCAAGGCTCGCGTGGAGGGAAAGCGGCTGCCGCCTCGCGGTCACCGGCGAGCAGGGGGTATCCCCACCTGCGCGGGCGCGTCCGCGGGGGGTCGTCGAAAGCGGTGCCGATTCACGGCGGGCGGGCCCGTTCATCGGTCGGCCAGATCCTCCGGGAGACGGTGGCATCATGGCGGGTTGCCATCCCTCTGCCCGCTGGTGCCCTCCGGGAGGGGATCGCGCCCACCACGAGGCGCCCAGGCACCAGACCAGCGCGCAGCAGGCCGTCCTCGGGGTGTTGGGTGCGACCGCGTTGAACCATCCACGTCGGGCAAAAAGCCTCCCAGCGACACAGGGCACGGCGCATCCCCGCTGTCGGGAACACGCCGAGGCATGCCCAGCTGCATGCATCGGCCCGCAAGGACTGCTGGTGAGACGCCCCGTGTGAAGATGACCGACCGTGGACCGAGGCGAACGCGAACGGCATGCTCGTGGTGCTCTCGCTCCGGCGAGAGCGCACACAATCCTCGGGCTCTTCGGATGCCCGACGTCCGGGCGCCGTCCGCGTCTGGTGAACGGAAGAGCAGGGACCGATCGCATCGGATCCCGGGTCCCTGGGAGCTCCTCGATGTCAGACGGGCGCGCCCTGCACCTGCGCGTCCCCGGGGTGCTCGCCCTCGACCGCGTGCAGGATGCGCAGCGCTGGCGCGTGAAAGCTGTGCTCTTCGGCCGGGAAGGCCCCCCGCTGCACCTCGGCCACGTACCCCCCGATCGCGTCCGCGATGGAGCGGCCGAGGTCGGCGTAGCGCTTGACGAACTTCGGCTTGAAGGCGCCATCCAGGCCAAGCATGTCGTTCACTACGAGCACCTGGCCATCGCAGTTCAACCCGGCGCCGATGCCGATGGTCGGGATCCCCAGTTGTGCGGTGACGGAACGCCCCAGCTCGGCGGGGATGCACTCGAGCACCAGGGCGAAGCAGCCGGCTTCTTCGAGCGCCAGTGCGTCCTCGAGCAGGCGGCGCGCCGGCTCCGACTCCTTCCCCTGCACCGAGTAGCCTCCCATCCTGTGGACCGACTGCGGCGTGAGGCCGATGTGGCCCATCACCGGCACGCCCGCCCGCACGATGCGTCGAATGACATCGGCGTAGTCGGCGCCCCCTTCGAGCTTGACGCCCTGTGCGCCGGTCTCGGCGAGAAGCCTCATGGCGTTCTTGACCGCCTCGTCGGCGCTCGCCTGATAGCTGCCGAATGGAAGGTCAGATGTGAGGTGGGCGTGGCCCCCGGAACGCGCCAGGCCGCGGCTGACGGCGGCCGTGTGGTAGATCATGTGCTCGAGCGTGACGGGCAGGGTCGAGTCGTGGCCCTGAAACACCATTCCCAGCGAGTCTCCCACCAGGATGGCATCCACGCCCGCCTCATCGGCGAGCCGCGCCATGGCGGCATCGTAGGCGGTGACCATGGCGATCTTCTCGCCGGCACCCTTCATCTTGCGCAGATCGACAGAGGTGAGGCGCTTGCGCGGCCTCGCTGGCTGGCTGGACACTTTGACCTCCGGTGCAGGCCCATTGCCGGGTCCCGCCCTGAGAAAGATCTATCTGTACCCTGATGCACCCGCCCTTGCCAAGGGATTGGTCGGGGGGACGAGCGGACGACGGACGACCGAGGGAGGAACGTCCCGCCGCGAGGACGGGCACTGACCCTAACGGGCTGGGTCGTAGTGTTGCGTCCCCTTGCGATGGCGCTTGATCACCGAGACGAGCGCATCGGTGTCCGCCCCGCTGGAAAGGTCGATGTCGTTCGTGTTCACGACGAGCAGAGGAGCCTCGTCGAAGCGAAGGAAGAAGTCGTTGTAGGCGTCGACGACCGTGTTCAGGTAGCCCGGCTCCAGCTTTCGCTCGAAGACATGCCCGCGCCGGCGAACGCGTTGCATGAGCACTTCTTGCCGGGCCTGCAGGTACACGACGAGGTCCGGTTTCACGGTGCGCGCGCCGATGAGCGCGAAGACCTGCTCGTAGAGTGCGAGCTCGTTCGGGTCGAGATTGAGCGTCGCGAAGATCCGGTCCTTCTCGAACAGGTAGTTCGCGATGGTGACCTGGTTGAAGAGGTCCTGCTGAAACAGGTCCTGCTGCTGCTGGAAGCGCGACAAGAGGAAGAAGAGCTGCGTCTGGAAGGCGTACTTGCGGCGATCCTCGTAGAAATTCGCCAGGAACGGGTTCTCGCCCGCCGGTCCGGTGACCAGCCGACCTCCCAGCCGCTCGGCGAGCAGGATCGCCAGAGTGGTCTTGCCAGCTCCGATCGGACCATCGATGGCGATGTAGCGCGACCTTCGCATCGAGAGAGGCAGTCGAGCAAGGGGCCGAGCTTGCCACGGGCCCCCCCGGCTGTCCACGCGCGCTGGCGTCGCGAAGGGGTAGCCCTCCGCTCGCGCCCACCCGGGGGCGGTAGAAGGGGTGGCACTTGCGAGACTGTGGACGAGCAGCCCGGTTCGAATGTCGGTCCAAGAGGGCGAAGGGACAGTAGCCACCGCACCGAAGGTGATCCCCCGCAGGGCTCCCTGTCCCGACGTGTCCGCTGACCGCGATCGTTGTGGGGGATCGGTCGGATCCGCGGGGAGGAGGATCGGCGCCTTGCCGAGCCGGCCGTCCTGGCGACAGATCAGGACGCCGCGTGATGGCGCTCGTTGCCGAAGGCGCGGGATACCCGCCTGCTCGCCGTCAGCGTGGGGCAACGTTCGGGACCGTCATGCGCGTCGCCGGATCGCTGGCCCGGGCGGCGCCAAGGTTCCTGTTCCTGCGGCAGCGCTCAGCCCCCCGCCCCCTGCCACCATTCGAACTTCCTCCCCAGCGGATCGCTGCGGTCGAAGAAGACGAGGTAGGCGGCCGCGTCGTAGGCGAGGAAGGCGGGACGGCCGCGGGCAACGCTGCCAAGCTGTCGCAGCTGTCGCCAGGTGCCGGTGTTGAAGTAGCAGCCCGGCTTGCCGTTCACGAGGCCGAGCGGCTTCATGTCGGCAAAGTGCGTGTGGCCGTTCACGACGTAGTGGAGCCCCCGGTTCTCCTTCTGCTCGAGGGCGCGCAGCGCCGTTCGCGCGAAGCGGACGTCGAGGAGCTTCATGAGGAGGTAGTAGAGCTGGGTGAGGCGCGGCTCGTCGCGCGGCTTCGCGCGGGCGGAGAGCGCGAGGAGGAGCTTCACGCGCTGGGCGAAGTCGAGCTTGAGCGGGCGATGATGTGCCCGCATCCAGGTTCGCACCCACGGATTGGAAAGGAACTCATCCACGAGATCGCGCCAGACCCGCCCGACGACCTGAGAGAGGAAGCGCGGCTCTTCCCGGGCGACCGTGCGGACCCAGCCCGGCACCGCCAGGATGGGTCGCACATCGTCGATGTCGTCGAGGCGCTGGTCCTTCAGGTTGGCACGCCGCTCGATCTCGACCGGGAAGCGGACGATGAGCTCGGAGGCGATGATGTCGCTCAGGGGCGCCGATCCGTCGGGCTCATGGCAGAGCCGATCGACGGTGTGCCCGTGGTAGGCGAGCACGCCTTCCTCTGGGAAGACCATCGAGAAGGGCAGGGGAGCGTCGCCACCCTCCATCGAAAGGGCCGCCCGGACGGCTGTCCTCGCCGCCGGTGCCACTGCGAGCGGACGGTCGTGGTTGCCGAGGACGTAGCTCACCTCCAGCACACCCTCCTCCACCTTGCGCCGAACCGCCGCGAAAAACGGGCGGTCGGCCTCGATGGTGGCCTCCACGATCGTCTTCACCTGCGCCGCCATCTCGGCGGATGGCTCCGCGTAGGGTCGCACCGCGCTCGACAGCCACTGGGGCGCTCGCACGAGGTCGAAGATGTCGCCCAGGAGGCACAACCTCACCGGCGCGCCGGGGCGTCCGCCCTCGAGCCGCTCCCAGAGGCGGCGGAACTGGGCCGCCCGGGCCATCGGGCTCGGCGCGCCGGGGCGAAGATGAAGGTCCGAGACGAAGACGAGCATTGCTTGCGAGCTGTCCCGTACTACGGCACGCCTCTCCCCGGCGAAAGATCCGTCGAGGGCGATTCGCCCGTTGACTCGGACGGGGCGAATTGCCTCCCGGTGTCGGCGCAACGGCAAGGCCATGGCGGCTGCTGGTTGTAATCGCTGCGTCCCCGAGTCAATCGCCGATGCCTCGTCAGCCACACTCCGAAGGGTCTGACAAGGGATTCGTCTTGTTCGGCCAGGTCGGTGCCTGCCTCGAGCAGGGGGCTTGTGCCGTCCGTCGAGCCTTCGCGCGCCCCGGTCCCGCCTCAGCGCGGCTCGAGTCCCGACGCGCGGCGCAGGGTGTCCCAGGAGTAGATCCCGGTGCCGTGCCCGTCGGACCACTGGATCTGGATGGCGTAGTTGCCCACCCCCCTCACCTCGAGCGGCCGGATATCCGGAGGAATGCTCGCTCTATCGAGCAGCTTGCGGCCTGTGCCCTCCTCGACGCAGCTCGCGCAAGGGCATTGATCGCGCAGCGCGAGCGGCGGGATGGTGGAGCGGACCCCACCGGGCCACTCGATGAGCAGCTCGCCGTTGTCGGAGAGCGCGATGCTCTCGGGGGGAGCGGTGGTGCTTGGTCTCAGGGAGATGCGATCGAGCAGGCCCATTGGTGCGACTTCAGATGGCCAGGAAGACCTCGCCTGTCAAGAAGAAGCAGCAGCGAGCGAGCGGAGCAGTTCGGACCTGTCCTCGAGCGGCGAGGTGCAGGGTCTGTCCTCGGAGACGTAGAGCTCGGATGCGGGCAGGGAGCGCGCCAGGCGGAGGACCGTCGCCGACCGCGTGCCATAGAACGGGTCGTCGTGGATGCAGGTTGCGCCCGGTCCATGCAGCACCAGCACCTGCCGGAGGCTGGCGAGGTCGAGGTCGATCGGCCAGCGGGCACGGACCCGCTCGCCGCGCGGCCCCCGGTCTTCTTGCACGCTCTCGCTGACCACGTGCAGGCCCGGCTCGAGGTCCTCGAACTGCGCCGTCTCGCCGTCGTGGCAAAGGAGGAACGCCTGCTTCGCGTCGGCGACCACGAGGTGGAAGCCGTTGTAGTTGGCGGGGCAGAAGAGCTCCCCGCGGGCCAACTCTGCCCGTGCCTCGGCGGCGTCCCGGTACCGGAGAGCCCTGTCCACGAGCTCCCCGCGCGAGCGTCGCGTCGCGCTGCCCGCGCCGGAGCGCCGGTTGGTGAGGGCCGCGAAGAGGCCGTACCCCGAGACGCCGATCCAGGTCCCGCCCGCGAGAAGGTCGCGGGGCGCGGCGAAGCGGGGTCCCTGCGCCGGTTCGCGCAGCGCCCATCCCCGCGAAGGGCGACCGAGGCGCTCATCGCGGTTCGCGGCTACCACGAGCGGCCAGCGCCCCTGGGGAAGGAACGAGAAGGCGATGGTGCACATGAGGGAGGCGCGGGGGTCAACCTCGCCGCGGCCCTGCGTCACTCGAGGCAGCGAGGCCAGCCTTCACCCGCTCGAGGAGGGAAACGCGCTGCTGCTCGAGCGCGGGCGGCACGGTGGGGCCGAGCTTCTGGAACCACTCCGCCTGGCTCTCGAGTTCGACCCTCCACTCCTCGAGGTCGACCCGGGTCGCCGCTGCCACGTCGGCGTCCTTGAGCCCGCGAACGTCGAGATCGCCGTCGCGCGGCGTCAGGCCGATGACCGTCTCTCGAGCCGGGACCCGGTCTTCGCAGCGGTCGAGCATCCACTTCAGCACGCGCATGTTCTCGCCGTAGCCAGGCCACAGCCACTTTCCGTCCCGATCCTTGCGGAACCAGTTCGCGAGGAAGATCCTGGGCGGGTTCGAGATGCGGCTTCGCATGGAGAGCCAGTGGGCAAGGTAGCTGCCCATGTCGTACCCGCAGAATGGCAGCATGGCCATCGGGTCGCGCCGCACCACGCCCACCGCCCCCGTGGCGGCAGCGGTGGTCTCCGATCCCATGGTGGCGCCGAGGTAGACACCGTGAGTCCAGTCGAATGCCTGGAGCACCAGCGGCACGGTGGTGGAACGTCGTCCGCCGAAGACGATGGCGCTGATGGGCACGCCGCGCGGGTCCTCGGCAAAGGGCGAGAGCACGGGGTTGTTGCGCATGGGGGCTGTGAAGCGACTGTTGGGATGGGCCGCCTTCTCCGTCGAACCCTTCCTCCAGGGCTGTCCCTTCCAGTCGATGAGCTCGGCCGGGGTCTCTCCCTCCATGCCCTCCCACCACACGTCGCCGTTCTTCGTGCGTGCCACGTTGGTGTAGAGGGTGTTCTGCTGGATGGTGGTCATCGCATTCGGGTTCGTCGTCCGGTTGGTGCCGGGGGCAACGCCGAAGTACCCGAACTCGGGGTTTACCGCCCAGAGCCGT
>Ga0335081_10010023_pt1 | contig 15290 bp, 13 predicted proteins | sample Lox_Sample_35_FD_206713 | JGI IMG/M metagenome (GOLD analysis project Ga0335081, IMG submission 206713) | Soil microbial communities from Loxahatchee National Wildlife Refuge, Florida, United States - Lox_Sample_3.5 | ecosystem: Environmental > Terrestrial > Soil > Wetlands | place: USA...
TTTACGTTTACGTAAGATAGAGTGTATCATACGCATTTGTTGATTATCAAAGTGAAATAAGTGACTAATTTCACTATAACGGAGCTGGCAAAAGAATTCGAGCTCACCACTCGCGCCATACGCTTCTACGAAGACCAGCACTTGCTCGCCCCCGTGCGCGACGGGCAACGCCGGATTTACAGCAAGGGTGACCGCGTTCGCCTTAAGATCATCTTGCGCAGCAGACGCCTGGGATTTTCCCTTGGGGAAATTAAGGCGTTTTTTGACCTTTATGATTCCGTCAAGGTTGGAAAAATATCACATGCACAATTTTGCAAGGTTCTCGCCTCAAAGCATGCTCAACTCAACCAATTAAGAAAGGACATCGACGCCATGGTCTCGGATATTGCTATGCTGGAGGTGCAGTTTGGTCAATTTGCTGAGGTTAAGGGAAAGCGATACGAATAGGCGCGATCATTACGTTTACGTAAACGTATCAGAATGGTCACTCCAGTGGTAGTTATCCCTGAATTTAAATAGATTAAGTCCGCTTTAGCCGGCTTTGGAATTACCATGAGTATTCCAGAACGCGTAAAAATGATTGAGGTCGGTCCGCGCGATGGACTGCAGAATGAGGCGTCATATGTTCCTACGCCTATTAAAATCGAGCTCATTGAACGGCTTGCTGATACTGGACTGACCGTTATCGAAGCGACCAGCTTTGTGTCGCCCAAATGGGTTCCCCAGATGGCGGATGGTGCGGAGGTCATGGCCGGTGTCACGCGTCGTCCCGGAGTGAGCTACCCGGTATTGGTGCCAAACATGAAAGGCTTCGAGGCAGCGCTTGCGGCCGGCGCGCAGGAAATTGCAGTGTTTTCTGCCGCCAGCGAGACCTTCTCTCATAAAAATACCAATTGCTCAATCGCTGAGGGACTGGAACGATTCAATGCGGTGTGCGAAGCCGCACATTCAAAAAACATCTGCGTACGTGGTTACGTCTCTTGCGTGCTCGGCTGTCCTTATGAAGGCGAGATCGACCCCGGCAAGGTTGCCGAAGTCGCAACGTCGCTTTACGCCATGGGCTGCTATGAAATTTCGCTCGGCGATACTATCGGCGTCGGTACCCCTGGTAAAACTAAGCTGTTAATTAAGGCGGTCGAACAGCAAGTACCGTTAGAAATACTGGCAGTACATTTTCACGATACCTACGGCCAAGCATTGGCGAACGTTTACGCAGCGTTGGAGTGCGGGGTAACTGCGATCGACAGTTCAGTTGCCGGTCTTGGAGGCTGTCCTTATGCACCGGGCGCGTCGGGCAACGTTGCGAGCGAAGACGTGCTCTACATGTTAAATGGCTTAGGGATCAAATCCGGGGTAGATCTCGACCTGCTAATAGACGCCGGACAGTTTATATCCAAATATCTCGGCCGCGCGCCAATATCAAAAGTCTCGCGCGCTATCACAGCCAAGCGCGTCTGAAATCAGCTAACTATTTCAATTTACGGCAGTACCGCCGGATGCGAGCGCTTAAATCGCGCACGTCACATATCTGTCACAGTCGGCAATTAGAATTATTCGTTGGTTTTGGTCTAATTAAAAATGGAGAGAACACCATGCGTGCGAAACAAATCAGTACATTTATCCTTCTGGCAAGTTCTGCGATCATCAGCGCCTCGGTCTTCGCTGTAGAAATCACCGGGGCCGGCGCGACATTCCCGTATCCCATCTACGCGAAATGGGCGGAGGCATATCATAGCAGGACCGGGAATGAACTGAATTACCAGTCAATCGGATCCGGCGGCGGTATCAAGCAAATTCAGAATAAAACCGTAGATTTTGGCGCCAGCGATATGCCGCTGAAACCGGAAATTCTCGAGAAAAACGGTCTTATGCAGTTTCCGACCGTGGTTGGCGGTGCTGTACCGGTAGTCAATATTAAGGGCATCAAGCCCGGCGAAATTCGCTTGAGCGGGCCCGTTTTGGCAGACATTTATCTTGGCAAAATCAAAAAGTGGAATGACCCGGCCATCGCCGCGCTTAACAGTAACGTTAATTTGCCAGATCAAGACATTACTGTAGTCCATCGCTCGGACGGCTCGGGCACGACGTTCATCTGGTCGAACTATTTGTCCAAGGTAAGCCCGGAATGGAAAGATAAAGTGGGTGAAGGCACCTCGATCGCTTGGCCAACCGGTGTAGGTGGCAAGGGCAACGAAGGGGTTGCGTCCTATGTGCTGCGTCTTAATGGATCAATTGGCTATGTGGAATACGCCTACGCGCTGCAAAATAAAATGTCTTACTGTTTGGTCAAGAATCGCGACGGCAACTTCGTTGCGCCGAGCATTGACACATTCAAGGCAGCTGCGGCGGGCGCAGACTGGAGCCAAGCGCCGGGCATGTATCTAATTCTCACGGATCAGCCCGGAGCCAACGCATGGCCCATCAGCGGCGCCACCTTCATCCTGGTTTATAAGACTCAAGATAAACCCGCGCGCGCTAAAGAAGTGCTGAAATTTTTCAGCTGGGCTTATGCTAACGGCGACGGCCTCGCTGCACAACTTGACTACGTGCCGTTGCCGAACAACGTGGTCGCGTTGATTCAGTCGCACTGGAAAAACCAAATCAAGGACGCTTCTGGCAATCCCGTTTGGCCGTAAGTGACAGGACCTCAAGAAGGCAGGTAAAATGGCATCCGTTGTGACTGCTATCGAGCGGGTAAAAAGCCCGCCGACTCCTAAAATAATTTCGCGCCCTTTAACCGCCGCCCGTCTCGGGCGGCAGTATTTTGTTGACCTCGTTTTTCTCAATACAACGCGCGTTTTCGCGTTTTTGGTCCTGGCGCTGCTGGTGGGAATATTGATTTCGCTCGCGATCAGCAGCCTGCCGTCAATGCGCGCGTTTGGCTTCGGCTTTTTGACCAGCACGGCATGGGATCCGGTAACGGAGAAGTTTGGTGCCCTGGTGCCAATTTACGGCACCCTGGTAACCTCCTTTATTGCGCTATTGATTGGTATCCCGGTAAGTTTCGGCATCGCATTGTTTCTGACGGAGCTCTCGCCAAACTGGCTCAAGCGACCGCTGGGCATCGCCATAGAATTACTGGCCGGGATTCCAAGTATTATTTACGGCATGTGGGGACTGTTCGTGTTTGCTCCAATCTTTGCAGACTACGTGCAGCCGTGGCTGATCAAGTATGTCGGTGCGCTCCCCATAATCGGCCCGCTGTTCAGCGGTATTCCCCAAGGAATCGGGATGCTGACTGCGGGCATCATCCTTGCCATCATGGTCATTCCTTTTATCGCTTCTGTAATGCGCGACGTATTTGAACTGGTGCCGCCCCTCCTTAAGGAATCCGCGTATGGACTTGGCGCGACCACTTGGGAAGTGGTCTGGCATGTAGTGCTGCCGTACACAAAAGTTGGCGTGGTGGGAGGGATTCTGCTTGGCCTGGGCCGTGCTTTGGGCGAAACTATGGCGGTTACCTTCGTTATCGGCAATGCACATCAGGTCTACACGTCGCTCCTTGCACCGGGCAACAGCATTGCATCTACGCTCGCCAACGAATTCACTGAAGCTGTTGGCAACCTATACACGTCCGCGCTCGTTGAACTTGGGCTGCTATTATTTCTGATTACCGTAATCGTGCTTGCGCTTGCCAAGCTGCTCTTGCTTCAGCTCGCCAAAGGAGAAGGCGCCCAGACCTGAGGCAATATGATGATTCCAATCTACCGCCGCCGCCGGCTGATCAACGCATTTAATCTTTTTGTTTCCATGCTTGCTGTGGCTTTCGGTCTGTTTTGGCTTGGTTGGATACTGTGGACCCTGTTCAGCAACGGGCTGCAAGCAATCGATTGGACAATATTCACGCAGAGTACTCCGCCTCCGGGAAGTAATGGCGGCTTGGCGAATGCAATCGGCGGTAGCCTTCTCATGACGACAATCGCGGTGATAATTGGCACACCTGTGGGGATACTTGCCGGCACCTACCTTGCAGAATACGGGCGTGGCGGCTGGCTTGCGCCCGCGACGCGATTTATCAATGACATTCTTCTCAGTGCGCCGTCGATCGTCATCGGGCTTTTTGTTTATGCAGTCTACGTCGCAAACGTGAAGCACTTCTCCGGATGGGCCGGCGCGTGCGCGCTTGCGCTAATAGTGATTCCGGTGGTTTTAAAAACCACCGAGAACATGCTGCGGCTCATACCCAACAGTTTGCGTGAAGCGGCGGCCGCCCTCGGCGCGCCGCGCTGGAAGATCATCACGATGGTTACATTGCGCGCCTCGCGCGCCGGTATCCTAACTGGGATATTGCTTGCAGTCGCGCGCATTGCCGGCGAGACCGCACCACTGCTCTTTACTGCTCTAAACAATCAGTTTGGGTCGGCAAACCTCAATCAACCCATCGCGAACCTGCCCGTTGTAATTTTCCAGTTCGCAATGAGCCCGTACAATGACTGGCAGCGGCTGGCGTGGGGCGGTGCGCTGCTGATTACGGTGGCCGTCCTCGCTTTTAACATCATCGGCCGAACGCTGTTTCGCGAAAAAATACCTTTGCAATAAGCTGATCTGAAACCCCCATGGACGATACAACCATACACGCACCCAAGATCAAAATTAATAACCTGAGCTTTTATTACGGGAACTATCAGGCGTTAAAGCCCATGGCGTTCGAAATACTGGAAAACCAGGTAACCGCATTTATAGGACCGTCGGGCTGCGGTAAGTCTACCTTATTGCGCACCTTTAACCGTATGTACGAGTTGTACCCTAATCAGCAAGCAAGGGGTGAAATACTTCTGGACGGGCAGAACATTCTTGATCCGCGGCAGGACGTCAATATGCTGCGCGCCAAAGTAGGAATGGTGTTTCAAAAACCTACCCCGTTTCCCATGTCTGTTTTTGACAATATCGCATTCGGAATCAAACTTTACGAAAGCCTCTCGCGGCGCGAACTTGAAGAACGGGTTGAATGGGCGCTGCGCAAAGCAGCGTTGTGGGAAGAAGTTAAGGATAAACTAAACCAAAGCGGCACCAGCCTGTCCGGAGGGCAACAACAGCGGCTGTGCATTGCGCGCGCCATCGCGGTAAAACCGGAGGTGCTGTTGCTGGACGAGCCTGCCTCGGCTCTGGACCCTATTTCGACAGCGCACATCGAAGAGCTGATTCATGAACTTAAGGAAGATTACACCATCGCCATCGTCACCCATAACATGCAACAGGCGGCGCGAGTTTCGGAATATACTGCCTACATGTACCTGGGCGAGCTGATAGAATTCGGCCCAACCGATCAGATTTTCGTCAAGCCCAAGCGCAAGGAAACAGAAGACTACATCACCGGCCGCTTCGGCTAAACAGAGGAAAGAACCGTGAATGAGCACACTTTAAGACAGTTCGACGCCGACATGGAGGCCATCCGCACCATGGTGTTAAACATGGGCGGTTTAGTCGAACAGCAGTTGCTGCGTGCTATCAATTCACTAAAGTCCGGCATCGATGACGCTGAACACGATTTGCTTGCCGATGAGCAGCGCATTAACAGCATGGAGATGGAAATTGATCAGCTGTGCAGTCAGATCATAAGCCGGCGCCAGCCGGCTGCGATTGATTTGCGCATGATTATGACCTTCCTTAAAACAGCCAACGATCTTGAACGCATCGGAGACGAGGCAAAAAAAGTGACCACCAAAGGCCAGGAAGTTCACAACAGCAAACGGGTTACTGTGGCGCACCTGCACGAACTCACCTGGGTTTCGCAAACGACGCGGCAAATGGTGCAAAAAGCGCTGGACGCGCTTGCGCGGCTTGACGTCAAAGCGGCCGCAGAAGTTCTGGCGGAAGACGAGAGGGTCGACGCTGAATTCGTAAGTATCGTACGGCAAATGGCAAGTTATATGATGGAAGATCCGCGCACCATTTCCGTTTGCATTGAAATCGTGCTGATCGCCAAGGCCATCGAGCGTATCGGCGATCATGCCAAAAACATTTGCGAATACGTAGTGCATGCCGTGAAAGGCAAGGACGTGCGGCACGCGAGCTTGGCCGAAATCCAGCAGGAGATTGGCCAATAGTTACCAAGGCTCGGCCCAAGGCGAAGTGCGCCATGATTTCGCCCAAATGTTGATCACCGGCAGACTCGCGATGAAAGTATTTCGGCGTAGATTGAAGACGCTGAAAACTACGGTCGGGGCGCGGGATATTGCCGCAAACTGTAGGAACTGCCCCGCGTCACCGCAAGCAAACGCTTGGGCGACGGGAGCAGCATACACACCGGGTTCGAAAATGTTTCTTGTGGCAGCCCGTCCGCTTTCCTTCCACACTACGCAACTCCGAAAAACCCTCGTGCCGCCGACACGCGAATCGCTCAAAGATTGATTATATGAACACAACAGTGCTGGTCGTCGAGGACGAGCCCGCGATTCAAGAGTTACTTGCCGCCACGTTGATCCGAGCAGGTTACGACGTGCAGCGCGCGCCCGATGCGAATATCGCAATGGAAAGTTTGCACAATTCGCTTCCGGATATGATTTTACTGGACTGGATGCTGCCGGGTCGCTCAGGTCTGGCGTTCGCGCGCGAGCTCAGGAACAATCCGCGCACCAAGACGGTGCCCATCATCATGGTCACTGCGCGCGCAGAGGAAGAAAACAAAGTCGCAGGTCTCGAACAGGGTGTGGACGATTACATCACCAAACCCTTCTCGCCGCGGGAATTGTTGGCGAGAGTTAAAGCCGTGCTGCGCAGGCGGGCGCCGCACTCCACGGATGATGCTGTAAAGATCGGTTCCCTGGTTCTTGACCCGGTTTCTCACCGGGTCTACGTCGGCGATAGCTCACTACATATTGGTCCGACCGAGTTTCGCTTGCTCCACTTTTTGATGACTCACCCGGACCGCGTATACTCTCGTGCCCAACTTCTGGATCAAGTCTGGGGTGACCACGTATTTCTGGAAGAGCGTACAGTGGATGTCCATATCCGCCGTTTGCGCCTGGCCTTGCAGTCGGACGGTCATGATAAATTGATTAGGACGGTGCGCGGCAGCGGATATCTCCTGGCAGGCAGATTACCTGGGTGAATCAGCGGATTTCCGGTCGCGTCGTATCAATTCAACCCTATTTTTTCCGGCGCACTTGATTATTGGTTGCTGTCGCGAGCCGGCTTTGTACGCTGCCAATCGGACACGCGTTGGCAGCTGGTTAAGACTGCCGGCATTGTGTGCCAATGAATAGCCGGATGCGTGGCAATGCGAACGCCTTGTGTCTGGAGCGCGCGTCCTTGCTTCGGACGTTCGCAAGATTGCCCCAGGGCACAAAGCGCGACGGCCAAGGTGCCCCGGCCCGAGATCAGCGATTTCGTCGGACCTGGCGATCGTGAAATTCCATACCCGAGGTTGGCCCATTAGAGACCATTGCTGCGCTCCAGAGAATAGACCCGCGGACGCCGCTCAATTGCGCAGTCTGCGGCTGAGGTGCCTTGCACGAGGACGCGCCAAGGTGCTTATCGCCTGCGGCCGGGCGAAAGGTCTGCGATCGTTCCACACTATTGATTGACGGGCAGGGCCGCGACGGCTGTTTTGGCAAGTGTGGTAAATCGCGGGCTCGCTGCAGCGTCTGTCACAAATTTTTCACGCCACGTTCATGTTTTTTTCACAATACTTGATTAGCCTCTCCGCTGGCCAATTGTTCAGTGGAGAAACCCGGTGCTGGCTCAACCTTCGCCGTCGCTAGAACGGAACCGGCTTTCTCGCTTTCGGCTTTTCTTTGCACGCACGCGCGCCGAAGTCGCCGAGGCGCAAGCGCTTCGCTACCGCGTATTCGTAGAGGAACTCGGTGCGCGCGTAGCAACCATGGCAAATGGAATCGATCGCGATACTTACGATTCGTATTGCGAGCACCTGCTGGTGCGCGACGATAAAAACGGCAAGGTTGTCGGCACCTATCGCATACTCGCTCCTTGCAAGGCGCAGCAGATCGGCGGTTTTTACGCCGATGAGGAGTTTGAGTTGACGCGGCTCAACAACCTGCGCCACGAGCTGGTGGAACTCGGCCGCTCTTGCGTGCACCCGGATTATCGCAGCGGGGCCATCCTAGCAATGTTGTGGAGGGGAATTGCGCGCTACATGCAAAGCCACGGCTATCGCTACCTGATGGGCTGCGCAAGCATTTCGCTTGCCGACGGCGGCTCGACGGCCGCACGGGTCTGGAAACTAACACGTAGATTGCAGGCGGGCCCGAGCGAGTGGCGCGTATTTCCGCGATTGCCCTTGCCACCCGAAATCGAGGCGGCCAACACGACGGTTGCCGAGTTGACTTGTCGCAGTATCCCGCCACTCATTAAGGGATATCTGCACGCAGGTGCGCTGGTGTGCGGCGATCCGGCTTGGGACCCGGGCTTCAACACGGCTGACTTTTTCATGCTACTGCCGTTCGAACGCCTTGCAGACCGTCACGCCGCAAAATTTCTGAAGCGTTAGAACAGCAATCGATCTCGCACCGGATGCCAGCGGCGCCGCGGCTCCATATTTTCCTTATCTTCGCAATACTGCGTGTGCTAGCATAGGTGGTCAACTGGAACGTGTGAATGATCGTTGCGCAAATTACTGATCTGCACCTCACCGCGGAAGGCAGCTTGGCCGAAGGCCGAATAGACACCGCCGCCAGTTTAGCGCGTTGTATAGCACAAATAATCCGTCTTGATCCTGCGCCAGACGTTTTGATGATTACTGGCGATCTCGCCAATTTGGGACACCCTGAAGAATATATACGCCTGCGGCGCCTGCTCGCGCCACTCAACTTGCCCACGTTCGTCATCCCGGGCAACCACGATGATCGAAGCATACTTCATACCGCGTTCGACGACTGCAATTATCTGCCGAAGCAGGGCCCTTTCCTGCACTACGTAGTTGATGATTTTCCGTTGCGTCTCATCGCTCTCGATACGGTCGTGGCAAACCAGGGTTACGGCGCGCTGTGTGCCGATAGGCTGGATTGGATCAAAGCCCGGCTAGGCGAAGCGCGCACTCAACCCACTTTGATCTTCATGCATCATCCGCCATTTGCAACCGGCATAGCGCACATGGATGCAATCCGACTACTGGACGGCGCCGATGCTTTCGGGGCCATAGTCGCCGGTCAGGATCACATCAAACTGATTGCCTGCGGGCATGTGCACCGAACGATTGTCACTGACTTCCACGGAACGCCCGCGGTCGTTTGTCCCAGCACCGCGCACCAGATCGTACTAAACCTGCACCTGAATGGACCCGCGGAATTCGATTTCGAACCGCCGGGTTTCATGCTGCACGTCTGGGATGGGGAGCGCATAATCACTCACAATGTACCGGTCGGCGACTTCGATGGGCCATTTGCGTTCGAAGACTAACAATCCGGAGGCTCGTTCATTTCCGGCAAGCCAAGACGGTAATGATCAAATGACAAAATTATCACGTTTTTACGTGACCGCGATGCCACTGCATGCAGTTTCCATTGCGTGCCCAATCAGAGGGGCTTGAACGAAAACCGTGGAAACACAACACTCGATCTTTGCTGCCGTTGATTTGGGGTCAAACAGCTTCAAGCTGCAAGTGGCGAGGATGGTTGACAACCAGATCTACTTGCTTGATTCCCTCCGCGAGCCGGTGCGCCTCGGTTCCGGGCTCACGGAAGACAAAAAGCTCGATGAACCCACGCAGGCGCGAGCCCTGGCGTGCTTGAAGCGTTTCGGCGAATGCCTTCGCGGATTTCCTGCACATGGAGTGCGCGCGGTGGGCACCAATACCCTGCGAGTTGCGAAAAACGCGCCAACATTCCTCAAACAGGCCGAGGTGGCACTTGGATTCCCGATCGAGGTGGTAGCAGGACGCGAAGAAGCACGGCTTATTTATCTTGGTGTCACCCAAAGCCTACCACCGGTTGGCGAGAAAAGGCTGGTCGTGGATATAGGCGGCGGCTCCACTGAATTCATTATCGGAAGCGGCGTCCGGCCGCAAAAACTGGAGAGCCTGTATATGGGCTGCGTAAGTCACAGTTTGCGCTTTTTTCCCGAAGGCAAAATCAGCAAGAGCAACATGAAGGAAGCGGAGCTGGCGGCGCGCAACGAACTTCAGAGCATCGCCTCCGAGTTTTCCGCGAATTATTGGCAAGAAGCCGTCGGCTCATCAGGGACAATCAAGGCGCTTGGCGACATTCTGGAACTTAATGGTTACAGCGATTCCGGCATCACTGCCGGCGGGCTGGAAAAATTCCGCTCCTACCTGCTCAAGGCGGGAAGTGTCGATCGTCTCGCTATCGAGGGTTTGAGAACAGATCGCGCACCGGTAATAGCGGGCGGTTTTGCAATTTTATCTGCAGTTTTTTCTGAACTTGGCGTAAAGCACATGAAGGTCGCGTCGGGGGCGTTGCGCCAGGGCATACTGTGCGACCTTTTGGGGCGCATTCATCATAAGGACATGCGCGAAGTCACTGTCCAGCAATTCATGGAGCGCTACAATGTGGATTCCGCACAGGCGAAATCAGTTGAAGCGCTTGCCCAGGAGTTGCTGCGCCAGCTTATCAAGGATAGTGAGGCTCTCGAAGACGCCGCCCGGCTTATTGCCTGGTCGAGCCGGCTGCATGAGATCGGCGTATCTGTGGCGCACAGTGGTTACCACAAGCATTCAGCTTACATCATCCAAAACGCCGACATGCCCGGCTTTTCTAAGATGGACCAGGGCCGGATGAGCTTGCTCGTGTTGGCGCATCGGGGCAAGCTGTCCAAGGTGCGTGGTTTATTGACGGACGAAAGGCAGTGGTCGCAGATTTTGGCGCTGCGTCTTGCGGCACTTTTTTATCGCAGCCGCAGAACGCCGTCGCTGCAGCGCATTCAAGTCAAGTCCAGTTCCTCTGGATACTATCTTTCCCTAGACAGGGAATGGCTGAAGCGGAATCCATTGACTGTCATGGCGCTGCTGGATGAAACCAAGGAATGGAAGTCGGTAGGGCTGGAACTTGAGGTCAGCTACTTGAAAGACTTGCAGGACCAGCCGGACTATGTCATCGCGCAATAGCAGCATTCATCTGCTGCATGTGTGCGTCCGAGCATCTTACAGCATGTCGGTCGAGATTACCGCGCGCACTGCAACCTGGTTTTCATTGTTCTGACGGTTCGCGAGCCACCATATCGCGCCTTTCTTTAGGCTCCAATCCGCTTCGGCGCCACACAGCAAGAGCGCAACTGTCTGTCCCAAGGTCGGCTGATGACCCACCACGACCACCGTACCCCGGGCATCCGGCCAGCCGGCCGCGGCAAGCAGGGCTTTTGCGGTAGTACCCGCTCCGATTTCCTTCAATGTCACGTAATTTGCGTCAAGAGCTTGCGCCGTTTGCTGTGCGCGTTTGGCCGGGCTTACGATCATGCGGTAACCTTCCGGGAGATGTGCCTTGAGCCATTTAGCCATTTTCTTTGCTTGCTTTGTGCCTTTGCCTGTGAGAATCCGCGCGGCATCAGGGACTCCATCCTCAGCGTCCGCGTGACGCCACAAAATTAGATCCATTATTTCTCCTTCCAGCGCCGGGCCTGCAGCCGGGTCTATTTCCAAAATACTTGCTGTTCTTTAAACTCCTCCCAGCGCGTATTCAGCTGAGCGAGCTGCTGTGCGCGCGTTGCAGCTATCCAGCCCTGGGCCCGATTTACCGGGTCGCGCAGCCCGGTGTTTCGTTCCACCATCTCGCTCAATAAGCGTTCCTGGATGTTCAGATCATTGAGTGTTCCCAGGCAGTCCTGCAACGCCGAGAGTGCCCGTAAATAGCGCTTGGTTCGCTTGCGTGGGTACAGCCCGGAGAAAAACTCGCAGGCATAGCGCTGCTTTTTAACCGCGATGCGAAGCGCGTGGCGCTCCACGCTTGAAAGCTGTTCCAGATTTTTGCCACGCTTTTTCAGTTTGCGGTGGTATCGATCAAACACCACCGGCGCGAAATAGGATAAAGGTTGCACCAACTGCTGCAGGCGCATCTGGTCTGGATGTTCGTGCCAGCGTTCACCGCTCAGCCAGCCGCAAAGCATCAGCATGAAGCTGCCATAGTGCTCAGAGGCGACCGCATTGCGCGCAACACGGTTCCTGGCTGCGCGCCTGAGGGCGGCAGTGCGCCGCATTTGAACCCATTGCCTGCTTTCAGGCAACGCGTTCTCGAGTGACGGAAAAAATTCGGTCACAAATACATCCCAGTCCCTGGCCGGGCCGAGTGCGCTCCTGAGTGTCTTTAATTCTTTTTCGATTGGCGCCATCGTATCTTTGGCGAGCGCTTTTTTAAACACGCCCAGCGCGGCGTGCATGCGCCGCAGAGCGACGCGCATTTGATGCAAATATTCTGGATCGACCCCCAGCAGCATCCCGCTCTCATTGCCCTGCAGATGATGAATGCAGTTCCAAAGCGTGCGCTTGAACGCTTCGTTTACACTGATATCAGGACTGATATCCAGCGCTGTGGCCTTCACCACCGGAGGCGCTTTGTGGGCATAAAGAAGATAGCCCCGCTCGGCCTTGCTTGCGTTTTCCAGCCTGAGCGGCACAGTCTTCTGCAGCTCCGCGGCGAAGTCATACAGGGCCGCCGCGGAACCCGATTTCAGCTCCAACTCGATTTCCGATAACATTTCAACCGCGTCACCCGCTTTGATTTTTCCGCGGTCCAGACAAAATTCCAGTTTCTCGCCTGCCGTTAGCTGAAGCGGGTGAACAATCCGGGTGATCTCGGTCGTGAATACCGGTTTCAGCTTTTGCCGCAATTTCTGGGTGCGACCGATTTCGTCCAATCCCTGCTCACGCAGGCGGTCCCAGTCGATTTCGGGGCGGTTGACTGGGGACTCCCATTCTGTGCGCTCATGCAGCCCGCCCGATGCCGCGCCGTTGCTTTTGACAGTTTGGATCCATTTCGACCCGCTGCTGCGCAGTCGCAACGTGAGACCCTTATTCCACAGGCTTAACTCCGGCGTATCGTAATAATGGCTCAAAAGTTTTTGTTCCACCGCAGGCGCGCAGCCGAATGTTTTGAGCAATGGGTGCTGCTGCAGCCGTGAGTAATGCTCGGGCAAAAAAGACAGCTTTAGCTCGACCTCTCTCGTAGCCGGATTCACTACGCCCCCATTTCAACGCGACTTATTTTGCGGATTTCGCCGCCACCTGCGATAGGAGAGCTTGCTGCGCGCTATAAGGTTTCGCGCGGCGCGGTGTCCTGCGGCGGTAGTGGCCGGAAGAATCCATTTCCCATGCTTGGCAGTTATCCTTGAGATACGGCTTGAGCCCTTCGGCAATCACCCGTTTTTTTAGCTTGGGATCGAGGACGGGAAAACAGGTCTCGATGCGTCTAAAGAAATTTCGCTCCATCCAGTCGGCACTGGCCAGGTAGACATCATCGACCCCACCGTTATGAAAATAAAAAATACGTGAATGTTCAAGAAAACGCCCGATTATGGAGCGCACACGGATGTTTTCCGAGAGACCGGGAATTCCAGGGCGCAAAGCGCAAACGCCGCGCACGATGAGATCTATTTTTACACCCGCCTGCGATGCCTGGTAAAGCGCCTGGATAATCTCGGGTTCAAGAAGGGCATTCATCTTGGCGATGATCGCCGCAGGCTTGCCCGCCTCGGCAAACTTAGCTTCATTGCGGATCGCCTTGAGAGTCTCATCATGCAAAGTAAAAGGAGATTGCCAAATATAAGCAAGCCTACCGGCCTTGCCCAATCCGGTCAGCTGTATGAACAGTTCGTTGACGTCGGAGCAAATCTGCTCATTGCAGGTAAACAATCCGAAGTCGGTGTAAAGTTTGGCCGTACTGGGATGATAATTTCCGGTTCCAAGATGAACGTAGCGCCGCAGCCGGCCTTCTTCGCGCCTCACCACCAGCGCCATCTTTGCATGAGTCTTATGCCCGACCACGCCGTACACAACATGCGCGCCCACCTCTTCCAGACGCGCCGCCCAGTTTATGTTGGCCTCCTCGTCAAAACGCGCCAATAGCTCCACCACCACTGTCACTTCCTTGCCACGTTCCGCAGCAGTAATCAGCGCTTCCATCAGTGCCGAATCGGCGCCGGTGCGGTACACCGTGAGCTTTATCGCCACCACGTCTGGATCCACCGCTGCCTGCTGAAAAAATTTAATCACCGGCTGGAATGACTGAAATGGATGGTGCAGCAACAAATCCCCTTTTTGTACGGCCTCAAAAATATCGGGCTGCTTGATCAGCACCGCGGGCAATCCGGGCAAAAAAGCAGGAAATTTGAGATCAGGGCGGTCCACGCGTTCCGGCACTTGAATGAGCCGCACCAAGTTCACGGGCCCGTTCACTCTGTAAAGATCGCCTTCGTCCAAATTAAACTGCTGCAATAGAAATTCGGTCATCTCCGGCGAGCAGCTGTCCGCCACTTCGAGCCGCACCGCATCGCCGTAGTGGCGATGCGGCAGTTCGCCCTGAAGCGCCGTGCGCAGGTTTTTGACTTCTTCCTCCTCTACAAATAGCTCGCTGTTGCGGGTAACACGGAATTGGTAGCAACCCAGTACATTCATCCCGGCAAACAGTTCGCCCACATGCGCATGCAAAATTGACGATAGAAATACAAAGCCGTAATCGCAACCCGCCACGTCTCTCGGCATCTGGATGAAGCGTGGCAGAATGCGTGGAGCTTGTACCATGGCGACTCCGGAATTGCGTCCGAAGGCGTCGCGGCCCTGCAGTTCCACCGCAAAATTGAGGCTCTTGTTGAGCATGCGAGGGAAAGGATGAGAAGGGTCCAGGCCGATAGGGGTCAATACCGGCAACATTTCGCGGAAGAAATAGGCCTTGACCCATTCGCGTTGCGCGTCGTTCCACTGGGTACGTCTAAGAAACCGGATGCCTTGCGCCGAAAGCTGCGGCACAATTTCCTCGTAGAAAAGATCGTATTGCCTTGCGAGCAGCTTGCGCACCTCTTCCGCCACGCGTTTTAACACCTGCTGCGCCGACATGCCGTTCGTCCCGGCGCCCCCGCTTTCGCTTTCAATCCTTTCCTTCAGGCCCGCCACCCGGATTTCGAAAAATTCGTCCAGGTTACTGCTGACGATGCAAATGAATTTAAGCCGCTCGAGCAGAGGAACTGCCGGATCTTCCGCCTGCGCCAGTACGCGACGGTTAAACTCAAGCTGGCCAAGTTCGCGGTTTAAATGACTCTCGGTGGAGACGCGGTCCACGAGTGTACTTGTTGCAATATCCTGCTCCGCGCGTCTACCCGCGACGTTACTTTCTGTAGAAAGGCGGTTCATGAGCCAACCTGTTTTAACGTCCCGCTTCGCTCCAATGCCG
>Ga0335081_10010024_pt1 | contig 15287 bp, 14 predicted proteins | sample Lox_Sample_35_FD_206713 | JGI IMG/M metagenome (GOLD analysis project Ga0335081, IMG submission 206713) | Soil microbial communities from Loxahatchee National Wildlife Refuge, Florida, United States - Lox_Sample_3.5 | ecosystem: Environmental > Terrestrial > Soil > Wetlands | place: USA...
TCGAAGTCATCTTTCATCAGCGTTCACACAAAGCGCTAGGAACCTTATGCGACCAAATTGCGTGCCCGCGCCATGTCAGCCAGCGCGGCTAACACAAGTGTAGACGACTTTTGGCTTTCGACGTCAGCAATGATCTGAAGGTCGTCCTCAACTGAGGATAATGCAAAGTTTCCGCCCGCGGTGCAGAAACTCGCACACATCCGGCGCGGTTATTTTTCGCTGCACCGCCGTGGCCTAATTTTGCAAGGACATCTCATGATATCGAAAGAGGCTGAATTTGGCGCGCAAATTGCAGCTTTGTAGACGTAATGGATACTGAAATAGCGGGCCATAGACCGTAGTTTGCAATTGATTTAGGATAAATTTATCTCAACAAACTGGACATATGATGGACTGAATTTCATCGCAGTCTTATCAACGGCTAGAATATCCTGGGGTCTTCATTGACAAAAATACTATGCCCGCTTCTCCTGCTCCTCAACAAACCGGATTGATGCCTCCCACACATTCTCCAGTACCCTTCGTTCATCTTCATTTCTCGGTGCATAAAACAATATGGTTCCTTTTCCCTGCCCCACCCTGCCAGCCAATCCAAACCACTCTGCCCAGCCCCTCGAAATCAAAAGCTTGGAATCGCTCGGGTCCAACATACAATGAAGACTCTTATCGACGGGATGAATATGAAAGAGCTCGTGTCCGTTGAGGTAATATGCGTTGAGGCTATCGAATGCAGTTCCCTTCTCCATCAAGACGCCCCTCTCCTTCGACGTCCTGATGAATGTCTGTAAACGGTCGTCGAAAGCAGCGTAATCCTCGGTTGATGGATGCTGGGTTTCCTGGCGCTGTGGAACTGGCCATCGGAACATACGGGGCCTGTCACTTCTCGTCGGCAGCGACTGTCCGTCGAGGTGTTTGCCTGTCGCCGGTATTGATGGAAGGACGGCATCCGGATTGCGAAGATCATGAAATGCGATAAGTCTGACAAGGCGCATGGCGAGATAGCCTATCAAATTTGCGGGGAGGCCACCTGCCGTTGTTTGGAGTTGAATCCATTCCGAGTAGTCTTGGAACATGTGAACAAATGAGGGCGTCTGTCGGCCGCTGCAGGTGGATACAGAATTCGGGAACAAAACGTGAGCAGTAATTGAGAAACGGACGATGGATGTTTAGACACGTCTGGACATTGAGAGGAAGAATAGCCGGAGGGCAAGTTAAATTCCGGATCCGTGTTTTCAAGGTCAACAGGGATAAAGGACTTGGACCGCCGATCGCGGTCATAGTCAGGCGACACAACTGGGAGGGTGGCGGAACGACGTCAGGCTGTCTTCTCCGCCTCCAAAGGACAATTTATGGTTGAATCAAAAGGTTTAGTTGTATATTAGACAGAAGAAATACCAATGATATCTATATCAATACAGGTCATAGTAAAAGCAAGGCCTACATGCATCGGCTGAGCCTTATTCCCACGTTGCCGCCTTTCCCACATCCACCTATATATAAATGAGAATAATTCGATGGCTATATCCCATTAAATCGGAATTTGGGGTTCCCGCGACCCGGTTATCGGCGACTTCTCTTTTATGACCGATAGACGTCGGTGACCGTATCGAGACGAGGCTGCTACCCAACCCAGGAGTCCAATGACCAGCACGGCGGCGATTCCGCCAATAACGCCAGCGACAATTGCGGGGTTATGATTGTTATTCTTCGACGAACTCGCGAGGGAGGAATCAGAGGCAGACGATGAGTTTGAGGAGGCCGGCGGTATTGCGACAGTGGAAGATGTGGCCAGGGTAGAGGTGCCGGCGATGGCCGAGAGCGACGGGCCAGTAAACGTCGCGTCGGTGAACGGAACCGTTGCGCTACATTCAGCCTTGGCAGGAGGTTTGGGAACGTACATTGACATTTCAGTCGGACTGTACGCCGTCGTTGGAAAATATTCCTATGGTTATCTCTCGATAGTCCAAGAGCGCATACAAGGGCAATCTCGGCTCCGGGATACAGCATGGTCACGAAAAGACTTGGGAAGGCAAAGGTCGCCGTGGATACGCCTGATCCGGTGGAAACAAGTGTGGCTGGCCGCGCATAATAGGGATAGCCATCAGGCGGATAGGCAGTGAGTCTTCGTGTTTCGGTGGTTGCTCGAGAGCAGCCTGCGACCGTAAAGGTATACTTGAGTGTTAACGGCGTAGGAGTGTTGACCGCGGTGATGGGAGCTACGCATCAGGCACAATGGAAATTGACGCAAAGTACGCCATGGGTTGTCGTCTAATAATTGGCAGCTCTGAGCCAGTACGAGAGGTAGAAGGACAAATAAGAGGAGAAAGAAAATTCTCTCCATGCCTCTTTTCTTCAGTCAAACTGGGGTTTTGGGTTACTCAGAGCTGGTTTGGGGCGGGAGCCTTGGCGTGGCCGCGTCGGCCAGCTCCGATTCCGTAATTGCTGGAGGTGGCGCAACTTTAATTTTATTTTTCGTGGTTACATGCAGGGCCAACACTCCTGCAGCTCCTGAGTCAGAGGTAAAAAGCCTCGCTCATCTCAATTCTACCGTGGAGAAACTGAGAACAGTTCACAACGACGACCGAGCGAGCTGTAATGCAAACTAAAGTCGGCTAGCCCGCTGGCAGCCAGGATTTCCTACGATTTTGTCTCGAGGCGATTGGATCGGCCCGTAATGTGCTGATTGGCACTAGACCAAGGATTTCGCAAGCGCAATTTAGAAGAGTTGGGTACCGAATTGAAAGCACACAAGGACGTAGAGTGTGTGCTTTTGGTGTTCATTCGAGGATGGCACATGGGAATAAAGATTGCGAAACGGACCGAAATTTGAGGCCCTGACCGAATTAATTAACGGGGGACGATGGTCGGCCGTCTCGAGAGAGAATTGATGATGATCCACCGAGAACAGATCTCTCGGTGGTGGAGATACTTCAAGCCAAAGTATAATTTCATCACAATTCATTGTACTTGCTCTGTCGTCCGATGAAATCAGCTAACTTGTTTTCGCCAATCAGATATCTACATCACTGCCTGCGTTCTCATCGGGTCCTTGTTGATCTTCGCGGGCGGGAATATCACATATATTGACGCGCTCGTCTTTGCAGGCGGCTCATGCACCGGTGCCGGTCTTAATCCTGTCGACTTGGACAATTTGACGACGTGGCAGCAGGTTGTTCCCCCTTGCATCGTTCTAACACCCACAGCTTGCCATATTTATCCTTTGCACCATCTGCCATGTCATTCTCATCAATACTGTTGTTGTTGGCGTTCGCTTATATTGGTTCGAAAAACGCTTTGAGGATGTCGGTAAGGATGCACAACGTTCTTCTACAGGCTCATGTCTCAGTTGAACTCACGAAACGGATGACCAAGGCACGGAGACGTGCCACCGTGTCCATTTCCTCGGGGCCTCGGCATGAACGCTCTGCTGGTAGCGGGTTGTGCTCTCTTCTCCACTCACATCATAGACGATTTACAAGTGCCCGATCATTCTCTTCGCGACCCCATGGAAACATCGAGTCGTTCAAGCAAGGTCGCGGAGTCCGGATTGGCTGGCGGCATGAGTGGATCCCAATCGCAGCCGGACTTGGAGGCTGCCTCCGCAATCCCACAAACATACACAGAACGACCACCGTCGATAGGCAGCAAAGGACATCGAACAGATGAGATACCGCCTGAGTCCGAAGGCATTGAAATCGCTGGCAACACTCACCCCAAGCTCCCAACGAATATGGCGGAAACAGAGGATGCGGCGGATATTAATGCGATCCGAAGGCGGATAAGGTTCGAGAATCCGTGGAAATCGCCGAACGCGAACCCCATAGCAATGGAAGACGAGTCGCGGAGTCCGGGGGACGTTTCACCGGTCACTCGGCATGCACGCAATTTTGATTCGACTCAAATTCTGCGACGTACCGGGACCGGTATGACGCAAATCAACCTGCCCTATCTCTCGTTCACCGCTTCCATTGGTCGAAACTCGGTAAGACTGTTTCCAACATGCGCTGATTATACAGAACTTCTCTGATTTGAATGATGAACAGCGGAACGAACTGGGTGGCGCGGAGTACCAGGCCCTCAATGTCCTGGTGTGGATGGTTCCAAGCATGTGGACTCATTTGTTACTTGCTGATTCTAGTTTACTTCATCGGTCTACAAGTATTGGCCTGGATTTGTCTGATCCCTTGGATTTTACGAGACTCGAATTACGGTAAAATCCTCGAAGCAGATTCTGTTGGGAAGGTTTGGTGGACTATATTTACGACAACCTCCTTCTTTGCCAATGTTGGTATGTAATCTCAAATCAAACATCAACTGACCAAGAGGGTATTGTCTTACGCCCGATGCGATGGTACCATTCCAAAATGCTGTCTTTCCGCTCTTGATCTGGAGTTTCATCATGATCGCAGGGTTTCTTCCCCTTGCACCCTCGATTGACGCCAGAAACACCGGCTTCCCCTGCTTCCTGCGTTTTATTATTTGGATTCTCTTCAAAATTTCCCCAGAAAGCTCAAGGCGAAAAAAGACTTACCAGTTCCTGCTCGACCATCCCCGACGATGCTTCATCCTGCTATTCCCCAGTTCGGCAACGTGGTGGTTAATAGCAGTGCTCACAATACTGAACTTTTCTGACCTCTTCTTTTTCCTTGTTCTGGATATAGGAAATGATTACGTTGAGACGATTCCCGTTGGCTACCGCGTTTTGGACGGTTTATTTCAGGTATTTTCAAGATGCGATTCTGGAAGCTGATAGGAGGCGATTTCAACGCGGACGACCGGAGTAGCGATTGTCAATCTACAACTGATCAATCCTGCACTCTTAGTCAGTTACCTTATTATGATGTACATATCTGTTTACCCTGTGGCAATCAGTATCCGCCGGACAAACGTCTACGAGGAAAAGTCTCTTGGCATCTATTCTGAAGAGGACGAAAACCGGTCTTATATCGGTAACAACCTTGTCAACTTCGGCTGATTTTAGCTATTCATCTCCGGCGGCAGCTTGGTTATGATCTCTGGTATATCTTTTTGGGATTGTTTATTATTTGCATTGTTGAAGCGGGTCAAATCGAGAATATCGCAGATTACGTTCTCCCCATATCAGGATGCCGATTAATGGCAGTGGTTCAACGTTTTCAATATTTTATTTGAGGTCGTCTCGGCCTATGCTTGTGTTGGATTATCGATTGTAGTTCATCTTCTCCGCTCGCTGACGACAGGGCTATCCGACCGTAAACGCTTCTTTCCTTTCGCAATTTCACACATTGAGTAAACTTATTATTGTCGCTTTGATGGTAAACGTTTCGCAGATAATCTCTAATGTTAGATCCGAGGACGACATCGAGGTCTTCCCAATGCTATCGATAAAGCCATTACGTTGCCGGAACGACTAGAAAATAATCAATAACGTGCTCTGGCGGTATCTCAAAATCAAGAAAGAACAAACTTCCCCTAGCCTTGAACAGTCAAGACAAATTCGGATTGAAAGATAGTGAATGCCAAAGGATGGGGAGAGAATTCTGGAGGGAAAGATTGGATTCAATTACATTTCTTTCAATTCATCTCAAAACTAGGAACAATGGTCAATTATGAATATATAATTTTGTGCCCCAATTAGAACATAAATGACGCCCACCGCAGTGTCATTGAAAACAGCATCAGCTCACAGAACCCTTGGAATTAGCTGAAGTCGTTAAGAAGGAGAGGATTACCGCTCGCTTGCGGGCGTCGGCCCGTTGTTGCAGGATGATGGCACTAATAACAACCAAATCCCGAAGTCCCGTCATCTGATCTTCGGTAATAAGCAAATCCCCGGTCTTGCTGTCCTTGGTTTCAATTTCGATGGGGGTATATTGAGCGACCAATTTGTCGGTCGATGCGTCGAAAAGATCAGTATAATTTTTCCAATAATACTTCTTCCCATCGATGGCAAACGTAGTTTTCGCAGGCAACATGAGCATTCGACGCGGGATGTGTTCCAAAGCGACGATCACATCCTCCCCCAGTTTGACCTGACTGGACCCTTGTTTGTCTTCGCAAACTTCCCCTGTGGCAACGACGGAACCGTCGCGATCGCCACGGCGCATCGTGATAATTTTGCCGGGTCCGAAATCGATATAAAAGAGTACTTCCTGGTGATCAGCACAATCTACGGTGCCTGCACCTTTGTCTCCTTATCTCGGCACAAGCGATTCACAAAGTTGGATCCAGCAATATCGCGAAGAAATTCCAATTGATGGGCCTTCCCCATATTGGCTTCGCAAGTGTATCGAACCTGGCTGGGAATCCGCAAATATATAAGCTGCCACTTCCAACTTGGACCGCTGATTTCTCTGAATATTTCCAGCCACTCGTTTTTACACGGGATCGAATTTCCGTCGTGGATGGGTTGTACATCTGAACTGGCCGGCAAAGGATGTCCCGCATAAAGATCACATGGACAGGATACCGGTCGGATGATTGGGTACACAAAATGCGGGGCTGGCTTAAACGGCTCAAGCCTTCGGATTGACACGAACTTTAAAACAAACTTTCGGATACAAAGCATTCGGCAGCGCATTGGATATAATGGCTAGTCGCATCATCGCAACATGGCATTGAATGTACGTACATCGCGAGATCGAACTACCAAGAAATTATCCAAGTGAAAGTTGCCCGCAATTACTCGTGCCATGACATTCAAAATTCTTGAAGCGCTCCAGCATGACTTTACCCTAAAATCCAGATTGCCAGGCAAGCAGACATAATTCCAGGCTCAACTGAGGTTCAAGATGGGGCCTTCCGTAAGTCGGAAGTTGAGTGATTGCTTCCCTTTTTGAGGCGGAACGGACCGGAGTCGATATAAATCCGGATCGAAGGCTGCCCTCCGGTAGAACCCGGTATTGTAAGTGTTCGGCAATCAACATTCGCTGGTTCGGGGACAGGCGTGTTTTGCTTCACTCCGGCGGCGCGCGATCCAGTTATTCAGGTATTACACTTACTCTGGAAGGAAAGAAATCTTTTCAAACAACCATCTCAACCTCGATGGGTGGTGGGACATTGCTAGATTGTTTAAAGATATATTTTCATGAATGGATATCTGTCCTCAACGTATATTCCACAGCCTCAAGAAACTACCGACAACGATATACATGGCTCACGCGTTATTTTTCAAGTTCTGTCATGATAGCAACGCCGTTCTTGTCCCCAGAAAACTCGCCCCTGTTGAGCAATTTCTGTTCCAGCACTTGAACTCTCTCCTCTAACTTATCGCATCCTTCACAATTGTTTGCTGCGAGTCAGTCAAATCAAAATGCAGGAAGTACAAAATCGCTGCGTCCTGGTTTCAATGTACACACCGATAGCCAAGAGAACCGCGAGAAATATGTCGTGCAATGCCCAATCGGCAACAATCAGCGATATTACCAAACTTTGGGAAGATTTCAAGGTGAGATCTGAACAGGAATAGAGCGTGCGCAAGCTCACGGTCGACTGACTGAGGTGGTTGGTTTCGTTAAGTGGAGCCAATTCAGGGAAAGAAGATAAACCCCAAAGAGATAGAACGGTTCTATTAAAGTAATCATAATAGATCCGGAAGAGCGTTTCGTTGACGAAAGGGTTGTAAGCGGAAGAGTAACGGATGGGACCGTAATCCTGGAGCTCACCGCCAGTCCAATTCCACGTGGTCGGAGCAACCTGGCCAAAGTCCATCAAGAGGCCCCAGTAATGGACGACAAACATCCAATTCATGAGTTCCCAAAAATCAAAGTCTGCGATATGTGCTTGAGTGGCCGCGGAATTGATCGTTGCAATTGTCGGAGCGAGAGTTGTATTGGCGGCGTGAAAATTCGGACTTTTAGAGACATCGACACCTAGTGTAGGAAGAAAGGTGATCTTCACAGAATTGGTGTCGCTTGCGTTAAGCGCCTGCCATGCAACCGAGACTGTCCATGATCCATCCGCTGGGGTGGTGCCCTCATCGTTGTCTTCATGAGAAGGGAATAAATGATAGGCTAGTACCAGTGTATACGATGTGGAGATAGGAGAGAGGAATTGAACCAGTCAAGCTGTATCGGAGGAGCGGTGCTGGCGCACTGAACTGATCTAAAACGGTCGTGTACGTAGCGAAATTTTTGAAGACTATTCTCGCCATCGCGAACATTAAAAGGGATGCATTCTGAATGCTGAGCGGCCCAGGTCCGTAGCTATCGAAATATCCTTGAACGCCGCTTTGAAGACCAAGAATATAACCGATGGTTGCCACATCTGAGCTTGTTTGGAAAAACATGTACTTGTCAGAACTGGTGTTGCAGGCGACGATTGCCTGCCAGTTAATGGAATCGAGAGCGAGGGTGTTACTGGCGATTCCAGCTCAAGAGCGACTGGGTTCAAATAAGCAGACAGAGAGAGGCTATGCACGGTGCAGTCGGAAAAAGGGTTATTGGAATAATTGAGGGCATCGATGGAACTTGTGGCGCCGTTGTGAGTGGGATCGACAAAATCGACAAGCTGATAAAGGAAGAACGTGTAATTACTATTTGTCGCAAAGTCTACGTCAGATCTAAAGCCCGAACTATGATGTATGTACAATCGTTGAGTTTGATAAGCGCAGGCTCGCACGAGCGGTGATTGTAGGATGACGGGCGGTGGGGTACGAAACTGTCATACCAAAGTCGGTGCGTCACGTTATACTCGGTCGAGCTGTAATTGATGGTGTCGTATCCGACCGACACCACATTGACGAGCGTAATGATAATGATGAATGCAATCGTGAGCGAGATCAGAACGTGCCTGAACCTTGGTGTAGTGACAGGACGCGAAATATTGTACGACACGGTCAGTGGGTTTCCCATCGTTTATGGTGATGTCGGATGACTTGCAACATTTTAAGTCGGCTAGATATTGTTCAGCGGCCGAGAATAAGGTTTAACCGTAGACCAGTTATTATTTTCCCCGCTGACTCCGAAAAATTCGTCGCACTTCATGCAAGTTTGCATAAGCAATTGTTTGGAGGAGGAAGGGCTCGTGATAACGAATCGTTAAGGTTGGAGGGCGAGCGGAACCACCTGGGGGTCTTGTCCTGGTCTCCTGCAGAATAACAAACAGTGCTACGCCAAGAAAACAGAGTGCAGCTGCCGTTAGCCTGGTTGTCATTGCCATCACCCTCTCCTTTTTTTTCCTGGTCAACCTGGTAAGATTTTTGATTTCTCTACGATGAATGAAAGATCACGCCGTGAGGTAGAATCCAAAATTTCCAGAGCTTCGAACGATTTCTAAAGCTGATGCATGATAGAAGCAAAGAAACCGAATTTGATAAGGGATCAAGAAAACAATGGGGCTGAATAATTTGTACGGGATGAGGGATCGGCATTCGTGGCTTGTGGCGTCCTTTTTGCCGGGGGCACGGGGGCTTATCGATGTGGCCTGCTCCTATATTCCCCGAACGCGAGAGGCGGCTGGCATTCCAAAAACCCGAGGCCGTTTTATGGACTTGTGTGTGTAAATGTGTGCCGCGTTAAAAGTAAATGCCTCAGGTTGTGGGTGCCACGGCACGCCTCCCAACACGTTGCCAACCTTAAAGGATCTAAAAAAAGAACGACGGCAAGCAGAAGGCGGGGCGCGATCGTATCGACCTTTCGTCATGCCATATCGATGGATGGCATGGCATAAAAGGCGTGTGTGCCGCTGGCAAGGTTGGCGCCGCCCGCGACAGTTGTCTGCTCGCAATGAAGTTCAAGCTCGTCGTGCTCGCGCATCTGGTGGTGCTCGGCTTCGCCGACGCATCTGTCCTCAAACGTGGGAACGAAGGAAAGGCACCGTCGCATGCACCGCCGGTCCCGCCTCCATGGACCCCTCCTCTACACCCTCCCCCTCCTAAGGGTCCTCCTCAGGTCCCTCAACCGCCCTCTCCAAAGGTTCCTCCCGAGGCTCCTCCTAAGGTCCCTCCACCGCCGCCTCCCAAGGTTCCTCCCAAGGCTCCTCACAAGGTCCCTCCACCACCGCCTCCCAAGGTTCCGCCCAAGGTTCCTCCTAAAGCCCCTCCGCCGCCTCCTCCCAAGGTTCCTCCTAAGGCTCCTCCTAAGGCCCCTCCGCCGCCGCCTCCCAAGTCTCCTCCCAAGGCTCCTCCTAAGGCCCCTCCACCGCCCCCTCCAAAGGTTCCTCCCAAGGCTCCTCCCAAGGTCCCTCCTCCGCCTCCTCCCAAGGTTCCTCCCAAGGCTCCTCACAAGGCTCCTCCTAAAGCTCCTCCCAAGGCTCCTCCCAAAAAACCACCTCCTCCGCCTCCGCCGCCGCCATCACCAACCTGTAACATCAAGATATGTGCCGAACAGATCCCCGTCGTTGTCAGCCCCCTTCCTCTCTACTCGCTCTGCGAACAGGTCACAGTTCCCACCGGCTTCCTCTCCGCCGTTCTCCCTACCGGCGTCCCCTTGTCTCCCTTCGCCAGCAGCGGTGACTTGGCAGCCTTCAGTGGAGACACCCTACTTGCATTTGTGAGAGAAGATACCGGCGAATCCAGAGTGTTTCCTTCTTTCGAGTGTCTTACTCCTGGCAAAGACTTTGTCAAAATCGCAGCCGAAGTGGCAGCCAAGATTATCGACGATACTTCGTTATTTCCCAAAGACGACACGACGTTGGTCCCTCTTCCTCCCGTCACCCTTTCAACCTCCGAATCGACCGGTCGAGGAAATTCCACATCGCCTGAAGAAATTCTCGCGTTTGTCCAGATTCAACGTCAAGCGGGCGGATATCCCGTCCTAGGCCCAGGAACCCAAGCTGCTATTGGCGTCGACTGCCATGGCGATATTAAAGCATTTGCCCATCGATATCGACCTGCCGTCTTGACGGATCAATTTGTCACTGCCCGTTCCCCCACGCAAGCCGTCCAAGCCATCATGAATGACCTATCTCATACTTGCGATCAAGTCAATATAACCATTGATAACGTCACCGTCATGTACTGGGATTCTGGAGATGGTTTCCTCCAGCCAATATTCACGTACAGCGGTTCAGTTCTCTCGGACAACAGCACCACTCACTCCCTGCTCACAGGCAGCATTACTGCCGAGCAATCGAATCAACAAGTGATTCCGGCGTCGACACCAGACGTTCCCACCAACGGAAATGCGACCATCCATCTTCGGCGTTCACTCGATGTCAAAGACATTAGGGTGGGTAGATATGTTGTCCAACAAGATAGCCCCGAATGGCTCGTTAGTGCCACTGACTTCATGACCAATCTTCAGCTTGCCACTACGCTCGGACGCGACGTCACTTTCATCGATGAACAATATCTCGGCGCAGATCCGACAATGTTTATTTCAGATAAAAACCAGTTTGTCAACAGCGTCGAAATTGCACTCACCGAGGCACACGGAGATTGGGGTGAATTTTCCCTTTACAAATCGTTCGGGGACATCGTTCACATTACCGACATCGGCGCGGCAGGGGGGCTCGGTGAAACCGCAGGAGGGAACCTGTCCTACTGGATTCTCCACTCGTGCCAAGTCATTCCAACGCAAACGGACGAGCCGAATTCCTTCGATATCTGGTGGGACGTTTTCCAAGGTCTACATTCCGCAATTGGATATCGAGTTGACATGTACGTCAGCGATAATGTCACTTCAAATTTTGGATTGTGGACAGGCTTGGGCGCTTCCCTCATCCCAGCTTGGTTTGTGGAAGTTGCGGCCAATAACCTGTACGGTGTCAGCACCGCCGTGAATTTCAATCCGAATCGGGGCATTGTCGAGCCCCTTGGTAGAGCGTCGGCAGTGAGCGTCTGTGGGCATTTGGATGACACTGTCAATGATCTGGAAGGATTGGGGCCCGCAAAATGTTTGAAGGAAGTTTGGCTTGATAATTAAACATGTATAATAAACTAATGTTTAGTGTCAATACTCATTTAATACTATTTTCTTCTGAATACTGTAGATTTACAATGGCCACAATCTTTCAATATTAGTCAATCATTTATATGATGCTATTCTATGCATAAAGCCTTAGTCCTTTGAACATTGATTAAATTGCTTTGAAACTAAATTAGTCAAGATTTTAATATATAAATGTCATGAATGACAGCTCAGACAACCAGAAGAGAATCAGCAGAGAGTCACTTCAGAGCCAAGAGTCATGGGAGTCAGGAGTCACAAGAGTCAGAAGTCACTGGAGTTAAAAGTTATATGAGTTGAAAGCTACATCAAAGTTACGAATCACTCCAGAGTTAGTCAAGATGATAACTATTAGAAGTGATGAAATAGATGAAGATTTTAAGTTGATAAAATTTTTATATAATGTATAGATATTTTTAGCTAAAATAACTTTAGAATCTCAATTATAATAGTTCGTACTTGAGATCTATAACAATAAAGCTTTTAATCTATTAATTAAAGAAATATGATATATTTTATATTTATAACATAAGTTTATTTCAGATATTATGAAATAATAAAGCTTATGGTAAACCCTTTTATTGCCTTATTTTAATAAATGATAAGTTAAAAAAAATATATAATTATCATAGAGGTCTCACTCTCTGGTCTTCCGTCAGGTCACGGCGCTGCGACGTCGGTTCTCTGGGTCTTTGTGACTTACATTGCGAACTAAAGGATGTGAAGTGAAATTTTATCCAACCCCGGATGGACCCCTGTCCCCCATACGCTGGCTCCTGGAGATCCTGTCATTCATGACAATAATAGAAATATTTAAATGTAAAGAATATTAATATTTGAAGTCATAAAAGTTTTATTATTTTTAAAATAATATATTATAATTATTAATAAGTAAGTGCAAAGCTCCTTTTGTTTTCCAAATACATATTGAGAATACTTTCAAGAGATCCTTATATTAATAGCGGACAATTCTTTAATACAACCAAAAATTTCTGATAACATCCAGAGATGCCCCACGAGCGTGTTTGGTTCGCTTCTCGCCTCGTGGCGAACGAATGGTGGCCGCTTTCCGACCCGCCGGCGAATTCGCCAGACAAGCATTGTTGTACCCAGAAATATCGTTATGGTCATGGGACGTGGGGGCCCAGGCGCCATATCGGAACAGATATTAAAGGAAGGCGTGTGGGACCCTATCGAGTCAGAATTCAAGCACTCGCTTTGAACTCTTGCTCTGCTCCTATTCCCACGGCATAATGAACCGTTACGGGCCTCCAGGGAATAACTATCCGTCTCAAGTGAACCACGGCCCAGGTCCTGGTCAGTACGCCTCAATTCCGAACGGTTACGGGGCTCCAAACTTCTCTCCTGCGCCGCTGCCGCCCATCCACAATCCTTCTCTGCCTCCCGGCCGGCCCTGCTCCCCCGGTATATCCCCCATTCCGCACTTCCTCCCGCCCAACAACAACGCTGCGACAGTTCCACCAGTCCCTCCTCAACCGGCGACAGCTGTCAGTCAGTACTTTCCCCCAGCTAATGGCAACGCCGCATTCCCACCGCAGGCGCTCCCTCAACCGCTTATGACCCACAACGTCGCATCTCCGCCACCCACAAATATGTAACATTCCCTCGTTAACCCCAGTTGCAAAGACTGCTTTTAACGTCAGGTCGTTGCCACATTCTGCCTATTACCCCGCGAATTACCCCCAGCCCCCAAACCGAATGCAACCCGTTCGCATACCCTGGGGTCTAACAGGGATCGTCATGCTTCTATGGACAGACGACACGCTCCTGCACTTCGGGGTTTTGTTCCAAAATGCTAGCTCCTGGCCGAGAGGGTATATGCTAGATGTAACTCGGGATGATAAAACTCAGAAATGGGAGTATCGATTCCCGGTGTTTCTAGAGTTCGCCACCCGACGTTCCTTAAGGTTCTGGAATGAGGATCACGATTCCCCTAGATATTTCGGCGGCGTTCCTTTGGGCTATATTGATGACGGGAAGGTGAAGAGGCTGCACGAGATTGCCGCCGGGACTCCGTTACCCAGTGGCCCATCGGAGAATTGTCAAACATGGGCATTGAAGATCATCGAACGAGCTTGTAGGGGAGGTATTCTTTCCGAGGATGTATATCATCGGGCTGCTGCCGTCCCCAAGTGGTCTTCTTAGGTTTAGGAGTACTAGGATAGACTATCACAAAATATCTTTGTCATATAACAAATTTGCTCATGACCGCTGGAAATGATTTTGTGGTCGTATAACATTTCTGGTCGCAATTGTAGGCGAGCATGAAAATATATTCACGCCGTCTATTATGAAGGATATGACAGAAAAGTAAAACCACCAGTCTGAAATCCATCAAGAAGCAACCGACTAACTTCAAGATACGGTGTGCAGGTTTCGGGGTTGCCTGGTCCGAAAATATCACAAACGTAAGAGAAATAGGCAAAAGTCAATTTGTATAGAGGCTATATAATTGGTAATGATCAACGTTCTCTGGCGACAGCGGATATAAATACACCTCGACCACTTTAAAGCTTGATCGTTAACTGTGGCGCGGCTAGCCCGACCGATATGCGTCATTTTGGGGTTGATACTGTGGAGATTGAGCAAATTGTGAGAATGAACCCCCCATTGCGCCACCTTGAAGGTATCCAGACTGGTTCGACCCCGACGCTTGAGGCTGAGGCGAATACCCACCTCCGTTCGTCAGATATGGTGGTTGATAATATCGCTGGTCGGAACTCGCAGGTTGTGCTTGAGGAGAAGAAGTTGTACTGGGCGGAGATATTGTTTGCGGATAAGCTGTCACCCCTTGTGACTGCGGACCTTGCGTTGACGGATTGTAGTTTGTCGGATGTGGGGTCCCGTAATATTGTTGATATGTAGAAGGCTCTTGATAGGTGGAAGATCCTGTTGTCTGAGGTGTTGGATAAGGTCCAACGGACGTTGCAAAGGCCATAGGAGTGGCCGTAATCTGGCCTGTCGCGGGAGCGCTTGGACCTGGCGTAATATATTGAGATTGGTTCGGCGAGCCACTTTGAACCCCGCGTGTTGGGGTGACAGGTTGGACTGGAGTTGGCTGAGGTGCGGAACCGGTGTGTGGTGGTGGAGGGTAGTTAGGCTGATAAACGGGTGGTGCTGGTGTAGGTTGACCGGGCTGCACGTGTGCTTGCGATCCAGGGCGCGCCCTGGGCTGCAGTGGGTGTCCCCTCGTCATCTCTGTCACTTAATCGGCAGGGTTCTCTGAGACCCAGCCGGCCTGAGATCAAGCATCAGGCGGCATGATTAAATATCTGCGCCGCATCGCGTTAGTCGAGGCGGCATGGCCTGAACACGGCTCAGTGTCTGCAAGCATGACGCGTCCGGCAGAGGGCCAACCTTGTGTCGAGGCGTATGACAGACTCGGAATAAGACATTTCC
>Ga0335081_10010025_pt1 | contig 15286 bp, 14 predicted proteins | sample Lox_Sample_35_FD_206713 | JGI IMG/M metagenome (GOLD analysis project Ga0335081, IMG submission 206713) | Soil microbial communities from Loxahatchee National Wildlife Refuge, Florida, United States - Lox_Sample_3.5 | ecosystem: Environmental > Terrestrial > Soil > Wetlands | place: USA...
CGCTGGGCCTTCCTTCCGCTGGCCTGCTGGCGGTTTCATCGTCTGACGAGTTGGCGCTGGTGCTGCACGGCACTCCCGACCGCCGAGAATTCACCCATGGCATACTGGCGCGCGCACCTTTGGCTGGCGGCACACCACGCGAGGTGCTCGACGCCGTGCGGGCGGCCGACTGGAGCCCCCACGGTGATCTGGCCGTCGTCCATTTCAGTGAGAACCAGAGCCGCCTGGAGTTCCCTATCGGCAAAGTGCTGGCCCGCAGCGCCGGCTGGATAGACAACATCCGTTTTTCTCCCGACGGGGACAAGATCGCCTATATGGATCATCCCATCAATTGGGCGGATGCTGGTTCTGTCTGCGTGACCGACCTGGAGGGGAATAAAACCGTCCTTTCCAGCGGATGGCAATCGGAGGACGGGCTGGATTGGTCGCCCGGCGGAAGTGAAATCTGGTTTACCGCCACCCGAGGCTCCGGCAGCCGCAGAGCCCTTTGGGCGGTGAGCCCGTCGGGGCGCCTGCGCGAAGTACTCTCCGTGCCCGCAAGCTTCACCTTGCAGGATATCGCGCCCGATGGCCGGGTCGTGATTACGCTGGACGCCGAGCGCATGGCCATGGAATGGACCGGTCAGGATCCCGCCGATAAGCGCGATCTTTCCTGGTATGACTGGAGCATCGCCAAAGATATTTCGCTGGATGGCCAGTGGGTCCTGTTCGAGGAGAGCGGTGAGCCGGCCGGGCCCAACTCCGATGTCGCCATCCGCAAGATTGATGGCTCGCCTCCCATCCGCCTGGGCGAGGGGACCGTCGGCGACCTGTCTCCGGATGGCAAATGGGCGGTTGCTGTTCTGCCCACCAGGCCGCCGCGCGTGAACCTGCTGCCGGTCGGACCAGGTCAGGCGCGCCAGTTTACTCTTTCCTCGCTCGAATACGCTGATGCCGGCGAAGCCCACTTCCTGCCCGAAGGCAAACAAATCATCATCTGCGGCAACGAGCCTGGCCACCAGGCGCGCACGTTTCTCATGGACGCCGGAACGGGGCACTTGCGGGCCATCACGGCTGAGGGTGTGCGCGCCGCGCTTCCTTCTCCGGACGGAAAATATCTTGCCGGCGCCGGCCCCGATGGCCACCTGCAGGTCTTTCCCATCGGCGGCGGGCCTCCTACCCCTGTGCCCAATAACAACCCAGGCCTTGGCCCCTACAATGCGTCGCAGTGGTCGGCCGACAGCAAGGCGCTCTTTGTGTACCGAACCGGGGGAGCGCCTCTGGAGGTGTATCGCGTGGAGCTGGCCACGGGAAAGACCACGCCGCAGCGCACGCTCCTTCCCAGAGACCCGGCGGGCGTGATTATGGTCGCTCCCGTCGTCACCAATCTTCAAGGCACGGAGTTCGCCTACAGCTATTATCAAATTCTTTCCGTGCTCTATATCGTCTCAGGGCTTCGCTAGTTTTCCTCTGCGGATTCAATCCAGCGCCCCTGCAAAATCCACCTTCACGTAGTGAAAGAAGATGGAGGTCGAAGTGTGTCCCCCCGGCAGCGGGTCGCGATAATGCGGAAGCTGGCAGCCGCGATACAGCAGGGCATCGCCCAGGGCTTGAAATACGCTTGTACGTCCGCTGGGCGTTTCCAGGTGGATGGGCCACGGCGTGGCCCGTGCCGGCTCCGGAGAATAATCCACGCACAACGTAATGCTGAAGTCGCATTGCTCGCGGTCGGTATGTTTGTGTAATTGCGCCCCTCCCTGGTATGAGGCCAGGTATACATAGGAAGGCTTCAGCCCTTCGCCGGCAATTTCCGAAAATGCGGCCGTGATCTGGCGATGGAAAAAACGGGCCACGCCGTCGTTGTGTTCCACGTAGCGGCGGTCGCTCTGCTTATCCCCCAGCCAAACCCTTCCCGTGCGGATGAGATAACGATAATAGCGTCGTAGCGCGGCAATGTGCAGCGGATGGATCAGCCCCGCAAGCGGCGCATAGCCCTTCCGCCGGAATTGCGCCGCGCAGCGCTCCCGAATTGCTGACCACTTCCCCCGGCAAGACGCTTCATATCCTTCGGGCACGAGTATCTCCGCCAGTGCCAATGCGTAGCGGATCTTCTCGCTCAGACCCGAAGGAACTTCTCCGGGCCGTGCCTCGGCCAGGCGATGGTACAGTTCCCGGCTGAGCCAGAATGGCCGCCGCATTTCGAGCTCCGAATCGTGCACCCAGGCCAGGTGCGCCGGAAGGGCAAATTGCTCGGGTAAATATCCAATCCCGCTGCTGTCGTGCGGCAGTTTCGCCGCCGCGGTGAAGCGGCACCGGGGATTAAGAACCAGCCGCCGGCCGGCTGCGTGCAGCTGAGTACGCAGGAACGGCTGCGGCGCCAGATGCTCCGGCAGATCGTCCACCAAACATTGGAACCGGGATGCCGGAAGGCAAGGAATTGCCTCACCCCCCGGCTCTCCCATAAGCCGTTCCATCCACTCCAGCCACGCGTTGTCCCTTACCGGTGAAACCATCCGTTCACCGTAAAGCGGCTGTCGCCAAATGCCTTCGATGGGCATTCGACCGGGGTGATCTCGTGCGCCAGCGAGCTCTGGAAAAACACCATCTGGTTCTGGCGCGGGACGATCCCCCGGTAGTTTTCCGTAGGCATGTACCTGCCGCGCTCCATCCGCGAATCGTAGATGCGCAGCTCCCCGCCGCGAAATGGCCGGGGCTCGCGGTGGAAGAAATACACGAAAGTGATCTCGCGGGAGCGGGACTCGCCGTGGCTATTGTCGTTATGCCAGTGGAAGAAATCGCCGTCATTGCTGGCCGTGATCTGAGCCTCCGCATTGTTTGCCACAAACTGGGGCACGCCCAGCCTCTCCAGCACGGCCGGCATGCACGCCTGAATCCGGCGGATCAGCACCTCCTCATGCTTGCCCAGTTCCATGAGGACGCGCGAACGCCGTGACTCGAAATCCACCACGCCATCATCGCTGGGTGAGATGACCTCGCTTACCTCGAACTCGGCTTCGTGGTGCAGCGTATATTCCAGCAGGTCCTGCATCTCTGCCGGAGCGAGGAACTCGTCGAACACCACGCATTGCGCGGCTATGACGCTGGCTGCCTCGAGCAGTGCAACCTCAGTTTGGGAGAAATTACTCTGCCCGGCCGCGACCCGCCGCGATCCCGGCGGTCCGGGCGCGGGGCTGGGCGGCAGAGGCGGCATGCCTTGGGTTTCGGCGCGGTTTTCATCTGCGTACCTGTGCCGCGATCCCGGCGGTCCGGGCGCGGGGCTGGGCGGCAGAGGCGGCAGGCTTTGGGTTTCTGCGCGGGTTTCGTCCGCATACCTGCGGCCTGATCCCGGTGGCCCGGGCGCAGGGCTGGGCGGCAGAGGCGGGTTATGTTTCAGGTTCTTTTCGAACTCCGCACTGGAACAATCCAGCAGGCGGCGCGAAATGCCTTCTCCAAGGATCTCGTAAGCGCGCTGGGCAATGGTTTCCCCGATGGCGCGCGCAATGACTTCTCTCGTGGGGCGTCCGCGGTTGATCTCAGAACCATTTGCGCGATGCAGAAGATTGGTCAGCAGCTCTCGTTCTCCCGCGCTCAATACCCGCTCGTCGTTCAGCAGGACGTTGGAAAGACTGTCAAGAGTATCTTGGGTACTCATAGAAGTGGCACCTCCAGGCACAGTTAATGCAGGCCGGCCAGAATGCGGGCAGTCGGAAGCGAACGGGGAAGGCCTCAGCCTAACAGAGGGAGTAACTGGGTCAAGGGCTAACCACGGGGCGGCAAAAGAAATCTGTGGAAAGGCTGTTACTTACTCGACGTGGGTCAGCGCTCGGCCATCGCTCCTGCCAGCGATTCGAAAATCTTGAACCCCGCGGTGCCGCCCAGTTCAGATTCACTGGCGCGCTCGGGATGCGGCATCATGCCCAGCACATTCCGCCCCGCGCTGCAGATGCCCGCAATGTTATCCAGCGACCCGTTGGGGTTGGCCCCGGCCGTGATTTCTCCCCCGGGAGTCGAGTAGCGAAACACGATGCGTTTGTCTCGGCGCAATTCCGCCAATGTGGCCTCATCGCAGAAGTAATTCCCCTCCATATGGCCGATGGGAATCGTAAGCACTTCCCCTTCGCGGCAGGCGGAGGTGAAGGGAGTGTCGGCATTCTCCACCCGCACCTGCACCGGCTTGCAGACGTACTTCAGCCCGAGGTTGCGCATAAGGGCGCCGGGCAGCAGACCGGACTCGCATAAAATCTGGAAGCCGTTGCAAATGCCCAGCACCAGGCCTCCGCCGGCGGCAAACTTGCGCACTGCTTCCATCACCGGCGCAAACTTGGCGATCGCTCCCGTGCGGAGATAGTCGCCATACGCAAAACCGCCGGGCACAAGGATCACGTCGCAATTTTCCAGGTCGTGCGATTCGTGCCAGAGGAACGTCGCCGGCTGCTTGGCCACATTTTGAACGGTCCAGTAAGCGTCGTGGTCGCAGTTGCTTCCAGGAAAGATGATGACGCCGAATTTCATGCTCGCCTCAGGTGCTGCGCTGGAGAACGTTTTCAACCCGAGTCTAACATGAAGAAGCGCGGCCACCGGTGCGAACCTCGCACCCCCGGCGGCGGCCCATTTCCGGAATCAAAGCCCTCCGCCGGGATCATCAGGAACCGAAAGCGCAGGAGCCGTATCCGGCTCGGGACCGAGTTTCTTGTAGAAGGTATTGGGTCCCATCTTGCGATAGAGAAAAATTCGATCGTCCGGCCCGCGCTGCTCCTGGATCGCCTTCAGCTGACGCCATTGCTCGACCGAAAGCACTCGCCGCAGGTCGAGATTCATCATGGTGAACTCGCGCTCCAGTTTGCCGCGCGCCGCCAGCACCTGGTCCACCTGCGTGCTCACCTGGTTTTCGTCGGGCTGGTCCTGGTCCAGAAGGTTCTGAAGATGCAGGTCTTCCTTCTCCATGGAAGCCCTGTAGTCAATCAGCTTTAGGCGGTGATCGTAAAAAATCTGGTTGAGCTTTGTGATCTGCGCGCCGCTGAGCTGCAGCTTCTTGGTGATCTCGGAGTTCTTCCACCATTCACCCATCTCGCGGCGAATGGTAATTCCGCCTCCCATGGCTCCGCCGGGCCCGGTTTCCACGTGAAACGAGCCTCCATCCGGCGGCGGCGGAGGAATCGGCGGGCCCTGCGCGAACAGCGGAACTGCCATGGCAAGCAAAACTGGAATTGCGAGGCGAAGTGCCTTCATTGCTGTTCTCCTTCAGAAACATGTTGAGAAACCGGAGTGGCATGGGCGCCGCCGAGAGCGTCATCGGCCAGCAAGGCGGCGGGCTCAAGCGCCTCAGGAACATCGCTGTGTACGGTGCGCTCGACCGAAAGCAGCAGTTGCTGGTCCGATTCCCGCGCCGGCGCGGCCGCAGGCGGCACGTTGCCGCTCTGCAAAAGAAAAATCGCGGCCATCGCGAGCACGGCCGCGGCCGCTCGCGCCAGACCTAACTCCATCCCCCTCTCCGCTTTGTCCATGCGGCTGCGGATCGCCGCCTGCTGCCTTTGCCAGAAACTTTCCGGCCGCTCGGCCGCCAGGCGCAGGGAGCCGGGCAGGCCCTTCCACGCCTGCCGCAGGTGCCGCTCATCCTCCTCCAGCGCCAGATCGGTCAATTCCTCATCGCTCAAATGACGGACGAAATTCATGACTTCTCCTTTACCGCTTGCCGGACCTTGGCCGTAGCCCGCGAGAGCTGCGCCTTTACCGTTCCCACTTGCACGCCGAGCACCCCGGCAATCTCCGCCAGCGGCATCTCTTCGGCAAAGCGCAGCAGAAAAATGCTGCGCTGCTGCCCGGAGAGCGATGCCGTGGCGGCCCAGACCGCGCTCAATTCCTCGCGGGCCAGCACAACGCGCTCGGGGGAGGGTTCCGGGCCCGCCAGATTCGCGGTCTGGGCTTCTTGCTCCGGCACACCCAGCAGGCGCCGCCAGAAGCCGGCGCGGCGGTTCTTGCCATGATCGCGCGCCAGATTCACGGCGATGCGCAGCAGCCAGGTCTCGATCTTGCACTCGCCCCGAAACGACGACCGCTTCTGGTAGGCGCGCAGAAAGCATTCCTGGGTGAGCGTGTCAGCCGCGTCCGCATCTTTCAGCAGCAGATAGATCAGGCGATACACCCGGCGCTGGTGCAGGCGCACCAACTGCTCGAAGCTTTCGGCGGCAATGGCTTCCGCCTCCACCGGCGATCGCAGGGTTGCTGTCAGTGCCGTTTCCACGCGATTCTTCTTCTGCTATGTAGTATGGACGAGTTTGGCAGGACTGGGTTTACACGGACACAAAAGTTTGGTTCAGCATTCAGCACCTGCCCTTGGGCACTTGGCGGAACAGCTAAAAGCTTAAGAGCTAAGAGCTAAGAGCCAAAAGCAAAGAGCCAAAAGCTAAGAGCCAGCTTCGCATCTCATCTCCATGAATCTCGGCGATCACTTTCGCTTTACCGGCCAGGCCCTGAAGAACTGGTTCCTGGCGCAGTGTCAGGACTCGCTGGCCGCCGCCCTGCTCTGGTTCGTGGGCCTGCACGTGCTGCGGGTTCCCGGAGCGCCGCTGTGGGCAATTCTGGCCTTCGTCCTTCATTTCGTTCCGCATTTTGGCCCCGTGCTGGCCATGATCGGCCCAACTCTGGCCGCGGCCATCAAGTTCGCGGACTGGCAGCACCCGTTTTACGTTCTGGTGCTCTACGCCGGAATCGTGGTGGTGGATGGCTTCGTACTTCAGCCCTACATCATGAAACGCGCAGCCAAAGTGCCCATCTGGGCCTCGATCGTGATTCCCATCGCGCTGGGATTTGTGATTCCATTCTGGGGCGTGCTGCTGGCGCCGCCCCTGCTGGCCGTGATCTACGCCTACCGCTCTTACCTTGCGGGGAAGTCGCGTCCAGCGGCGCCTTGAGCCGTCAGCACCTTACGTGCTCGGCTTGGCCGCCGGATCGTCGGCAACTCCGCAGCGCCAGCGCATCCCCTCGCGGAATTTGGCTCGCTCCTCGGGAGTCATTTCCTCCCAGCGCTCTCTCATGCGGTGGCGCCAGCGCATTCTGGGGCCGGCAAAGCCGCGCCGCCCGCCAAACAGGATCCAGCACAGCACCAGCAGTCCCAGGGCCTGCCAGTAGGTGATCAGGTGCAAGCCGAACACCGCGGGCATCAGCCAGTTCCACAAATACCGGACCACGGCCACAAAGCCGGCGAACAACGCCAGCCCAAGCGGCAAAAAGAGCAGAAATCTCCAAATCCGTTTTCTTCGCATACGATTTATCCTTTCAAAAATTCATCGTAAATCGCCCGCAGCCGCTTGCGCAGGTGCAGGACGGCGTATCGTTTGCGGGCCAGCAGGGTGTTCATGCCCACGCCGGTCCGCTCAGCCATCTCCTTGAAACTCAAACCTTCGATCTCATGCGCCACGAAAGCCTCGCGCTGCTCCCCGGGCAGTTCTTCGAGTGCGGCTTCCAGCTCTTCGAGCAGCACTGTGCGGGCGTAGGCGGCCTCGGGCCCCGCATCAGGCGAGGGCAGCAGATCCTCGAGCAGCAGCGCCTCGCCTTCCCCTGGGCCAGCGGAATCCCCGATGGAGGCCACCGGCCGCCTCCGGCGAAAACGGTCAATGATGCGATTGCGCGCCACCCGGAACAGCCAGGCGCTCATCTGTTCGATAGGCTGCATCAGCCGGTAGGCGGCCACCAGTTCGTAGAAGACATCCTGCAGAATGTCTTCGACCTCGGCCTCGTCCTCGACCCGGCGGCGGATGAAGCTCCGCAGCCGGCCCTGCTCGCGAGCCACCACCTCGCCGATGCGCTGGTTTTCGTCAGCCATCCGCCCCGCCACCCACACGGTCCCCGGCGCGCCATTCATCTACGGGTAAAGACGAATAAGCGGCCCAGATATTGTATGAATTCGCAGTCCCAGGCCGGGCGCTGGCGGGCTTTGTAGGGAAAAACCTTTCCTTCGCAGGCCTTCCGTGCCCGCTACGGCTTGTCCCGAGGCCATCTTTTGCGTCACAATCTTCATCTAATTCTTTACTGGAGACCTCGCCTTGAAGTTCCCTCAACCTGGACAGTTGTGCCGGGCCCTTGCCGCGGCGCTTACGTGTGTCCTGCTCGTCTCCCTGTCCGCCTGGGCGGCCGAGAAGCCCCGCCTGCAGGTGGATGACTACCAGATCGAGGCCGAGCTGACGCCACATCTGCACCAGCTCAGAGCGCGCGCCAAAGTCAAGTTCACCGCCCTCGAAGACCTCACTATCGCCAGCTTCGAACTGCACAACGATCTGCGCCTCACCAAGGTTCTGGACGAGCACGACAAACCGCTTACCGCCGAGCGCTCTACCCAGGATTCCACCGTGCGGGTGCAGCTTCCCGATGGTCTTTCCAAGGGCGCTTCGACCACGCTGACCTTCGACTACGAAGGCGTGCTCAACTCCGCCGACGACAGCCCGGTGCAGGGCCTGAAACTGGCCTCGATTGACGATGAAACCAGCTATCTGCTCTACGCCGGCCGCTGGTTTCCCGTGAATGCTTACGGCATCAACCGCTTTACTTCCACCATCAGCGTGACCGTGCCCGCGCATATGACGGTGATCGGCAGCGGCACGGAAACGGTGGTCGAGAACCCCGCCAAGAAGGCGGCCGGCGCTTTGCCGACCAAGACCTTTACCTTCGTCTCTGACAAGCCAAGCTTTCCCGGCACCATCGTGGCCGGTGTTTTCCAGGAATTCAAGAGCAACGAGGCCGGCCTCGATCTGCATGTATTTTTCAAGCCCGTCCATCAGAACATGGGGGCGGAGTTTGCCGAGACCGCGGTCAAGGAATTCACCTATTTCGTGACCCTTTACGGCCCATTGCCTTTCGGCCCGACGCTGCGCATCGTGGAACTTCCCGATGACACGGTGCCTTCGGCCTGGGCGCCGCAGGTCGCCGCCATCGCCAGCCGTGCCATCACCCAGAAGGTGGATTATCGCCTGCTGGCCAATACCATCGCGCATCAGTGGTGGGGCGTTACTGTAAGCCCCGCATCGCGGGACGATTGGTGGCTAAGCGATGGCTTTGCCCGCTACTCCGAAGCCCGCTACGTGGAGCAGGCCGCCGGCCCCGCCGGCCTGGAAGAGGCGGTCAAGGACATGTCGGTGGGCGCGCTGGCTTACGACACCGTTCCGCTGGCCAGCGTGGGCAAGCTGGATATGTTTTCGCCCGAGGCGCAGTCGCTGGTAACCGATAAAGGCGCCATGGTGCTGCACATGCTGCGCTGGGTGGAAGGCGACCAGAAGTACGATCGCACCATGCGCGACTTCTTCGTCAGGTATGCGGGCAAATCGGCCACCACCGATGACTTCAGCGCCATTGCCGAGCAGAACTACGGCGACCAGCTGCGCTGGTTCTTCTCCCAGTGGTTCGATTCCACCGGCGCGCCCGAATTCAAGGCCAAGTACACCATTTACCGCCTGGGCAACAACAAGGGTTTTCGCATCGTCGGGCAGATCACCCAGGACCTCGACCTGTTTCGCATGCCGGTCGAACTGAAGATTGATACCGACGGCAAAACCGAAATCAAGAAGGTGGACGTGGTGGGCACCGACTCCGCTTTCACTGTCGACACCTTCGGCCGCCCGCGGCGCATCTCCATTGATCCCGACGACCGGGTGCTGAAGAACTCGCCCGACATCAAGCTGCGCGCCGCCATTCAGCGCGGGCAGGGCTTGATTCAGCAGGGCGACCTGGCCACTGCGCTCGAAGAATTCAACAAAGCGCTGGATATCAACAAGAACAGCTCGCTCGCCCACTACCGCATTGCCGACGTATTTTTCCTGCAGCACAACTACCAGGCGGCGGCCAACGCTTACCGCGATTCTCTCAACGGCGATGGCGACCCGCGCTGGACCGAGGTCTGGAGCCACATCCAGCTGGGCAAGATTTTTGACATTACCGGCCAGCGCGAGCGCGCCACCAATGAATACCGCCAGGCCATCCAGACCAACGATGATACCCAGGGCGCGCTGGGCCAGGCGCGCAAGTACCTGCAGAAGGCCTACGAGCAGCCCAAGAACGGCGAGGTATCAGGGATGTAAGCCTGGAGCTGAAACTCAGAACGCCCAGCGCAGCAACGTCACGCCGGCGGTAAATCCAGCGCCAACGGTGGCCAGCAGCACCAGATCACCCTTCTTCAGCTTGCCTTCCTGGCGGGCGGTTTCCATGGCCAGCGGGATCGTGCCGGCGGTGGTGTTTCCATAACGGTCAATGTTGATGATCACGCTTTCCGGCCGCAGGCCCATGCGCTCGGCCGTCGCCAGAATAATGCGCTGGTTCGCCTGGTGGGGGATGAAAGCGTCAATATCGCTGCCCTTCAGCCCATTGCGCTCGAGAATGCGTTCGCACAGCTCTGTCTGCTTGCGCACCGCGAATTTGAAAACTGCCTGGCCATCCTGATGAACGAAGTGCATCTTCCGGTCCACCGTGTCGTGGGTGGAAGGGTGCAGGCTGCCTCCGCCGGGCATGTAGAGAGCGCAGGCGCCGGAGCCATCCACTTCGTGGATGAAATCAATCAGGCCCAGGCCATCTTCCTCGGCCGGCTCGAGCACCACCGCGCCCGCGCCATCGCCGAAAAGAACGCAGGTGGCGCGGTCGGTGTAATCAATGATCGAGGACATCACATCGGCGCCGATCACCAGAACTTTCTTGTGCGCGCCCGAGGCCACAAACTGCGCCCCCGACTGCAAGGCATAGGTGAATGCCGAGCAGGCGCCGGAGAGGTCGAATCCCCAGATGCCCTTTGCTCCCAGCTTGTGTTGCACCAGGCAGGCGGTCGAGGGGAAAAACATGTCGGGCGTGACCGTGGCTACCACGATGGCCTCAATGTCGTTGGCGGTGATGCCGCGCTCGGCGAGCGCCTTTTTCGCGGCTTCGACCGCAAGGTCGCTGCTGGCAACCCCTTTTTCCACAATGTGGCGCTCGCGGATGCCGGTGCGGGTGAGTATCCAGTCGTTCGAGGTTTCGACCAGTTTTTCCAGGTCGGCGTTGGTGAGCAGGCGGGGCGGAACGTAAGTGCCGAGGGCGCTGATTTTCACTCTGACCCGCGCGGGCTGGCTCACTCGATGAACTCTCCTCAAAGATGAATCCGCTATTTTGCCGCACGGGAGAGCGAATGTCCATCAGCGCCACGCCTCTCGAAGCCCATTCAACACGAAGGACACGAAGCGACACGAAGGAAATCGGGCCTTGCTAAGGCTTCGCGGAACTTAGTGTACTTTGTGGTTCGCCGTGCTTTCTCTCGGCAGAATGGACCCGCAAGGCAAAGCCAGGCACCGGCGGCCCACTGCACACGCAAGAGCCCGTTACCGTTGCTTCCTTCCGGACCTGGCGGGGTTGGCGGGAATGCGTCGCGTGGGACCGATGCCTGACGCGATTCATTCTAGCATCGGGCTTCCGGGCTTCGGCGCCCCGGGTAAGTTCGAGGCGGCGAGGAAAACAAACCCTGCGCGCCTGTGGCACACTAGAAGCAGCCTTCCTGCATGAACGTTCTTGAATTCACCGGCCTGGTGTGGATGGGCTCATTTGTGGCGGGCCTGCTCGGCGCATTGACCGGGCTGGGCGGCGGCGTGGTGCTGGTTCCGCTGCTGATCCTTCTCTTTCACGTGGATATCCGCTATGCCATCGGGGCCTCGCTGGTCTCGGTGATCGCCACTTCTTCCGGCGCGGCCGCGGCTTACGTGAAAGAAGGTTTCTCCAATATCCGCATCGGCATGTTCCTGGAGATTGCCACCACCCTGGGCGCGCTGTTGGGCGCTTTCCTGGCCACCATCGTTCCCACCAGCGCCCTGGCGGTGATTTTCGGCATCGTGCTGCTTTACTCGGCTTACATTTCGCGCCGGCCCCGGCCGCCGCACGAGCGCAACCTGCCGCCTGACCGCATCGCCACTTACTTGCGTATGAATGGCAGCCTGCCGGAAGGGAACGGAACCCGCTATTACAACCCGCAGAATGTACCTGCCGGCTTTGGCCTCATGTTCGGCGCGGGCACGCTCTCCGGCCTGCTGGGCATGGGCGGCGGCTCCATGAAGGTGCTGGCCATGGACCACACCATGAAATTGCCCTTCAAGGTTTCTACCACCACCAGCAACTTCATGATCGGCGTCACGGCCGCGGCCAGCGCGGGAATTTATTTGAATCGCGGCTATGTGGACCCGGGTATTGCCATGCCGGTCATGCTGGGCGTGCTGGCCGGGTCTTTGCTCGGAACCCGCATTCTGGTGCGCACCGAAACCAAACAGCTGCGCCTGATCTTCAGCCTGGTGATTGCGGTGCTCGGCCTGGAAATGCTCTACAAGGGATTTGCCGGGAGAATCTGAATATGCCTCTGCTCAAAGCCTGGACCGATCAGAAGCTGGAAGACATTGTGGGCACCCTGCTGCGCATCGGCGTTTCGTTTTCCGCTCTGGTGGTCGTCATTGGGGCGCTGATTTATCTGCTTCACCACGGCGCGGCCCCCGCCGACTATCGCGTCTTCCGCGGCGAGCCCGCTGAGCTTCGCACCATCGGAGGAATCGTGCGCGAGGCCTTCACCCTCCAGGGCCGGGCGGTCATTCAGCTCGGACTGCTCTTGCTGATTTCTACCCCGGTGGCGCGGGTGGCGTTTTCAGTATTTGGATTTGCGGAAGAGCGCGACCGAATGTATGTGGGCTTCACCTTGATCGTGCTCGCGGTACTGCTCTACAGCCTGATTGGCTCGGGAATGATGTTCTAGGGCGCTGAGAGCTCCCGAACTGGCCACCGGGAACTCGGAACCCTAAAGGGCGTTGCGATGTTGGATGCGGCATCTGATACCGGCAGCAACAACCCGGCGCTGGAGCGCTATTTTGAGCGGGTGCTCTATCTCATGGTGTTCATGGGGTTCGGCACCCTGGCCACCACCGGCGGGCTCGATCTGCCCACAGTGCTGCTGGTGCTGGCGGCGTTTCTATTTCGCGGCTATCTGCTCTTCAAGGGGAGCACGTTCTCGGTTCCCGAGAGCTGGACCAATTTTCTCACCTTGGCCTACGTTGCCTTTTACCTGGCGGATTACTTCCTGATTTCGGGTGCATTCCTGAACTCCACCATCCACCTGGTGTTGTTCGTCATGGTCGTGCGCCTGTTCTCAGTGAGGCGGGAACGCGACCGCTATTTTCTGGCCGTGCTGGCCTTTCTGCTGGTGCTGGCCGCCTCGGTGCTCACCGTGGATAGCGCGTTCGTGGCGGCCTTTGCCGGTTTTCTGCTGGTGGCGGTGGCCGCCTTCATCCTGATGGAGATGCGCCATGCGGCCGCCAAAGCGGCGGTCCGCTCGCGGGAGGATCCCAGGTCCGCGCGGCACCTGGCAACCTCGCTGGCGGCGGCCTCGCCTCTGATCGTCTTGCTGATTCTTTTAGGCGCGGGCCTGATCTTCTTCCTTCTGCCCCGCGTCTCCTCCGGCTATCTCAACGCCTATGCCCGCAGCAGCGATCTGGCCACAGGTTTCAGCGACCGGGTGCAACTGGGGCAGATCGGCCAGATTCAGCAGTCGAGCGCGGTGGTGATGCACATCCGCATTGACGGCGACAATCGCGGCGCCTTCGATCTGAAATGGCGCGGAGTGGCGCTGAACATATTTGATGGCCGCACCTGGTCCAATCCGCACGGGCAGCACGTTGTGGCGCGATCGGCCGACGGCAGCTTTGTGCTCTCCGGCCGTCCCGCGGGGCAGGTGGCTGCGCCGCATTACGTTCACTACCGCGTGCTGATGGAGCCGGTCACCACCAATGTATTTTTTCTGGCGGCGCGGGCGCAGAGCCTGCAAGGCGCCTATCGCCTCATTACCACCGATGGCGGCGGCGCCGTGTACGACGTCGATGTGGAGCACCCGGTCAGCGTCTATCAGGCCATCTCTGACATTGCCCGGCCGGCGGCCGATGACCTTCGCCGCGCGCCCGCTTCATACCCCGCCGAAATTCTGCTCGATTACCTGCAACTGCCGGCGCTCGATCCCCGCATTCCCCGCCTGGCGGCGCAAATTACCGCAGCCGCCAAAGACAATTACGACCGCGCCGCCGCCCTGGAGACTTACCTGCGCACTCATTTCGGCTACACCCTGCAGCTCTCGCCCACTCCGCCCGCAGACCCGCTTGCCGAATTCCTCTTCCAGCGCAAACAGGGCCACTGCGAGTACTTTGCCTCGGCCATGGCGGTCATGCTGCGCACCCTGGGCATTCCCTCGCGCGTGGTCAACGGCTTTCGCACCGGAGAGTTCAACGATCTGACCTCCCAATACGTGGTCCGCGAAAGTGACGCCCATTCCTGGGTGGAAGCGTATTTCCCCGGCCACGGATGGGTGAGCTTCGACCCCACTCCAGCGGCTTCCGGTCTTGGTCACGGCGGCTGGAACCGCCTGGGGCTCTATTTGGATGCCATGGAGTCATTCTGGCGCGAATGGGTGGTCAACTACGATGTTCACCATCAGCAGGTGCTCGGGGAGCAGGCCGCGCGCTCAGGCCGGCAGTGGTTCGATCACCTGCAGCGTTGGGGAAGGCGCCGCTATAGCGCCTTGCTGCAGCGTGCACGGGACTTTTCGGAGGCAGTCGGGCATTCTCCCGGGCGTTGGACGGCAGGCGCGGCCGGGCTTATCGCCCTGGTAATTCTGCTCGGTAATATCGGCCGCCTCTGGCGAATGTTCGCAGAGCAACGGCTGGCCCGGCATCCTGAAGCCGCTCCCCGGCAAGCCGCCACCATCTGGTATGAGCGCATGGTGCGCAGCCTGGCCCGGCGGGGCTGGCGTAAGCCGGCCGCGCTGACCCCGCGCGAGTTCGCCGCGACCATTGCCAACCACAAGGTAAGGCAGCCGGTCGAGCGTTTCACCACCCATTACGAAAGCGCCCGCTTTGGCGGTTCGGCCCAAGACGCCGGCAAATTGCCCGAAGCTTGGGAGGAAGTTGAGGCCTCAGTGCGAGGCTGAGGCCTTTATCTGTTGAGTGAAGTTCTCGAGCCTGGCTAGAAGCGCCAGCTCAGGCCGATTCCGGCAAAAATATTGTGCTGCTTGGACTGCGGATTCACGTTCAACTGCACTTTGCCGGAGTAGAGATCGCGCACCTCGCCCCGCAGCATGACCGAGCGCAGCAGGCGAACATCCAGGCCGACCCCCAGTTGGGCGGCGCCTACGGTTGTTCCTGTCGAGCCGGAGTTATGGCTGCCGTCTTCCAGTTCCGAACTCTCGGCAAAGCGCCCGAAGCCGCCCCCGCCGCTGATCCACGGGGAAAACCCGGCGTTGGGGAAGAAGTTGATGCGGGCGGAAGGGGTTAGAAAGTAG
>Ga0335081_10010026_pt1 | contig 15285 bp, 9 predicted proteins | sample Lox_Sample_35_FD_206713 | JGI IMG/M metagenome (GOLD analysis project Ga0335081, IMG submission 206713) | Soil microbial communities from Loxahatchee National Wildlife Refuge, Florida, United States - Lox_Sample_3.5 | ecosystem: Environmental > Terrestrial > Soil > Wetlands | place: USA: Florida...
CGCAGACTTTGGAACAGGACACCATCGAGCGCAATTGCCTCTACGCGCTGGACTGTTGGATTCTGGCATGGATGGCCACCGAACTCGGCAAACCGGAAGACGCTGCCGCTCTTAGTGCCGAGCATCGACGCATGGTCGAGACGATCAACCGCCTGCTCTGGGATTCGTCCCGGGGGTGTTACTACAATCGCCATTGGGAGAACTTTGCCGGAGACCCGTTTTTTCCTCAGATGGGTCCGGACATTTTCTTCTCTCTGCTCGGAAAGGTCGCCACCGACGAACAGGCCGAGTCTCTACGGAAGCTCTTCCACGATCCCAAGAAATTCGCCGGGGAATGGATATTGCCCACCATCAGCCGCGACGATCCCCTATTTCCCCGACAGGACTATTGGCGCGGCAAGGTCTGGCCTCCGCATAACTGGTTATTTTATCAAGGGTTGAAGCTATACGAATGGGATCATGAGGCGAGACTGCTGGCGGAGTCTTCGGCCAAGATGTTCTTGACGGCATGGCGCGACAAGGGGGAATGCCACGAAAACTTCAGCGCCATCACCGGCGAAGGTACCGGGCAAAGCGACCCCCATTACACCTGGGGCGCCCTGATGGCCCTCCTTGCCATCGAAGAGCTTATCGACATAAACCCCTGGCACGGATTGCGTTTCGGCAATCTTGAGCCCGTGGCGCCGGCCGGTATCCGACGCTATTTCGTTAGCGGATCCTTTTACGATGTCACCCAATCTCCAGATGGACTTGAGGTTAGCAAAGATGGGCAATTACTCTTCGGGGCGGATAAGCCGGCTGAGATACGGCACGTGGAGTTTGTGGGCCGCGAGGTGCGTTTTGAGGCGCGCGCCGCTACGCCGGTGAAGATCCGCGTCCAAAACCATCCAGCGAGAGATTTTCCGGCCGGGCTGACTAGGTTTTAAGGTCCCGGAGTGGCTTTGAAATCAGATAGTGATTAGAGGCCGCTATAATTATGCATATTCACATATCCAAAAATCATAATTCCTTGCAGCCAATGCGTTCTCTGGGAATGGCTATGCTCATGTACTATCAAGATATCTGACTAGCTTCGGTTTGGCACACTTGTTGCACGCATACTAAAAGCGCTTCGATACATAACAGCAAGAGCGGTCATCTAACGTGGACTCCTAGGATCTGTCTCTAGGTCGGAAGACCGTTGAGGAATGGATAGACTGGAGGAAACAAACATGACAAGCGAAAGCTTCTGCGATAGCGCGACTGGCCGTCGGCTGCGTATTGGAATGTCAATCGTAGCGTTGGCGGCGATTATCTTTTTGTTCCCCAAGTCGGCGTTTAACCAACAAGTGTCCGGGACGATTACGGGCTATGTTACTGACCCCTCGGGGGCTGCCATACCCGGAGCCTCAGTCACGGTGACCAATGTGCAGACCGGCGTATCGACCGAGCGCACTTCCGAAGCCACCGGGGCGTACACCTTCACCAACCTGATTCCAGGCACTTACACCGTCACCATCGTGGCCGCCGGGTTTCAGAAGTTTGTCCGCGAAAACGTGGTTCTTAACGTAGACTCGACGGTCACCGTCGACAGCCAAATGCAACTTGGCCAAGTGTCGCAGGAAATAACGGTGAGCGGCGCCCCACCGGTTCTCAACATGCAAAAGGCGGATGTGAGCGCCACGCTTTCATCCCAGGCGGTGGCAGACCTGCCCACTTTGAGCCGCAACGTTTCCTCGTTAGTGATTCTGGCACCGGGGGTCACGCAAAACAGCTACCAGCAAGGGGTTTCGGAGCAGCCGGCGGGCGGCTTCGAGGCCACGGCAAATGGCCAGTTCTGGGGTGTCAACAACTACCAGTTGGACGGGATCAGCGACACCCAGATGGGTCTCAGCGGCTACCAGATCCTGGTTCCCCCGGCTGACGGCGTCCAGGAAATGAAAGTGACCACAGCCGACTATGATGCCGAACTGGGGCAAGTTGCCGGCATGGTGGTACAGTACTCCACCAAGAGTGGCACTAATCAGTTCCACGGGAGCGCCTACGAGTTCAACCGGAACAAGGCGACGTTTGCGGCCAATCCCTATACGGAGAAAATTCCGGGTACGGGACCCAACGGAAAGGGAACGGGTCCCTCACCGTACAACGAGAACATCTTCGGCGCAAGCGCGGGTGGGCCCATCAAGAAGGATAAGCTGTTCTACTTCGGGGATTACCAGGGCTACTATGTGGCGCAAAGTTCGGCCTTCCTTGGAACCGCTCCGAACTCGAACTTCCAAAGTGGAAACCTCACCGCTGCCTTGGGTTCAAAACTCTGTTTTGATCCTTCCAACCCCAGCTCGAATGGCGCGTGTGGCGGATCGTTCACCTCTCCCCTCATGGTTCCCACCACAGAGGGCGGCACAATCCAGGCGCAGCAGAATATGGTGTTTGACCCAACCACCGGAAATCCCGACGGATCAGGCCGAAAGGCGTTCACGGTGAATGGTATTCCGAACATGATCCCGGCCAGCCGGGTCAACACAGTTTCGAGCAACTTGCTCGGACTGTTAAGCCAGAACTTGGGCCATGGCGTGTTGAACCAGAATCTGACCGACAACAACTTTTCCAGCGTGGTTCCGGGGTTGTTCCATACCAATCAGTGGGACACTCGCGTTGACCTGAATATTTCAGACAACAACCGCCTGTTCGGCCGTTACTCTCTCATGAACGCGCTGCTCAACGATCCACCGATCTTCGGCTTGGCAGGTGGGCCGTCGGCGATCGGCAGCGAGGGGGAACTCGCCCACTACCGTAATCAGCTAGGCGCCTTGAACTTCACCCACACTTTCAGCCCCAGCTTGGTGGCGGAGTTCCGTTTCGGCATCACCCGGTTCGCCCTGACCGGCTATCAGTACGACGTGGGGCACAATACGGATGACACGGTTGGCATCCTCGGGATCAACACCAGCAGTGCACTGTATCAGGGCTTGGCCGGCATCACGGTCGGCGGACCCGTTGGGGGGTACAGCATGGGCGATCCCTCGGGCCAAGGACTGCCCAGGTTAAACTACGAGACCACGTTTCAGTGGGACAGTAACTGGAACAAGCTGATGGGCAGGCACCAGCTTCGGTGGGGCATCGATGTAATTCGAGCACGAGAGAATTTCCTTACCGTGAACGAGAGTTCCCGCGGGAACTTCCAGTTTAACCAGGACGTCACCAGCGTTAACGGTATCTCTGGCACGGGCCTGGGGATGGCCACCTTCCTGCTCGGAATGCCCTCTGAGTTTGACCGTGCGGTGTTCAGCCAATTGCCGGCCGAACGTGACTGGAGAGTCGCTCCTTACTTCGAAGACGACTTTCACGTCAACTCGAAACTGACACTCAATCTCGGCCTGCGGTATGACTACATCGGCCCTTCGACCCCTGCCTTCCCGGGTGGAGGAGTCAACTTTGATCCTGTAACGGGAAACTTGGTTCTGGGCGGCTTGGGATCGGTGAGTCGAAGTGAAAACGTAAATCCCAACTATAAGAACTTTGAACCGCGGGTGGGGTTTGCTTACCGGGTGTTGAGCAACACGGTGGTGCGTGGCGGATTTGGCCGCGCCTATTTCTCCGCTCAGTATGGCGGCGGCATATTCGGCACGATGTGCTGCAGCTATCCGGTACAGACTCGCGAGGATGTCAACACCAGATTCAACAGCACCAGCTACTTCCCGATTGAGTTCCCTGGGCAATCGGTGGCATACGTCTTGAATCCCAATGTGGCGCTCCCTCCGGCGCCCCTGCCGACTTTCCCCAGCAATGGCCTGATCCCAATAACAACAGTGCCGGGATTGGGCGCGTTTGCGGTTCCCTTCCATAACCCGACGCCATCTGTCGACTCGTGGAACCTCACCGTGCAGCAGCAGCTCAAGCCTAATCTGAGCCTGTCAGTAGCCTATGTGGGGAACGCGGGCCGTCACAACTATGGTTCCTGGGACTTGAATGCGCCTATTCCGGGCCCGGGTTCTCTAACCTCAAGGGAGCCGTTGTTCCAGTCGTTGGGCATCGATTGGACCGGCATTGGCGAGCGGTGTAACTGCCAAAGCTCGGCCTACGACGGTTTGCAAGTAGTCTTGGACAAACGGTTCACGGGGGATTACTCAATCCACTCGGCGTTTACCTGGTCAAAGGCCTTGAGCCTGCCTTATGGAGGTTTCTCGTCCGGTCCCATGGATCCGTACGATCGTAATCTCTCCCGGGCTCCCGACTACAACGACCGCGCAATTGTGTGGAATGTCTCCCATGAGTGGAACTTGCCGTACGGAAGAGGCCACCGCTTCGGTGCAACTTCCCCGACCGCGAGCCAGGCTGTGCTCGGGGGATGGGTGTTTAACGGTGTCACCTCGCTCATGAGCGGTCTGCCGACCTTCATCGGGTGGAGCGACACCAGTTCGCTAAACAACGGCGGCGACTACGGGCAGCGGCCAGACCTCGTGGGGAATCCCCTCAAGAGTATTCCCGCTGGCTTGTGGTACAACCCTTCGGCCTTTGCCAATCCAACGCCTTACAATTTCGGAAATGCGGACAGAGTCGTGGTTGGCCCTCACTTCTTCGACGTCAACTGGGCCCTGTGGAAGGAGTTCCGGATCAGGGAAAGCACCGCCCTGCAATTGCGGTTTGAGTCGTTCAACCTGTTCAACAGCACTAACAGGTCTAACCCGGACGGCACGGCCGATGATTCCACCGCCGGTGTGATCACCAACATCATCGTCCCCATGCGTCAATTCCAGTTTGGCGCGAGACTAAGCTGGTAGCCTAGTAATGACTCCGACGGGGCGGCCGTTGATTGCACGAGCGATCAACGGCCGCTCCTTTCTCAGGTCCTGCCAGGCTTCGGGAAAGTGCCTGCTCACGGTTGATGTGGGGTATTGGCCTCCAGCGTCTGCGGCGTAACTTCGGGAGAGGTTAATCCGACAGGAAGCTGGAAATCGCCTTGATTATTGCTAGCGTAGGGTCGCACGTGGTACTTCCGGTAGAGCGCCATCTCGCTTTCCTGTCCCGTCTCATTCCCGGTTTGTGCATAAGCATTGGCGAGCAGGAAGTGGGAAACCTCATTGGTCGAATTCAAACGAATGGCGGTCAACAGTCGGGGAATGGCCTCTTTCGGGCGGTGGAGATTCACCAAGGTCCGGGCAAGAGCAATCTCAGCTTCCTCAAACTCCGGCTGCAGGTCCGTGGCCCGTACAAAATGCGCCAAGGCCTCATTCAGGTTCCCCTGCTTTCGGTAGACTTCGCCAATTTCGTACTCCGCACGGGGATTCTGAGGATCAATCTCGAGTTCATCGCGGAATTGCTGCAGCGCTTCATCCATGAGTTCAGGCGCACTCGAACTCAGCAGGAGCACGCGGCCCAAGCTCAAGTGAGCGCCGGGGAGGCGGGGGTCCAGTTTCAGCGCTTGGCGATATTGCGCGATCGCCGAATCGTAGTGTTTCTCATCTTCGTTGATCTGGGCGAAAGTGAGCAGGACCCAAGGCGAATTTGGAGCGGATTGAACCAAGCGCAAGATAAGACTCAGGGACTGCTCGCCATGGAGGCGCGACGAGTGGAACAAAACCTCAGCGTCGTCTGGGTAGCGGCGCAGTAGTTCGGTGGAGACTTCATCAGCCTGACTATACTCCTGCAGCGCTTGATATGCGCGTAGCAAGTCCAGTCCTACGACTCTTCCCATCGGGTCCTTGGCCGACGACCGGAAAGCCGGTTCCAACAGTTTCACCGCATCTTTGTAGCGTCCGATCTCTGTCAGGCAAATGCCCTGCAGCATATCGACCTTCGGGAGTGCCGGATCTATCTTCGCAGCCTTTTGGAAGGCGACGATCGCTTCCGCATAGCGGTTTTGCATGTAGTACACCAAGCCGAGATTGGCATGCACCTGCGCCACATCGGGAGTCAGGCTTGACAATTTTTCCAGGGCACTCGCCGCCGATGCGAAATCCTTGGCGGCCATTGCGTTTTCTGCTTCAGCCGAGTATTTTCTGATTTCGTCTTGGGCGTTCTGTTGAGCCCAGGCAAGGCATGGACTGACCAGGAAGCAACTGACCGCGATAGCGCAGATTCGCCATTTCTTTACCCTGACCATGTGCGTCACCTCCGACTGGCCGTCGGATCAAACGCGATTATAATCCGCATGAAGTCCGGATTGAAACGGCCGGCTGGTCTCAACGGCTTTCGAGGGAGGTGCAACGTGGAGCCTCACTCGCATGCCGGGTTTGTAGTGCTTCTGGGTTCGACGCGTTCAAAGACCTGCCCAAATCTGATGTGCTAAGATTACGACGCCGAGGGTTATTGGCATGAAAGAGCCCGTCAACGTCAAGGTGTGCAAAATAACGCGTCTCGGGCAGTACTGGGGTTCCATCTGCTGCCTCTTTGTTTGCTTCCTGGCACCGCCTCAGACCGCCAATGTCCAGGAGATGAGACTTCACTACGAGCGAGCGCAGGCGGCTCTGCGGGCGAATGACACCGACGTTGCCATCCGGGAGTTCAATGAAATTCTGCGTCTTGATCCGAGCAATGCAGAGGCTCGGGCTAGCCTCGGGCTGATTGCCTTCAACAAGGCCGACTATGCCAAGGCTTCGCGGGAGTTTGAGGCCTCCCTCCAGTTGAAGCCCACTCTGTGGAACGCCGAGGCGTTTTGGGGTCTGTGCCAGGTCCGACTGGGTCACCCCGATGAGGCGCGGCCTCATCTCGAACGAGCGTTTCCCCATCTCCAAGAACAGGTCCTCCGCGCTCAGGTGGGGTCGGAGTTGGTACGCATTTTCAAAGAGAACGGCGATACTACCAAAGCAGTGAGCACCTTGGAGGTTCTCCGGCGCACCTCACCTAGCGACGCGGATATCCTCTACACCGCTTACCGCACTTATTCTGACCTGGCGGCTCGTGCTCTAGCCGATCTCGCGCAGTCCGCTCCAGACTCTGCTCGCATGCACCAGATACTGGCGCAAACCCTGATGAGCCGAGACGATTTCCCCGCGGCGATAGAGGAGTACCTCCGGGCGGCGAAGGCGGATCCGTCCCTGCCGGGAATTCACTTCGAGCTGGGTCAAGCCATTCTGGCGAACGCGGTCGACCAGGCGAGCCGGGCCCGGGCTCAGAGAGAATTCGAACAAGCGCTGGCCGCTAATCCTAAGGATGCGGATTCTGAATATGAATTGGGAGAGATCGCTTTGCTGGGCTCGGACCGGCAAGCGGCAAGACAACACTACTCTCGCGCCTTAGAGTTACGTCCGCATTTCGTCAACGCCCAACTTGGACTGAGTAAAGTCCTCGCCTCGGACGGCCAGCCCCAAAGTGCCTTGACCTGCCTGCTTGACGCCGAACGCTCCAATCCTCAAAATGAGTCGGTTCATTACCAATTGGCTTCTGTATACCGAAAGCTGGGCCTCACCGCTGACGCCGACCGTGAGTCGAGCACATTCGAGGAACTGCACAAGTCAAAGGACGCCATTCGCTCACTCTACCAGGAAATCCTGCAAAGGCCTGCTAACCCCGAGTAGCATTTTGCGCTCTTCGCGGGAGGCAGGTTTCCGGACCCGATTCCGAACGCCACGTGGTCCTATTCCGATCCTGCCAGTCCTTCTCTGGCCGAGGTCGCAAGAGCGAACCATCGTGTGATAGCGGTCACAGCGCCCGCAGCCGTGCAGATGTTAAGTTGCTCTGGTAGGTGGGGAACAAGATCGGCGGTCGGGGGCTCGGTCTTGGGAATTTCACCCGCGACCGGCTTTGGGCATCACCATCAGCCCAGGGCGATGGAGTCTTACTCTCATGGCTCTAAAGCTCACACGTCTCATATGGAAGAACGCCCTGCGAAACAAGCGGCGCACCGTGCTGACCATTTCGAGTGCGGCGATTTCGCTTTTTCTCCTGACGACCCTGAGCATGGTCTATCGGGCGCTGGGTTCGCCTTATCGAGGCGCCGAAACTTCGCCCCGCTTGATGGTGCGGCGGCTCAGCGGCATCGTGTACTCCATGCCGTCCAGTTATGCCGCGCGCATTAAGACGGTACCCGGCGTGGTAGCCGTTTCGCCGATGAACTGGTTTGGCGGATACTGGGTGGACCCCAAGAACCAGTTTGCCAACTTTGCCATCGACCCCGCGACCATCTTCGACGTGATTGGTCCGCCCACCCGAATCCCTCCCGACCAGCTCCAAGCGTTTCAGCGCGAACGCATCGCCGCCGTCGCCGGGCAGCGCCTGGTCGACAAGTACCATTGGAAGATCGGCGACCGGATCACGCTGCTGGGCAGCCCGTACCGCATCACACCCGAGCTGGTTCTGCGGGGCATCTTCGTTGGCGGCCCGGACGATCAGCTTTACTTTCGCTATGACTATTTCAACGAAGCTCTGGGAGGGCATTTCGACCAGACCAACCTCTACTGGATCCGAATGGAAAAGCCGGAACTGGCTTCGCGCGTGTCCCAGGCCATCGACGCCATCTTCCGCAACACGGATGCCGAGACCAAGACTGAAAGCGAAAACAATTTCCTATTGGGCTTCATCGCGCTACTCGGGAACGTAAGAGCCATGCTGCTGATGGTTGGCAGCGCGGTGGGCTTTGCGATCCTGCTGATTGTGGCTAACACCATGGCCATGTCGATCCGCGAGCGCTTCTCGGAAGCCGCGGTGATGCGGGCTCTCGGTTTTCGTGCCGCGCACATCATGGGCCTGTTCGTGGGCGAGTCCCTGATGCTGACCCTGGCTGGCGCCGTCGTAGGCGTGGGAGGTGCCAAGCTTCTTTTCGACTCCTTGCGGCTGACGAAAGTCAGCGCGTTCGTGTGGGCGGACCTCCGCGTGCGACCCGACACGCTCGGCTTCTGCGTCGCGGTCGCCTTGTTGATTGCGGTGTTGGCGTCGGGCTGGCCGGCCTATCGGGCTTCGCGAGCCAATCTGGCGGAAGCGCTGCGCTTTGCCGGTTAGAGGGGCCGCGGCGAGGCCCGAGCCCAGCGAATGCCGACGGTTCTACTAAGGCGGACTATGGCGATACCACTCAAATACAATTGGCGCAACCTGGTGGTGCGACGGAACACTACGATCCTGACCGCCCTCAGCATCACGCTGACGGTGGCTGTCTTCGTGATTTTGATGGCTCTGGCCAGCGGTCTCGAAACCTCGCTCTCCACCACGGGCCATCCCCTCAATATCGTCATCATGCGGGAAGGCTCGCAGGCCGAGGGGTTCAGCTCCGTGTCGCGCGACGACCTGCAGGTGATCAAGTATCTGGACGGCATCGCCAAGGACGGTCACAGCGAACCTTTCGTTTCGCCCGAGGCCATCGTGCTCACCAGCCTGCTGCGCCGGGGCCGAACGCAGGGGTCCAACGTGACCATTCGCGGCCTTAGCCCAGACGGGCCGGCCCTGCGTCCCGACTTCAAGCTGGCGGAAGGACGCATGTTCCGTCCCGGCCTGCGTGAGGTAATCGTCAGCCAGAGAATTTCGGAGCGTTTTCAGGGCTGCGGCCTCGGAGACCGCCTGAAGTTGGGAAGAGCGTACTGGACGGTGGTCGGCATCTTTAGCGCCGGAACCTCGGCCTACAATTCCGAAATCTGGACCGACGTTGACGGTCTCACGGACGAGTTTCACCGCGCCAATTACAATGACATCTTCGTGCGCGCAACCGGTGTGGAGGCGAGCATTCGCATTCGGGACCAAGTGGCGAACGACCGGCGCCTCCACTTGAAGCCGGTGACGGAACGGGATTACTTCGAAAGCCAGATGGAGACGGCCACCCCGATCCGGGTATTCGGCAGCCTCATTGCGGTCCTCATGGCCATTGGCGCATCGTTTGCCGCCATGAATACCATGTACGCCGCGGTAGCGCGTCGCGCCCGCGAAATGGGCACTCTGCGTGCGCTGGGATTCTCGCGCGGGAGCGTTCTGCTCTCGTTTGTCGTTGAGTCCGTGTTGATCGCTGCCCTCGGCGGGTTGCTGGGTTGCCTGCTGTCGCTGGGGATAAACGGCGTCACCACCGGCACCACCAATTTCACGAGTTTCAGCGAAATGGCTTTCAACTTCCATGTCTCGCCGGCGGTGTTCCTGGCCGGCATGGTGTTTGCGGTTTTCATGGGCCTGGTGGGCGGTTTCTTTCCGGCCTGGCAAGCCTCCCGCCAGAGCGTTGTGAACGCGTTGCGCGCCAGTTAAACCCCGGCCGCACGGCACCGCGCCGGGCGGCCCAGCGAGGAGAAGACATGGAGACCTCTCCGGTGCTTGAAAAGGATCTCAGCGTTCTCCGCATTGATCCTTCGCACAAAGAACCCCTCCCCAAGGGGCGGCGTCCCCGCGTCGGGCCTTGGGCGTATGCGATCGTGGCCGCGGTGGCCGTGCTCGCCGCCGCTGCGGCGGTCTCCGGAATGCTTTTCAATACCCCCCAGGTTGAGGTGCAGCGTGTTGCCGTCGAGTTGACTCCGGCAGGCAGCGACGTCGTTTTGACCGCCGGAGGCTACATCGTGGCGCACCACACCATCCATGTCGGTTCCAAGGTGGTAGGGCGGGTGGCCTGGATCGGGATCGAGAAGGGCGATCGCGTGAGGCAGGATCAGGTTTTAGTCCGCCTTGAGGATAGTGAGTTCCGGGCGCAATGGGCGCAGGCGAAAGCCAGTCTGGGCAGCACGGAAGCGAATCTTAGAAAGCTCGAAAACGGCTCACGTCCGGAGGAAATTGAGCAGGCACAGGCGGCCGTCGAGCAGGCGGAGGCCGAATTTCAAAACGCTGGCATCACTCTGAGGCGAACGCAGCAACTCGCCGCGGCGACTGTGGCTTCCCCTCAGCAACTCGACAACGACCAGGCAGGCTACGACGTCGCCAAGGCCAAGCTCGCGAGCGCCCGCAAGAACTTCGAACTGGTGAGAATCGGCCCGCGCCGCGAAGACATCGAATTGGCCCGTGCCCAGGTGGAGCAGGCCCAAGGTGCGTTGGACTATGCGAAAACCATGCTCGACGCTACGGTCATTCGATCGCCTATCGACGGAGTGGTGCTGGAGCGCTCCGTGGAGAAAGGCGAGATGGTCTCAACCATGAACCTGGGCGGCACCGGGGGCGGGGTCGAGGCATCGGTGGCTTCTTTGGCGGATCCTAACGATCTACAGGTGGAACTGGACATCAGCCAGAACGATTTTTCCAAGATCTCACCGAACCAGAGTACTAGCCTGACCGCGGACGCCTATCCCGATCGAATCTACCAGGGCGTGGTGGCGGAAATCGCACCGGAAGCGAATCGCCAGAAGGCGACCATTCAGGTGAAAGTAAAGGTGCTGGAGCCGGACGCGTATCTGCGGCCGGAGATGAACGCCCACGTGTCGTTCCTGGCGCAGCAAACCGGCGGCAACGCGGCCTCACGCGAGACGCTATGGGTGCCGCGCGCCTCCATCGTCGAGAAGGACGGCAAATCGGTGGTGTTCGTCTTGGAAGGTTCGCATGTCCGTATGCGCGAAATCCAGGCCGGAGGCACGTTCCACGAGCGGGTGGAGGTGATGGACGGCGTGGATGCTAACGATCGCGTCGTGGTGCGGGGCGCGGAGACGCTGAAGCCGGACCAGCGTGTCAAGGTAGGCCCGGCAGGGTAAGCTCAAGCGATGTGCTTCGAAGGTGGAGATTCTTCAGGGAGGGACCGGCACATGTCGAAGCTTGTGGTTGAGATTCGGGGACTCCGCAAGATCTTCCGGCGGGACACTCTCGGCGTACGCGCCCTGGAAAACGTCGACCTCGAAGTAAGTGAGGGCGAGTTTCTCTGCCTGATGGGGCCTTCGGGCTCAGGGAAGACTACGCTGCTGAACCTCATCGCCGGGATCGATTCGCCCACCTCCGGCGAACTGCGTGTGCTGGGCGAAAACGTCGCCTCCATGAGTGAGGATCGCCTCGCGGCGTGGCGAAATGCACACGTGGGCTTTGTGTTCCAGACGTTCAATCTGATCCCCGTGCTGACGGCTTACGAGAATGTCGAAATGCCCCTTTTGCTCACGCGCCTACCGGCCCCGGAGCGCAGGAAACACGTCCTGGCAGCACTCGAACTAGTAGGGCTCAGCGAGCGGAGCGAGCACTATCCGCGCCAACTCTCCGGAGGGCAGGAGCAGCGCGTGGCCATCGCGCGCGCCATCGTGAGCGATCCTACCCTGTTGATGGCGGACGAACCCACCGGCGATCTTGATGCCCGTGCGGCCGAGGAGGTGCTTGGCATCCTGGCCGGCTTGAATCGCGACTTCGGAAAGACCATCATCATGGTCACGCACGACCCGCGCGCCGCGCAGCACGCCACCGTAATCCGGCATCTCGAGAAAGGGCAACTGCTCCCCTTGGAGGAAGCAGTCGCAAGCGGCGCAGCCGGGCCCGGTAAGCTGTGGTAGCACGGCCGTCCCGTCAATGCTGGTTATAGCGGTTCACCGCACCTCGACGTTTGGTTCTACCGACATCCCCGGCCGCAGAAGGTGCTGTGGATCCTGACCTTTTTCGAAGACAATCTTCACCGGAATCCGCTGCACCACCTTCACGTAATTCCCCGTCGCATTTTCGGGTGGCAATAGGCTGTAGAGCGCTCCACTGGCGCCCGCGATGTTAAGCACGTGCCCCTCATAGGTGCGGTCGTAAGTGTCGACGGAAATCTTCGCGGTCTGGCCGGGCCGCATATACTTCAATTGCGTCTCCTTGAAGTTGGCGGTGACCCAGATATTCTGGCTGTCCAGCGGGACGATGGTCATCATTTGCTGGCCCGGCGCAACGTTCTGGCCGGGCTGGACCGATCTTTGTCCCACGATCCCGCTGACGGGCGCAACAATGGTTGTGTACTGCAGGTTGAGTTGGGCCTGATCGAGGGCGGCGGCGGCCTGCTCGGTCTGTGCCTCCGCCGCTTGGGCGCGGGAGCGTTGTACGGAAATCTGCTGCGGCCGGGTCCGGGCATACTCTAATGCAGCCTGAGCTTGCTGAACCTTGGCGCGCGCCTCCGCCACCGATTGTTCCGTGGCCGCGGCGGACGCACGGGCAGCCTCAACGGCGGCAGCCGTAGCCTTCTCGGTATCCACGGCTTGAGTGTACTCTTGCTGCGGGATCTCGTCTTTCTCCGCCAGCGGCTTGTATCGGCTCACGTCGTCCTGAGCCTTCAGGTCGTTGGCCTCAGCCTGCCGCAGCGCGGCCTGGGCGGCGGCAGACTGTTGTTCGGCGGCGGATAACCCGGCCTTCGCATTTTCCACGTCGGCCTGTGCGCTCGAGAGGTTGCTCGAAGTATTTACAGAAGTGAGGGGGACATTGATCGACTGGCCGGCTGCGCTGGCGCGGGCATTCGCAAGGTTCGCCTTGGCATTGGCCACCGCCACCTCGTAGTCTTTGGGATCAAGTTGCGCCAGCACGGTGCCGGCCTCGACGTACTGATTGTCGTCCACCGTGACCCGAGTCACATAGCCCGTAATGCGGGAACTGACCGGATAGATGTAGCCCTCGATCTGCGCATCGTCCGTTGACTCCCAGGAGACATAGTAGCGATACAGGGGAACCGAGGTCCCCACAAGAGCGAGCGCGAGCACTACCAACAGGATTCTCAAGCCCCGTTTCTTGCGCCGCCCCGGGGGCCCGCCCGGGCCCACTCCCGTGCGGCTGGGCTTGAGCTCGCCCGTGCCTCCCACTTCCGGCGTTGGTGTCGATGTGTTTGCCATGCTCACCTCACTCCCAGATATTGCAAGGCCGATTCCTCGGCGATGCCGATGGCCTGCGCCAGAGAGATCTTCGCCAAATTAAAAGCGTAAAGGCTGGCGATGTAGGATTGATTTGCCGCGGCCACGGATTGTTGCGCCTGGACGACTTCGAGATTGTTGGTTACACCGGCCCGGAAGCGATCCCGCGCCTGCGCCAAGGTCTGATTGGCAAGCTCGATGTTGCTCTGGGCCACGGCCACCAGATCGGAGGAAGACTTGAGGTTGAAGAAGGCGGTCCGCACCTGGGCGTCGATCTTGCCGCCTAAGTCGGCGAGTTCCGCTCGACGCTGCTCCAACGCTGCGTCCGCCTGCAACTTGTCGGCCCGCACCCGAGTACCGGGGAAGATGGGAATGTTCAAGGTGGCGGCGAAAGTGAACGTCCCGTGCGAACTGGCGAAGTTCGGACTGCCAATGTCACCGTAGTTCACGTCCGAAGCGAGCGACGGGTAATTCTCTGCGACGGCGGCTTGGCGGGCGAGTTCGGCGGCTCGAACCTGCCCCTTGGCGCTCAAGTAGTCGGCCCGCGTCGTATAGGCTTGCTGAAGAGCCTGTTCCAGAGTGATATCCCCAAGCGGCGCGTAAGGAACCGAATCGGTCAATTCGAACTGCTGGCCATTGGGCAGCCCGATCACCCGCCCCAGAGCGAGTTTATCGATGGCCAGTTGGTTTTCGGCGGCGATCACCTGTTGCTGCTGGGCCTGCAATTGTACATGGGCGCGCAGCACGTCAATACTGGCGATGACGCCTGACTTGTTTTGGTCCACGTCCTGATCGTAGAGAGTCTGGTCTGTCTTCACCTGGGCGCGGTCGGACTCCACGGTAGCCGCGTCGGAAATCACCTGAAGATAGGCGGTACCCGTCACCAGCACCACCAGGTCGCGATCGTTCTTGTAGGCATAGTGCGACGCTTGCTCCGACGCCGATGCCGATTTGAGGCTCTTGATATCGGACCAATCAAACACTTCCTGGGATAGGTAAGCGCGCGCATCCGCAACACTGAAGGGCCCAACGATGGTGGGAATGCGGACGCCAGGAATCGGAATCTTAAGGTTGAATCCCAGCGCTTTGAGATTGATCTGCTCCACGGCGGCGCCAACTTGCCCCGTCAGGTTGGGCAGCAGCGCGTTTAAACTGCGAAGGCGCGCGGCGTGGGCTGCCCGAGTAGCCTGGTCGCTCTCCACCTTACCAAGATTGTATTTGAGCGCGCGGTCGATCGCCTCTTTAAGAGAAAGCTGCAGCGTGGTTCCAGTTGCTTGGCCGGTGGGTACGCTCCCCTGAAACTGGCTCGATCCGGCGCTCGCGCTATTGCCGGCCGTCTGCCCGGCGCCCGGCGGTGGACCGACAAGAAGCAGACAGAGAACCACGGAGAGCGGGGCCAGCAGTTTCCGTATCGGTTGGTAACGAAACATCGCAGCTCCTCATCCTGGGATTGCTGATTGCCCATTGGAAGACGTGATGGGTCCCCAGCAGGCTGCGGAGAAAGGCCTTCCGCGCATGTCATCCTGAGCGAAGCGAAGGATCCCTCTTCTCTGTTTTCAAGGAGTTAAGAGAGATGCTTCGCTGCGCTCAGCATGACAGAGACCCCTTTTTCCGCAGCCTGCTAGTCTAGACT
>Ga0335081_10010027_pt1 | contig 15283 bp, 13 predicted proteins | sample Lox_Sample_35_FD_206713 | JGI IMG/M metagenome (GOLD analysis project Ga0335081, IMG submission 206713) | Soil microbial communities from Loxahatchee National Wildlife Refuge, Florida, United States - Lox_Sample_3.5 | ecosystem: Environmental > Terrestrial > Soil > Wetlands | place: USA...
CATTGGACTTCTCGTCCACGGCGACCTGGCCGAGGACTGCGCCGATGCCGTGCGCTAGGGCCGCAACCAGGTGCGGGGCCTTCCCGCCCTTGTTCTTCGCGCCGCGGACGGTCTTCCCGTCGATGGCGATCACCAGCCGGCCGCCGGCCCGCGCCGCCCGCGTCCACAGCCAGGCACCCAGGACCCGGTCGAGAACATCGGGGCTGGCCAGGGCGAAGGCCCGCCGGAACGTCGATTCATCCGCCGCGCCGCGGACCGCGCCCAGCACGGCGAGCACCTCCGGGCCGGCGTCAGCGGCCCACTGCCCGATCGCGGCGAACGATCGCGAGCCCGCGATCACTGCCGCGATCCCTACGGCGAGCAGGCCCGCCAGCGGATGCCGGCGACCACGCCTCCTTCGCGGGTCCGGGACCTGGGTAAGGAGATCGAGCAGGTACTGGCTGCGGGCAGCCGGGGTAGGCGAAAATGTCATCGGCGGGCGGGTGTCCCTCGTGGCAGGCGATGGCGAGCGTCAGAACTTCCATCGTTCAGCCCTGGCCCTGCCCGCCACTCACAGACACGCCGGGCACATCACCTGTTGTTACGACATCGCAGGTCACAGCCTCAATTCACGACTTTGCCGGGTCCCTGGGGTGGGAGTGGGCATCGGCGAAGGGCCCGCCGTTGACCAGGAGCACACCGCTGATGCGGGTGCCCTCGGGGTCACCGGCGGCGCGGCGGTCAAGGCGGCGGGCGAGCAGTTCCAGGACCACGAGGCTGGAGTAGTCGAACGACACCGCGACCGTGCTGGCGACGTCGTGGGCGGCCCACAGGGCTTCGACGAGGTCGGCGCGCTCGATGGTGGAGTGCGGGTAGTTGCGGGGTTTGTCGGAGTCGCCCTGCCCGAGGTACTCGACGTAAAGGCGTGCTGGGGTGCCGCGCAGCCGGGCGTCGACCTGGGCCCAGCCGTAGGAGCCGTCCGGGAAGCCTGGCAGCATGCCGATCCAGTGCCCGTCCGGCGGGGGGTCACCGTGGACATGTTCGAACACCTGCGGCAGCCAGGTATGGCTGCCGGTGGGTAGCGTGCGGCGGGCCGGGTTGTAGGGGCGGCGCTTGCCGCCGGCGAACCAGCCCGCAGGCCGTACCCGCCCGGTCGCCGGACCAGCGGGCAGCGGGCTGGCCGGGCTCATGATGCGCCCGCGGTCTTCGCTGCCGCGGTCGCGGGTGATCGGTTCGGTCATGTCGGTGATCCCTTATGTGTCAGTCAGGTGTGGCGGGGCGGCAGGGTGCTGCCGGGGGGATACCCAGCCGCTGAGGCTGAGGCCGCTTGGATCGCGGGTTCACGGGCGCCTTCAGCCTTTCCCGCTTCGCCGGCCGTAGCACTCGCTGGCCGGGCGAGCTGCGCAGGCTGGGCGGGCAGGAACAGCACTGCCAGCAGTGCCCCGCCTGCGGCGACGCCGCCGGCGACGAGGGCGCCGATGGCGACGCCGCGCAGAAACGCGTTGGTGGACGCGTGGTGCAACGCCAGCCCCAGGGCGGGGTGGCCGAGGCCCGTGATCTTGTCGGCGGCCGCGTAGGCCGCGCCGATGGACTGGTGCGCGATCGCCGCAATCCGGCCCGGCACGGCCGCGGGCATTGTGGCGGTCAGGTGTGACCCGTAGACGGAAGCGTAGATGCTGCCGATCACCGCGACGCCGAGCGTGCCGCCGACCAGCCGGGTCGAGTCGTTGACGGCCGAGCCGACGCCGGCCTTGGCCGCCGAGATGGCGCCCATGATGGACTCGGTGGCGGGCGCCGAGGTCAGGCCCATGCCGAGGCCGTAGACCACCATCTGGGCCACGATGACGCCGTAGCTGAGCGTGGCGCTGGTCGTCGCCGCCACCCAGCCGTAGAACCCGGCCATCGCGACCAACCCGACAATAACGATGAGCTTGGTCCCCGCCCGCACGGCGAGCTGGGTCCCGGCGACCGACCCGGCCGCTACCGCGAGCGCGACCGGCAGCAGGCGGACACCGGCGGACAGCGGGCTATAGCCGCGGACGAACTGGAAGTACTGGGTGATCAAGAAGATGAACCCGAACAGGGTGAAAAACGACACCGTGACCGCGCCGCTGGCCGCGCTGAACCGCAGGTTGCGGAACAGGGCCACATCAAGCATCGGGTGCGCGGCACGCCGCTCGGCCACGATGAACGCCGCGAGCAATGCCGCCGAGCCGGCAAACCCGGCCACGCTGCGGCCGGCTGCCCACCCATAGGTGGGTGCCTCGATGATGGTGAACACCAGCAGGGCCATGGCCGCAGATGACAGCAGCAGGCCAGGGACGTCAACGGCGGCCGCGTCCGGGTCCTTCGAGCCGGGCACGGCGACCGCCGCCAAGATCACGGCGGCTGCCGCCACTGGCGCCATGGCGATGAAGATGGCCGCCCAGCTGAAGTGCTCCAGCAGCCAGCCTCCCACGATCGGGCCCATCGCGATGGCCACGCCCCCGACCGCGCCCCACAAGCCGATGGTCCGGGCCCGTTCCCTGCGCTCGGTGAAGACGTTGGAGACCAGCGACAGCGTCGCCGGGAAGGTCATGGCGGCGCCCAGCCCCATCACCGACCGGGCGGCGATCAGCTGCGCCGGGCTGGTGGTGAAGCCGCCGGCCAGGCTGGCCGTCCCCACCACAACCAGTCCCGCGAGCAGCATTCCCTTGCGGCCGAACCGGTCGGACAGGCTGCCGAAGGTCAGCAACAACGCGGCGAAGACGAGGTTGTAGGCGTCGACGACCCACTGCAGCTGGGTGGTGGTGGCGTGCAGCTGGCGCACCATGGCCGGAAGAGCCACGTTCACCAGCGTCGTGTCCAGGTTGACCAGGAACGCTGCCAGCAGCAGCGCGACCAGGATCATGGGTTTGGATCGCACAGTTCGCCTCCGAATTGGGTCGTTATTGCCGCGGTCACCGGGCGGTGGCTGCGGAGCCCCGCGTGGCCGTGTTGCCGTACTGTCCAGCGCAGGTCCGCCCCGCGCTGGCGGGCGGGTCTGGCGGGAAGGACCTCCTGCCAGGGCGTTCGCGCCGGGCCCTCGGCCGGTGGATACGGATCCGCTGCACTGTTTCTCATCTCCCGGTCGGCCGCCCATCCCGGGGCGGGTAATGGCGGGCAGCCCGGCCCTGTTGGCCTGGCTCTTCGGGAAACGCTAAGAATTCCGGGCGCCCCGGGGCGTCACCCGAAGGTGCCTGCCGGGTGGAAGCTCGCGGCGCGGCGATCAGTCACCCGAAGGTGCTACCGGGCCGGCTGGGGGCCGATATCAGGGAATCAGGCCCAGGTCACGTGCGCGGGCTACGGCCTCGGTGCGGTTGGCGGCGCCGAGCTTGCCCAGGACATGGGTCACGTGCTTTTTGACCGTGTCGAGCGCCACGACCAGGTCGTGAGCGATGCGCTGGTTGGACTTGCCCGCGGCGAGCAGCCGCAGCACCTCCAACTCGCGGTCGGTCAGCGGCTCGGTCAGGCCCGGCGGCGCGGCGCCGGCCCGCCGCGGCGGCAGCACGGCGCCTGCCTGGCCGCAGGCGCACAGCAGCCCCGCCAGGTAGCCGGGGCCGGTGCGGCGAGTCGCGTGCTGCGGGCCCCGCCGGGCAGCGAGCAGCTGGGCGAGCAGGGCGCGCATCGGCGCGCCCTCGTCGGCGAAGACCCGCACATAGCCCTGCTGGCGGGCGAGCGTGACCGCCTCGGTCAGCGCGCCGAGGGCGCTGGCGTGATCGCCGCAGTCGGCCAGCGCCAGCGCCTGCAGCGCGCCGATCTCGATGATGCTGCCGGTCCGGTCTTGAGCGGCCGCGAGGGTGACCAGCCGCTCCAGCAGGGCGAGTGCCGAGCCCGGGTCGTGTTGGGCGAGCAGCACCCGGGCCAGCACCAGATAAGCCGGCTCCCGCGGGTAATCCGGCTCGTCGTCTGGGCTAAGACCAGCCGCCGTTGTCCACTGGGCGGCCGCGCGGATGTCGCCCCTGGCCAGCAGCAGCCGCGCCCGCTGCGATGGCACCGGGTTGAGCAAGCTGACCAACTGCGGGCTCAGCCCGGCCTGCCCGGCCTCGCCCATCGCCTCCCAGGCCCCGGCCGCGTCACCATGCGCCTGACCGATCCGGGCCACGACAGCCAGGCCGGTGGCCAGAGGCGGGGTGTAGGCGAGCTGTCGGCACAGCGTGACCCCCCGGGTGGCGTGGTCCAGGGCGGCGGTCAGCTCGTTCCGCTCGTACAAGACCTGGGCCAGACCCACGTGCGCCATGCCCACATGGGGTGGCTCTCTGCGGCTCTCACCGGCCTCCGCCAGCGCGCGCCGGTAGGTCGCCAGTGCCGCGTCCAGGTTGCCCTGGGCGCGCTGCACCTGGCCTAGGTCGTAGCAGACGCGCATGGCGAGAAAGCCAGCGAAGAACCCGGCGCCGCCTTCTACGCCGCGGAAGACCTGCGCGGGCTCGCCGCCTATGCGGCGGACCGCTTCGTCGGCCGCCCGCAACTCGGCGAGCACCTCTGCCAGGCCGTGCTCGGCTGGCCCGAGCCGGCCGCCCAGCCAGTCCACCGCCGCTTGGCTCCAGCGCACGAAGGAGCGCATCAGCCACTCGTCCTCGCCCAGTTGGGAAAGGGCCTGGTGGTTGTAGCCAGCGGCGAGGGCGGCATCGCCGCCCAGCCGCGCCAGCGTGGCGCGCAGGAACGCGATCCCCGCGGGGACATTGGCCAGTACGCTCGCCGGTCGCCCGGCGGGGTCGTGGTACGGTTCGTCACCGCTGACCGCAAAGGCGTGCTCGGCGTCATCGAGCAGGGCCTCGAGCGCTTCCACCTGGAAGCCCTGGGCGGCGGCGTAGGCCTGGGCCAGGCACAGCCGCGGACGGTCGCGAACCGACTCGGACGGCAGCGCCGAAAGCCAGCGCCGCAGGGTCACGCCCTCGCTGCGGCCCAGCAGCGTCTCGACGTGCCGCTCGACCAGCCGCGCCGCCCAGGCGGGTTCCCCGGCGGCCAGTGCGTGCCGTACCGCGTCGTCGGCCAGGTCATGCCCCTCCGACCAGACGGCCGCGGCCGCGTGCAGCGGCGGCCCCCGGCCGGGCTGTTCCGCGTACAGGCGGGCGCGCAGCAGGTCGGCGAACAGGTGGTGGTAGCGCCACCAGCCGCGCACCTCATCCAACGGCACTACGAACAGGCCCGCGCGCTCGATCTGCTCCAGCGTCGCCTGGCCGCCGGCGCGGCCGGTGACCGCATCACACAGCTCGCCGGTCAGCCGGTCCAGCACCGAGGTCTCCAGCAGGAACGTGCGCACCTGCGCCGGCTGGCCGTCCAGGACCTCGTCGGCCAGGTAGTCCAGCACGTAGCGGTGGCTGCCGCTGAACGCCGCCACGAACCCGGCCGGATCCGCGTGCCCGCGCAGCGACAGTCCGGCCAGCTGCAGCCCTGCCGCCCACCCCTCGGTGCGGGCCACCAGCGCCGCCACCGCCGCGTCCGGCAGGCCCGGCCCCGCCGCCCCGGCCAGCAGCGCCGCCGCCTCCTCGGGGGTGAAGCGCATGTCGGCGGAGCGCAACTCAGCCAGGTGACCGCGGGCCCGCAGCCGCGCCAGCGGCAGCGGCGGATCCGCACGCCCAGACACCACGACGGCCAGGCCCGCCGGCAGATGCTCCATCAGAAACGCCACCGACTCGTGCACCGGCCCTGAATCGATCAGGTGGTAGTCGTCCAGAACGAGCAGCACCTCATCCCGGCCCGGCTCGGCGGCCAGCTCATTGATCAGCGCCGCCACCAGCCCCTCCAACGAACCCGGGGGCGGCGGGCCCACCCGCCCGGCCAGCCCCGGCCGGGCCCGGTCCAGCGCGGCCACCACATACCGCCAGAACCGAGCCGGGTCGCTGTCGCCGCCATCCAGGCCCAGCCACGCCACCGGCCGCCCGACACCGCGAGCCCAGTCCGCCAGCAGCGCCGTTTTGCCGAAGCCCGCCGGAGCGCACACCAGCAACCGCCCCCGCGCCAGGCCTTCGCCCAGCGCATGTGCCAGTCGCCCGCGCGGCACAAAACCCGGCAGCGGCCCGGGCACGTGCAACTTGGTCGCCAGCAGCACATCCTGCCCGGACACGGCCGCCCAGGCCGGGGCCGCCACAGACGGGCCAGCCATCGGCGACCCACCGCCCAGGCCAGCCCGCTTATCACGCGGAAGCGCGCCGCTGTCCGTCATCTGGTGTCTCCACACGCCCCGGCGGCGGCTCAGGGCTGCGAGTCATCGCCAGGCCATCCGGCCACAAGCAGATTACCGCTTGCCAGGCTCACCAAGCCGCGCTGCCGCCGCCTTGCAGCGGGCCGTGATACGGCGAAGCAGGCGGTACCGCCCGGTGATGCCCGCCGGCTCGCACCGCTCACCCTGCATCGGAAGCCCGGCGGGCGCACACCGCGGCGGTGGCCCGATTCGCTGGGCTGCTTGGTCTGCCGCCTGGCTGGTATACCCAGCCCGATCACCCGCATCACAACGAACCAGACGAGAACCCAGCCGACCCCCCGCCCCAGCCCGCACCGCCAGAAGGCTGCGGAGCGCCCTCGGGGGCTGACGCGCCAATCAAGACAAGATTCCACTCCCATGCCACCTTCGGGTGACGCCCAGCCCCTGCGTCCGCTCCTGCCGTCGATAGGTACAGGAAACACAACCCAGCTAGGGCGTCCCGCAGGCAGCCCGCTGGTGAGCGGTCCGCTGGTCATCGAGAGGAGAGGGTCGTGGCTGGTCACGTCATGGAAGCAGCCGAGGGAGTTCATCGCCTCACCAACGGGGTCGCGAACTTCTACCTGATCCAGCAGTCGGGCAAGCTGGTGCTAGTGGATGCGGGCGCGCCGAAAGACTGGGCGCTGTTCACCCAGGCAGTCCAGGGCCTGGGGAAGACCGCGAGTGATCTGGACGCGGTGCTGCTGACCCACGCGCACACCGACCACACCGGGTTCGCCGAGCAAGCCCGCGCCACGACCGGGGCCCGGGTATGGATCCACCAGCAGGGCGTGCAGATGGCCCGCACCGGGAAGGTCGGGCCGCGCGACGGCAAGACCAGCGCGTACCTGCTGCGCGGCGCGTTCTGGCGGACCGCGCTCGTGCTCGCCATGCGCGGAGCCACAAAGATCATCCCGATCCGGGAGGTCTCGGGGTTCAACGACGGCGAGGTGCTGGACGTGCCAGGCTCGCCGCGGGTAGTGCACGCACCGCGCCACACCGGCGGCAGTGCCGCGATCCTGCTGGAGGACCGGTCCGTTCTGCTCACCGGCGACGTGCTGTGCACGCACAACCCGTACACCGGGCGGGTCGGGCCGCAGATCATGCCGTCTGGGCTGAACGCCGACACGCCGCAGGCGCTCGCATCTTTGGCCAACCTGACCGGGATTAAGGCCGACGTGCTGCTACCCGGCCATGGCGAACCATGGACCGAAGGTGTCGACGAGGCGATCAAGCCGGCCCGGGCCGCCGGGCCCTCATGACGTGGCGCTAGCACGGCCCTGGATGGAGCTGGAGTGAGCGCCTCCGGCGGGCCTGCCCGGTATGAGATCCGCGTGGCGGGCGTCCTGGACGGCCGGTGGGCCGCCTGGTTCGACGGCCTGCAGATCATCGGCCAGGGCGAGGAGACGGTGATCTGCGGCCTGCTAGCCGACCAGCCCGCGCTGCACGGGCTGCTCACCAAAGTCCGCGACCTCGGGCTCTGCCTCATCTCTGTGCGCCAGATGGACACCGGCCAGGGCGAGACGGGGCACCTTGACGAAAACTAGCCTCCGCCGCGGCCGAGGCGCGACAGCCCCCGGTCACCCAGGACGACGGCTGCTCGCCGCGAGCAAACCAGAGCATCGCCCACGACCTGGTGGTGGCACCCGACACGATCAAAAAGCACGTGACCCACGTCCTGGGCAAGCTCGGCGTCGCCAGCCGCACCCAGGTCACCGCGCGGGCCGGGCAGCTGGCCTGATCCCCTGACACCGCATACCAGCCACTCCCGGTACCACCTTCGGGTGACGGCCCGCGGCGCCGCGATATTCCACCCGGCAGGCACCTTCGGGTGACGCCCTACGGAGGCCGGGATTCGTACCGTTTCTCGAAGAAACGAGCCACCCAGCTACTGATGGAGGATGTCATGTACGACCCGCCTGCCTATGTATGGGTGCTCACCACCGGCGGGCCCGCCGCGATCGCGGCTGCGACCTGCATCGCGCTCTACGGCGGCGCGGAACGCGCGGGCCTGGGCCGGCGGCGCGCCGGGCCTCTCGGCGGGGCCGCTGCCATCGTGCTCGGCGGCTGGTTCACCGCCACCGTGGTGATCGCGGGTCACGGCTGGTACGACACGCGGCCCGGCCAGGTGCCGTGGATGGCGATCGCGGCGGCCGGGTCCCTGGCCACGCTGCTGGCACTGAGCCGGATCCCCGTAGTGGCGCGCGCTCTGTCAGCTCCGGGCATGGCCAGCCGCCTCGTGCTGCCACACTCGTTCCGGGTGGCGGGGGTGTTCTTCCTGCTCTACCTGGCCCTCGGTCACCTGCCCGCGCTGTTCGCCCTGCCCGCAGGCCTGGGCGACATCGCCGCCGGCATCGCCGCGCCGCTGGTCGCGCTCAGGCTCTCCCGGGGCACCGGCCGCCGCGCCGGCTTGTGGTTCAACGCGTACGGCCTCACCGATCTGGCCACAGCCACGACCCTCGGCGCCCTCACCGGGTACGGGCTGCTCCATGTCACACCCTCCAGCGCCCCGATCAGTCAACTCCCGCTCGCGCTGGTCATCACCGCCGACGTGCCGCTGATGATCGCCCTGCACATCACGTGTCTGGTCACGCTCGCCCGGGCCTCCCGGCCAGCGCCGCCAGCCGCCGGCCCGCTGCTTTCCGACGCCACGCCGCCCGGTGCCGTGACCCAGAGCACGGGAACCCGCGCCCGGTGAACGCACCAACACAGAGGAGAAGACAATGCAGCTCGAGATCGACACGCTCAAGAAGGCGGCGCCAGAGCGCACTACTGTCGAGACCCCAAGCCTAACCAAACGTTTCTGTTCGGTGGTCGCGCTGGACCGGTGCACCATCACCGTGCCCCGCGGGCGGATCTCGGCGCTGATTGGGCACAACAGCGCGGGCAAGACAACCCTGCTGCGCATCCTGTGTGGGCTGGCCCGCCCGAGTGAGGGGAGCGTGTCCGTGCTCGGGCATACGCCCGGCCAGGGCCACACCGATTTCCTGCCGGAGATCAGCTTCCCCGCCCAGGACATCCCGTTGTACCGGCGGCTTACCGCCCCGCCAGCGAGCGTTTCGCGGCTGCCGTACTCGCGATCGCCACCTGACCACCTGCGAGCACCCCGGCCCTCTCGCCGCAGCGACCCGCGACATCGCGGCCCCCACGGCGTCGGCACCCCGGTCACCACCAGCCGATGACAATACCCTTGAAAGGGAGCGGAACCACCATGACCAGGATGAACTCTCTGCTCGAGCGCAACGAGCAGTTCGCTGCCACCTACACCCCAGCCCCGCTCGGCCCGCCCACAACGCAAATGGTCATCGTCACCTGCCTCGACCACCGGGTCGACCCGGCGATTACCCTCGGGCTCCGGCTCGGCGACGCGCCCGTCATCCGCAACGCCGGCGGCCGGGTCACCCAGGCCGTCATCGACGACATTGCCTTCCTCGCCTTCCTCGCCGGGCAGCTGTTCGGCGGCCAAGACGCGGACGACCGGCTATTCGAGGTCGCGGTCGTCCACCACACCCAATGCGGAACCAGCCTTCTCGCTGACCCCGGGTTCCGGCACCAGGCCGCCGAGGCGACCGGCCTGCCCGAGGCAGCGCTGGAAGCCTCCGCCGTCGCCGACCCGCACACCACCGTCAAGGCCGACGTCGAGCGCCTGCTCACCTCGCCCTTGCTCTCACCGAAGATCAGCGTCTCCGGCCACGTGTACGACATCGCCACCGGACGCCTCACCACCACCGTGGACGCCCGGTACCCATAGTGGCCGCGCCCCCGGTACCGCGACTGGGCGCGGCTCGCCCTGCCGCGCCACGACCCGCTTTCCGCCGGCCGCCGAAGGCCGTCACCTGCCGAGACCGCCGAAAGGACAAGTCATGCCGTTCATCGAAACCGCTGACCGCACCAGCCTGTTCGTCACCGACTGGGGCAGCGGTCCGCCCGTGGTGTTCACCCATGCCTGGGGACTGCGGTCGGACCAGTGGAACTACCAGATCCCCGCGCTCGCCGAAGCCGGGCTGCGGTGCGTGCTGTACGACCGGCGCGGCCACGGCCGGTCCGACCGGCCCACCACCGGCTACGACATCGACACCCTGGCCGACGACCTGGCCGCCGTCATCGACCACTTCGGGCTGCGCGAGGTCACCCTAATCGCCCACTCGCTGGGGTCCAAGGAAGCCATCCGCTACCTCACCCGCCACGGCGACGCCCGCATCGCCCGGATGGTGCTCATCGCACCCACCACGCCGCTGCTGCGCCGGACAGCAGACAACCCCGGCGGCCTGGACCCCGCGCTGATCGACGCCAATTACGCCGCGGTCGCGACCGACGTCCCGAAGTGGTGCGCTGATTTCGAGGCAGCCGGGCCCTACTTCGGGACCAGCCCAGGAGCATCGCCGGGTCTGATCGATTGGACCATCAGGATGATCGTCGACACGCCCCTGCACGTGCTGCTGGAAACGCTCGAGGCCAACGCCAACGTCGACATGCGGGCCGAGCTTCAGAAAATCCAGGTCCCGGCTCTGATCGTGCATGGCGATCAGGACGCATCAGCGCCCATCGAACTCACGGGCCGCAAGACCGCCGAACTCATCGGCGGAGCCAGCCTCACCGTGTACCCGGGCGCCGGGCATGGCCTGTACGCCAGCGACCACGACGCCCTCAACGCCGACCTGCTCGCATTCATCAACGGCCACCGCCCCCAGCCTGGCCAGCGGCACCATACCCGGAGCGGACCGATGGCGTCGGTCAAGCAGTTCCAAGTCACCTTCGACTGCGCAGAACCTGAGCGCCTCGCCCGTTTCTGGTGCGAGGTGCTGGGGTACGTCGTACCGCCACCACCGGAGGGGTTTGCCACGTGGGACGATTTCGATCGCTCGCTGCCGCCTGAGGATCAGGGTTCATGGTTCGCATGCGTTGATCCCTCAGGTGCGGGCCCGCGACTGTTCTTCCAGCGCGTTCCCGAAGGCAAGGTCGTCAAGAACCGGCTGCATCTTGACGTGCGGGTCGGCACCGGGCTCGTAGGTGAAGAGCGCCTGGCCACGCTGGAGGCCGAATGCGCGCGACTGGTCGCGCTCGGCGCGGTGCGCGTGCGGCTACTGCCTGCCGATGACGACAACGAGTCGTGCCTCGTGATGCAGGACATCGAGGGCAACGAGTTCGATCTCGACTGAGTCAGGTCCCCACATTTGGCCGTGACCCTGTGGGAACTTGTGCTGGTGGCTGGGCTGACCAGGGGTTAGTGGTGGCGTAGCCACGGTGTTGTGTCCTGGCCGAACGAACTGGGGTTGCGAACGTGACGTTCGAGGTGGGCGACCTTCAGCGATCCTCGGTCGGCTCGCCGCGGACGGCTACCGCTTGGTCGGCGGCGTCGGTCAGTACGAGGGCATCTGGCGCATGGCGTCTGTGCGCGGACCCGAGGGGTTCATCGTGAACTTGGCCCAGCGAATCAACTGATCCGCGCGCCGTAATGCGGTGTGCAACGACAGTTCTCAGACATCCGTATCTCGACAGAGCCGGGCGCGGTGGCGCGCAGAACGACTTTGTCTGCGCGCCACAACCGGTGATCACCGACGAGCCGTCAGCCGTCCAGATCGGCGGTTCCGGCGCCCGGCGCTTGCCTTGATGGCTCACTCAGTGTGAGTGTGTGAGTGGCCGGGCATCCGCTTCCTTCGAGAGCCGGGAGGCCGACATGCGCCGGGCGTCGTGATTGGCGGGGCATGATGGCTGGCGCTGGAGATGCGGCAGCCGAGGCGGCTGCCAACCGGGACCTGTGGACCCAGGCGAACCGCGAGTACGGCGATGAGCACGCTCATCGGGCGTGGGCCGCCGAGGACATCACCTGGGGCATTTTCAACGTGCCCGAGCAGCAGCTCGGCGTGCTTGGTGACGTCCGTGGCCTGGAGGTGGTCGAGCTCGGCTGCGGCACCGCGTACTTCTCCGCCTGGCTGGCCCGGCGCGGAGCCCGGCCAGCCGGGGTCGACATCACCCCGGCCCAGCTCGCCACCGCCCGGCGCTGCCAGGAGCGGTCCGGCATTGTCTTCCCGCTCATCGAGGCCGACGCGGGGGATGTCCCGCTGCCGTCTGACGGCTTCGACCTGGCCGTGTCGGAGTGCGGTGCCAGCCTGTGGTGCGACCCGGCCCGCTGGGTTCCCGAGGCTGCCCGGCTGCTACGGCCAGGAGGGCGGCTGGTCTTCCACACCACCAGTGTCCTGGCCGCCGTGTGCTGCCCGGAACCGCCCGGGCCCGCCCGGCGGGAACTGCTGCGCCCCCAGCGGGAGACTCGCCGGCTAGTCACCGCCGGAGGCGGGACAGAGTTCCATCCTGGCCACGGCGAATGGATCACGTTCTTGCGCGCCAGCGGCTTCGCCATCGACGACCTGCACGAGATCTACGCCCCGCCCGATGCCACCGACCACCCCTACTACCAGCTGGCGTCAGCCGACTGGGCACGCCAGTGGCCGGTGGAGGAAATCTGGGTCGCCCACCTCGCGCAGTGACACGGCGAGACCGACTGCAAAGCTCAGCCGTCCGCTCGAGATCGCCGAGTAGGCACGGCTGGGTTACGGCCACCGTTCAGGCTGCTGGACGTGCGGATCGCCTGCTTATGTGTCCCTGTCAGCTCGTCGGTGGTTGCCGCAGAGCTCTGGATGATCTTCGTGGTGGTGCGGTCGGGCATGTTCCCTGCCAGCCCGCGAGCGGTGGTGCCAGCGCACCGGCACTACCGCTGGGGGTATTTATTGCTGGTTTCCTTCGGCTGCTGGGCGGGTGCCTTCCAGGAGCTGTTTGAGCGTGCCGAGGTTACGCGCGACGGCTGCTTTGACCCTGGGGATCACCAGTGGCCCGAACGGCCGCAGCAGCGCTGATGAGGGCTCTAGTTCGACATCATTGGTCAGCCGGGTCCCGCCCGCGGCCGGCTGCAGCAGGTAGCTGCTGGTGGCGTCGAAGGGGCCGGCCTGTCCTTTGATGGCGAGCCGGCTCGGCGGGGCGAAGTCGGTGACCTCGAAGGCTTCCTCGCTGCGGCGGGGGATGGTGCGGGTCTGCCGGTGGGTGGCACCCACCCCGGCTGGCCCGGGCGAGGTCTGGACGGTGCGCCTGATCGCGTAGTTCCACGCCGGGATGTTGCCGAAGTCGGCGAGGAACGCGAAGACCTCATCGGGGGGCCGGGCGATCGTGACGGTGTTGTGGAATGTTGCCATCACGGCCTCCGGTGTCAGCTGTCCAGCAGCCGCTGGGCGGCGGTGGGGTCGTGGGCGGGCAGCACGACCAGCCCCGGCTGCTGCTGTGCCAGGGCGAGGACCTTGTGCGAGCTGTCGGCGAGCGGCCGCCGGTTGCCGACGCCGGGGAGCTGGCCGCGCTGGAGGATCTCGGCGCCGTAGGTGAGGTCGCCGGCCAGCAGCAGCGGGGGCCTGCCGGCGCGGCGGACTAGCAGTGACATCGAGCCTGCGGTGTGGCCGGGAGTGGGCAGCAGCACCAGTGACCCGTCGCCCATCACATCCAGCGACTCGGTGAAGGGCGCCAGGGCGGGATCGTTGGTGGGCTCCGGGCTGACCTGGTGCCAGGTGAGTCCGGGCAGCTGAATGTGATCGCGCAGGAAACCGCGCAGCTCCGGGGCGGGCTTGGCCAGTTCGGCCCATTCGGCGGCCGAGACCAGCAGGTCGGAGCCGGTCAGCTCGGCCAGGCCGCCGATGTGGTCTTGGTGCAGGTGCGACAGGATCGCCGTGCTGACATCGGCAGGGGAATAGCCGAAAGTGGCGAGCTGGGCGGTGAGGGTGTCGTCCTCGCCGATGTCGAAGCGGGCGAGCCGGTCATACAGGTAGCCGGTGAGACCGCTTGGGAAGTAGGTGCTGTTGGTGACCGAGGCGCGGTCCTGGCCGGTGTCGAACAGGATCAGCCCCTTGGCGTGCTCGATGACATAGACGTTCACCGGCCGCGGCGGCGTCCACTGCTGGGAGGTCAGCAGCCACCAATACAGCGGCTTGCGGGTGCCGTAGGGGTGCTCGGGATGGATCCGCACGGTGCCGGTGCTGACCACCGAGACCGCCTTGACCGCGCCCGCCGATCCGGGTTCGGTCCGTGATATCGCGATTGACGTGTTCATGGCTGGAATCTCTTTCCTTGCTGGCCGCCCGGTTTCCGGGCCTGACACGACCAGGCTGCCGCCGTCTCACGGCTGGGTCAGTGATCTCAATCGCGCGCGGGGCGACTAAAGTCACAGGCCCGCGGTGCCTCCCGATTCGGCATACAGCCGGGCCGCGTCGAGGATCACCACCGAATCTGCTGCGGTGGCCACGATCCCGGCGACCCGCAAATCGCGTAGCACCCGGGCCACCACCTCGCGGACTGATCCGGCCGCGTCCGCCAGTTCCTGCTGTGACACGTGGGCCACCAGCCGTCCGCGCGGGTGCTGCTGGGCGGAGGCAAGGTCAAGCAGATGGGCGGCGACCCGCTGGCGCACCGAGCCGAAGGCGTTGACCGCGGTCTGCTCCAGCGTGTCATAGAGCCTGCGGTTCAGCTCTTCGGCGATCGCCCAGGCGACCCGCGGGTCGCGCTGGGCCGCCGCGGTCAGCGCCCGCGCGCTGATCCGGAACAGGCTTGATGACTCCACCGCCTGGACGCTGGTGCTGGCCGGCCCGCCCACCAGCACCGCGATGCCCAGCACATCACCGGGCCGGGCATAGCGGACCGTGACCTGCCGGCCCTCCACCGACATCAGGTACACCCGCAGCAAGCCACCGACGACCAGCGCCGCCCGCGGGTCCGACCCGGCCCGGTAGACCGTCGTTCCCGCCGGGTAGTCGGCGCGCTCGCCTTCAGCCCGCAGCTTGCCCGCCAGCTCCGGCGGCAGGCCCGCCAGGAAGCTGCGCGCCAGCGCGTCATCTACGTCCCGGTCGGCCATGCCTACGACATTAAGCCGGGGTGGCTGTCGCGTCTGTTCATGCTGTCGAGCCAGTCGAGCATGACCTGCACCGACAGCGCGATGTTGCCGGCCTGGACGTGATTTTGCGCCTGCTCGTCAACCGGTGAACACCCGCGCCCAGAATCGCGGGTTCTGTGCGGCACGGCTGCCCACCAGCAAACAGCCACTTGCCGCGCATATCGGCGGTTTGTGGGCTCTTC
>Ga0335081_10010028_pt1 | contig 15283 bp, 12 predicted proteins | sample Lox_Sample_35_FD_206713 | JGI IMG/M metagenome (GOLD analysis project Ga0335081, IMG submission 206713) | Soil microbial communities from Loxahatchee National Wildlife Refuge, Florida, United States - Lox_Sample_3.5 | ecosystem: Environmental > Terrestrial > Soil > Wetlands | place: USA...
GCAGGACCTGGTGGAGTACGCTCTCATCGTAGCGGCGGTCGGTCTGGCCCTGATCACTACCGTGAACCAGCTCTCGGCGGGCCTGATCAGCCTGTACCAGAGCATCACGGGCGATCTGTCGAGCATTGGCACTCCCGCGGCTTAAGCCTAAGCCGGACGTGGGTGTGCGGTCGGTCATGGCATGGCTGGTTCCGGACCTGGGGCTAGCCACGGCCGTGGTGACGCTTTTCTATTGCCTCTTCATTTTCCACGGTTACCAGGAGCTATTTCGGGACTCGGACGCCGGGTGGCACATCCGCACCGGCGAAGCGATTCTGGCTACACGGACTCTTCCGCGAACCGATCGGTACTCGTTTTCCCGTCCCGGACAGCCGTGGGTTGCGTGGGAATGGGCCGCCGATGTGGCGGTTGGCGCAATTCATCGGGTGGCCGGCTTACGCGGGGTTGCGCTGTTCTATGGCGGCGTGATTGCGGCGGGGGTATGGCTCTGGTTCCGGCTGCATTGGGCCATGGACGGGGATTTCCTGGTGGCGTGCGCCATGGCGCCGCTGGTGGTTTGCACCTGCAGTATCCACTGGCTGGCGCGGCCGCATGTGATCGGCTGGCTGTTTCTGATGGGCGCGGTGCTTTACGGGGAGAGGGTGCGGGCCGGCAAGCGGACGGGGTGGCACGAGTGGCCGGTGGTCGCGGTGTTCATGGCGGCGTGGGCCAACATCCACGCCAGCTTTTTTCTGGGGCCGGCCGTCGCGGGAATCTACGGGGTGGGCGCTCTGATGGGACGGTGGACAGACCGGACACGAGTGGCCTGGCGGTACGGGGCACTCCTCGCGATTGCCGCGATTGCGCCGCTGGCGAATCCGTACGGATGGCGCTTGTACGCGCATGTTCTTCGATACCTGACCGATTCCGAGTTGCTGGCGCGGATTCGGGAGTTTCAGAGTTTCGATTTCCATTCGCCCGGTGCGGGCATGATCGTCGCGACGCTGATGGTGGGAATTTCGGGCGGCGCCCTGGCGCTGGTTTGCCGGCGCTACGAACATTTTCTACTGGCGGTGATCTTTTCGGCGCTGGCGCTGCGGTCGGCGCGGGCGCTGCCGCTGGCCGCCCTGCTGTTGCTCCCGGTGGCCAACGGCGCGATTCGGGAGATCTTTCCCCTGCCGTGGAAAGGTTATGCGGAGCGGCTGCGGGCCATCGACCGGCGGTGGAAGGGATACGCCCTCGCGCCATTCGCACTGGCCGCCGCGTTTGGACTATTGGGCGCTCTGCCGGCCGGCTTTCCGCCCGCGGCTTTCCCGGTAGCGGCGTACCCGCACATACCCGCGGATGCACGGCTGTTCGCTCCGGACCTGTTCGGCGGATACCTGATTTATCGTTCCAACGGTACGCGGCAGGTCTATTTCGACGGACGCAGCGATTTCTACGGCGTGGAATTCCTGAAGCAGTACGGCCGGATGGTGCAGCTGCGGGCAGGGTGGCGGGAGGATTGGGAGTCGTATCACTTCAGCCATGCGCTGATGCCTCTCGACTTCCCGCTGGCGGCGGCTCTCGAGGAGATGGGATGGCGGCGGGTGTATCAGGACGGCACGGTTGTCCTGTTGGCGCGGCAAGGAACTTAGGGAATTTGTATGTGTTAAAACAGAACATCGGCGAAATCGCAGCTTGGAAGTGTGCCTGATCGAGGCCATGAGGTTCCAATGGACCGGCAGAAGAAGATTCTGATCATCGCGGCGGCATGGATTTCAGCGGGCTTGTTGAGCTGGTTCCTGTACGCCAAGACAGTGGCCCCGCAACCGGAGAAACAGGTGCGGGTGGTGGTGGCGGCACACGACATGCCACTCGGTACGCTGCTGCGGCAGAGCGACGTGCGGACAATCAACTACCCGGAACGCGACATCCCCAAGGGCGTGGTGCTCAGCGACAAGGACGCCATCAACCGCGTGGCGCTTTTCCCGATGACCAAGAACGAGCCGCTGCTGTTATCGAAGCTGTCGGCCACCACCAGCGTGGAGGGTGTTTCTTCCACGATCGAGCAGGGCTACCGTGCCGTCTCGGTGCAGATTACGGACGTCAGCGGAGTGGCCGGGCTCATTCAGGCGAATTCGCGCGTGGACGTGCTGTTTACGCGCCCCGGCACGATGGCCGAAGCGATCACCACTACGATCCTGCAGAACGTCAAGGTGCTTTCCACCGGGAAGCTGATTCCGGCCGGGCAGGTGGTGGACCCGCGCACGCCCAAATCGCCGGTGGTGACGCTGGTGCTCAAGCCGGCGGAGGCCCAGAAACTCGAGTTGGCCAAAAATCAGGGGCGCATCAGTCTGTCTTTGCGAAACCCGCTGGATGAGTCGGAGGCCGAGGATAGCGGTCCGCTGACCGCCGAGGCGCTCGACCCGCTGGTCGCCAGCAGGGCCAAGAAGAATCGCGGACCCAATCCGGACGACGCCAGAATTCTGCGAGACCTGGCCAACCAGGCGAAGAAGGACGATGACGCGAAGAAGAAGGAAGCCGAGAAACCCCGCGTGGTGGTGGACGTCTATCGCGGCGACAAACACATACAGGAAACCTTCCGATGAAATGCGCGGGTGCAGGAATCGGCGCTCTATGGGTGTGTGCGTTTGCCGCCGCGCAGACCACACCGCCGCATGAAGTGAGGCTGGTGGAAGGGCGGGGCCAGTTACTGCGGTTCCAGAAGGACATCCAGAAGGTGGTGATCGCGGAGCCGAAGATCGCCGACGCGATTGTGATTTCGCCGCGCGAGGTGATGGTCAACGCCAAAGGCCCCGGGCACACCACCCTGATTATATGGGAAGAAGGTGCGGACCCAACGCAGTTCGAGGTCGGCGTGGAGAAAGATACCGCCGAATTTGATGCCTTCCGCAAGCAGATCGAGGATAGCGCCAATGGCGCCAAGGTGTCGGTGACGGGGTCCGGCGAGACGATTGTGTTGTCGGGGTCGGTGAAGACGGCGGAGGATTCCAAGCGGCTGGCAGGCATGGCGCAGACGCGGGCGAAGACCGTGATCAACCTGTTGCAGACGCCGCCGGCGCCCGAGCCGCGCCAGATTCTGTTGCAGGTAAAATTCGCGGACGTGGACCGGGTGGCGCTGAGCCAATTCGGCTTCAACCTGTTCAGCACCAACAACACGACGATCGGCGCCCTGACTACCGAGCAGTTCACACCGCCGCGCTTCAGCCAGTTGCAGGTGCAGGGCGGCCAGGTTCCCAGCAACACCGTGAACTTCTCGGACCTTTTGAATCTGTTCGCGTTCCGGCCCGACATCAATCTCGGGGCTACCATTAAGGCGCTGCAGGAGAGGGACCTGCTGCAGATTCTGGCGGAGCCGAACCTGATTGTGCTGGAGGGCAAGGACGCCAGTTTCCTGGCGGGCGGGTCGTTCCCGTTCCCGACCATTACCACCACGCCGACCGGGGGCGCGACGGCGCCGGTGATCACGGTGCAGTTCAAGCCGTTCGGCGTGAAGCTGGACTTTACGCCGACGGTGACCGCGCAGGGCGCCATCGATCTGAAGGTGTCGCCGGAGGTCAGTTCGCTCGATTTCACCAACGCGGTCACCTTGCAGGGGTACGTGATCCCGGCGCTTTCGCAGCGCCGCATGGACACCGAGGTGGTCCTCAAGGACGGCGAGAGCTTCGCGATTGCGGGGCTGATTGACAATCGCGTGACCGAGACGCTCGACAAGGTTCCGGGAATCGGAGATCTCCCGATTCTGGGCCGGCTGTTCCGCAGCCACAGCACGCAGAAATCGACGGACGAGCTGCTGGTGGTGATCACGCCGCATTTCGTGAAGCCGCTCAGTCCGGAGGAAAAGGCCAAGCTGCCGGATATGCCGGTGACGTTCCTGCCGACCGTCTTGCAGGAAAAGCAGAAGGGGAAAGGGAAGAAGGGCGCGACGACAACGCCCGCCACCGGGAGCGATCAGCCGGAATTTGTGGGGCCACGTGGACAGCAAATACCGAAATAAGCAGGGTTTGGGGGTTAGGGGTTGGGGGTTGGGGTGCGCGGATGGGGCGCGGCGAGCCAGAGCTTTTCCCCAATCCCCAACCCCCAATCCCCAACCCCTGCCTTCTTCCGGTTCCATGTCGCTGCAACTGCTCGTCATCATGGTGCCGGTGCTGTTCGGGATGATGGGGTTTGCGCTGGACTTCGGACGATTGTACCTGATTCGGGGGGAATTGAATCAGGCGGCGAATGCCATGGCGCTGGCGGCGGCGGAGCAGCTCATCGGGACTTCAGCGTCGCTCGACAATGCAACTACGGCCGCCTACCAGTCCATCGACAACACGAATTCGCTCGGGAACAAATACAATTTTGGAGCGCTGCCGATCAACCAGTCCACCGGCAATCTGACGAGCACGGTGCCATCGCCGGGATTCTTCGCCTCGGTGGGCGACGCCAACTCGGGGGCGGCCGGAGGCGCCGATGGAACCAGCGCGCACTTTGTGCAGATCAACATCACGGCGGACGCGCCCCTGCTGTTCTGGAGTCTTTTGCCTGGTGGGGAGTCGCGCAAGACGCCCGTCGCCGCGCAGGCGCTGGCGGGCATCAGCGCACCGCTGTGCACGGCGTGCGGCATCGATCCGTTCATGGTTGCGGCGGTGGACGTCAGCGACACGGTCAACTTCGGATTCGGCGATCCGACCTCGGGCCAGGTTTTCACCTTCGTGTACGAATGCGCCGGATCGCCGTTGCCCGTGCCGCTGCCCGGCGGGGCCACGGAAGTGATGTACGCGATTGTGAACCGCTATGACACGTCCTCCACGCTGGACGAAACCCAGCAGTTGTATCGCGACGGAGCGGGCGGCCTGATCGGGTCGAGCGATCCCAATCCGACCGGGTCGCCCGTGCCGTTGGCCTGCATGGGGGTGAACGACACCAGCGAACAGATCTGGGCGAGCGCCTCGGAGCAATTGTGCACGTCGCAGGTGACGTCCAGCGTGACGGAGGCCCTGTGCGGATTGTACTCGCGTTTCGACAGTGCCAATGCGCCGGGAAACTGCGCGTCGTTAGTGACGGCCTTCGGTGACCTTTCGGCCGCGTACACTCCGGATACGGATGTGACCACGGGGCCGCTGGATCTGTACACGTCGTACCTGGGAAACGGGCGCCGCGTGATTACGGTGGCGATCGTGAGCGCGCTGCCGACGTCGGTCACGGCCACGACCACGGTGCTCGGGTTCCGCCAGTTTCTGCTGGAGCCGAACACCGACGGCTCGTTCCCCAATCCGGCGGACATCAACGGCCGGTTTCTGGCGCAGTACATCGGGAGCCCGGTGCCTGTGAAGCAGGGATATTTTGACGACCGTTTCGGCCTGAGCTGTCAGATCAGCTCCGGGCCGGGGAAGGTGGTCTTGCACCAATGAAGCGCGGGCGCCGGGGGAACATGGTTTTGGAGGCCGCGCTGTGGTTTCCGGTGGTTTTGCTGATGCTGGTGGGGATGGTGCAGTTGGCGAAGATCACCTATCTGTACTATTCGCTCAAGAAGGCGGTATACACGGCCGCGCGCTATCTTTCCGTGCAGCAGGGAGTGAATTTCTGCGATCTGTCGAACGACCCGAACGTGACCGCGGCGCTGCAGCTTGCGGTGACCGGCACGACTGATGGATCGGGCGCCGCGCTGATCTCCAACCTGACCACCGACATGTTCGCGGTGTCGGCCGAATGTGTCGATCCGGGAACCGGAACGCCGGGTCCGTGCGGCAATGCCGGTTGCCCCACGGTGAGCCAGCGCCCGGACTACATCCTGGTGACGATGCCGGTGGGGTACCTGGTGCAGCCGCGGATTCCGTTCATCACGTTGGATCCGATTCCGTTGCGGCCGTTTGTCATGGTGCCGTTCGAGGGGACATCGTGAAGAGTGCCCGCATGGTTCGTGGAGGCCGGGGGCACTCGGGACAGGCGCTGCCGGAGTTCGTGGTGCTGTATGCGGGCGTGATTCTGCCGCTGACGTTTATGGTGATCTTCGTGGCCGAGATGTTCTGGGTGTGGCACGGGGTAGTGGATTTCACCCGCGACGGCGCGCGCTACGCGTCCACTCACTGCTGGACGGCGGACGGGGGCAATGTTCTGGCGTACATGGAGAGTCACGTGCCGCCGATACTCGATCGGTCTGTCTTCGAGAACAACGACGCAGGTATCTCGATTCAATACTTCTCGGACGGGGGAGTCACGCCATTCGATATCAATAACTGCGCCGGCTGCCTGCCGGACACGGTCAGCGTCAGCATCACCAACTACGAGTTTCTCCGGTTCGCCAGTTTCATGAAGCAGCCTCCGGTGAAGATTCCGCCGTTCACCACCATTCTGCCGATGGAAAGCGCCGGGTTTCAGGATGCATCGGGGTCGTGTGTGCCATGAGAATGCGCGGCTCCCGAAGGAAGCTACATGTCTAACACGGCTCTAATGGTCGCTTCCAGCGACGAAAGTTTTCGCGAGATGGTGCGCGACAGCCTGCTGAATATTCCGAATTCGAAGATCGTGGCGGAATACCGGGAAGTGGCGGCCAATCTTTACATCCGGGTGCTGCAAGACCTCGAGCGCAATCCGGGCGCGGGATTGATGGTGGATCTGTCGGGAGATCCGGAGGGTGCGATCAAAGCCGTGGAAAAGGTGAAGCAGGCTGCGCCGGACCTGTTCGTAATCGTCTCGAACTATCATGCCGACGGCGAGACAGTGATTGCCTGCATGCGCGCGGGGGCCAACGAATTTCTACTGCAGCCGGTCAAGCGCACCGAGTTCCGCGATGCCATCTCGCGGCTGGAGCGCGCGCCGAAACACGCGGTTGGCGGCGAGAGCAAACTCGGCAAAGTGTATACCTTCATCGGCACCAAGGGCGGGGTGGGCGCCACCACGCTGGCGGTGAACTTTGCTTCAGTGCTGGCGCAGCGGAAGCTCTCGACGGTAATGATCGACCTGGACTGGATTGGCAACGATGTCGCCATGCAGATTGGGGCGTCGCCGCAATACACCCTAATGGAGGTGGCGGAGAATCTGGATCGAATGGACCAGGCGCTGTTCGAAGGTTTCGTGACGCGCGATCCGCTGGGGTTTTTCGTGGTGGGTCCGCCGGACGCGATGGAACAGCACGGCCACTTCGGCGACCACACGTTCCGCGAATTTGCGACGTTTCTGGTGGACAAGTACGACGCGATCGTCATCGACGGCGGGCGCGCGGTCTCGAACGAGGTGGTGCTGGCGGCCGCGCAGGTTTCCGCGTCGGTATTTCTGGTGATCGATCAGGAGTTTCCGTCGATCCGAAATGCCCAGCGGTACATTACCTTCCTGATGCGCATGGGCTTCAACCAGGAGCAGATTCGGGTGGTGGTGAACCGGTACACCAAAAAGGTCACGGCAACCATGGCCAGCCTGGAGCAGATCCAGCAGACGCTGAACCAGTCAGTGTTCTATGGGATTCCGGGGTCGCCCGCGGTGATCGCGTCGATCAACAAGGCGCGCCCGTTTGTGGCGAATCGCGAGCAGGCGGGGGAACTGGATCGCATCTTCCGGGCGTTCGTGGATAAGGCGACGGGGCGCAAGAAGGCCGCGGAAGGGCAAACTGCCAAGGCAGGGTAGGTGCGGAGCGGTGACCAAAGGCATGAGTGGGGACGCGGCGGGCAGGAGTGCCTGCGCCACGTCTATCTTCCGTCGCTTTTCATTTTGCGGGCGATCAAGAAGGCCAGCTCGAGCGACTGCTCGTAATTCAGGCGGGGGTCGACTTCCGATTCGTACGCGCGGGCGAGGTCTTCTTCGCTGAGGCCGCGTGTGCCGCCGATGCACTCGGTGACATTCTCGCCGGTCAGTTCGATGTGGACGCCGCCCAGCCTTTGGCCCATGGCGCGATGGATGTCGAAGGCCTGCTCCACTTCCGCGGTGATGTCCTCGAAGCGGCGGGTCTTCACTCCTCCGGCGGTCATCTGCGTGTTTCCGTGCATCGGGTCACACACCCAGAGCACTTTTCCGCCCTCGGCGCGGACGGCATCGATCAGCCGGGGCAGCCCGGCGGCGATCTTTCGCGCGCCGAACCGGTGGATCAGGGTGAGCCGGCCGGGCGAGCGGTGCGGGTCCAGGATCTCGAGCCAGCGGGCCACCTGGTCCCGGGTTGTTCCGCCGTCCACCTTCACGCCTACGGGGTTCTCGATCCCGCGGACGTATTCGATATGCGCGCCATCGGGGTGGTTGGTGCGCAGCCCGACCCATGGAAAGTGCGTGGTCAGGTTGAAGAATCCGGGCCGCCGCGGAACCCGCCGCGTCTGCGCGGATTCGTATCCCAGGTGCAAGGCCTCGTGCGAGGTGAAGAAGTCGATGCGATCCGACTCGCCGGCGCGCACTCCGAGCACATTCTCCATGAAGCTCAGGGAGTCGCGGATGGTCTGGGCCAACTGATGATACTCGTCGGCACGCGGAGAGTGCTGCACCCAATCGAGGTCGAAATATTCGGGATGGTGCAGGTCGGCGAAGCCGCCTTTGACCAGCGCCCGGATGAAATTCAGGCTCATGGCGGCGCGCGAATAGCCGCGGAGCAGAAGCTGGGGATCGGGTCTCCGCGCCTCGGCCGTAAACTCCGGCCGGTTGATAATGTCGCCGCGATAGGAAGGCAGAGTCACGCCGTCCCGCGTTTCATCATTCGCCGATCGCGGTTTGGCGTACTGCCCGGCGAAGCGTCCGATGCGCGTCACCGGCCGTTGCGCGCCCACCACCAGCACCAGGCTCATCTGCACCAGCACCTTCAAGGTGTTGGTGATGCGCGTGGTCCGGCAATCCACCAGGCGTTCGGCACAGTCGCCGCCCTGCAGCACGAAGCGCTCGCCCGCGGCCGCCTGCGCTAGCTGTTCGCGAAGATTCAGAACTTCCCAACTGGTGACCAGCGGAGGGAGTTGGCGAAGCTCCGCCAGCACCATCTCGAGAGCCGCGGGATCCGGATATTCCGCTTGCTGCAGGGCCGGCCGGAGCCGCCAGGAATCGGGCGTCCATTGGTCCAGGCCGGCTGTGCTTGCCAAGGTCATGAGTCTTCAACTTAGCACAGGCAGCAGTGCGGACTGCCCGCGGCGCCGGTGCGGCGCAGTCAGCAGCATGTGATATGCTGCGGCCAAAGGAGGGGTGATGAAGTTTCGCTCCGCGGCAGTCTTTCTTTCGATGGCGCTGACGGCCTTCTCCGAGCAGCGCAATCTGGGACGCATCGAGTTCCCGACCTCCGGATCCAAAGAGGCGCAGGTCCACTTCATTCAAGGTGTGCTGCTGCTGCACAGCTTCGAGTACGACGACTCACGGGAGGAGTTTCAACAGGCCAGCAAGATCGAGCCGGGTTTTGCGATGGCGTACTGGGGTGAGGCGCTCACCTACACGCATCCCGTCTGGGTGCAGCAGGACCTGCAGGGTGGGCGAGCGGCCCTGATGCGGCTGGCGCCCACGCGCGACGCGCGCCTCGCAAAAGCTCTCACCGAGCGCGAGAAGGACTATCTTCGCGCGGTCGAGATTCTTTATGGCGACGGCGATAAAATCGCGCGCGACATCGCTTACGCGGAAGCGATGGATGCGGTCCGGAAGAAATATCCCGACGATCTCGAGGCGGCCAGCCTGTATGCGGTGGCCCTGCTGGGGACCTGCCAGTACAAGCGCGACTTCGCGGTTTACATGCGGGCCGCGGCAGTCGCCGAAGAGGTGTTCGCCAAAAATCCGGAGCACCCCGGCGCGATCCACTATCTCATCCATGCCTACGACGATCCGATCCACGCGCCGCTGGGGCTCCGCCTGGCGCGCATCTATGGAAAGGTGGCCGGCTCGGCTTCCCACGCGCAGCACATGCCGGCGCACATCTTCTTTGCGATGGGCATGTGGGACGATGCGATCTCGGCTAACGGGAAGTCCTCCTCGGTTGCGGATGACCGGGTCAAACTCAAGGGGCTTGACCCCGACCAGCGCAATTATCATTCGCTTCTTTGGTTGGAGTACGCCTTGCTCCAGGAAGGACGATATGCTGAGGCGCATCGTGTTCTGGAGGACCTGGCCAATTCGGCGTTGCAGACGAGGTCGGCGCGGGCGCTCAGCCATCTGGGATTGGCTCGGGCGGCCTATGCGGTGGAGACCGGGGGGCCGGACAAACTGACCGGACAGGTAGACCTGGCCAAGGGGGGAGTGGAGGTCCGCACCGCGTTCGAAACTACGCGGGGGTTGAACCTGGTGCGCTCCGGACGCGTGGATGAAGCCCGGAAGACATATGCCGACGCCGCGAAGCTGGTCGTGCCAGGGCACGACGATGCCGGCGCGGGATTGCACGCCAACATGCCGATGGCGGGTGCGTCCGCGCCGGCGGGGAAGGCGCCGGAGATCATGGTGCAGCAGTTGCAGGCGGCGCTCCTGTTCGCGGACGGCAAGCAGGAGGAGGCTTTGCGCCTGCTCGCTAAGACGACGGAGGAAGAGGATGCGATGACGTTCGAGTTCGGGCCTCCGATGCCGGTGAAACCCGCACACGAACTGTATGGCGAAATGCTGCTGCAGGCAGGACGCGCTCGTGAGGCGCGCGAGCAGTTTACGCGGGCGTTGGCGCGAGCTCCCAGACGGACTTTATCGATGCGCGGGCTGGCGAAGGCCGACGCCGAGAGCGGGGATACGGCGTCCGCCAACCGTGTGTCCGCCGACCTGAAGACGTTCTGGCGAGGGAATCAGTAGCTCTTCAACGCGTTGCGGCCGTCAGATCAAAACGACACGCCGAGCAGAAGCTCCACCTGGTTGCGCCTGGTGTGCGGCTGGTAAAGCCCTTCTCCGGCCCAGTGGGTAAAGCGCACGACCGGCGCGATCTTCAAGGGTCCCGCGTGTGCCTCGAGACCAAGGCCCGCCGTGCCGCCGTAACTGGAAGGCGCCGTCCCGTTGAGATTACCCGAGCTACGGAAGGAGGGCCCCGCTTCGAGAAAGGGCTTCGCCGGCCCGGCGGCAATTCGGTACTTGGCGAGGATCGGAAACTCCCAGGTAACCACGGTGCTCGGCGAGCCGGGGGCCGGCAGTTGGTTGGAGCGCACGAGAGTGATGGCGAAGTTCAACGGGCGGTACAAGCCATCCATTTCTGTCGACCAGTGCGGCGCCAGCGCGATCTCCACCATCGGTCCGGCGATCGGGTCTTTGTGGGCTGAATGGAAGAGCGTGCGGTCGGTTTCGATTGCTCCGGCCGGCGTGGCAAACGATACGGCGGTTTGCTGGCGGAAGCCGTCGGTGAGGCTCGCCCCGGCAACCACGCCGAAAGCGATCCGGCGCTCCGACGAATCCGGCGGGACGGATTTCCCGGCCGTGTAGACAATGCCGCTCGAGATGCGGAGATTGAGCGGCGTAGCGCCGGCGAAGTTGGTCAGGAGGATCTCCGGCTGCGCGATCCGACAGGACAAGCGGTTCGTGATCCGATAGTCCAGAGCGCCGCCGAGTGCAGCCGCAAACGGGTTCCCGCCCGGCACGGTCCAGTGGCTGAAGGTCACGGATGATCCGTCGGGCCCGAATGGTAATTGGATTGGCGTCACAAGGGGCAGGACCAGTGTGTTCCGGTTCGCGGCTCCCAGTAACGTTCGCGCGCTGACGGTCAACCGGCCGCGGTGCAGTACGCGAATCTCGGGCCCAAAGAGGAACGAGGCTGATGCAGGGCGCCTGGACGCGTTTGGATCAGCGGATTCGGATCGCCGGGAATTGGAAGGAAGAGGGTGTAAGGAGCGAGCACGCGATGGCCGTAGTTGCCGCCGAATTCGGCCACCAGTTGGATGCCCGGCGTGACGTCGAGTTTGACTGAGGCATCCCAGCCGTTCAAGTGTGCCGGATTGAATCCGGAGTCGGTCGAGAGGCGCAGGTACGAATAGCCGATTGCGATCTCGATGCCTGGTGTGTGCTGAGCGGCCACAGCGGGCGGAAACAGAAACACGATAAAAGCAAGCGAGAGTCCTGGTCTGGAGAGATGCATTCCAAGGTTGGACGGAGATCGGCCGGGGCAGGCTCTTCGGCGCCGCCAGTTTTTCCATCTGTTACTGTTGTCGAGCGGTGTGCAGCGAGCGCATCGAGGGGTTCTCTATAGTGACAGTACTTGACAGTGTCGTATTTTTGCTCTATTCTGGAACCGATGAGCGAATCGATGACGCTCGCCGAACTGGCGGAGGCGTCGGGTCTTCCGGCCCGCACCATCCGCTTTTACATCGCGCGCCGGGTTCTCAACGGTCCGGTTAAAGCGGGCCGGGGAGCGGTCTACGGGCGGGAGCATCTGGCCCGCCTGGAGCAGATCCAGCGGCTGCAAGCCGAAGGCCGGACGATCGCGGAGATCGGCCGCATGGATGGCCATCGCGAGAAAGCTGTCCCGGCCGCACGCGGCACTGCCTGGTGGCAGCACGCCATCGCCGAGGATGTGATGGTATGGGTGCGGGACGGTTTGAGCCCGTGGAGAACCCGGCAGGTGAGGGCGGCTATCGAGGAAATGGCCGGCCGGCTGCGGATGTCGCACGACGAAGAATGAAAGGAGCAGGAAGACCAGTGAGCACGATTCCAGCAGTTTATTTTGGGCCGGTGGCGGCGCGCACACAAGAACCCGTCCGGCTGGCCATGCAACGTCTGTGGTTGAGCGGCCGCATTCTGGCGGCGGGCGCGCGCCTGGTAGTCCAGCACGTCTTCCGTTGCGACGAAGAGCAGCCGCTCGAGGTGATCTACTCGTTTCCCCTGCCGCGGGACGCCGCGCTGCGCGGATTCCGGATCACGGGCGAGGGGTTTGAAGCGCACTCGGAGCTGCGGCCGACCGAAGAGGCCGTCAAGGCGTATGAGAAGGGCGTGGCCGATGGATCGCTCGCCGCTGTGCTGCGCCACTACGGTGACGGCGTGGTGAATCTCACCGTCGGGAACATTCGCCCGCACGAGACGGTGACGCTCTACCTCGAATTGCTGGCGGGCGTGGAACTGCGCGACAACGGCTTCCGCTTCCGGTATCCGTTCACCCTTGCCCCGGCCTATCATTCGCGGATGCGGGCGGCTGTGACAGCCGGCGAGGGTGAATTGGAGCTGCCCGCCGACGAGTTTGGTGACATGATCTTACCGCGATTCCGGAAGGACGCCGCGGGCCTGCACGAAGTCGGATTCCAACTGGACGTGCTGCATCAACTGCCTGTGGACGAAGTTGCATCGCCATCACACTCGATCCGGGTAAAGCAGAATGGCGGCTCGCCGGTGCAGGTTGCGCTGTCCACGGAGAAGGACGTGCCCAACCGCGACCTGGTGCTGGACGTGAACTTTCGCGAGAGCGCGGCACAGGTGCTGGCGGGTTCGACCGGTGATGGCCGCAGGAACTTCGCGGCGGTGGCGCCCTCCACTCTGTTCGGAGCGCAGACGACGGCACCGCGGCGCACCGTGGTGGTCTTGGACCGCTCCGGGTCAATGGGAGGGGTTCCGATTGAACAGGCGAAGAAAGCGATCGAGGCCTGCCTGGCCACGCTGTCCCCGGACGACGCGTTCGGCATCGTGGCATTCGACGACAAAGTGGAGATGTTCGACTCATCGCTCCAGCCCGGCAGCCGCGAGCAGCGGGCCCGGGCGCGCGCCTTCCTGGATCAGGTAACGGCGCGAGGCGGAACGGAACTCGCTCCGGCGGTCGCGGCTGCGGCGAAAGTCCTGAATGGCGGCGGGGATCTGTTCATCCTCACCGACGGACAGGTAGCCGGCACTGAGCGGATCCTGGAGCAGGCCCGAGCAACCGGCGTGCGCCTGTTTTCCCTGGGCATCGGCAGCGCCAGCCAGGACCGTTTCCTGTCGCTGCTGGCCCGCGAGACCGGAGGGGTCAGCCGCTTCGTGACGCCGCGCGAGCGGGTGGACCTCGCGGCAGTGGATCTGTTCGCGTCCATGGGCCGGCCCGTGGCTTCGCAACTGAAGGCCGGCCCCCACATCCAGCCGGAGCTTCCGCGACAGGTCTTCGCGGGCACACCGGTGCTGGTGTTCGGCGAAATCGAAGACAGTTCCGGGGAGAGTATCGAACTGAGCTGGGACGGCGGACGCCTGGCCTTGCCCATTCCCGAAGGCGATGCGGCCACCGGCGAAACGGTGCGGTTGTTGCAGGGCTCGCGACTGATCACCGATTGGGAGGTGCGATATCCCGCCGAAGAAGCACTGGCGCCTCTCGAGAAACGCAAGCAGAGCCGCGTCGCGATCCGTCTCCAGGAACTCAGTCAGAAGTACGGCCTGTCGAGCCGCGAGATGTCGCTGGTGGCCGTGGTCAAGCGCGCCGGCGATCGTCCTGGTGAGTTGCCGGAGACGCGCGTGGTGCCGGTGGGCATGGCGCAGGACACGAAATTCGGCGCCTATTTCGGATCGCCCGGCAATTTGACGGCGTGTGCGATGCCGGCGCCTCCGGCGCAGGCAGTGACCATGGTTTTCGGCTCGTCTTCCCCAAGGGTTCCAGAGTCCGCCGCGCCTCCCAGTTCGCTGGCGCAGCGAGCACGCGAACTCCTGCGGGGGACTAAGTTCGCCAAGCCGCCGGCTACCTTCCAGGGCGAGGGGCGTTCCGCGGCCCGCAGATCCGAGGAAGACGATCTGCTCGATCTCGCCGCGCAACTGGAGCCGGATGGGGGCATGCCCGGGGAGACCGCCAGTGTGCGGGTGGGGCGAACCATCGCCGCACTATTGGCGTTCGTCGCGGCGGGCCATACGGCGTCAAGCGGCGCTTTCCGCTCGCACGTCGCGCGGCTGGTGGAGTTTCTGCGGCGCGCGAGTGGTGTCCCGGCCGGCGAGCAGCGGGTGATCGATCGTGCGCTCGCGGCGGCAGACGCAGGCAAAGCGCCGGGAGGCGGCTGGCAGGCGTTGGCGGCTGCCCCCTCGGCGAATTGGAAGGAGATCGAAAAGGCTCTGGGATAGCGTGATCGCCGCGGCCGGCAAGGAGTTGGGGACGCGGCAGCCTCGAAAACCCTTCGCCGCTACCGGCAGTGTACACGCCCGCGCCACATCGTCCGGCGAGCGGGTTTTCACGGATTTTTGTGGGGCCGGCGGGGCCCATGGGTACAGGCAGGAGTGCCTGCGCCACGTCATCCATCGAGGCGGACTTTGCCTGAGAAGTTCCGGTAGGTGTACACGAAGTACGCCGCCGCCAGGAGCATACCGGGGATAAACCACAGCAGCCCGACTCGCAGGCCATACGCGGGCGCCGCCGCGTTGAAGACGGTCAACGATGCGCCGGCGTTCGTGGTCGCGGGCAAAACATTCGGATACAGGCCCATCGCGGCGCTGGTGAGCATGCCCACGAGGAACAGGCAGGAACAGAGGAACGGCTCCA
>Ga0335081_10010029_pt1 | contig 15283 bp, 14 predicted proteins | sample Lox_Sample_35_FD_206713 | JGI IMG/M metagenome (GOLD analysis project Ga0335081, IMG submission 206713) | Soil microbial communities from Loxahatchee National Wildlife Refuge, Florida, United States - Lox_Sample_3.5 | ecosystem: Environmental > Terrestrial > Soil > Wetlands | place: USA...
CTTCAGATACAGCTCCGCTTTGCGCGCAATCCAGCGCGGGTCGCGATTATAGTTCTGGCGCGTGATGGGATCGATCACGTCGCAGACCATGACCAGCGTCGGGATCTCGTAGAACGGATCCATAAACGCGGTCTTCGGGTCGGGGATCAGGAGCATGTCGCTCTCGTTGATCGCCGCCCAGCCGCGGATACTGGATCCATCCATGCCGAAACCGTCGTTGAAGGAGTCTTCCGACAGTTCGGTGATGGGATAGGAGACGTGGTGCTGCAGCCCGGGGATATCCGAGAACCTCAGATCCAACTGCTTGGCCTGCTTCTTCTTGGCGAATTCCAAGACTTCTTTCGCGTTCATTCAACCTCCTGGGATGAAAACAGAACTCGTGTGGGAACCCTATAAGGTAGCGCAAGGCGGCCTCGGATGGCAAACAAATTTTGGATGATGAGTTCGATAAATAAGCTCTATTGGTGGTGTCCGGGCTCCTGCCGGTTTTAGGAACGGCCCTTCCGGCTGTATTCAGGAACGCGCCGTTTGCCGTGGCCCGTGGATTCTTTTCGATTCCCCTTGCCAAAATCAGAGCTCTTGAGGCGCTCTACGCGCCAGGCCCGAAACACGCGTGGGTTATGTCGAAAATCCATTTGGTCCTCCTTGCAACATCTGCCGGCCCCAAACTGTTCACGGTTTGGGGGCGGGTTCATTGGCGATTTTTGCCCCTAATTCTTTGGATGAAGGAAGCTGCGAAAGGTCCCAGCCGCCTCCCAAAGCTTTGATCAACTGGACGCTGGCCACCATTTGCTGCGTGCGGAAATTTACCGCGGCCTGTTGGTCGGTCAGCAGCGCTGCTTGCGCGGTGATGACGTTCAAGTATGGGTCTAGGCCTGCTTTATAGCGCGTCTCGGCGACACGCAGATTTCTAGCGGCCGATTCGGTGGCTGAGTCCTGCTCTTCGATTACTTGGGCGAGAATTCGCAAAGCCGCCAGGTTGTCCTCCACTTGCTGAAATGCGGTCAAGACGGTTTGCCGGTAGTTGGCGACGGTTTGATCGTAGGTGGCCTGATATTGCTGGACTGTGGCGCGGCGCAATCCAGCGTCGAAAATCGTTTCGGCGAGCGCAGGCCCAACCGACCAGACCCGGTTGGGCCATTCCAGCCACTTTGCAATGGAAAGGCTCTGGAATCCGGCCGAGACACTCAATGTGACGGCTGGAAAGAACGCGGTCCGCGCGATGCCGATCTGGGCATTAGCCTGGGCCACCGCGCGTTCGGCCGCGGCGATGTCCGGGCGCCGTTCGAGCAGTTGGGAGGGAACGCCCACCGGGATCGCAGGCGGGCTCATTCTCCGAGCTTCGATGGAAATCGAGAAGGTCGACGCCGGCTGGCCGGTGAGAACCGCGACGGCGTGCTCGTACTGAGCGCGGAGAACACCGAGATTGGTGTCCTGCGCTTGTGTCGCTCTCAGTTGCGACTCGGCCTGCGCGACGGCTTCATCGTTGGCGAGCCCCGCCTGGTACAAGTTGCGCGTAAGGGCCAGCGATTCCTGATAGGCGCCGACCGTCGAATCCAACAATTGCTTCATCGAATCCTGCGCACGCAGCTCGTAGTAATCTGCCGCGAGGTCGGCTTGCGCCGACAGCCGGACGTTTTCGAGATCAGCAGCGCTGGCTTGTGCGGCCAGCGTGTTCGCGGCCACGGTTTTTCGAACGCGGCCCCATAGGTCCGGCTCCCAGGACGCGTCCAACGGCAACGAGAAGTTGGAATACGTAACGCCTAAAGACTGCCCGAATCCGGTGGACAAGCGGTTGTTTGCAATGCTCGGACCTGCGGTCACGGTTGGGAAGTATTGGGCGCGGGCCTCTCGTATCATGGCTCGAGAGGCTACGACGTTGGCCGCCGCCGCCGCAATGTTCTGGTTCGAAACATTGAGCTTCTCTTCGAGTCGATTCAACTGGGGGTCGTTGAACCGCTCCCACCATTTTCCGCGCGGAAGGTCATCGCTGGGCTGAGCCGTTTTCCAATCGCTGGATACGTTTTGCGCGCCCAGCTCTTTGTAAGCGGGAGCCGCGGGCGCCGAGGGCCTGGTGTACTTGGGCCCGACAGCGCAGGCACTCAGAAGCAGCAGCCCGGCCGTTAAGAATGCAATCGCGGGAAATGCTCTGGCCATGGTCACTCACTGATATAAACGTCAACCAGTTGCCCCGGATAAAGGTTTAGTTGCTTAGCTTTCTCAACCCGGAAGATGACGGGCAGCACTCGGACATCTACTCGTTCCAGTCTTTGATCGGAAAGCTCAATTTTGGGCGAGACTATAGGCTGCATCCGGACGTATTCGAGCGGAACCTTCACGTTCGATCCGCGGACCGACATTTGCGCCTTCATGCGGGAGGGGGCGGGAAGGCGCGGCACCAGAATTTCGTCCACATAGCAGCGGACATGCAGCTGATCCTCGGAACTGCCCAGCACGAGGGTAGGTGTCATGCCTTGCGTATAGGTGTCGTAGCCGCCTTGCGCCGAAATGAAGTCCCCAACCGCCGTGTTGATCGCCAGGACTCTTCCGTCCTTGGGCGCCAGCAAGCTGTATTTGGAAAGCAGGGCGCTGGCCGAGAGATAGGATTTCGTCAGGGCGTTATATTGTTTTTCCTGGTTGTTGATGTCGTAGATCCAGGCGCCTGCTTTGGTCAAATCGCGCTGTTTGCGCGCCACATCGAGGTTAGCCTTTTCGGTCAAGACCGCGTTTTGAGCGCTGTCCAAGGCGTCCTTGCTGATCGATTTCGGATCCAGGTCGAATGCGGCTTGCTGTTTCTCCAACGTATCTTGAGCCGTTTTCAACGCAGCCTCTGCCGCCACCACCTGCGCTTCAGCAACATCCAGATTTTCTTTTCGCGGCTGCGCCTTCAATTCGTTGAGCAGAGTGAATGCCGCTTGCGCCTGCGCTTGGAGTTGCTCGGTGGTAGCCCTTTGGACCGAATCGCCAACTCGTAGGAGAACCGTCCCTTTCTTGACTTCCTGGCCTTCGGACACCAGAATCTGCGTCACCGTGCCCGGCACCTCCGGATAGACGTTGATGTTTGCCCCGCTCGTCTGCTCGCTTTCCAGGATTCCGTTGGCGTAAATGCCCCGCGGGTACGGATTGGTGGCCGGACTAAAGGCGGGCGGAAGCGGCGGCTGCGTGATGCCCGACAAATAGGCCACCACACATCCAGCCGTCAGGCCAATGAATGATAATCCGAACAACAACTTATTCATGTTTGGCCTCCTCGGTTTCGGCGCCACGCTCGATCCCGGTAAGCCGGCCGTCCTCCATCTTCAGGATCCGAGTGGCGAACTCATAAATCCTGCTGTCGTGGGTGACGATCAGGATGCAACGTTTTTCATTCAGAATGTTTTTGTGTACGAACCCGACAATGGAGTGGCCCGTATCGCCATCCAAAGATGCGGTCGGCTCGTCCATGATTAAAATGTCCGGTTGTCCCGCCATGGCGCGTGCGATGGCCACGCGCTGCTGCTCTCCGCCGCTCAGCTTTACAGGCGGAAGATCGGCACGACTCTTCAAGCCGACGATTTCCAGATATTTGTGTGCATCCGCGACCGCCCCATTCCAGTTCTGGCGCTTCAATATGAGCGGGATGGCCACATTTTCGGCTGTGGTCAGGCGCGGAAACAGGTGATAATCCTGGAAAACGAAGCCAATCTTGTGCAGGCGGAAATCCGCCAGGTGGTCGCTGCTCATATTCCAGATGTCTGCGCCTTCCACGGACACGCTTCCAGAATTTGGCCGCAGAATGCCGGAGAGTACGCTCAACAGCGTCGTCTTACCGCTTCCGGACGGACCTACGATGTACAGCATTTCGCCGAAATAGGCCTCCAGACTCACTTCTCGTAGCGCAGTGGTCTTGGCTTCGCCTTCGCCGAACCACTTCACCAGTCCCGTTGCTGCAATCGCTGGAGCCGCCATATCAACCTCGGAAAATGTCGAACGGCTCGATACGCAATACCTTTAGCACTCCGAAATAACTGGAAACAGCCGTGATCACCACCACCATCACCAACGCCAACTGGAGATTCCAAAAGGTGATCAAGGCGGCATAATCGGGCAGCCTGATTTTGGCGAGCGCCGTGGTAAGAGAGCACAAACCGATTCCCAAGCCGTACCCGGTGAGAGCGGTGAAGCTGGCTTGGAACAGAATCATGATGATCAACTCCCGGCTTTTGGCGCCCATGGCCTTCAGCGCGCCAAACTTTTCCAGGTTCTCCAAGACAAACGTGTAGAAAGTTTGACCCGAGATGGAGAGACCGATGATAAAGCTCATGACCGTCATGATGAGGAGGTTCATCCCCATACCGGTCTGATACATATAGAAATCCGATATCCTCGCCATGAACTCGTCTTTCGTCAATGCCAGATAGCCGAGCGCCTGCACCTGCTGCTTGATGTTCGCTATATCTGCCGGATTTTTTGGCTCGACCAGAACGTAAGAAATTGTGAAACGCGGGTTGGGGATGTATTGCAGCGCTCTTTCGTAAGTTGTGTAGAGTGTGGGAACACCGAAGAGGCCGCTGCTGGTAACCTGAGCGATTCCCACTATGACTCCGCGGTGATCGTTCACCTCAAACTCCGTTCCAATGCGAGGATTCTCGAGTTTCGGGAACTCCGGATCCTTGACCACGATGAATGCATTCTCGCCGTAAATGTCTTCGATCCTGCCTTCCAGGAGTCGGGGCCGGCCGAACAAGCTGGTGTCGTCCAGTCCCACCACCGTCGCGTATTGGTAGGTGCCGTCTCTCAGCTTGACCAGCGCGCCTCCCGAGTAGACCGGGACCGCGTACCGGACGCCCGGTATGCTGCGCACCGCGTCCAGCACGTAATCCGGCATGCCGATGGTGTTGGCGATGGTTTGCACGGCCGGGTCCATTACCCACATGGAAGCCCCCAGATTGATGACCGTCGCCGAGCCCCGCTTCAGCACGCCTGCAAACAACGAGGTCATGGCAATCATCAAGAAGACCGCAAACGTAATCCCCACCAGCAGTGCCGTGAATTTCGCTTTGTCGTTGACCAGTAGTTTGTAAGCGAGTTTGAGAATTCCTTTCATGGCCTCTGGTGCTACTCGCCAGTGGGTCTTCGGCTGGTGGCCCCAGGGCCCGGAACCCAAACCCTACTTGGCACGATCACCTCCAGGTCCGGAATGTCGCTGTGAATGGATATGCTCTGTAGTCCGCCTGCCCCTTCGCTCGGGTTCGCCAGGAACTCCAACCAGTACTGATTCGCAAGATGGTCGCCGATGTCAGCCAGAAATGGCCCCAGCGAATTCAGCGGCCCGAAGCTCAGGAAATAGGCTTCGCCACCAGTTTCAATGCCGACGTGCGCGAGTTGAAGCTGTCCGGAGTAGATCTTGGAGTCGTTCGTGAGATAGTCGGCGCTGGGATGATAGATGGCATAGACCGTGACACCGGCGCGTTGAGCCGCCTCAATGGCTGCCTCGGTGGATGGGTCTTCCCGGTTCTCGATGCCGGCGGGATTGATGCCGTTCGAGATCATTAGAACCGCTCGCCGCGCGGAATCCTGAGCCCAGCCGTTGATTAACTCCGCGAGCGCCCCAAACGGGCTAGCTGGTTTGCTTCCCGCCGGAGGATTAAGAGCCTTGATCACTCGCTCCCGGTTGCCGGTGGGGTTCTCCGCCATCTTCAGCTTCCCGTCCTGGATGTACGCGACTCCAAACGACGTAGTTGGAGGTTGCGCGCGAATGAACTTAGCAAGTTCTTCAAACTTTGAGCCAACCTCGCAACTCGAGCAGTTGTCTACGAGCAAGAATATTTCGAGTCCGGCGCGGTCGCCGCGCAATGGAACCAGATCCACTACGGGCCGCGGGTCGTACTGCTCAAAAACTGTAAAGTTTTGTTTCGTGAGTGCCGCGGGTGCATGGCCGTAATGGTGGCCGATGGTGACCAGCACGTGTGCTGGAGTGCCCGCGGGTGGCGTGCTTTGTGCGAAAGCAAAAGCCGAGCACGCAGCGATAACCAACAAAAATCTTCGAGCTTTGCGCATATGGAACCTCGTTCGCAAATCGTATGTGCATTCGCCTAACCAACAGCTGCAGAATCAGCATGATTGAAAGGACTTAAGGGGGTGCGGTGCGCTGGGAATTCGCCGAGTGCGCGATTTCACCCAGGGCTTTGACGCGGCGGGCAGCGGGTTGTCGCTCAACTGACGCGAAACTGGCCGCTTCCAGTCGTGCTCGCCCTGCGTCAATAAAGATGGACGGGTCCAATGATCGGACTCGGAAGGTGCGACGATGTTTGACAGGATTCCTCCGGAGGTATAAATATGCGCACGTTACATCTCATGTCGGCGGCGCTTGCCGTTGGTAGCCTTCTCTTGGCCCAGGAAAAAGCCCCCGCTCCCGGCGTGCCGGTCCAAATGATTGTTACCGCCGAGGCGCGGCACGGCAAGGAAGCACCCGTGCTGCATCCGCAAGACGTCATGGCATTTCAAAAAAAGGAGCGCTTGCCGGTCACGGAACTGATTGATTGCCATGGCGAGCATGCCGCGCTGGAACTGTTCCTGCTGATTGACGATGCTTCCAGCACAACTCTCGGCACGCAGTTAAACGATCTGCAGCACTTCATCGAGATGCAGCCGGCCACGACGGCAATCGGAGTCGCGTACATGCAGAACGCGACCGTCAGAATCGGGCAAAATCCCACCACCGATCATGCCAGGGCGGCGAAAGCCCTGCGCCTGCCCCTAGGGTTCCCGGGCGTTTCGCCGAGTCCCTTCTTGTCGCTTAGCGATCTGATCAAGCGCTGGCCGGCCAGCGCGGCGCGACACGAGGTTGTTCTGGTGAGCAGCGGCATTGATCCGCTGGGCGGCGACGTGCAGAACCCGTATCTGGATGCCGCCATCCAGGATGCGCAGCGCGCGGGCGTCATTGTATACACCATCTACACGCCTGCCGCCGGGCACTTCGGGCACGCCTATTGGCGCATCAACTGGGGCCAGAATCATCTGACCCAGACGGCGGATGAAACCGGTGGGGAATCTTATATGATCGGGTTCGGTCCGGCCGTCTCGTTTGCGCCCTATCTGGGGGAAATCGCTGACCACCTGGCCAGTCAATACGTGGTGAAATTTCTAATCGCGCCGGGAAAGAAAGCCGGTTTGCAACCGGTACGGTTCACAACCGAAGTTCCCAACGCCGATCTAGTAGCCGCGCGCAACGTGTACGTGCCGGCCGAAGCGAAGTAATCGAGTTCAAGCGGGCAAGCCCAACGCATTGCGGGCGCGGTCGCTGGATGCGTTGAGGGCCTGCTCCAGCCGCAGCCGTGCGGATTCCAGCGCGGCGCTGTCGGGAAAGTCATCCAGCTTGAGCTCTTCCTCGATGCAAATTGCGACGTGTCCGAAGGGTAAAGGATTGCGCGGCTGATCCCACTTGTGTGGCTCGCGCAACGCGGGGTCGCAATCGGCGCCGATGGGGATCAAAGGAACACCGGCCGCAGCGGCTAGCACCAGCGCGCCGGGGCGTGCCAAACGCCGGGGACCTCCGCCGTCGGGTGTGATCACCGCGCAAGCGCCGCCGGCGATTCGCTCGGCTAGCTGCGCCATACTGTGCCAGCCATGATGTTCCCAATCTCCGCGAATCACCTCCAGCCCGAGCAGACGGCATAAGACGGCCAGGCTGTCGCCTCGCGGTTCGGTAGCGACCATGATCGTCACCCTGGCGCGGGGCTTGCGCTTGGCCAGCGCTACGAATAGAGAAGGTGCACTGTCGTGCCAGATCGCCAGCACGCTACGGTCCGGCACATCCGGCCAGGCGTGTGTTCCCAAGCTGGTCAGGCGCGAGGTTTTCGCGGCCAGCCAGGCATAAACGAACAACGCCGCGCCGAAACCCGCTGCCCCCAGCCAGTGGACGGGCGGCAGGTATCGCCGCACCCACAACAGGATAGCGTCAACGCCACGCGTGAATGCATTGCGGCCGGCAGTCTGAGGGCTCACATGACGCGTAGTCTGCAGGTGCCGAACCAGCTCCGCCAAGCGGAGCATTTTCTCCGTGGTTCCCTTCGTCATTCTCACTGACAACTGTATAATGGATTTTGATCCCCAATTTACGGCACTTGCGGGCTACGCGTGTCGGTTTGGCTCTGAGCGGCGGCTCGGTTCGCGGTTTAGCGCACGTCGGCGTACTAAAAGTGCTGGCGGAGGCCGGCGTGCAGCCCGCGTTCATCGCCGGTACCAGCGCAGGCAGCGTCATTGGGGCGGCCATCGCGGCCGGCATGAGCTGGCAGGAGATTGTTCAGCTGGCGCGCGGCGTTTTCTGGCCGAAGCTGTTGCACGGACCGGCGCTGGAGCGTTTTTGCGAACGCTACTTGCCGCGCCGCTTTTCGGATCTGCGCATCCCATTTGCCGCTGTTGCCACCAGGCTGCCCGCAAAACGCGCCGTCGCACTCCAGACCGGGAATCTTGCCTCCGCGATCAGCGCCAGTTGTGCCATGCGCGTAATCCGCCGGCCAGTCCACCGCGAAGGACAAGCCTTCAAGGATGGCGGCATCGCTTGTGTTCTTCCAGCCGATGTTTGCCGCCGGATGGGCGCCGATTTTGTGATCGCTTCCGACGTATGGGAGATCAGCTCCATTTTGCGCGGCGCCGGCATTCACCCGGCTCACCCCAACGCGCATCGCGTTTATCCATCGCACTATCGCGCTTCACTTCGCGAGACCGATCTGCTGGTTCACCCGCGCGTTCCGATGATCGGATACTGGCCGGGCGAAACTGGACTCCAGCGCATGGTCGCGGCCGGCGAAGCGGCTGCGCGCCGGGAGCTGATGTGCCTCCGCACCGGCTCGCTGGACTGCCTGGCCGAAGCCCGCTAGCCAGTGAAGCTGAAGTTCCTGGGGACTCGTGGAGAAATCGATATCCGAACTCGCTTGCACCGCATGCATTCCTCGCTGGAAGTTTCCTACAAAGGCCGCGCGGTCATGATCGATTGCGGCGCGGACTGGCTGCACCGGGTTCGGCGCATGCACCCGGACGCGATCGTGCTGACGCACGCTCATGCGGATCACGCCTGGGGACTGAAGCGCGGCGCCGCCTGCCGGGTCTACGCGACCGAACAAACCTGGCGTATCATCGAGCGCTTCCCGGTGCCGGATCGAACCACCATCGAACCACGGCGTCCTTTTCACATTCACGGCATCCTGCTGGAGGCCTTTCCCGTGGAACACTCGCTGCGCGCTCCAGCGGTGGGTTATCGGATCGCCGCAGGACGAAGCACTATCTTCTACGTACCCGACCTAGTCTCCATTTACGACGCTCGCGAGGCTCTGCGTGATGTCTGCCTCTACATCGGAGATGGTGCAGCCTTGCGCCGGCCCATCTTGCGGAAAAGAGGCAGCTATCTGGTGGGCCACGCACCCATCCGGACCCAACTGGCCTGGTGCCGCCAAGAGGGAGTTCGAGAAGCTCTTTTCACGCATTGCGGGTCCGAAATTGTCGGGGCCGATTCGCGAAGAATAACCCGGGCTGTCCGTGATCTTGCCCGGGATCAAGGCGTGGATGGCCGCATCGCCGTTGATGGCATGGAGGTTATCTTGCCTTAGAGCGCTGCCCTGGATTTGGAACCATACCTAGTCCTTTCGCATCAAAGAAATAGACAACTTAGCCGGCCTTGGGAGGGATCCAATGGAAAACCTCGGGGAGTCCCGGTAAATCAAAGAAAGAAAAAGGAAAGCTGGCCAGGCCCCGCTGGGGACCGGTTTTGGGAGGAACATGGAACACCTTGAAGATGCGCTGACGGAACGAACCGAGCTAACGGACCTTGTTTCCGATGAGGCGGAGTCGCCGGAATTATTGGCAAGCAACCTCGAAGAAGAAGAGGGCCAGCTCGAAGCCATCGAGTCACCCTATACCGACGACCCGGTACGCGTCTACCTGCGCGAAATGGGTTCGGTGTCCCTGCTGACGCGCAAAGGAGAAGTGGAATTGGCGCGCCGCATGGAGCGCGGAAAATTTCGGGCGCGGAAAACGCTCTGCCGCTCGCCTCTGGTTCGGCGGATGGTTCTGGCGCTCAACGACGACTTACGGCAGGGCCGGATCAAGCTGGATGAAGTTGTGGAAACTGGCGCGACCGAAGACAAAGTCAAAGAGCGTAAGCGCGCTGAGGGCCGCGCTCGATTCGCCAAAGCAATGCGTCGCAATCACGAGTTGACCGCAATCGAAGATAAGCTCGCCTCTCTGTCGCGCCGCCACGTGCATGTGCGCGAACAGCTGGAAAGCAAACTGGTTCGCAATCGAGTGAAGTTCGCACAAGCAGTTCGCGAAATTCCATTCACGCCCGCTAAGTGGGGCGCGTTTGCGAACGTCGTGAAAACCGCAGCCGGGGAGATGACCGCGCTCGATACCGAGCTCAAGAAATACGAGTCGAAGAAGACCGGCGCTCAAATGGCGCGGGAGTTGAAACGCCAGCTCCGCGAGAAGGAAGCTGAGGCCGGCGTGAAGCTGTCCGAAATCCGTCATTCGCTGACGCGCGTTGAACAAGGCGAGCGCGAGACCGAGCAAGCTAAGAAGCTGCTGGTTGAGGCTAACCTTCGCCTGGTGGTTGCCGTGGCCAAGAAATATGTGAATCGCGGGCTGCACCTTCTGGATTTGATCCAGGAAGGCAACATCGGGCTGATGCGCGCGGCCGACAAATTCAACTACCATCTCGGCTACAAATTCTCGACTTACGCCACCTGGTGGATCCGGCAATCCGTCACGCGCGCCATCGACGACCAGTCGCGCACCATCCGCATCCCGGTGCACATGAACGAAAGCCTGACTAAGTTCGTGCGTGCTTCGCGCGAACTGGAGAAGGAGCTGGGCCGGACGCCCAACAACGTAGAAATCAGCCAACGCCTCGAAACCACACTGCAGAAGGTGGAGGAGTTGAAGGCCATTTCGCGCGATCCGGTGTCGCTCGACATCCCCGTCGGCAAAGATGGCGAGTCCGCTCTGCGCGATCTGATCGAAGATCGCTGGCTCCAGCCTCTGAGCGACACTCTGTTTGAGAACGACGTTCGCGCGGGAACCGCGGACGTGCTCAAGACGCTGGACCCAACCGAAGAAAAAGTTGTTCGCATGCGGTTCGGAATCGGCTACGATCGCGAGCACACGCTGCACGAAATCGCCCAGCACTTTAACCTCAGCCGCGAGCGAATCCGCCAGATCGAAGTCCAGGCCTTGCGGCGGTTGCGTGCGCCTGAGACGGTGCACCGGTTGAAGCCGCTGATGAGCATTCAGTAACGCCTGAAGAGGCCGGCCGGACTATCTGTTTGGATAGCATCAATTAGAACAATCGGCTCGCCTAACGTTGTTAAACTGGTAGTTGAAGTGACGCGTTACTATTTTGATCACAACGCGACAACGCCCGTATCTGCGGCAGTACTCGAAGTACTCGTTCCAGCGCTACTTGAAGTGTACGGAAACGCCTCCAGCATCCACCGGGACGGCCAAATAGCCCGGCAGCGGCTGGAACAGGCGCGCCGCCAGACGGCTAATTTGCTAGCTTGCGACCCCAAAGAAGTGGTCTTCCTGAGCGGCGGAACCGAGGCCGACAATCTGGCCATTTTTGGTGTCGTGCGCGCGCATCCCGGCGCCCGCAAGCATGTCATCACGTCGGCCATCGAGCATCCGGCGGTTCTGAATTCCTGCCGCGAATTGGAGCGCGAGGGCGTTGAGGTGACCTATGTTCGCGTCGGTTCGGACGGCGTGGTCGACCCGGCGGAAATCCGCCGCGCGCTGCGGCCCCAGACGGTGCTGATCTCGGTGATGCATGCCAACAATGAACTCGGCACTATTCAGCCGATCGAAGACATTTCGCGCATCGCGCGCGACGCGGGTGTCCTGCTGCATGCTGACGGCGTCCAGGCAGCCGGAAAGATTCCGTTGGACGTTAAGGCGCTGGGAGTCGATCTGTACTCCATGAGCGGCCACAAGTTGTATGCGCCGAAAGGAATCGGCGCGCTGTACGTCAAGAGCGGGACGCAGTTGCGTCCGATTCAATTTGGTGGACGTCACGAGCGCGAGCGCCGGCCCGGCACCGAAAATGTTCCGGGTGCCGTGTCGCTTGGATTTGCCGCGGAAGCATCTGCCTCCGATCTCGCGCAAGAATCGGCGCGCGTAGCAAGTTTACGCGATCGGCTGGAGCGCGGCATCCTGGAGCGCGTCCCGGCCAGCGGCGTGAATGGCAGCGCGGCGCAACGGACTCCCAACACGGCCAACATCTTCTTCGACGGCCTGGAGGGTGAAGCCATGGTAATTTCGCTCGACCTTAAGGGATTCGCCGTGTCGAGCGGCGCAGCTTGCTCGAGCGGCGCCGTCGAGCCTTCGCACGTTCTGCTGGCCATCGGCTTGCCGCGCGAACGTGCGCGCGCCAGCCTGCGATTTTCACTCGGCCGCTCCAACACCGAAGAACAAGTGGACGCATTGATCGACGCCGTCGCTGAATCCGCCGCGCAGTTGCGCCATCTCTCCCCCACGTACAGCACCCGTGCCTGACAACATCACCGCCGTTGCTATGTCGGGCGGAGTGGATAGCTCCGTCGTCGCGGGCCTGCTGCGCCGTCGCGGCGCCCCGGTGGTTGGTTTGACCATGCAGCTCTGGAACCAGCGGCGTCTTCCGGAATTGGTTCCCGAAGGCGGTGCAACCGGCCGCTGCTGCTCGCTCGACGATGTCTACGACGCGCGCTTCGTCGCCCAGCACCTGGGCATTCCTTACTACGTCGTCAACTTCGAGGACCGCTTCGAGCAGCAGGTGGTGCGCCCGTTCATCGACGAATATCTGGCGGGCCGCACGCCCATTCCCTGCACGCTGTGCAACAACTTCATCAAGTTCGATCAGTTTCTGGATCTGGCCGCGGGCGTCGGCGCGTCGCGCATCGCAACTGGACACTACGCGCGCGTTTCACAGGACGAGCCGAGCGGCCGCTACCAACTGCGCCGCGGCGTGGACCAAGCCAAGGACCAGACCTATTTTCTTTTCGGCCTCACGCAGGATCAACTGGCGCGTACCGAATTCCCGCTGGGCGGATTCACCAAGCCGGAAGTTCGCGGACTGGCGCGCGAGCTTGGCCTTCCCGTAGCCGAAAAGCCGGACAGCCAGGAAATCTGTTTCGTTCCAAACGGCGACTACGCGGCGTTCATCGACGCCTATTTCCGCGAGCGCGGCATTGAGCCGGAGCGCACGCGCGGCGAGATCGTGGATACCGAAGGCCATGTGGTGGGCGAACACGCGGGCGTGCATCACTTCACCGTCGGACAGCGCCGTGGATTGCGCGTCGCCGCCGGCGAGCCCCTGTACGTGATCGCGACCGAGCCGGATTCGCAGCGCGTGATCATCGGCCGCAATCAGGATCTGCTTCGCGCTGGCTTGCATGCCAACGCCGTCAACTGGATCTCGATCGCACCTATCTCGCAACCCGTGCGCGCGCGAGTGAAAATCCGCAACAAGCACGAAGCAGCGGAAGCTACGTTGCTCCCGGGCTCGGATCCAGCGCGCGTCGAGATTAGTTTCGACCAACCACAGCGCGCCGTGACACCCGGCCAAGCCGCCGTCTTTTACGACGGCGACCTCGTGCTGGGCGGCGGGTGGATAGAATAACGTTCATCCAATACCTGATCGCCCAGTTCGTGCTGTGGTCGCTCGCGCATGCGCCTCCCGGCCTGGCCCGCTTCTATGCGAAGCTCCTGGACCTGGCTGTTCCACGCCTGCGCCGCACCGCGCGCCGCAATCTCGAATTGGCGTTTCCGGATAAGACGCCCGCCGAACGCGAAGCCATCGTCGATGAAGTATTCGATTCCATCGCGCGGCTGCTCTACGCTTTCGCGCGCTTCCCGCAAATCAATCGCGAAAACATTTCTGGCTGGATCCGTTACGAAGGCCTGGAGCATTATCTCGAAGCGAAAAAAGCCGGACGCGGCATTCTGATCGCTACCGCGCATTTCGGCAACTGGGAACTGAGCGCCTTCGCCCACGCGTTGATGACCGAACCCATGCAGGTGATGATCCGGCCGCTCGACAATCCCGCCCTCGACCGCTTGGTGGAAGAACGCCGCCAGCTTTCGGGCAACCAACTGATCTCCAAGCGCGAGGCCGCCCGCGCCGTGCTCCGCGCCCTGCAGGCCAATCAGGCAGCCGGCATCCTCATCGATCAGAACACCTCGCTCGACGAAGGCGTCTTCGTCGATTTCTTCGGCACTCGCGCTTGCGCCAATACCGGATTTGCCAAACTGGCTGCGCATACAGGAGCGCCCGTGGTCCCGGGGTTCGCGGCCTGGTCCGAGAAGGAACGCCGCTACATCCTCCGCTTCTACCCTCCGGTACCGATGACCGGCGACCCCGCCGAGGACACGCAGCGCCTGCATGCAAAACTGGAAGAAGTGATTCGCGAGCATCCTGGGCAGTGGCTGTGGATTCACCGGCGCTGGAAAACCAGGCCTCCGGGCGAGCCGTCCTTGTATTGAAGCGAAATTTAACATGTCAATCGTAAACCATTGATACGGAGTATCTTGCTGGCGTGGTAACCATGGGTTCTCGGGCTGCATCCTTTGGTGAGATGCTTTCGCGGCGTTCCTTCCTGTGGTCGGCGGCGGCCGTGCCTCGTTTATTGGGCGCCCAAGACGAGAAGGACACCAAATTCACCGCCGACGTGCGGGTCGTGAATCTGTTCGCCACCGTGCGCGACAAGCAGGGTAAAATCGTCCGCGATCTCGTCCAGGAAGATTTCACGCTGGAGGAAGACGGCCACCCGCAAGTGATTCGCTACTTCTCGCGCGAGTCGAACCTTCCGCTGACGCTGGGGCTGCTGGTCGATACCAGCGGCAGTATGCGCCGGGTTCTCGGCCAGGAACACACCGCGAGCTATCGCTTTCTCGAGCGGGTGCTGACCGAGAAAGACCAGGCCTTCGTCATCCATTTCGATCGCGAGGTGGAGCTGTTGCAAGACCTGACTTCATCGCGCAGGAAACTCGAGGACGCACTCGCAGAGTTGGAACCTACGGAACCGCAGCGGCGGCGCGGGCAACAGGGCGGCGGACGCGGAGGCTATGGCGGAGGACGTCGCGGCGGCGGCGGAGGCACCGAACTCTACGACGCAGTCCTGCTCGCCTCCGACGAGCTCATGAAAAAGCAGACCGGACGCAAAGCGCTGGTACTGCTCACCGATGGCGTCGACAATGGCAGCAAGGTGCCGCTCGCCCGCGCGGTGGAATCGGCGCAGCTCGCAGACACGTTGGTCTATGGAATTCGCATCGCCGATCC
>Ga0335081_10010030_pt1 | contig 15283 bp, 16 predicted proteins | sample Lox_Sample_35_FD_206713 | JGI IMG/M metagenome (GOLD analysis project Ga0335081, IMG submission 206713) | Soil microbial communities from Loxahatchee National Wildlife Refuge, Florida, United States - Lox_Sample_3.5 | ecosystem: Environmental > Terrestrial > Soil > Wetlands | place: USA...
TACAGTGCAATCAGCCCCAAGCTCGAGCTTCCGGATGTCGTCTCGCTCACCAAACTCGTTGTTGGTAACTACGTTACAGACGCCAGCCGCTGGCTTTCCCGCCTGGAGTTGCCGATTGATCCGGGTGAAGTCAGCCAGTTCACACCCGGCGAGCAAGGAAGCCGGCTCGGCGAGCAGGCTTGCGAAACGCTAAGCAGCACCGGCGACTGGGTAGATATTCACGCTATCCTGCAGAGGCTAGATATCCGCATAACAAAAATTGATCTCTCCGACGATTCGGTGCGGGCAGTATCGGTCTTCGGGCCGACGCAGGCGCCGCACGTTTTCTGCAACCGGCGTACCCGGTGGGGCGACAGTGCCGAGGTGGAACGGTTTACGCTTGCCCATGAGCTGTGCCATCTCCTATTCGACCGTGAATATGGGGATGAGCTGGCCATAGCAACCGGGCCGTGGGCACCGGTGGGCATTGAGCAACGCGCCAACGCGTTCGCCGCCGCGTTCCTCATGCCGACATGGCTGCTCAAGGATGCTCTCAGCGCGGCGAATGCGCCGGCAGACGACCCGGAAACCATCAGGACCGTAAGCGCCATGCTGCGAGTCAGCGCTTCGTCGCTGATCGACCGTCTGTATAACCTTGACGAGATCACCTTCGACGACCGCATCCGGCTGCGCGCGGTCTGGCTGCCGGATCGGGCATCATAATTGGCGCAGGATATCGACCTGCTGTGCGGAGGATTCGCCTCCGGCGGTTGCACTGCCGTGCTCGGTGGCTTCATGCATCGAGGACTGCGGCGACGGCTTCGATTTCTACCAGCTGATCCTTGTAGCCCAGCACGGTGACGCCCATCAAGGTGCTGGGAACGTCGTGGTCGCCAAACGAGTCGCGGACTACCTCCCAGGCGGCCACCAGATCCTCCTGCCGAGGCAACGGGGACTCTGGTGCTGAGGACGTCTTCCAGCAATGCACCGGCATCGGCGAGGGCGATCTGCATGTTCTCAATGGCCTTCGCAGCCTGGCCCGCGTAGTCCCCGATCGCGTCGGTAGATCCATCCTCGTTCAGCGGGCATGCCCCGGCGAGGAAGATCAGTCGTGACTGGGCCGGCGCCGTGGCTGCGTAGGCGTACTCGGCGACGCTGGACAAGGAGGCGGAGCGGATGAGCGTGATGGCATGGGGCACGGCCGGTCAGGTCCTTTCGTGGGCATGACGTGCAGCGATCCTTCTGGACAGCCGTTCAGGACTGCATCGGCCGGTGCTACAGTCCCGGCCTGTTATATTTGGCTCTCTTGGCCATCTGCGGGTTACGGGGCTCGGGCGGCGGCCTGAGCCGTGCGTGGTAATGGTGCCAGCGGGCGCGGGCCTCTGACTTGTGACATCCTCGGCGGTCTGGAGCGTGTGCGGGTCGCCGGCCTGGGAGCTTGCCGTTTGCCGGTGGCGGATCTGCGCCCTGCGGACTTGGAATGGGGCCCGGGTGGACGGCGAAGGTCTGGCGGCTTAGCGGGGCAGGATTCTGCGGGCGGCCTCGGCGGCCGGCCCGGTGCCGCCATCCTGCTGTGACCTGGCGATGATTCGCTGGAGGGCCGCCACGTGCTGCTCGAATGCCTGGCGGCCAGCTGGGCTGAGGCTGGCTGAGGTGCGCGGGAACTTGCCCACGAATCGCTTGCGGATCTGGACGTAGCCGGCCGATTCCAGGATGGACAGCTGTTTGGAGAGCGCCGAGTCGGACAGGCCGAGTTCGTCGCGGATGTACTTGAAGTCGGCCCATTGCGCCGCCGCGAGCAGCGAGACGATCGCCAGCCGGGTCGGCGCGTGGATCAGCTCATCGAAACGAGCTGTGCTCATGGGGTGCCTCCGGCTTTCGGCGCGCCGCTGATCTGCTGCCAGGCCTGGCTCGGCGGACAATCCGGAGAAGCAGGACATCATCACCGCGGCTGCCCTGGGAAACGCGAGTATGGCGGACCTCGACCGCACAAGCTGGCGCTGGCAGGCGATGATCATGCAGCCTGATCCGGTCGCCCGAGACACCATTGCCGAGGCGATCGAGCAGGCCCGCGCGAAGTCGCTGCCCGCGCTCGGCCGCCTCCGATACCAGCGATGGGAGGAAGGCCCGAGTTCATGGCTGCCTTCAGGCGCCGCAATAGGCGGTGGGCGCGCTCTTCCCGCAGTAGGTGGTGTTGTTCTCGGTGATGCTGTCGGTGCTGCGGTCCAGGACGATCTTCACCGGACCTTCCGGGGTGTCGGCCGGGTCGGTGGTATGGGTCACCGCACCCGTTGCCGTCTCACCGGATATCGACGTGAGCTGCCCGCTCGCCATGTCTCCGTTGATGATGTCGTTGCCGGAGATCGTGTCGCACGGTGCCGGTTCCTGCCCACACCACCGATAGGTCCTCATGGCGACGGAGAACTTTCCGTCTGGCTGGATTGTCAGCACGCCTCCGTGCCTGCTCCAGGTCCCGGCCAGTTCGGCGAAGGCGCGGGGGCCGGGTGCGGCCGAGTGCGTAGCGGCCTTGGTCGGCGGCGCGGAACGGTGGCTGGCCGAGGAGGAACAGCCAGAGCAGGCCACTGCGGGGATGACAGCGGCCACTGCGAGCAAGACGGCGGCCCTCCCAGACCGCGCTGCCCCGGAGGCCGACACTGCTCCGACAGCCCGCGCCGCCCCGGTGGTGGCCTGCACTGGCCTGGTGGCCGACACTGGCTGCGCCGACGGTTCTACTCCGCCACACGCTGGATGAAGGCGTGCCACGCGGGCGGGGCGAAGGCCAGGCGGGGGCCGTCCGGGTTCTTCGAGTCGCGGACGGCGACCAGGGCGTTCGGGGCGGCGGCCACCTCGATGCATTCACCGCCGTTGCCGCCGCTGTGGCTGGCCTTGCGCCAGACGCCGACCTCAACGCAAGCTCCACCGTTGCCGCCGCTACGGCTGGCCTTGCGCCACGTCACGTGGCTGATGTCCATGACTTTGCCGTTTCCTCCAGTAGCGCCTGCGAGGCGGCCCATGGGAGCGCCTCGCGTACGAGCGTATCCCAGCAATCAATGATCGTTTCGACATCCTCACGACGGTCGACGTACTGACCCTGGCACGCCGTCTCCTGGTAACCGACGGGCGGCGCATCTTCGAAATCCGCAATGATGAAGGCACCGGCCCATAGGCCTCGATGCGCCCCCACGTCGGCAGAGATGACCTGAAGCGATACCCGTGGCCGACGGGACATCTCGATCAGATGTACGACCTGCTCGCGCATCACCTGCCGCCTACCGACCGGGCGGCGCAGCGCCCACTCGTCCACGATCACCCACAGCGCGGGCGGGTCGTCGCGCTCAAGAATCTCCTGCCGCTTCAGGCGCGCGGCGACCTGGTCGTCGATTTCTCCTTCCGTCGCTCCAAAGCGCGCCTGGAATACGGCCCGCGCATACTCCTCGGTCTGCAGAAGGCCCGGGATCAGCATCGGCTCGAACCAGCGGAGTTTCTTGGCTTGCCGTTCGCTAGCTACCCAGTCCTCGAACCAGGAGGGGTAGGGCTGGTAACCGAGGCCGTCGCCGATCTCCTCGCGGAGGTGGGACAGGGCACCGTCGGCCATCAGGGCGCGCTCCAGGTCGTCTGTCACCTCGGCGGTGGCGACCCGCTGGCCCAGCTCGATGGCCTGAATTAATGAGACGGATTTACTGATCTGGCTGGCCAGTTCCGTGCGGGACAGCCCCGCCCTTTCGCGGTAATAGCGAAGCATGGCGCCGAACACCTGGCGGGGCGTCCGGCTGGATTCCCGTAGCATTGTTGCCTCCTCACACAAGGGCACACAATCTTGCCTGTGCCGCATACAAGGCCGGGGTAGCACGGACATCCGGCCGGCAATCCGCTATGTGACGCTTCCGAATGTACTCCGGCACCGGCAGCCTGATGAGGACCAATTCCGTGTCGGCGCGAAAATAAGGAATCCGCTCATGCGTGACGGCGCAGCAATGCCACTGGCAACCATCCCGCCCGGGGCAATGCGCCATTGTGCCTGTTCCTTTCCCGGCCGCCAGGACCAGATCAGCCGGGCGCGGGCCCTGATCGCCCGGTTCCTGGACGGCTCCCCCGCCGCCGACGACGCGGTCCTGCTGGTGAGCGAGCTGGCGGCGAACGCGTGCGCGCACAGCGCGAGCGGGCGGCCCGGCGGGCGTTTCGTGGTCCGCGCCCAGGTGAGCGTCCGCGGGCCGGTCTACGTCGAGGTCGAAGACGGGGGCAGCGCCTGGGACGGGACGTTCGGCGCGACCGAAAGCCCGCACGGCCTGTACCTGCTGCGCGCCCTGTCAGCCGAATGCGGCACCCGCCGCGGCGACCACGGCTGGGCCACGTGGTTCCTGCTCACCCCGTGACGGTTCGCACAGCGCGGCAAGGAGGCCGGCCTCCATGTCAGAACGAGACGGCATCACCCTGGAGACCGCCCTGGCCACGGCCCGGCGGACGCTGGCCTCCGTGGCCGAACGGGCCGCGCAGCGCGGCTACTACTCGGGAGCCCGCACCGACATCATCAACGCGCACGCCGACCTGCGCGCCGCCCTTGACCTGCTGATCATGGCCGCCGCCGGGCACGAAGGCAGCGCAGCGAAAACGTCGGAGCGGCACCGCGGGGCTCCCACTGGCGCGGGCGATTCCTGACGCGGGTGGATCGGCCCGTCCTACGCTTGCGGTCGGGAACGAGCCGGGCGAGGCGGAACTGGACGCGCTAATCGACGGGAGCCGCCCCGCCAAGGCGCTGAATGGATCACCGTCTATCGCCACTGGGCAGGATAGGGAACGGCAAGCATTGAGCGAGTACCAGTATTACGAGTTCCTCGCGCTCGACCGGCCGCTGACCGACCAACAGCGTGCCGAGTTGCGATCGATGTCGACCCGTGCGGAGATAACTTCCACGAGATTCGTTAATGAGTACCACTGGGGTGATCTCAAAGGCGACCCGCACACGATGATGGAGCGTTACTTCGACGCGTTCTTGTACCTGGCGAACTGGGGGACGCGGCAGCTGATGTTCCGGCTTCCACGCGGGGTGCTGGATGGGGAGACCGCCGAGCGGTATTGCTACACGGACGTCGCGTCGTGCAGCCAGACCGCCGATCACCTGGTCGTCAGCCTGTACGCCGACCGCGACCCGGATGACTACTGGGAGGAACCGGGCGGCCAGCTCGCGGCCATGGTCCGGGCGCGCGCCGAACTCGCCGCAGGGGACCTGCGGCTGCTGTACCTGGGCTGGCTGCTGGTCGTCCAGCTGGACTACGTGGAGGACGAGGAGACCGAGCCGCCGCTGCCGGCCGGCCTCGGGGAGCTGAGCGCGCCGCTTCAGGCGATCGCTGATTTCCTCAGGATCGACGAGGACCTCATCGCCGTGGCGGCAGCCGTCAGCCCCCAGATCCAGGAGGACAGAGGGCTGGCCGAATGGATCGCGACCCTCCCGGCGCGGGAGAAAGACACGCTGCTCGCGCGGGTCACCTCGGGCGAGGGCGCGCAGGTCCAGGCAATGCTGCTGCGCCGGTTCCGGGCGGCTGGCGGTTCACGGCCGGCTGCATCTTCCCGGACGGCCGCCGAGTTGCGGAGGCCGCCGGCGACGTCACGGCCGCGCGGGAGCAAGCCGCGGCACAGCACCGGCGAGAGGAGGAAGCCCGCAAGGCCGCCGCCAGGGCCGCCGCCTACGCCCGGCACCTTGACAAGCTCGCCACCCGGCAGGAGGCCGCGTGGCAGGAGGCCGCGGCGCTGATCGAGACGAAGAGGCCCCGCGACTATGACCTGGCCGTGACCCTGCTACGGGACCTGCGGGCGCTCGCCGATCGGCACGACGACTCGGCCGCGTTTCACCGAACGATTCCTCGAACTGCGCGCACGGCACCAGCGCAAGCCCAGCCTGCTGGAGCGATTCGACAAGGCGGGCCTGCCCCGCTGACCGGCGCCCCGAGAACAGGGCTCGGGGGAGGCGACCCTGGCCCCGTCGGGAAACAATGGCCAGGAAGCGCACCTCCGGCAGCGCAGCCCGCAGCCCGCATCGCGCCGGGCGACACCATCACCGCCCGCGAACTGACGACGATCCAGTCGCAGCGCATCCTCCTGCCGGCTCCCGGGGCACGCACCCCGGCGGCAGGCCGCCACTTCGCATCGCGCAACGCCTGAGCCCTGCCCCGCGCCCCACCCGGGGATCCGCCTGACTGCGCGGCCAGCTCGCTGTCGGCCCCTGGTCGGGCACAGGATGTTCCGTCGCGCCGGCTTGCGCCGCCGCTCGCCGATGCTCCCTGGCGGGCAGAAGCTGCGGGTCCACGACCTGCCGAGGCGAGCGTCGTGGGCTGCCACCGCGCAGACAACAAACAGACACTCCGCCCGAAATCAGGCAACAGCACCATCAGTAACCACCCTGAAGACCCTGACCAATTGAGGTCAGTCACACCACTGACCGAACAATCAGGACTTATTAAATGTATGGAAATATGGGCAGAAATTTCCCCGGCGTACGGGCGGTCCCGGAGCAAAAAAGGACGAACGGCCCGGCTAATTGGGCCTTAGGTCGCCGGCCGGCCCATATGGCAGGGCGTAGACCGTGATAAGGAAGCCAGATCATCGAGATAACACAGGGGGGTTCATGTCATGGGATATAACCCGTCCGCCGACATTGTGCGGATAGCTGCGGCTGTCGAGAAGGCGCCGTCCGTCTTCAACACGCGGCCATGGAAGTTCTGGTTCACCGGTCCTGATCGCATCGAGTTGCGGTGGCCCGCCGACCTCGACGTCCTTGATCTCGCGCGCGCACGTGAGTACACCATCAGCTGCGGCGCTGCCCTGTTAAACCTGCGGCTGGCCATCCGGGTGGCTGGGCATGATCTCGCGGTGTGGCTCATGCCCGACCCCGACCATGACCCCGCGCTGTTGGCGTCGGTCGAGGTCCTGACGCAACGGCTCAGGAGCCCCACCCGCGGCGAGCAGGAACTGTACGAGGCGATCTGGCAACGCCACACGAACCGTTCACCCTACATCCGCCCGGTGCCGCTTCCCCTCATCGTGGCCATGGAACAGGCAGCGGCCAAGGAAGGTGGCTGGCTCCGGCTGCTGCACCCACGCCAGGCCAGGAAGTGGATGCGCCTCGCCGCCGAAGTCGACCATGATCCGGATTTCCGGTCGCCATTCCCGAATTACGTGTCCGGCGAAAATTACGGGCCGCGCCCGACGAACGGTTACCCACCAACCCGGCACGACTTCTGGCGCGACGACGAAACACAGCATTTCAAGCGCAGGCCGCAGCTGATGGTGCTCTCAACGGACGACGACAAGCCTCTTGACTGGCTCCGTGCGGGGCAAGCTCTGCAGCGCGCCATCCTGACCGGAACCCGGTACTCGGCGTCGGCTCCGTATGGCCTGACCGCGCAGTACCACGCTCCGACCCGGTACGGCGTCCCGGCCCGGCAGCACCTGCTGATCGCGCACGATGAGCTGGCCCATTACGGCCTGTCGGTGTCGTTCCTGACCCACCCGCTTGAGCGTGAAGACCTCCGCAAGGAGCCACGCCGCTGGCCATGGCGGTGGCGATTCCCCGAGCTGCCGGAGATGGTTCTGCGGGTGGGATACGCCGCTACCGAACCACCTCCCGCACAGCGGCTGGGGCCGGACATTCACGATGCGTGGCCTCAGCTACCCGAGCAGCCGCAGCGTGCTGTGCCCGTCCCGGGCTCAGAGTCCGGGCGTTAATGGACGGCAGGACACTGTCCGGTCCGGTTCAGCGCCCGGGCGCGGACGGTGCCGCGCCGTAGGTCCGGATATCTCTGCTGCGGTGCCCGGGGCTGTACAGTCTGGCTCTACCTAGGTAGAGTCAAGCGCATGTCACGGCGGACGGCCTTCTCGGCCCAGACCCTGGCGGTGCTGGCCGCGCTCGCCGCCGAGCCGTCCAGCTGGCGGCACGGCTATGACCTGGCCCGCGAAACGGGGCTGAAGTCCGGGACGCTGTACCCGATCCTGGTCCGGCTGGCGGACCGGGACCTCGTGGCGGCCCGCTGGGAGGAAGGGGAACCCGCCGGGCGGCCCCGGCGGCACCTGTACCGGCTGACCAGCGATGGGCTGGCGGCGGCCACGGCCGCGCTGGCGGCGGCTGCGCCGGCGGCCCCGGCTACCCGGAACCGGGCGGCGAGGCCGCGCCGCGCTCCGGCACCTCGGCGGCTGGCTGGCGAGGGCTCGTGATGGCGTGGCTGACCTTGCTGCTGGGCGGGCTGCTGCGCGCGGCGGCGCGGCTGCTGCCGGCCGGGCGACGGCCGTGGGCCGAGGCGGTGCAGGCCGAGGCCGGGGAGATACCGGCCGGGTGGCCGCGGCTGCACTGGCTGGCGGGCGGATTGTGGCTGGTGGCGAGGGAGGCCAACGTGGTCCGCAAGGTCGTGTACTGGCTCGGGGCCGGGACGGTGGCGGCCGCCGCGGCCTGGGCGATATGGCTGAGCTGGTATACCGCTCCGGCGGCCGACCCGCAGGCGGTGACCGACCGGGTCCGGGTCCTGGTGGGAGTGGCCGCGCTCGTCGTGCTGCCGTGGGTAGGCCGGCGGCACGGCTGGTTCGGCCCGGTCGGCCGCAGCGTCATGGCGCGGCTGGTGCGCGTGGCCGGCTGCGCGGCAATGTGCGGCCTGGGCGTGGTCGTCGTGCGGATGGACACCCGCCTCACCCACGGCGCCGGGGTGGGCCCGTTCAGCATGCTGCGCGAGATCGTCGGGGTGGTGCTGTTCGGCGCCTTGCTGGCCACGCCCATCATCAAGGCCAGATGGCCGCAGGCCGAGACCGAGGCACTATGGGCCTATGCCGGGACGGCCGGTCTCCTGCTGCTGATCGCCCTGCCGCTGCAGGTGCTCGCGATCGGGTACGTGGCGCTGATCCTCGCCGTTACATCGCGGCGGTCACCGGTCGCGAGCCTGTCCCTCGCCGTCGGCTCGATCGTGGGCGTGGCCGCGGGCCTGGGCATCTACGAGCTGGTGAATTTTACCGGCGACCTCGGGAGCGTCCTGTTCTTCATCGTGGTGGCCATCATGTTCCTGGCGGGCGTCCCGGCCGGCCTGGCGGCGGCCTGGCTGCCGCGCGATACCGAGGGCCCGCGGGAGCGGGAAGCGCGGATCCGGCAGGCCATGCTCGCGGGCGCGGTGGCCGGGGCGGTCACCGGTGTGCTGCTCACGCTCATCTTCGTGCTCGCCGTGTTCCTGATGATCGTCGGCCCGGTGGCCGGCGCGATGGCCGGCGTGGTCGGCGGCGTGATCGCGGCCGACCGTCCGCGCGCGTCGCGACCCGGCCGCTCCTGGGCCGCCGGGCTCTTCGTGCTCGGCCGGACCAGATAGGCCGCACGGCAGGTTACCGACCTGTTGCGATCACTGGGGGCTGCCTAGCTCTTCGGCTCGCACCGCATCGCCACCGCTCCCGAGCCGAACTCCAGCCGGCTCACGAGCCTCAAATCGACGTGCCGGGATAGCCCGGCGAACAACGTCGGCCCGTGGCCCGCCAGCCTGGGCTGCACCACGAACTCGTACTCATCGATCAATCCCAGCTCCGCCAGCGCCAGCGGAAGCTTCACGCCGCCCATCAGCAGTCCTTTACCGGGCTCTCGCTTGAGCTGCTGAACGGCCTTCCCCAGGTCCCCGCGCACGAGCTCCGCGTTCCAATCGACCCGGTCGAGGGTGCTCGACACGACGTACTTCTTCGCCGCGTCGATCGTCCGGCCGAAAGGTTCCATCCAATCGGGCCTCGCTCCCGCCGGCGCCGGGAGCCGCCACGCTGCCTCCATCATCTCGTACGTCACCCGGCCAAACAGGAGGGCATCGGCCTGGACGAGGTTCTCGGCCGCGTGACGATGCAGGTCTTGGTCCGCGACGATCGCACGATGATCGCAGCACCCATCCACTGTGACGTTGATGGAATACCTGAGGGGCCGCATTCCGCAAGCGTACCTATTCGGCAGTGAGCGCGGACTCCCCGATCAACCGTGCCCCATCGGCGCCTGGCCGGGAAGCGGCCGGCCCCAGCCGAGGTGCGGCTGGGGCCGGGTTTCGCTAACGGGGCGGAGTCTGCTCAGCTCAGTTGTTCGGTGAGACAGGCGTCGGTACGTTAATGAACGTGTTGGTCCGGAGCCCGGATGCGGTGACCGCCTGGCTGAGCCAGATCCCGATCGCGTTGTCGAATATCTTGTTCCGCGCGATCGTGATGCTGACGGGCGTGCCGCCGGAGTAGACGAGCACGCCGGTCGTCTGCGGATCCGTGGGTGACGCCGGGGAGTCCAGGGTGTCACCGTCGAGGTTGTTCTTGGCGATGGCGTTGCCGATGATCACGTTGCCGTTCAGGTCCTCGGACTGGCCCGCGTTGATGAGGTGAGCGTGCAGGGTCACGCCCGACAGCCCGTTTCCGGCGATGTAATTGCCTTCGACCAGGTTGTTGTACGAGGCGGTGCCGGCCATGGCGTTGGCGAAGAGCACTCCGGCGCCCTCGCCCGCCACCCCGTTGTTGGTCACGACGTTGTTCCGGATGACGTTGCTGTACACCCCGGCGACCGAGGGCTGCGGCTTACCCGCGGCGTTCAACGCGTTGGGGTTGTGCCCGGGAACGGTGATCCCGCAGTCGGAGGTGTTGCCGGTGACGACGTTGTTCTCGACCACGTTGTTGTGCGTGGGCCCGGTATCGTCGCTGAGCAGGACGCCGCCGGAGTTTCCGCTGATGTAGTTGCCGCCGATGGTGGAGTAGGCGACGCCGACGAAGTGCACGCCCTCCCCGCAGTCACCGGGAACCGGTCCCTCCGCCGCGCATTCGAAGTAGGTCGAGGCGGGCGGTACGCCGCCGCCGAGGTCATTGTGCACGACGGCGTTGTGCGTGATCGAGATGCCGCTGATGACGCTGGTCACGCCGGCGGCCAGCACTCCCTCGCCCTGCGCGTCCCTGACCGTGAAGCCGCTCAGCTGGACGTGCGAGCTGACAATGACCACGGCGGCGAAGATGGTCTGCGTCCCGGCCCCGGGGATGGTGACGCTCAGCGACGGGGTAACGCCCGCTTCGTCGATGGTCGCCTGCTGGCCCACGAGGGACAGCGGCTTGGCGATCACTACCTGCTCGTGGTAGGTCCCCGCGCACGCGACGACGGTGCCTCCCGCGGGGGCGGCGTTGACGGCGGACTGGATGGTCCGGAACGTGGCCGACTGGCAGGACCGGCCGGCGTTGCCGGAACTGGCGTGCGGGGATACGTAAATGACGCGGCCGTGACCGCCGTCCCCGAGCCCGCCGGTGCTGGCGGACGCCGCTCCCGTCTGTGCGATCATGGCGCCGGCGACCACGACTGGTGCCAGCAGTGCACCCGCGAGCCGGATCATTCGGTTGGGTTTCATGTCCCCTCCTGAAGCACTCTGCCCGGGCTCGTCGGCCCGGGTTCCTGAGAGCGCTCAGGCCGAAAGGACGCCGCGTGCCGCCTCGAGCTGGGCGGGATGAGTTCCTTGCTGTGCCGCCAGGTAACGCCGTCCTGCCGCGCGCCGATGGTGCCGGCGCTCAGCAGCGCGATCCTGGCGAGCGGGGGCCGGGTGACGCCCCCCTCCGTTGAAGTCGTCGCCCCCAGGGCCAACCTACAAGGCTCCACACAAAACGTCGATAGCCCGTTATATCGAAATTTAACGACCGAATGCGGGCTCCGGCCAATCAGGCCTTCGCCCTGACCTGGCGCAACGAGATCGCCCGCCGTGTCAGTGGCCGTGTCGGGGGCCGTGTCAGTGCTCGTGTCAGGGGCGTGTCAGAGGCGTGTCAGGCCGGGTGCCGATATTGGTCGCATGAACAGTTCAGCGATCGCAGTCTCCGGGCTGCGGAAGGCATTCGGGGGCAAGACCGTGCTCGATGGCATCGATTTTGATGTCCGTGCGGGCACCGTTTTTTCCCTGCTCGGCCCGAACGGGGCGGGCAAGACAACGACGATAAACGTGCTGACCACGCTGCTGAAGGCGGACGGCGGGACGGTACGCGTGGCCGGGCATGACGTTGCCGCCGAGACCAGGGCGGTACGCGCGGTCATCGGGGTCACCGGTCAGTTCGCGGCGGTGGATGAGCTGCTGACGGGCAAGGAGAACCTGCAGCTGATGGCGGATCTCCAGCACGTCGGCTCCGCCGAGGGCAGGCGGGTGGTCACGGAGTTGCTGGAACGGTTCGATCTGGCGGATTCGGCGCAGAAGCTGGTGACGACCTACTCCGGCGGAATGCGCCGGAAGCTGGACCTGGCGATGACGCTCGTCGGCAACCCGCAGATCATCTTCCTGGACGAGCCGACGACGGGGCTGGATCCGCGCAGCCGCCGCACGATGTGGGACATCATCCGCAAGCTGGCGGCCGGTGGCGTCACCATCTTCCTCACCACCCAGTACCTCGAGGAGGCCGATCAGCTCGCCGACCGGATCGCGGTACTCGACCAGGGCCGCCTGGTGGCCCAGGGCACTCCCGGCGACCTCAAGCACCAGGTTCCCGGCAGCCACGTCCGGCTCCGGTTCACCGACGCCCTCGAACTCGACGCGGCGGCGCACGTCCTGGCCGGCGCCACGCGGGACGACGAGAACCTGACCCTGCGGGTGCCCAGCGATGGCGGGACGACATCGCTGCGGGCTCTGCTGGATCAGCTCGACGAGCATTCGATCAACGCCGAAGAGTTCTCCGTGCACACACCCGACCTCGATGACGTTTTCCTCGCCCTGACCGGGCGCACCAACACGGAGGTGACCGCGCGATGAGCACCATCTCGATGCCGTTCGGCGACTCGGCGATCATGCTGCGCCGCAACTTCAAGCACACCGTCCGGAATCCGACCGCGGTGTTCAACGCGATCTTGTTCCCGGTCGTGCTCATGCTGATGTTCGTCTACGTGCTCGGGCGGGCCTTCAATGTCGGCGTCGATTACATCGATTACGCGACGCCGGGCCTGATCGTGCTGGCCATCAGCTACGGGCTGTCGGCGACCGCGACCGCCGTGAGCTCCGACATGACGAAGGGGGTCATCAACCGGTTCCGGGTCATGGATGTCTCCCGCGGCGCCGTACTGACCGGTCACGTCATCGCCAGCATGCTGCGCAGTTTCATCGCCATCGCGGCCATCATCGGGATGGCCTTCGCGCTGGGATTCCGCCCGCACGCGAGTTTCCCCGACTGGCTCGGCGCGATCGGCGTCATCGTGGTGGCCGGTTTCGCGGCCAGCTGGCTCACGGTCGCTCTGGGACTGGCCGCGAAAACCCCGGAATCGGCGGGCCTGGCGACCGTGCCGCTGATCCTGCTGCCATTCCTGAGCAGCGCGATCGTGCCCGCGGCGAAGATGGGCACCGGTGTACGGCAATTCGCGGACTACCAGCCCTTCACGCCGATCATCGAAACGTTGCGCGGGCTGCTGACCGGCGCACCGTCAGCCGGTGACGCGATCGCCGCCCTCGCCTGGTGCGCCGGGATCGCCCTCGTCGGGTACCTGTGGGCGCTGGCCACGTTCAGGAGGCGAGCGTGACCTCCCAGGCTGCGCCGGCTGAGCCGCCCGGCAGCACGTCAACCCCCAGCACGTCAACCGGCAACACATCGCGTACAGACAAGAGGAGAGCCGTCATGCCTACCTTCGCCACACCAGCGCCCATCACCGCCACCGTGACCGTCGCCGGTGCTCAGGTGCGGGTCGCCGCGAGCGACCGGACCGATACCGTCGTGCTGGTCGAGCCCATCGACAAGGCGAGCCAGTCGGACGTGAAGGTGGCCAGCAAGACCAAGGTCGACTTCGCCGACGGTCAGCTCACGGTCAAGACGACCGTCTCGGGCGACAAGAACGGCTCGGTCGCCATCACGATCGGCCTGCCCGCCGACTCCGGCCTGGTCGCGTACCTGGCGCACTCGCGTGTGCACGCTGACGGCCCGCTGGGCGAGTGCGAGCTGCACATGGCATCGGGTCAGGCCCGGCTCGATCGCATCAATGCGCTGCAGGCGGACATCTCGGCCGGGGAGGTCACGATCGGGCACATCGCCGGGCGGGCCAACGTCGAAAGCAGGGCCGGGCAGATCCGTATCGGGCACGCCTCGGCCGGCCTCGAACTCCGCAATGCCAGCGGTGGCTTCGACATAGACCGCGCCGACGGCAGCGTCACCGCCACGACGGCCGATGGCGCCATCCGGATCGGCCGGCTGGTACGCGGCCAGGCGGAGCTGATGAGCGGCTCAGGAAACATCGAGATCGGGATCGGCGAGGGCACCGCCGCCCAGGTGGACGCCCACAGCGAGCGGGGATCGGTACGCAACTCCGTACCGGCGCAGGAAGACCCCGGCACGCCCGGCAACCTCGGCAACCTCGACAACCTCGACAACCTCGACAGCAAGGTCGCGGTGCACGCCCGCACGCGGCACGGCGACATCATCATCCAGCGCGCCGCAGGCTGACCTCGACCAGCTGAGACCAGCGTGTGTGCGCTCCCTCACGGGCCGCCTCGGCGAACGTTGCCTCGCCGAGGCGGCGCCGCGCTGCCTGCTCGATCCGGGCCACGTCCGGGTTGGAACGATCCGGCAGCCCGCGCACGCCGGCGCTGGCGGCGAGCAGCCGCACGGCCTGCTCGTCCTGGCCGCAGCGCAGGGCCAGGTCCGCGACCCCGACGAGTACCTGCGCGATCAGCGGCGCGTGTCCCGCCTCGGACGCCGCCTGGCAGGCCGCCGCACGGTGCGCCCGGGCCTCGCCGAGGTCGTCGGCAAGATAGCCGAGCAGGTCGTGGGTGACCGCGCGGATGTCCGCCCGCTCCGCTTCGTCGCCCAGCATGGTGGTCGCGATGCCGAGTTGCCGGTACGCCTCCTCGGCGTGGCCGGCCCAGCGGGCGAGTTCGGCCTTCGAGAGGGCCAGCTCAGCCAGCGCCTCCGGCCAGGTGACCCGTTCCGCGGAGCGCTGCGCCTCGGCTATCGCGGCCGCGCTCGCGTCCTCGTCGCCGAGCAGCCAGTACAGCTGAGCCTGCCGTGACCGCATCCGGATGACATCCTCGATGGCACCGACTTCGGTGACGACCGCGATCGCCTGTTCGTAGTACGCGCACGCATCGGCGAACTCGCCGCGCGTGGCGATCCGGTCCGCCAGCTCGGTCAGGGCGAACGAAATCCCCCACCGTTCGCCGATCGCGCGGAACTCGGCCAGCGCCATCTCGAGATACGCGTCCGCATCCCGCCCGTCCTGGCCGAGCATGATCCGCATCTTGCCGAGCTGCAGCCGGGCCAGTGCTGCTACCCAGGGGTCCTCGTTGCCCAGCAGCGCTTCGAACGCCGGCAAGAACGCATCCGGCGCCTGCAGCAT
>Ga0335081_10010031_pt1 | contig 15283 bp, 12 predicted proteins | sample Lox_Sample_35_FD_206713 | JGI IMG/M metagenome (GOLD analysis project Ga0335081, IMG submission 206713) | Soil microbial communities from Loxahatchee National Wildlife Refuge, Florida, United States - Lox_Sample_3.5 | ecosystem: Environmental > Terrestrial > Soil > Wetlands | place: USA...
CCGCGGCGAGACGCTCCATTTCCAGCGGATCGGTGACGCCGGTCTTTTCCTCGGTGGAGAGCGCCAGCGCCGCCCAGTGGCGCGTGTCTTCCATGCATTGCCCGAGATCGTGACCGTAGGACACTTTGACCTCGATCATACGATCGATGCCGCCTTCCGCGCGACCCGAGGTCTTGAGCCCGGCGGCGACGGCCGGCAGCAGGCTGTCGCGATAGAGCTCCCAACCTTTGCCGCTGGTGCAGATGAAGCCCTCGGCGAGCTCGCCGGCGAGCGTCGCCGCGGCGGGACCGGAGGCCGCCACATAGATCGGCACGGGCCGGCTCGGCCGGTCGTAGATCGTAGCCTTCTCGGTGCGATAGAACGTGCCCTCGAAGCTGACGCGCTCCTCCGTCCAGAGCCGGCGCATCAGCAGGATGCTCTCGCGGAGCCGCCCTTGGCGCTCCTTGAAGCCTGGCCATTTGAGGCCGATGGCGGGCACCTCGTTGAGCGATTCACCGGTGCCGACGCCAAGGATCACGCGCTCGGGAAAGAGCACGCCCAAGGTCGCTACAGCTTGCGCGACGATGGCCGGATGATAGCGGAAGGTCGGCGTCGCGACGCTGGTGCCGATGGCGATGCGCTGGGTGCGCGCGCCCAACGCGCCGAGCCAGGCGAAGGAATAGGGCGCGTGCCCGTCGTGATGCTTCCAGGGCTGGAAATGATCGCTGACGAAGACGGAATCGAAGCCCAGCGTCTCAGCGAGGCAGGAGAAGCTCAGCAGCTCGTTGGGCCCGAACTGCTCCGCCGACGCCTTGTAACCGAGCTTGATCATGGCATGCTCCTCCTCATCGCTAACCTCCACGATAGCGCGCGGTCGTCAAGCGGCTCCTGGGGTCGAAAGGCATCAGCGGGTCGCCTTCACCGCGAAAAAGGGGACTGTTTCCCACTGAAACCCCGTGAATCCCCGCGAATCCCCATGAATCCCCACGAACACCCGGCATTGCCGCCGACCGCGAATTCTGCGACGCTGATCGCCCGCCCTGCCGGAGGAACGGCCGATGAAGCTCGGCGTCGCATTGCCTTTGACCGATATCGGCGGCGATCCCGCCGTGGTGCGTGACTTCGCCCAGGCCGCGGAAACCCTGGGCTATGACTTCCTTGCCGGCACGGATCACGTGCTCGGCGTCAACGCCGCGAGCCGGCCCGACTGGGGCAAGCGCAACACCTCGGCCGATTTTTTTCACGATCCTTTCGTCCTCTTCGGCTTCCTCAGCGGCGTTACGCGCAAAATCGAGTTCTCGACCGAGGTGCTGATTCTGGCGCAGCGCCAGACCGTGCTCGTCGCCAAGCAGACGGCGTGCCTCGACGTGCTCTCGGGCGGCCGTTTCCGGCTCGGCATCGGCATCGGCTGGAACCCCGTCGAGTTCACCGGCCTCAACGAGGATTTCGGCAATCGCGGCAAGCGCTCGGAAGAGCAGGTGCAGGTCATGAAGGCGCTCTGGGCCGAGCCGCATGTCAGCTTCCGCGGCAAATGGCACACCATCGAGGACGCCGGCATCAACCCGCTGCCGCTGAAGCGCGGCTTGCCGCTCTGGTACGGCGGCCACAACGATCTGACCCTGCAGCGCATCGCCAAATGGGGCGACGGCTGGGTCATGCTGGCCAATCCGCCGGGCGACGCAGCGCGCGCCGACATCGCCAAGCTTCACGCCTTTATCGAAGTCGCCGGCCGCCGCAAGGACGCGATCGGCCTCGGCGTCTGGGTCTCCGCGGTCGAGGACGAAGCCGCCTGGCGCCGCGAGATCGAAGCCTGGAAGGCGCTCGGGGCCACGCATGTGACGCTCAACAACACCTTCGACCGCTACTACCACCGCCGCATCCCCGGCCGCTCGCTCGCCGACCACATGACGGCGTTGAAGCGCTACCGCGCCGCCGTCGCCGATCTGTTGACCTGACAGCGTCAGCCATAAAGCGCGCGCGGCGCCGGCAATTCCTGCAGCCGCCGGGCGATCGCGGCGAGGCGGCGCCGGTTGTCGTCGCTGGTCGCGGGGATGCTGAATTCGATGCTGGTGACGATGTCGCCGTAGCGGGCGACGAGCTTTTCGGCGATCTCGTCATAGGTGCCGACGACGGCATAGGTGTGCAGCACCTCGTCGGAGATGTGGCGCGGCATCTCCTCCCAGCGCTGGGCGCGCGACAGCAGCTTAAGCTCGTCGGCGAGCGCCTCGAGACCATGCGCGGCAAAAGCCGCGCGATAGGCCGGGGTCGACGCGTAAAAGGCGACGCGGGCACGCACATCCTCGGTCTTGGCTGCGAGCGCGTCCCGATCGGGCGCGGTCGCGATCAACGCCTTCATCGCGATGCGGAACCCCGCCAGCGGACGGCCGGCGAGCGTCGCGCCGGCCCGCACCGCCGGCAGCATGACCTCCCGCATGTATTTCGGCGTGCAGACGGGATGGGGACGCAAGCCGTCGGCCACCTCGCCGGCGACGCGGCACATATAGGGATTGACCGCGGCAAGATGGATCGGGATCTGCGGGTGGTCGATCGGCCCCGGATTGAAGAGCGGCACCATCAGGCTGAGCTTGTAGTGCTCGCCCACGAAATCGAGCGGCGTGCCGTGCTGCCAACAACCCCAGATGGCGCGGACCGCCTGCACGTATTCGCGCATCCAGGGACCTGCCGCCGACCAGGCAAGGCCATAGCGCCGCTCGATATGTCCCTTCACTTGCGAGCCCAGCCCCAGCGTGAAGCGGCCCCGCGAGAGTTTCTGCAGCGTCCAGGCGCTCAACGCCGTGATCGTCGGGCTGCGTGGAAACGCCATGGCGACGCCGGTCGCAAGCTTGAGCCGCGTCGTCGCCTGCGCGGCGAGCGCCATCAGCACATAGGGATCGTCCTTGGTCTCCTCGACCACCATCCCGTCATAGCCGACGTCTTCGAGGAGCCGCGCATCGCTCGCGACCGTCGCAAGGTCGAGCGGCGCCTCGGGCGCGCGCAGACCCGGATCGGTCTTGCCCAGAGGCAACAGCGTCTCGACCTCCATCTCGACCTCCTTTCGCCGTTAACATCACCACGAAGGCACGGAGGGCACGGAGCTTTGCTGGAGGAAGCGGCGCCGCCGGTTTATCTCCGTGGACCTCGCGTCTCCCTGGTGAGTCTTTCTTGCCTCGGTATCCGCGCTAAATTCGCGACACGACGTCCGCGCGGAAGCGCTTCATGTCGGCGAGCGTCGCCTCCACGGTCTTGCCGGTGAAGCCGAAATCGACGGCGCTGACGCCGAGCTCTTGAAGCGCGCGGAGGTCGCCGGCGATCTCGGCGGGGCCGCCCGAGAAGAGGCGCCGCTCGCCGTTGTCGGCGAGGGCGGGAATTCCGGTGCCGTGGCGCTGGACGCGATAGGCGACGGCGATCTGCCGGGGGTCGCGGCCGGTCTCGGCGACGAGCCGGCGCATGCGCTCGATGCCGTCGCGCAACCGTGGGAGCGTGTTGAGCAGATGCTGCGGATTGCCGCCGATCGGATACCAGCCATTGCCGAGCCGCGCCACCCGGCGGAGCGCCGGCGGGCTCTCGCCACCGATCCAGAGCGGCGGATGCGGCTTCTGCACCGGCAAAGGCGCCATGACGATGTTGCCGAAGCGGACGTAGCGCCCCTCGAAATGCGGCGCCTCCTTGGTCCAAAGCTCGACGAAAGCCGCGAGATATTCGTCGGTGACGGCGCCGCGCTCGGCAAAGGGCGGCGTGCCCAGCGCCGCGAATTCCTCTTTCATCCAGCCGGCGCCGATGCCGACGGTGAGCCGCCCCTGGGACAAAAGGTCGATGGTGCCGAGGATCTTGGCGGTGAGCAGCGCCGGGCGATGCGGCACGACCATGACCGAGGTGACGAGCCGCAGCCGCGAGGTCTTGGCCGCGACATAGGCGGCCGCGGTCAGCTGCTCGTACCAGACGCCACGGCCGCCGGCCGGGAACTCGCCGGTCTCGGAATAGGGGTAGCGCGCCTCGATGTCCTTGGGGATGACGACGTGGTCGCTGAGCGTCGTATAGTCGAAGCCCATCGCCTCGCCCTCGATGGCAAGGCGCGCCATCGTTTCGGGCGAAGCGATCGAACCGGCGGTCGGCAAGTTGAACCCGATCTGCATTTCCTGTCTCCCTCGTTTGGCAGGGTTGGTTCTGGGCGTTAGAAACAACTATGGTGATCCGCTCGACCGAGCGCAAACCGCCGGCGACGCCTGCCGACGCCGAGCGTCGATTCCTCGAGACGCAGCGCGTGGCGCATCTCGCGACGGCCGATGCGCGCGGGGTCCCGCACGTCGTCCCGGTCTGCTTCGCTCTTGCCGAGGGCGTGCTCTATATCACCATCGACGAGAAGCCGAAGCGGAATGACGGCCGGCCGCTGAAGCGGCTTCGCAACATCGCCGAGAACCCTGCGGTGGCCGTTGTCGCCGATCGCTATGACGAGGACTGGACGCGGCTCGGCTGGGTGATGCTGCGCGGGCACGCCGAGATTCTCGCCGGAGGTGCGGAGCATGACCGCGCCCAGGCGCTGCTGTGCGCGCGCTATCCGCAGTTTCACGCGATGAATCTCGCGTCGCACCCCGTCATTGCGCTTCGCCTCGAGCGGGTGGCGAGCTGGGGCAATCTCGCCTAGGCTTGCCCTGCCGGCGCCGGCGAGGCTTAATCGCAGGACAAAGAGGACGGCGCAGGAGGACGGGACCATGCATATCGGGCTCACGATCTTTCCCACGGACTATTCGATCCAGCCGCCCGATCTCGCGATCGAGGCCGAGGCGCGCGGCTTCGAATCGCTGTGGCTCCCCGAGCACAGCCACATTCCCACCAGCCGCAAATCGCCTTGGCCCGGCGGGGCAGAGCTGCCGAAATATTACTATGACAGCTACGATCCCTTCGTCTCGCTCGGCGCCGCGGCGGCGGTGACGAAGAAGATCAAGCTCGCCACCGGCATCTGCCTCGTGGTCGAGCGCGATCCCATCCATACCGCGAAAGAGGTCGCGACGGTCGATCGCCTCTCCGGCGGCCGCTTCCTCTTCGGCATCGGCGCCGGCTGGAACGCCGAGGAGATGGCCAATCACGGCACCGCGTTTGAGACGCGCTTCAAGCTGATGCGCGAGCGCATCGAGGCGATGAAGACGATCTGGACCCAGTCCAAGGCGAAATTTGCCGGCGAGTTCGTCACGTTCGACGAGATGATGCAATGGCCGAAGCCGGTGCAGAAGCCGCATCCGCCCGTCATCCTGGGCGGCGCCTATCCGCATGCCGCCAAGCGCGCCATCGCCTATGGCGACGGCTGGATCCCGATCGGCGCCCGCATGGACGTCTTCGAGGTGCTGCCGCAGTTCCGCCAGATGGCAAAAGATGCGGGCCGCGATCCGGCGTCGCTCTCCTTCGACGTCTTCGGCGCCCCGCGCGACCTCGATCTCTTGAAGCGCTATCGCGACGCCGGCGTCGACCGCGCCGTGCTCAACCTGCCGTCCAAATCGCGCGACGAGGTTCTCCCCATGCTCGACCAGTCGGCGGCGCTGGTGAAGGGGCTCTGATCGGCCCTAGCCGATCGAGCGACGGCGGCCTCACTGCACGAGCGGCGTCGTCGCGGCGTCGATGGCGAGGCCCTCGATATCGGCGCGTCCCGCCAGAACGCGAAGATATTGGCTGACGGCGCGTTGCCAGGACCCGCCGGCGAGCTGGCGCGCAATGAGCGGCGCCGCGGTCTCGAATGGCAGAACCGCGCCACGCATGAAGCGGTCGAGGCGCAGCACGTGATAGCCGTAGCGCGTCGCGACCGGCACCGGACAGATCTGTCCGGGCTCGAGCGCGGCGATGAAGGTCTCGATTTCCGCCACGAGATCGCCGCGGCTTTGCTGACCCAGCAAACCGCCTGACGCGGCCGAGGGACAGGCCGACCGCTCTCGTGCCAACGCGGCAAAACGCGTCGGCTCTTCCTTGAGAAGAGCCAGCGTCTCGATCGCTTTCTCTTTTGCACCCGCTCGGGCTTCGGCGGCGGCCTCGGCGGCGGGAAACAGGATATGCGCCGCCTCATAGACGTCGGGCGCGCGGAACTTCTCCGGATTGGCCGACCAGTAGCGCCGACAGGCCGCCTCGTCGGCGTCGGGGGTCGTTGTTTCTTGCGCGAGCAAAAGCTGGATCAGCGATTCTTCCCGCGTCGCTTCGCCGTTCGCGTCCTCCTCAGCCGCAAGGCCGAGCCGCCCGGCTTCTTGCAACAGCAGCTCGCGAACGACCAAGGCGTGCGCCGCCGCCGTCCAAGCCTGTTCGCGGCTCGGCGCGGGATGATATTGCATTTCCGCGGCGATGGCCTGCGGCGGGATCTCGGTGCCGTTCACGTAGACCCTCTGCATCACCGCCCCCGACTCGCCGAGGCCCCGCCGCGCCGACGCACGACCTGGTAGGGCCGCCAGACATAGCTGACCGGCGCCGACCAGATATGGACGAGGCGCGAGAAGGGGAAGAGCAGGAAGATCGTCATGCCGAGGAGGATGTGCAGCTTGAAGATCGGATGGACCGCGGCGATGAGTTCCGCGGCGCCGGCGCGGAAGGTGACGATGCGTTGCGCCCACTCCGCCAGGACCAGCATCTCCGAGCCGTCGAGATGGTGCGCCGAGACGACGATCGAGGAAAGGCCGAGGATGAGCTGGGCATAGATCAGCAGCAGAATGGCGATGTCCATGGCACTGCTCGTCGCCCGGATGCGGGGATCGACCAGGCGGCGATAGATCAGCAGCGTCAGTCCGACGAAGCACAGCACGCCGAACGCACCGCCGCTGATCATCGCCAGCAATTGCTTGGCCTCGACGCTGAGCCCCATGGCGGTATAGACCTCATGCGGCGTCAGCAGCCCGACGAAATGCCCGGCGAGGATGAAGAGCACGCCGATATGGAAGCAATTGCTGCCGACGAAGAGCAGCCTGCGCCGCAGCAGCTGACTCGAGCCCGAACGCCAGGTGTATTGCTCGCGATCGAAGCGCACGAGGCTGCCGATCAGGAATACGCTCAGCGCGACATAGGGATAGAAGCCGTAGAGAGCTTGGTTGAGATAATCGAGCATGGCTTACCTCGCGCAAGAAGCGGCAGCGGCTCGCCCCAGGGGCGCATCCGCGGCGGCAAAGCGAACGGCTTCCTCTTCCCATTGCCCATCGAGCGCGGCGAGGCTGTCGCCTTCGGGCTTCAGCATCGCCAACACCTCGTCGATCGCGGCGCGGTCGGGGGGCTTCGCCGCGAGCGTTTCGACGGCGTGCATGACCGCCGCGTAGGGACTGCCGCGCTCGACCAGTCTTAGGCGCAAGGCCGCCACGACATGAACGGCCTCGGCGAGGAGCGACACGGCGGCTTTCAGCGGCAAGAGCGACAGAAATTCAAGGAAGAGCGGCAGGTAGTCCGGCAGCTCGTTGGCACCGATCTCGACGCCGTGCAGCCGGTAAAGAGCCGCTAATTCCACCATCGCCTGGCCGCGATCGCGCGATTCGCCGTGGATGTGCTCGTAGAGATGGAGCGACAGCGACCGGTGGCGGTCGAAGAGCGCGACATAGCGCTCTTGTGCGTCGAGCAGATCCAGTCGGGCGATATCGGCAACGAACTGCCCGATCGCGCGCCGATCGTCCGCCGGCAGCAGATTTTCGCTCGCCAGGGCCGCGTCGAGCTCGCCGGCATGGGACAGGAGCGCCAGGTCGGGATACGTCAGCAAGGCGGACAGTACCTTGAAGGTCTTCACGGTGTCGTCTCCGCCGGCTTCTTGACGCCGTGCTGATGCTTCGGCTTGCCGAAGAGGCCGAGCTCGTTGCCGCCGCTGGAGCAGCCGTTGCCGAAGCTGAAGCCGCACGAGCCCTTGAGGTCGTAGGCATTCTCGGCGTATTCGCGATGCGTCGTCGGGATGACGAAGCGATCCTCGTAATTGGCGATCGCCAGGATCTTGTACATGTCCTCGACCAAGCCGCGGTCGAGCCCGACCTGCTCCAGGACAGCTGTCGCTTCGACGCCGTCGACGTGGCGCGCGCGCATGAAGGCGCGCATCGCCAGCAGCCGCTCGAGCGCCAGCTTGACCGGGCGCTCGTCGCCGGCGGTCAGCAGATTGGCGAGATAGCGCAGTGGAATGCGCAGCTTCGAGACGTCGGGGATGACACCGTTGGCGCCGAGCTGACCCGCTTCCGCTTTGGCCTGGATCGGCGAGAGCGGCGGCACGTACCAGACCATCGGCAGCGTGCGGTATTCGGGATGGAGCGGGAAAGCGATCTGCCAATCGATCGCCATCTTGTAAACCGGCGAATGCCGGGCCGCCTCGAGCCAGGCTTCCGGCACGCCGTCAGCGCGCGCCTGCGCGATCACTTTGGGATCGCGCGGATCGAGAAAGATATCGAGTTGAGCGCGATAAAGATCGGCTTCGTTCGGCACGCTTGCCGCCGCCTCGATGCGATCGGCGTCATAGAGCATGACGCCGAGATAGCGAATGCGGCCGACGCAGGTCTCGGAGCACACGGTGGGCTGGCCGGCCTCGATGCGCGGATAGCAGAAGATGCATTTCTCCGCCTTGCCGCTCTCCCAGTTGTAATAGATCTTCTTGTAGGGACAGGCGCTGACGCACATGCGCCAGCCGCGGCATTTGTCCTGGTCGATAAGAACGATGCCGTCTTCCTCGCGCTTGTAGATCGAGCCCGAGGGGCAAGCCGCGACGCAAGCCGGGTTGAGACAATGCTCGCAGAGCCGCGGCAGATACATCATGAAGGTGTTTTCGAACTGGCCGTAAATCTCCTTCTCGATCGCCTCGAAGTTCTGGTCCGCGCTGCGTTTGGCGAACTCGCCGCCGAGAATCTCTTCCCAGTTCGGCCCCCACTCGATCTTCGCCATCGGCTGCCCGGTGATGACGGACCGCGGGCGCGCCGTCGGCGCCGCCGTGCCGAGCTCCGCCGTCTGCAGATGCGCATAGTCGTAGGTGAAAGGCTCGTAGTAATCGTCGATCTCCGGCAAGTCGGGGTTCATGAAGATGCGCGCGAGCACGCGAAACTTGCCGCCCAAGCGCGGCACCAGCTTGCCGTTCTTGTGGCGGACCCAACCGCCTTTCCACTTCTTCTGATTCTCCCACTCCTTGGGATAGCCGATGCCGGGCTTGGTCTCGACATTGTTGAACCAGGCGTATTCGACGCCGTCGCGGCTCGTCCAGACATTCTTGCAAGTGACCGAGCAGGTGTGGCAGCCGATGCACTTGTCGAGGTTGAGCACCATGGCGATCAGGGCGCGAATCTTCATGATCGCGGTCTCCCTTATTCGGCGGCCGCCGCCGGCGCCGCGCGCGGGCCGTCGAGCCAGTCGACTTTTTCCATCTTGCGCAAGACAACGAATTCGTCGCGATTGGCGCCGACCGTGCCGTAGTAGTTGAAGCCGTAGGAGAGCTGCGCGTAGCCGCCGATCATGTGTGTCGGCTTGGGACAGACCCGCGTCACCGAATTGTGGATGCCGCCGCGCTTGCCGGTGATCTCGCTGCCCGGGACATTCACGATCTTTTCCTGCGCGTGATACATCATGCACATCCCCGCCGGAACGCGCTGGCTCACCACCGCCCGCGCCGTGAGCGCGCCATTGGCGTTGAAGGCCTCGATCCAGTCGTTGTCGACAATGCCGGCGGCTTTCGCGTCGGTCTCGCTGATCCAGACGATGGGACCGCCCCGCGACAACGTCAGCATGATGAGATTGTCGGTATAGGTGCTGTGGATGCCCCATTTCTGATGCGGCGTGATGAAGTTCAACACCACCGACGGCCGGTCGTCCGCCAAGCGCTCGCGCACCGGTGCGACGGTCTTCGTGTCGATCGGCGGCCGATAGACGGCAAGCCCCTCGCCGAAGGCGCGCATCCACTTATGGTCCTGATAGAATTGCTGCCGGCCGGTCAGCGTGCGCCAGGGAATGAGCTCGTGCACGTTGGTGTAGCAGGCGTTGTAGCTGACATGCTCGCTTTCGAGCCCGCTCCAGGTCGGCGACGAGATGATCTTCCGCGGCTGGGCCTGGAGATCGCGGAAACGGATCTTGTCGTCCTCGCGCGCCCGGGCGAGATGCGCATGCTCGCGGCCGGTGATTTTGGCCAGCGCGTCCCAGGCCTTCACAGCGACTTCGCCATTGGTCTCGGGCGCGAGACTCAGGATGACCTCGGCCGCGTCGATGTCGCTCTCGATCCTCGCTCGGCCCGCCCCGGCGCCGGGCGTCGCGATCGTGCCGTTGAGCTGCTTCAAGAAAGCGACCTCGTGCTCGGTCTTCCAGGCGATGCCCTTGCCGCCGTTGCCGATCGTCTCCATCAGCGGCCCAAGCGAGGTGAACTTCGCATAAGTCTGAGGATAGTCGCGCTCGACGACCGTCACCGACGGCATGGTCTTGCCCGGAATCGCCGGACACTCTCCGAGCTTCCAGTCGGCGACATCGAGCGGCTGGGCGAGCTCGCCCGGAGTGTCGTGCAGGATCGGCGTCAGCACGACGTCGCGCTCGCGGCCGAGATGGCCCACGGCGACCTCCGAGAATTTGCGGGCGATGCCCTTGTAGATCTCCCAATCCGTCCGCGCCTGCCAGGCGGGATCGACCGCCGCCGAGAGCGGATGGATGAAGGGATGCATGTCCGAGGTGTTGAGATCGTGCTTCTCGTACCAGGTCGCGGTCGGCAGCACGATGTCGGAATAGACGCAGGTGGTCGACATGCGAAAATCGAGCGTGACCAGGAGATCGAGCTTGCCGGTGGGCGCCTCGTCGTGCCAGCGCACCTCCTTCGGCCGCTTGCCGCGCTCCTCGCCCAGATCCTTGCCGAGCACGCCGTGATCGGTGCCGAGCAGATATTTCAGAAAATACTCGTGGCCTTTCCCCGAGGCGCCAAGCAGGTTCGAGCGCCAGACGAAGAGATTGCGCGGATGATTGCTCGGTGCGTCCGGGTCCTCGGCGGCGAAGCGAAGCGTGCCTGATGCGAGGCTTTCGGCGACATGGGCCGAGACAGCCTTGCCGGTGCTTTCGGCCGCGGTCGCGATGCGCAGCGGGTTCGCCGCCAATTGCGGCGCCGAGGGCAGCCAGCCCATGCGCTCGGCCTTGACGTTGTAGTCGATGAGGCTCGTCGGATAGACGCCCTCGCCGGCGAGCGGCGACAGGATCTCCGAGGGATCGAGCTTCTCGTAACGCCATTGCGAGGTGTGCGCGTAGAAGAACGAGGTCGAGTTCATGTGTCGCGGGGGACGGTTCCAGTCCAGCGCGAAGGCGAGCGCCGTCCAACCGGTTTGCGGCCGGAGCTTCTCCTGGCCGACATAATGCGACCAACCGCCGCCCGACTGGCCGATGCAGCCGCACATCACCAGAAGATTGATGATGCCGCGGTAGATCATGTCCATGTGGTACCAGTGGTTGAGGCCGGCGCCGAGGATCACCATCGATTTGCCGCGAGTCTTGTCGGCATTCTCGGCGAACTGCCGCGCGACCGTGATGATGTGCTCGCGCGGGACTCCGGTCACCGCTTCGGCCCAGGCCGGCGTGTAGGGCGTGTCGTCGTCGTAGCTGGCGGCGACGTTGCCGCCGCCGAAGCCGCGATCGATGCCGTAGTTTCCCGCCAGCAGATCGAACACCGTGGCGACGTAGACGGGACCGGGGATCGTCTCAACCTGGCGCACCGGCAACTGACGCTCGATCACGTCGGGATGGTTGGTGGCGTGAAACGCCTGCGGCGCCCGGCCGCCGAAATAAGGAAACGCCACCGGCACTACGGCGTCGCGGGTCTCGGCGAGAGAGAGCGTCAACCTCGCCGCGCTTGCGTCGCGCGCATTCATCTCCTCGAGGGTCCATTTACCGCTTTCGCCCCAGCGGAAGCCGACGGCGCCGTTGGGCACGACAAGAGAGCCGTCGGCGGCGTCGAAGGCCAGGGTCTTCCAGGCGGGATTGTTGCTCTGGCCCAGGGCGCCATTGAGATCGGCGGCGCGAAGAAAGCGGCCCGGGACATAAGCATTGCCGCGCTTTTCGAGCGCGACCAGCATCGGCAGGTCGGTCAAGCGGCGGCAATAGTCGGCGAAGTACTCGCTGCGGCCGGCCAGATGAAATTCCTTCAGGACCACGTGGCCCATCGCCATGGCGAGCGCCGCATCGGTGCCTTGCTTGGGATGGAGCCAGAGATCGGCGAATTTCGCGGCTTCGCTGTAGTCCGGGGTGATGACCACCGACTTCGCGCCCTTGTAGCGGACCTCGGTGTAGAAATGGGCGTCGGGCGTCCGCGTCTGCGGCACGTTCGAGCCCCAAAGAACGAGGAAGGTCGAGTTGTACCAATCGGCGCTTTCCGGGACATCGGTCTGCTCGCCCCAAGTCTGCGGCGAGGCCGGCGGCAGATCGCAGTACCAGTCGTAAAAGCTCATGCACACGCCGCCGATCAGCGACAGGTACCGGCTGCCGGCCGCATACGAGACCATCGACATCGCCGGGATCGGCGAGAACCCGGCGATGCGGTCGGGCCCGTATTGCTTCGCCGTATAGACGTTGGCCGCGGCGATGATCTCCTCGACCTCGTCCCAGGTGGCGCGGACGAAGCCGCCCCGACCGCGAATCTGCTTGTAGGTACTCGCCTTGACCGGATCCCCGACGATCGCCGCCCAGGCTTCGACGGGGTCCTTGGCGGCGCGCTCGGCGCGCCAGAGCTCGACGAGTTTCCGCCGGATGAGCGGATGCTTCACGCGATTGGCGCTGTAGAGATACCAGGAGTAGCTGGCGCCGCGGGCGCAGCCGCGCGGCTCGTGGTTGGGCAGATCCGGCCGCGTGCGCGGGTAATCGGTTTGCTGCGTTTCCCAGGTGACGATGCCGCCCTTGACGTAGATCTTCCAGCTGCAGGAGCCCGTGCAGTTCACGCCATGGGTCGAGCGCACGATCTTGTCGTGCTGCCAGCGCTGGCGGTAGCCCTCTTCCCACTGCCGATCCTCGTTGGTGACGACGCCATGGTCGCCGGAGAAGGTCGCGACGTTCCGGCGGAAGAACGTCAGGCGATCGAGGAAATGGCTCATGAGCGGTCTCTCACTCGGCGGCTGCTTTGATGTCGGGTGGCGGCGGGACGAGGCGCTCCTGTTTCTCTCCCATGACCGGCAGCCGTCTGACCTCGGTGACGTAGTTCAAGATCAGCGACACCCAGACGACGCCGTAGAGGAACATGAAGCAGGTTGAATTGACGCCCAGCCAATCGAGCACCGCGCCGAAGATGACCGGCAGCAGGAAGCCGCCGAGGCCGCCCGCGAGACCGACGATGCCCGTCACGATGCCCATGGTCTCGGGGAAGTCGTCGCCGACATATTTGAAGGTTGACGCCATGCCGCAGGCGAAAGCGATGCCCAACGCGAACAGCAGGCCGGTGAACGGCAGCGATGAGAGGCCGAGATGGAATTGGGCCGGCCCGTGGATCGTGCGAATGATGAAATCCGTCTGCGGGTAGGACAGCAGGAAAAGGCTGATCCACGCCGCCCACAGCACCCACCAGGTCACGCTGTGCGCACCGAAGCGATCGGCGAGCCACCCGCCGAGCGCGCGCAACACGCCCGCCGGCAAGGAGAAGCAGGCCGCGAGCAGCGCCGCTTGCGCCACGCCGAGCCCGTATTCGTGGACGAAATATTGCGGCATCCAGACGGAGAGCGCCGTGAAGCCGCCGAAGACGATCGAGTAGTACTGGCAGTATTTCCAGACCCGCGCGTCCTTGAGGACAGCGAGCTCCTGCCGCAGCGAGACGCCGCTTCGCGCCGCGCCGGGATCGGGCGCCGAGAAAAGCCAGAAAACGACCGCCGTGACGAGAAGCGTCACGGCATAGAATCGGGGCACGCTTTGCCAGCCATAGGCGCCGATCAAAACCGGGGCAATGAACATGTTGATGGCCGCGCCCATGGTCCCGGCGCCGAAGAAGCCCATGGCAAAGCCCCGCCGCTCTTTCGAGAAGAAGCGAGCGACGTAGGGCGTGCCCACCGCAAAGGAAGCGCCGACGATGCCCAACGCCAATCCCAGCAGCAGGAATTGCCAAAGCCGGTCGGCATAGCTCGCGAGCCAAACCGGCGCGGCGCAAAAGCACAGCAGCAAGAACATGACGATCCGCCCGCCGTATCGGTCGGTCCAGATCCCGAGCGGCAGGCGGAATAGCGCGCCGGTCAAGACGGGCGTCGAGGTCAGAAGGCCGAATTCGAAGCCATTGAGATCGAGCGCGCGGCGGATCGGAATGCCGATCACGCCGAACATCAGCCAGACGGCAAAGCAGACGGTGAAGGCCCAGGTCGTCACGACGAGGACGACCAAGCTGCGCGATTTCAAGGGACTGCCCATAGGCAGGAAAGTGCATCGCGTGGCAAAGAACATCATTGACCTACGTCAATGCAAAACGTGACATTTATCACGCTATTGTAGCTGTGAAAGGCGGTCTTATGGGCGTCGATCCCGCGACCTCTCTCGAAAATCTGCCCCTTTTCAACAGGTTGGCGGTGGCCAAGCGGGTCGCGCTCGGTCGGGGAGCGGTCCTGCACCACGTTGCCGCCGGAACGGTCTTGTTCGAACAGGGAGAGGTCCCGAACTTCCAGCACGTCGTGCTGTCGGGAGCGGTCCATCTCTTCGGCCGAACCGCCACGGGGCGCGAGGTGCTGATCGAGACCGTGGAGGCGTCCGATCTCGTCATTCCTGCCGCGGTCGTGATGGGGGCGCCCTATCTGATGCGGGGAAAGACGCCGGTATCGTCCCGCCTCCTCCTGATCCATGCCGCCGCTTTCCGTGCTGCGGTCGCGAGCGATCACGCCTTGGCACAGGTGGTGATCGGCAGCCTGGCCGGGCAGTTCCGCCGCATGGTCCGACAGATCAAGAACCTGAAGCTCCGGACGGCGTTGCAGCGCGCCGGATGCTATCTCCTCGCGCTCTCGAAGCGGCAAGGAACGCCGGACGGCGTCACTTTGCCTTACGGAAAGAACCTTATCGCCTCGGAGCTCGGCATCACGCGCGAAAGCTTCTCGCGGGCGCTCGCCACGCTCCACGATGCCGGCAGCATCCGCGTCGAGGGCGAGACGGTCTTCATCCTCGATCCTGCGCGCCTTGCCGCCGACTGTCTGCCCGATCCGCTGATCGACGACCCCGAGGGTGCGATCGCGTCGCTCGAGACGAGCGCAGAAAAGGAGCCGGCATAGTGGACGTGACGATCGCCCTTGCCGTCCATGTCGTCGCGATCGTGCTGTGGATCGGCGGCGTCGCCATGGTAACGACCGTGCTGCTGCCCGCGGTGCGGCGATTGAAGAGCGCGGCCGAGCGCGTGGCATTCTTCGCGCACGTCGAG
>Ga0335081_10010032_pt1 | contig 15282 bp, 15 predicted proteins | sample Lox_Sample_35_FD_206713 | JGI IMG/M metagenome (GOLD analysis project Ga0335081, IMG submission 206713) | Soil microbial communities from Loxahatchee National Wildlife Refuge, Florida, United States - Lox_Sample_3.5 | ecosystem: Environmental > Terrestrial > Soil > Wetlands | place: USA...
TGAGGTTCCATATCCATGACGCTTATCATTGCGCCACTCACCAACGTACGTTGATTTATCCATCCAAACGCATGTTCCCTGCCCTGAGCGCTCGTGGTGACTCCATTCTCCATCATATCTCCAGCCATCTTTCGACTTAAATAATCCATGTCCCTGAAACCGGCCTCCAACCCACTCACCCTTGTAACTTTCTTCGTTGCCTTGTTCCCACTTTCCCCAACCGTGCATAATACCATTGTTCCATTCGCCTTGGTAGTAGGTTCCTTTCTTCGATTCCCAAGCAAATATGCCCCATCCCTGTCTTTTATCATTATCCCATTGCCCCCGGTATTCTCCGTCTCTGTCACGAAAGGTACCATATCCGTTTTGGTGATCATTTTCCCAATCCCCGTCATAGACGTCTCCGTTTGGCCAGGTTTGAACTCCGAGACCATGTCGCTTGCCGTCTTCCCATTCGCCATCATATCGTTCCCCGTTCTTATATTTGCAACACCCGTGGCCGTGGCGCTTATTATCTAACCATTGCCCTTGGTACGAGCCGATCTCAGAGTCTTTCCAAGAGAATTCTTGAGGAAGACTTGGGAGGCGGGAGAACGGAACTGATTGATGCTGTCTTTGATACATCTGAACAAGAAGTTCAACCACCTCTTGTGTTATTTTTGCCGTAGAGAAATTCCATCCGTCCAATTCCGCTGTTGAAGGATCATGATGAGATCGAATTTGCTCAGCCACGATTCCATTGAATTCGTCGATCAATTTGCCCAACTTCGCCATCATTTCCTCTAAAATAATATGAGAAATATAAGAAAGAGGCTCAAACCATCTCCTTGAAGAAAATTCGGGTCAAGTTTCAAGAGTCTGCTTCGTTGGCACTCAATCCACTCCGGGGCCTCCTGTAAAGTTTTAAGCAGCCGATCTCTGGAACGCCGGGTCGCTGCATCTTGTTCACTGCGACCTACGAGATCATGTTCAAAGGAATCCTTTGCAAATCCAAGATGTCGAATAAAACTCTCAACGCTCAAACCTCCGTGTTTTCCATGCCATCGAGCAAGCGAGGAATGAGCTTCGGCCAACTCAAAACTTGCGTCGTAATACCCCATCTCAAGTGCTTCCGTTAAATAATAAATGGCTGCTTTGTACTTATACACTAATCGACTTAGGATATGGTAATTTCTGGGGGACGATACCATCTGAAGAAGTAGGCCCTCGAGAAACGATGTTCGTCTGAACCGGAATATGATTAATATCAAGCAGGCCCCAAACCAACCCAGCGCCAATGAGGAACATAGCTAGCGGTGCAAGACGAAGTTCTGAACCCGGGTCATCCCACGAATCAGTCAGCTCCAGCACAGTTCTCGTCTCATCCTCGGAAAGGACAACATTTGGAGGCTTCGAATGTTCCGAACGTCGAATGTGGATTAATTTGCGCAGCCTTTCTAGCAAAGCTGAAATATTGGAATCTTTGGATCTCAGATAAGTATCATTGTAGTTGTCGAGAAAGCGTTGAACAATCTCAAAGGCTTTGGGACGTTGAGATGACTCAGAGCTAAGACAGTCTCCAATGAGATATTGGATCTCTCTATTGTTTTGGGCGCCGAAGATCTGAAGGGCTGTGTCCGAAGTGAAATTCTCTGTTAGCCGCTTCCCCGTTAGTATTTGGAGAAAAAGTATTCCCAAGCTAAAACAAGGGGGCGTCAGTTGGTGGCTTTTGTTTGGATATATTTAATTACCTCCAGATATCTCCAGCCCGAGATTGAATAATAGGTACTTGCTGTTGATATTCAGGAGGATTATAGCGGGTATCGTGACTGTAATCATCCGACTGCGTAAAGGCCTAAAGACGGTAAGATGCCGCGGAAACCATCAAATTGTACCTTTCGCACTTGTTCAAGGTTCGTCAAAACAGGCAAGTACTCGTCCTCTAAGCGTCTGACTAATACGTTCGTCTCGGAAATGACTCTAACGATGATATCCAGAGAGTGGAGATAGGCAACGGTCACGGCGATTTCATAACACAAACGTAGCCTCCGATCGAAATTCATGTGTGCGAATTTATCGTCACTGAAGGCGTCTCGAATGAGCCGAGCCGGGGGTTCCCCTTGCAGCAAGTCTTCCATTACAGCATAGCTTCCGTTGGAGTCGCGAAAAATCCCAAAGAACCTTTGCACGTTGAGAGTCCGGCTGACGATTGAATACGTCCAAAGGGCCCGCGGAACGTCCCATTTGGTCAATGTGATTGATTTGAATAGTGCCTTCTCGCCGTTATTTAAAGTTCGACGGAATTCTTGGACTTCGTGCGGACCTAAATCGCATATATCTCGTTCCTCGACCTTGGGAATCATGTTTAGAAGTTCTTCCCTTTCTTTGAAACTCAGTTCAGTGGATAGGCCTTGGCTTTTTGTCGCGACTGCGAGAAAATCGTTGTGAGAAGGTTGCTGTCGACACACAGTACTGGTTCTTGTTCCCTAATTTCGAGTTAACCTGATGCAAGCCAAAGGGCTTACGTTGATAGAAATTATAGCACGCATGACCCAGTCGGCGAGATCCTGTCTGTATTTCGGAATTTTCTTTTGAAAACTCACATGACAGATAGGATTCCGAATTAATTTCCATGTCTTCTGGCTCATCAAGTACGTTTGAATTTGCTCGAGTTGATTTTGAAGCACCGCAATTATAGGTTGATTGCGTAGTGCCACTTCGTGTTTTTCAAGGAAATCCTGGATGACATCGCATTGCTGTGCCAATTTGAAACACTCTTTGGACAGCTCGAATTTCTCCCTCACAACTCTCGCAATTTCAATGGACAACTCAATGGCCTTGATGATTTCGCCAGCGGTTGCCATCAGCCTAGAAGGCAGCGGGCCAGCTTGGTTTTGGTTTCGCGTTGGTTTATGCCAGTCTTTGCGCTAGTTCGGGTTAGATAGTATCATGCGTCAACACCGGAGAGGCTTGCCGGGCTCCTGGCGAATGCGGAATGTTAAGTTCTGGATCCCGCGAGATTTATGCGTGCGGTTCGTCATGCAGTCGAAATAAGGCATCAAGGACCTAGTTCGGACAGTTAATATGGCGGCCGGCGTATCAGTTCGGATGCCCAGTGATCAGGGCTAGGGCTTGGGAATATTATATCTTGCCGTCGCGGTATGAAACCTCAGTCTAGTTGAACCTCACGTCCAAAGAAAGGTATTGCGTTGCCCTTGCATCGCTCCACATCACCCTCTTTTCGATCTTCGAAAGCAAGTCATTCATTGTTTTTTTATTTTCCTTTCTTTCTCCTTTGCATGACTTCGGCGTGGATGCAGAGAATTCGGGCTTGAGGTTATACTCGCACATCCCGACACTTAAGGTTATGTTCAGGTTATAATCGGTCCAAACGCTAGCGCTATCCACATCGGCACGGGCATCAAGGCTGATCAAACAAAGAGACAAACGTCACTGAATCGATTCCCTTGATTCCAACTACACGGCATTTGAAGATGAAATGCGTCGCCAAATCATTGAGAACGGTCAAATCGAGAATCTCTCGCTGGCCTCAGCACTTACTTGGGAACGAACAGTGGAAGTTCGGTGGTCTGTCACAAGAGGGTTCATCAAATTCCATGAATCCCATCCGGCTTACTTGGAATCAACGTGCGGACGGTAAAGTCACTTGAGATATTCACTAATACGAGTAGATGCTGAATGAAGCATCCATCGTGGATTCTTGATCCGGCTCCAGGCCCACCCTTCGTGCTCATCACTGTTGAGTTTAAATTTGTCATACCCGGTGATTGGGCTGAATCCTGCGGTGCCGCAAAGGTCCTTGCGGGAACGCCCTGTATCTAAGCAGTCGTCGTACAAAAATTGCAAAGGTTTTATAAGAGTGATGATGGCGTTTTTATCTCATGAACTGAAGGTGAAGCTGACCTAACTTTGCATGTCGGTAGGTCCATTTGCAGAAGGTAGCTTAATGATGCAAGCTTAATCTAACCGTTTGCACTTTTCATGCTCTGATGATGATGCCTTTCCCCCATGGCGTCCGGTCACATGAGAGGGTCTTCGCATCTCCTCGCTGCATCAATTTTCGCAAGTGGTTCCGGTGGTCCGAGTGGTCTTCTGTTCCCCGCTCAAATCTATCAGAAACACTTCAAAAATACCGTGAGATGGGAGGCGCCATTACGCCATGACGACCTACAGTACTTTAATCTCACTCAGAGCTTTCCTAAAGTCGGCATACGACAAACAATATGTTTCCATCCCTAGCCACTTCATCCGCCTCCTCAACCCAGACAAGCGACAAGATCAATATGGATTACACGACCAGACCGACATGTGGCAACAATGTAAAAGTAAATTAGATCTCGAAATAGATCATGCCGCATGCACATGCGCAAGCATGGTAAAAGAGAGAAAGATCTCAAAAACAGATACATCTACTTACTCACTTGAGCATACAAGGTAAACGTGAAAAAGATGCAATAATAATCCGACTCACTCCATCAAACAAGGTAAAAGAGATAAAGGAGGCCGACTGACTCACGGGCGAAAACTCAAACGACTCGCTCACTGTTCCATTCCCGAATTTAAATAAGAATTGAAAAATAATCTCCTTGCCTCTCATTGCTGAAAGAAAGGCAATTTTCATGCATCGAGTCTCGACTTTTTGAGTGTCGAGTTGGTCATGGAACGCTTCCACACTTTCATAGTGCTTCAAGGGAGAAACACAATTTGAAGCACTGTGAGAATATGTGGCGAGCTCGGCTGCCAGGAGGGTGATAAAAATAGACACACTCGCGAGGAGGAAAATGCGTCGGTGTTAGGGTGTATTTTGAATAAGCAGATAAGTGCAGACGGAAATTGCAATCCTGGACGCGACAAGAAGCCCAGGACCGATTTCACGGGACACAAGAGGACCCTCATAATGAGAATCGCGACGCTGCCGAGACCAAAACGCGCGGTCCAATCGACGTTTGTGAGCCACCCCGTTTTGATGGGAGGGAGAACAGAGCCTTCCCATTTCGCAGGCCGCTGAGAAGCTGCGTCGCGGAGTTTTGGATCTGGTTTAGCGTCGGCGTCTGGAGGGGTCAGATTGTCGGTTCGTAAGACGGGACGCGTTGTGGATCATCAGTGATGGGGCGTCGGGCCTGATTGCGGTGAATTAAAGGGGAGATCTTGGACATTATGCAGAAGTCGGCACCATGCTTTCGCGGCACTATTTCAGTTAGAATGTAGGGAAGCCAGATAAAAGGGATAAGTACGTTGATTTACCCGATTCGTCTTCAATCTCAAATGTAGACTTCGTCTCCGCGTATATGATGTAATTCGCTGCCCGCTCTTTAATGCAGAGAGAAAATTCAGATGTCCGAGAATTGAGGTACTCTTTGATCTGCGCGGAGTCGGGGATTAATGATTTCAGTGCAACACGATGGAAGTCCTTAGTTCCGAACATATTATTATACATTCTGAATATTAGCTTCTTCCAGCTTATTATGATAAATACCGTTCTCTGGGGTGAATATCGTAGCAAGCACCGGCTACACAGATTTCTGGTTCGAAAAGAAGGAAACCAGGGGTAGAGGTAGGTAAATCGACTTGTCGCCCAGCAAAAATTCGAACAAGAACCACAGCCTCCGAAAATTCTCGTCTTGCCTGTCTTTGCCATATTCCGTAACCAATCCACTCTCAAAAGCCGCCCCATATCCGTCGGCAATCGCCTTGATAATTTGTAAGTTGAGGCCTTCATGGCGAACTGCCCAAAGGGGATGCTCGATCAGAGATTCAGGTCGGTGTACAATGGTCCCGTCGGATAAGCTGATTGAATCCCCGTGTGCGAAGCAGACCATGTCGCTGTCTTGGTATCTCTTGGGGTTACTGTCTGGGGGGATGGACTCGGAAGTCCAGGAGGAATTTCGGGGAAGACCACACCTAGAGCAATAGTGAAAGTGGACCCAACGATATCCCAGAGGGACGGTAGTCTCATCTTCGTCAACAAAGATCTCGTCAGTGTCGACCTCGTAGGCCCCCTGAGGAGACAAATGTGGCGACAGCATTGGCGTGAGTCGTAAAATTTGGCCGCCGAAGAGTGAATTCATCTCACAGATTTTTTCCTTTCCACACGATTATCTTCCCCTCGCAAGCCATCCTGACAATCTCTCACATCAAACCCACAATCCATCGATCGAAACACAGCCATGAACGCATCGTTTGTCATCGTCCTCTTGCTCCTACCCACCGCTCCCACCCTCCTCACTGCCTCCTCCACCACGGTACCAATGGCAGCTCTCCCCTCCACACCTTCAACTTCTCCTCCTGCCACCCCACCATTAACTTGGCCGGAACGTCGATCTCAACAGCCACTGCAACAGATTCCTTTCCCTCGTCCACCGTTGGATCTCCTTCCCCAGTCTCCACACCTGCAGCCATCCTCTTGACCAGTAATCCGACCACTGTCCCTACCAACTCCCCCCCGAACTTCCACCCCCCCACCACCGATGACCTTCAGTGGGACTGGGATGGCCACCATTGAATTCTCTCCCACAGGGGTGATTAACCATTGGAGGACTTGGTTCTTCAGTTTTTCGTTCAGCTCCCCGTTCGGCTGCGGCAATGGCATTATCAGTGTCGGCGGGGGTGCAAACGCCGGGTCTATCTCCCTTTGAACCAGTTCTTACTTTGTTAGGCTCCATGCTAACGCTTGGTTGGTATGGCATGGTTACTGGAATTGCGGAGTTGCAGTTTTTTTGATGTTGCTTTGTTTTGTCGTTTGAGTGCCTGCGGTCTTGTCTATTATAGGGAAGTTTTCTTAAATAGGTGATCTGTTCCTCCTGTACATGGCAGATTTTTCATTATCCTACCTCGGTGGTTTTTTCTTCCATTCCCACACTCGGAGGCCGTTATTCGCTCCCAAAATTGCGCAGCTCAGGCTCTTGTCTGTGATGAATATACCATCGATTTGAATAGTAAAGAACGAATGGTTGTCCATGTAGATCCCACGTATTCCCACAAGTCAATATCTCATGACTTGCGCCTTTATGATTGGGATCGCAGTTCATGATGAAGATCATCACCGCGATACAAAATCAGAAAACATCTTCACGCCGGGCAAGGATATAGTCTGGCCCCTTCCAAGTCTAGGTTTTTTGGACATGCTTCTCCCTTTGTTTCTCTTGACTTTGGTGGGTTTAACCATTGCTATTCCGACATCCCCCACTGCATGGACTACTTTTCCAGGTGTCTCTGAGAAACTTGGGAAACAATTCTCATATCAAGAAGCGCCGCACACTTATAGCCCCAAGAGATATCGTCCTATCTTACTCTCGAAACGACAGTCTATTGTCAGCCCACATTCTCTGGTATATACAGCACCCTTCCGGTTCAATCCTGTAAAGCAAATATTAGTCAACATTTCTGTGGGATCTCCTCCTCAAGAGATGGAAGTACGTGTTGATACAGCAAGCCCGTTCACATGGTTTCCAAGTCATCCTGATGCTTCACACTTCAAATCTGAAGAGTCTACGTCCTGGTCTGCCAACAATGAAACTTTCTTCCTGAGATATGTAGACCACAGCTCTTGCAGCATCCAAACAGGTGAAGACATCATTTCCGTTGGAGGTACAAGCGTTCGCATTTATTTGGGCGTGGGTTCTACAGAAGGATGCAATGGCCACACTCATGGTATGCTTGGCATGGACAAAAATTCAGAGTTTTTGAAAGCGATGAGAGATGCATCGCAGACTTCACTGTTTTCATTCTCCTTCAAAAATGATCTCACTGGGGAAGGGGAGAATCTATTCACCATGGGCGGGCTATCACCAGGATTCAAGGAGGAAGACATCATCTGGACCCCCGGCCCTGACAAGAAGCAAGGCCCGAGGTCGCATTTATTCCAAATAGATATGCCATATATCGCCTATGATAGGGAACGGTTCAACTTCCACCGAGGTCACAAGGTGGGGATTGACACTGCGTCTTCAATAACGATTCTGCCTGGAGACATCGTGGACCGCCTTTGGAGAGTTGTGAAACCAAAGCCTTCCTTGTCAACCTTATCTGAGGGGGAAACACCCCCAATTCCTTTCCCGGTGTACAATCTCACCGGGTACATGGCCGACCAACATCCAGCTATGACATTCCGGCTGGGGCAGGAAGAATGGATATGTGATATTGTTGATACAACATTCGGTTCTGAATCTGAGGGAAATGAGGTGTACCTTGGCTCTGTGTTTCCCGATTCTAGCTTTGATCCAAATGGAGAGATAGGTGAGATTAGTGTCCTTGGTGCAACATTTTGGAGCCACTTAAAGGGCCTTGTATTTGATCATACGCCAGGAGAGGAAAGGGTTGGGCTAGTTCCAAGAATGAGGTTGACGAACAAAAGCGGATTACTAAATCCGATGTTTGTCTCTGCTGGCAACAGAAGCATTGGTCAGGGAGTCATGTCTCTAACCGGGCTCATCTGCGGATTGATATCTTTTCTAATTCCCAGTCTTTTGATGTAAGCATGTACTACTATAGGTATGGAAGCAAGATTGTTTTTGTAATTAATGCTATTCAAGGACAAGGGTCTTTCAGATTTGTGATAGATCCTGGAACGATGTGGTCCTGGCCGTTTAACCTTTTCAATCTTATCCCGGGGGAGGGAATCTGCATCACCTCTCGTCCTCGACCGTCCACCCTCCGATTGAGGCCGTTGCGCCGAAATATCCTTCATCTCAAACACCGACACGGCGTCCAATTCGCGTTCCTCCTCCGAGAAAGAGCCCAGGGGGATAATGCTGCTTTCTGGCGTGAATTCATGATAGATGCCTCAGGGTCATGGGCAAAGTGTTCGCAGATGAGGTGGGTTTGGGCGAGACTTGCCGCGCGATTTTTCTTCACAAAGGATTTCTACAACTCTTGCGCCACAACTTCGACAAGTTGGGAAGGCATGCGAAGAAAATCCTGACCACAGATCGCGAGAAGGAAGCCGTCGCATGGTTGAAAATGTCAAGTATGCCTTCAATCCTATGAGAAGGAAGACACGAAGACAGATTACCGAGTTCCATTGAATAACATGCCGAACAGCCGAAGGAGCAATCTTCTTGGATGTTATTTGAAGCGTTTCAGGTACGAGAATATTACCGCTCTGAACTTCGATCAATACAACCAGTGGCGAAATAGAAAGTTTTTTCTTGAACGTGTTTCAAGGAAATCAAGCGACTCGCGAAACGGCAGCTCGACAATGTGCAGGGAACCGTGAACGTTTGTTCCCTTCTGTAACTTGTTGACCATAAGTAATGTTTTTGCTCGGCCGTTTTGGTTCGCGTCAATACCTCTAGGTCTACCCGAAGCACAATTTTAGTGGTTTGAGAATTCACCAGCCGGCATTATTGTGGATTTCCGAAATCGTGTCCTTTTTTGTAAAATTTTTTTCAATAAATCAGTTAAATTTGATTTCTCCTAGTTGCACAACAACCCCGCCACAAAATATCCATCACCACATATAGCAAGTACTATGATACATTTCTTCTTTCAATTATGTACTTGACTTCAAAGACCAATGTAATTTTGACAAGCTATTGCCTTTTCTTTGCCCTTTTGAGATGTCCGAAATTTCGGATTTTAATTTTGACTGAAATCCTCCAACCCCAAAACAAACAACCCTTTCATATTAAATATTGTCCGATTTAAATACCTTTTTTCCAATTATAGGGCATTATATAGGTATGAACAGGAAGAAAATGTTTACTACTACATATCAATACCTTTAATGCACTGATTTATTCCTTCAGGAGCAAAGACCAAATTAGAGATTTCATTGAAAATGCACTCACGGTGAAATTTTTTATGTAAAAAGGACATGATTTCAGAAATTCACAATATACTTTCACTTCCGAAATTATTGGCCAGTTTGTTTCGCAAGTATCAAAATTATAGAAATCACTACATTATCTCTCTTCTCAACAACCATAAGGTGATACACCTTATTCAGTGAAATATAATGAAAAATAATTCACCACTTTCATATACCACATTTGCGATCTCTTGAAACTATGCATTCGTTATAAAATAATGAGAAGAACCCATCACAAAGATTTTGCAGAAATTAAATCCCCTAACCCTGAAAAATTGCGGAAATGACTGGCTAAGGGCTGCAATGACTTTGCTTTGAGGAAGAAGAACTTGGTTAAGAAACAGGGACTTGAGAGAATCACCTAACGCTATTATACATTAACATTTCATACTTAGTATTTGATTCAGATGGAGTTGGTTCAGTTTTGCTTGCTATTTATGATTTTATGAAAAAGCAAAGAAAACAATGCATTGCGAAACAAACCGGCCAATAATTTCGGAAGTGACAGTAAGCTGGCCGATCGAAATCAATTTTGTCCTGGACTGTCGCTAGCTCACCCTCCTTCAAAGGTGAAGTTGGCAGCACAATGCTCACGCTCTCGCCTAGGCGCATCCCTTCGACTTCGCTTCTTGCATCTCCCTCCAGACGTCAAAAGACCCCGTCGCCACAGAAACCCCTTCTCATCGGCGTTTTCAGTCCCTCCAAAGTGTCTCCCCTCCAATCGAAATTGAAGGCTGCGGATGGGGCTCATCGAGGAAAACCGTCTGCCCATGTTCACCATGTGCAATCTGGGACCGCAGAAAACTCGGGGCCGGAGCAGGCATGCCCCTCGTTGTCTATCTTTTCCGATGCTCCAATTTCACTTTGTTCTGTGAACTCCGTTTCTAACCATTTGTTTCAGAAAGTCGATATTTGGCCATCTACTGTCCCTCTTCCTCTGGCAACCTCATATCCTCGAGACATCGAGCTTCCTTTCTCGTTGATGGACAGCCGCCATCGAATGCGTGGGCCGAATGCTGAAGAGGCGACGATGATTATGGAAATCTTCCCCACCGCCCATACCATCCAAGTCTCGCCGCCATTTCTCACAGTAGTATGCACGTCGATTCCAAAGATCCCACTTCCAACATCGATCGCTGGAATTCCCTGTGTATTCACTGATAACGAAAATGTCATGTCCGACTTGCAGGGCATCGATTGTCGTGGACCACATATGTTGTCCGATCGTGAATATCCGCTCTTTGAGTTGCCACCCTTTGCTGATCGAGTGGAAATTCTACGGGAGTTGATGTCAGCCGGTGCCACAGAGATTGGTTGGCTCGGCACACGCTGGGTCATCATGGTAGAGAACCCTGACGAGGAGACACAAACCAAGCTCCCGCGGACCATTGCAAACCTTGTCGTCTCCTATATCCCGGAGGAGAAACATCACAAACATTCATTGCGAAGGAAAAGCCCTGAAAAATACCTCCTCGATAATTCTGATTATTATCCTTATCTTCACGGAGGGATGATGATTTCAGATGGAACTATTTTCTCCGCATCTGGAATTCCAGTCCGACATCCTGATGACCCTGACGCAAGTTATTTCACTGTATCCAAACACGCGTTTGTACACTCTTCGACCGTTGTTCACCCCAGTCCTGCCGTCGGTCACGTCTTGGGCAAAATTGCGAACATTGTCGTTGGAGGGACGGATATCGCGTTGTGCCGCGTAGAAGATGATTCCCTCCGATACGCGACCGAAAGCTTCGCTGGACCTCGTGGAACTATCAAATTTACAGGTTTGGCCCGCAGTCAAGAATCATATTTGGGTCAAAGATTGTATTTTGATTCCCCATTTACGGGACTCGCAGAAGGATATTGTACTGGACAAGGTTGCCGTCGCATTCCGAGTGATGTTCCTGGCGAGGCTTGGAGATTTGTCGAGGTGATTTGGACCGATATCCAAAGGGACGGAATTATTGACCCGATGAATGGCTGTTGCGGTTCCCCAATTTGGGACGCAGAGGGGAAAGTTCACGCTTTCTTCCACTACTTCAATGACTCTTCGACGAGATCATTCTGTCCCACGCCTGACGCATTGATTGATTTGGGATATGAATTGAGTGCATTCTGAAATAGTTGCCATTGCTCATATTGCTGGATATATTGCTGGTGGAATATCTGTCATACCGTGGATAGGCAGGTTTAATCGAGTTCAAGAATTCTTCTTTAGATTTTCTGCTGGGACTATATTGTTTGCCGAACCCGCCGGCGTTGGACCTACACCCTGTCATTGTGTAACTTTGGCACACATCGGATCCCCTCCCCATTACAGTAGTTTTCTCGTGGGTCCAAGCGCTGGCGACCTCCACATGTTCTCCGACTTCCGAGCAACCGCTTTCTTTGGTAACTAATCCCGGATATGGCCACTCGGGACGAGGGGACTTGCCCCTGCTTTTGTTTGTAGGGCTATGTGGGCACCGCTCTTTCTCTACTCTTGAATCCCTTGGTTCCCCAAGGCAGCGATCGCGATGGCTGGGCAGGTTTTGGTCCATTATACTACGTGGATCCCTCACTTTGAAGCAAGTTCTGAAGGCTGACCTTATCTTCGACGTCGGGGAGTGCTGGTCACGGAATTAGGAACAATGGATGAGAAAGTCATGTTCCAAACAATTCCATCCTCTACCAGTGCCCTTCGAATTATCCATCTCACATGATCTATATTGGGTGGTTCAATCCATATCGGATAGTTTATATCGCATTATTCATAACATACCCGCATGGTGCGCCGTAATTCGATAGATTTTGATAATCGGAATGAAAGACATTTTTTTTATTTCTTTGGCGTTACCCAATCCAAAGGGAGGACAATTGTTTTTTGGACTTGGACCTAAACAGGGAGATGAGGATTGGACTAAACTGAGTTCGGACCAATATTTTCTAAGAGTTCTTCGATTCGATCTGACCCAGTTTTGGGAACCAAAATGGAATCGTAGCGGGATACAGATCGATTAATTGCTTCGTGAACACTAGTTTGATGACGGACATGGCACGCAGCCTTAAAAGTTCTACTCCCATTGAAATATCGAATGCTACCTGAGTTGTAAGTATTAAAACCCCCATAATAGGAAAACATGAAAGCAATACATGCCAAATTCCCGCCGACCCCCACACCAAATCACACTTCGCTCCCCGAAAAGCAAAATCAAAAATGGAAAGAGGTAAAAAAAATAAAAAAGGAATTATTAAAGAAGGCTATTGTATTTCCCGAGTTTCCCGTTCCCTAACCTAAATAGAGTTACTTTTCGACGACCAATATCCCTCGCGATCCGATTCCGTTGGTCGTTGTGCCAGCCGACTTGCGTGATTTCGGAGAGGCCGGAGTAGCGACCGGATGAACTTCGACAGCTGTTTGCCTAGGGGAAGCAACTCCATTTTCTTTTGCTGAGGCGATGCTCTTTCGTCGTTTTCGACTGCCTTCTTCGGTGGCGCTGTCGCCGAGGGATTTGATAACAATGTGCTCTTTCGTAGGCTGGACGTGAGATGGGGGAGCCATGTACGTTCCAGCTAATCGGTCCCCTACCGAAAACCTGTTAGCAATGACCTAAGGAAAGAAGTGAGGGGTGAGGCGAAGTTACAGAAAGTGAAAAACGGCTGTGAAAAGTTTGCTTTAATCCCATATGTCTGATGATGAACATCATGATACACAGAATTATTGCTGAACAAGAACTGGAACGGATCCCAAGGGAAATTCCAGCCACAATGATCATCAACCGTCTTCATCGTCGCAAAGACAAAAAAGAACATCGCCTCCCTCAACGTGACATTGGATAATTTCATCGCAATCGCCGTGCCAACCGTATCCAAAAAAAACCCCTCGAGCGGATGATTATAAAGCGCGCCAAACGCATACGGGACATACAATCGATGATGTCGCGAATGCAAATGTCGGTAAAGGAATTTATTAACATGCATCAATCGGTGAATCCAATATTCCCACGCATCCAGAATAAATACCGCAATCACCTGTCGTAACACCGGCAACGCAAACCAATAGACGACCTCTGCACTCGCCAGATTAGGCAGATTGTACGGCGGGGCCCGTAGGGCAGCGACGGCAGCAGCGTGATCCTGGACGGTTTCATCAGGCTCCATTGTCATGATAACGAAGCCCAGAAGGACTTGGCCGAGCTGCTGGACGAGGACGTCGCGGACGACTTCCCAGCGTGTGACGCGGTTGCGTCTGGTGACTTCCTCGGCGGGGTGCAGGCGGTATTTATCGAGCCAGGACCAGGACTGGCAGTCGAGGAAGTGGAAGAAGCCGGAGTAGAGCCAGTAGGCTATTATTGGCAGGGCGAGGGAAAGGTGTTTGTCGGAGACGAAGGGGAGGAGCGGAGGCCGGAGTTCCGGCGTCGCCGTTGTCGTGTCCATAATCTGTGCGAGACGAAGCCCGGAGGCAGCGAGAGAATGAGGGGGGTAGGGCAGCTCAGGCTCGTGGTGGGGAGGGGGGATTCTTCTGTGTCCCCTGCCCGAAGACGACGGAGAGGACGTTGGAGCGTTGAGCCCGGTGGCAAAGTCGACAATTTTCGTGGTGTGATCCTTTTTGCATGGGATGTAAGTAAATGAAATTTTTACGTGTTCCGTACGCAAGGCTGTGTGGAGCCAGCGCGGGCTGGACGCTGTGGTTCCCCGGTTACCGCAGTCGGCTCGCTTTCTTCATGCCATCACCACCCGATGGCGCAATTCTCCCCGACGCTATGACTCCGAAATCCGGCCCCAATGGGTCATCAAGGATCTCAATTAAGCTTGGTATTGCTTAGCTGAGAATTGGGAGGACGTCTTATCAGCCTGCATCCGCGTGGCATCCCCAAGTTAACCTTTTCGCTGCATAGCAACTTATAAAAATGGCCGTCGCAATCGATCTCCGCCCCTCGTCCTTTATCATCTTTTGTTCTCTGGCCTCATGGAAGGCCCAGAAGAGATCATTTCTCGAATCCCGACGCCTACACACCCCTTTTACACGTGCACAGACTTCATAGCACCGCTGCTTGCTCCGATCGAATCTTCGCGACCCCCTTGCGAACAATGCCATATCAGAATTTCATCTTTTCGCTGTATATCTCATCCTAATCCATAAAGCCAACGAGGACTCGGTTCTAGCACATTTCTGAGGATTCCTGGCGATACTGCAGACGTTATTACAGCAACATGCAGCGAAGCAGATCCGGGCTCATGCTTCACGACACAATGCAAATCGCCGGGCTATTCCTCTTCACCTCCCCGACACAAAGACCCGACATATCAAATTCTACAAACCAACACCCATGCAACTCTCTACCAATACACGTTGACAAGCAAAACAAGTAGGGAAATGGCGACCAGGTCAATGGTACAGCAAGTTTTCACTCTTGTTCAAAGACTTTGTTGCCTCCTTGAACAACTCTCGGACCAATTTAACAGGAAACGCCTGTGTCGTCATATTTTCCCCT
>Ga0335081_10010033_pt1 | contig 15281 bp, 12 predicted proteins | sample Lox_Sample_35_FD_206713 | JGI IMG/M metagenome (GOLD analysis project Ga0335081, IMG submission 206713) | Soil microbial communities from Loxahatchee National Wildlife Refuge, Florida, United States - Lox_Sample_3.5 | ecosystem: Environmental > Terrestrial > Soil > Wetlands | place: USA...
TTCTTGCCTTAGTTGGTTTATTGGGACCAGCATCGGCGGCGCAGGACAGGGGCGAAGAAGGCCCCACAGACGAGAACGCGCAGAGAACTTACAAGCAAGCTCTTGACCTGCTGAACAAACGTCGGCTGGATGCAGCGTTCGAGAACTTCAAGAAGGCGGATAAACAAGATGGTGGACACTGCGTAGCGTGCCAGAAAGCCATGGTCCGATACGGTGTCGAGCGCGGCGACTGGAAGACTGCTGAAACCGCCGCGCAGGCGCTAGTGGCCGAGGCTCAAGACGAAAAGAAAATAGTCCTCGCGCACTATGACTTGGGCTTCGTTTTACTACAGGAGGGCCTCAGCAAGCGTAAGGATGAGCTCTTTGCGCGTGCCCACGACGAGTTGAGCAAAGCGCTGTCGATCGCCCCCAATTTTCCGGCAGCCATGTTTGCTGACGGGTTGGCGCTCGCCCACCTGAAGCAGGATGAGGCGGCCAAAGCGCGCTTTGAGCAGTTCGTGAAGATGAGGCCGCCTGAAGACTTGGATCGGCAGCGAGCTCTGCGTTATCTCAGCAGGCCTGAGTTGGCTCGGGCGAGAATGGCGCCCCCGTTCGCCGTCACGACCACCGACGGCCAACGGATCTCCCTGGACGATCTGAAGGGGAAAGTCCTGCTGCTCGACTTTTGGGCGACATGGTGTGCGCCTTGCCGTGAAGCTATGCCGCGCGTGAAGAACATCGCAAAGAAGTTTCAAGGCCAGCCGCTGGTCGTGCTCAGTGTAAGCCTCGATAGCGATGAGCAGAAGTGGCGGGAGTTCATTACGAAAAATGAGATGACTTGGCCGCAGTACTACGGTGGCGGATTCACAGGCGTGATGGCGAAGATGTTTGGGGTAGAGGCCATTCCGCATACCTTCACGATTGATGCGGACGGCGTGCTACAAGATGAGCAGATCGGCGATGCTGCCATCGAAGGCAAACTGAAGAAGCTGGTGACGCAAGCGGAGCAACTACAGTCCGCCGCGAAGCCGAAGTGAAAAGCTCGCTTGCCTTGGGCGCGAAATCCATGTCTCACGCCTACGTGACCGCCCTCACAGCCAACCTGGCCCTATCGGGTTCACCATGTAGGGGAGGAGAAAAGTGTCCCCACATCATGGGTCTAATGACGCTTTCATCGCGCTATGCAACGAGTCCTCATCCTTGGAGCAGCAGGGCGAGATTTTCATGACTTCAACGTAATCTTTCGCGATAACCCCGAATACAAAGTCGTAGCCTTCACCGCCGCACAAATCCCCGACATTGCAGGCCGCCGTTATCCCGCCGAATTGGCCGGCGATTTGTACCCGAACGGCATCCCCATCCTCGAAGAAGACAACATGGAGCAGATTATCCGCGAGCAGCGCGTGGATGTGGCCGTGTTTGCCTACAGCGATGTGGCCTATCCCGAGTTGATGCACCTGGCGTCGCGCGCTGTGGCTGCGGGCGCGGACTTCTGGCTGCTGGGCGTGGAACGGACCCAACTCGTCGCCAAGGTGCCCGTCATCTCCGTATGTGCGGTCCGCACCGGTTGCGGCAAGAGCCCGGTTTCGCGCCGCCTGGCCGCCGAGCTGCGCAACCAGGGCTGGCAACCGGTGGTGGTACGCCATCCCATGCCGTATGGTGATCTCGCCGAAGAGCGGGCGCAGCGCTTCGGATCGCTGGCCGACCTCGACCTCTACCACTGCACCATCGAGGAGCGCGAGGAGTACGAGCCGCACATCATCGAAGGCACCACGGTTTACGCCGGCGTGGACTATCGCGAGATACTGCGCCAGGCCGAGCAGGAAGGCGACGTGATCCTGTGGGACGGCGGCAACAACGACACGCCGTTCTATCGACCCGATCTGTCGATCGTGGTGCTCGATCCGCATCGCGCCGGGCACGAGCTTGGCTATTATCCCGGCGAGATCAACTTCCGCAGCGCCGATGTGCTGATCATCAACAAGATCGACACCGCCGATCCCGACGGCATCAAGACCGTGCGCCGCAACATCGCTTTGCACAATCCCCGCGCAAAAGTCATCGAGACCGCGTGCCGCGTGTCGATCGCGGACCCGGAGGCGATCGCAGGCAAGACGGTTCTGGTGGTGGAAGACGGTCCCACACTCACGCACGGCGAGATGCCGTATGGCGCGGGGGTGGTCGCGGCGAACCGCTATCACGCCGCAGCCATGGTCGATCCCAGGCCGTATGCGGTGGGCTCCATCCAGAAGACCTTCGAGAAATTCCCGCATCTGTGGCGCGTGCTGCCGGCCATGGGCTACAGCGACATGCAGCGGCACGAGCTGGAGGAGACCATCCGGCGCGTGCCGTGCGAGGTGGTGGTGATTGCCACCCCCATCGACTTGGCGCGCACCATTTCGCTCGCCAAGCCCAGCGTGCGCGTCCGCTATGAGATCGAGGAACTTGGCCCGCCGGCCATCCCCGAACTGATGGCGGAGTTCACCCGGGCACATCAGCCCGTCCTGGCGGGAGCGGAGAGATAAATGCCGGTCAAGGACTTCCTTTCCATCCGCGATTTCACGCCGCAGCAGATAAAGCATTTCCTGCATGTCGCGACGCAGGTGAAGGCCTATCCCAACGTGTACCAGACGGCGCTGCGCGGCAAGACGCTGGCCATGATCTTCGAGAAGCCATCGCTGCGCACCCGCGTCACCTTCGATGTTGGCATTGAGCAGCTCGGCGGGCATCCGTTGTATCTCTCGCCTGCCGAGATCAGCCTAGGCAAGCGCGAGTCGGTATACGACGTGGCCAAGAACCTGGAGCGCATGGTGCAGGCAATCATGATTCGCACCTTCGCCCACGAAATCGTGGTGGAGATGGCACGACACGCGAGCATCCCCGTCATCAATGGCCTGACGGATTACAGCCATCCCTGCCAGGCGATGGCCGATTACGTGACCATGCTGGAGGTGAAGGGCCGGATCGCGGGGCTGAAGATCGCCTACATCGGCGATGGCAACAATGTCGCGCGCTCGCTGATGTTCGCCGGGGCGCAATTGGGCGCCGATGTCTGGATCGCGACTCCGCCGGGATATGAGCCGGACGAGGATGCGGTGGCTTGGACGCAAGCCCATTGCGCGGAGACCAGCGCGAGCCTCACCGTCACTCATGATCCCGAAATTGCGGCGTTTGATGCGGACGTGATCTATACCGACGTGTGGGCCAGCATGGGGCAGGAAGCGGAGAGTGCGGTGCGGAAGAAAATTTTCGCGCCGTATCAAGTGAATGCGCGGCTGTTCGCCCGCGTCAAGCCGGATGCCATCTTCCTGCATTGTTTGCCGGCACATCGCGGCGACGAAGTTACGGACGAGGTGATCGATTCGCCGCGTTCGTTTGTGTTTCAACAGGCGGAGAACCGTCTGCATGCGCAGAAGGCCATCATGCTGGAACTGATGAAGCGCCCGCGTCTGGAAGAGCACGAGGCGTTGCGCGAGCCGGAGTTGGAGTTGGCGAGGTGAAGATCGCTATTCGCCTTTCGCCAGACTGTTTAACGTTTGGCTCTGGCGACGAGACTCTGGCGAAAAGCGAATAGCGGACAGCGAATAGCGTCGGCTGAGGACTTCTATGCTGCAAACCGCGCTGGTCGCGGTGGGAGGCAACTCCCTCATCCGCGCCGGCGAAAAAGGAACCATTGCCGAGCAATTGGCGAACGCCCGCCGGACGGCCCAGGCGCTGGTCGGGCTGATTCGTCTGGGATACCGCCTGGTCGTTACCCACGGCAATGGTCCGCAGGTCGGCGCGCAGTTGCTCCGCTCGGAGCGGGCCTCCGATCTCGTGTATAGCCAGACCCTGGACGTCTGCGGCGCGGCCAGCCAGGGCGAAATCGGCTACATCCTGGAGCAGTCGCTGGAGAACGAGTTGGCCGCAGCGGGCATGGACATTCCCGTGGTCAACATCGTGACCCAGACGCTGGTCTCAGCGGATGACCCCGCGATGGCGCGGCCGACCAAGCCCATCGGCCCCTTCTACTCGCGCGCCGCTGCGGAAGAGCGCAAGCGCGTGCTGGGCTGGCATGTAATAGAAGATGCAGCGCGCGGCTATCGCCGCGTGGTGCCTTCGCCGGAGCCGTTGGAAATTGTGGAGCTGGAAGTCATTCGCACGCTGGTGGCGCGCGACGTGCTGGTGGTTTGCACCGGCGGCGGCGGCATTCCCGTGATGCGTGTGGACGGCCATCTGCAAGGCGTGGATGCCGTCATCGATAAGGACAGGGCTTCGGCGTTGTTGGCCTCGGAGCTTGCGATCGACCTGTTCGCCATTTCCACCGATACCGAATACGTTTACCTGAACTACAAGACGCCCAGTCAAGTCCCATTGCAATGCGTGACGGTCTCGGAGGTGGAACAATACCATCGGGAAGGGCACTTCCCAGCGGGCAACATGGGCCCCAAGATCGAATCGGTGATGCAGTTTCTGCGCCGGGGCGGCAAGCAGGCAGTCATCACGTCAGTCGAACATCTGTGCGACGCGGTCGCCGGCCTGGGGGGCACGCAAATTGTCCCCGATGCGCCGGCGACGCGCAGCACGATCTCACAGGAACTGGAGGTGCCGGTTCTCCGGTAGCATATGCCAGTGTTGCACACGCCAGCTAGTCTGCGGGAGGAGAAATTGGGCCGGTCCCGTACGACCTTGAAGCACGTCGTCGAGTCGCAGCAGTTTACGGTGCCGCTGCTGATGGAGTTGTTCGAGCGCTCGCGCCAGATGGAGCGAGTGGTGGCGCGCGGCGGTACGCTGGATTATCAGCACCGGATCCTCGCCAGCCTGTTTTATCAGCCCTCGACGCGCACGCGGTTCTCGTTTGAAGCGGCGATGCATCGGCTCGGCGGTCGTGTGCTCTCCACCGAGCATGCGCGCGCGTTCTCCTCGGAGATTGAAGCCGAGCAGGTGGAGGATTCCATCCGCATTATTAGCAGCTATTGCGACGTGATCGTGATCCGCCATCATGAGGCCGGCGGAGCGGCGCGCGCAGCCAAGGTATCGCCCGTGCCGGTTATCAATGCGGGGGACGGCGAAGGAGGCCAGCATCCCACACAGGCGCTGCTCGATCTCTACACCATTTATCGCGAGCGCCCGCTCGACGGCCTGAGCGTGGCCTTCATTGGCGAGCTTGATCGCGGGCGGACGGCGCGCTCGCTGGCTTACCTGCTGGCGAAGTTCGATCGCGTGAAGATATTCTTCGTCAGCCCGCCCGAGCTACAGATGAAGAGCGACATCTTGCAGTATCTGGACCGGCACGGCGTGCACTATGAGCTGGAGTCGGACATCGACCGCGTAGTGCGCGAAGTGGACGTCGTCTACCAGACGCGAATTCGCCCGGACCGGCTGCCGCACATTCCCCGATCAAGGCGGTATGCGATTGACTCCTCGGTGCTCCAGCGCATGAAGCCCGACGCGATGATTCTGCATCCGCTGCCCAGGACCGTTGAGCTGGACAAGACTGTCGACGACGACCCCCGCGCTCTCTATTTCCGCCAGGCAGCGAATGGACTGTATGTGCGGATGGCGCTGCTGGCGATGGTGTTGGAGTAAGGAAGAAGCAACTAGCAACTAGTAATTTGTAACTAGCGAGCACTAGCTAGCGAATTTAGTAACTAGCCTCATTTGAGAAGATCTGCTCGATGAAAGAATTCAGTCGAATAAAGCAGATCTCCTCCGGTACATTGTAGGATGCTAATTACTAATTACTAGCTACTAGTTCGAGGAAACCATGCCCGTCATCGACCATCTCCAGACTAAAGACTTCATCGAACTGGAAGAGTGCTATGGAGCTCATAACTATCATCCTCTCGACGTTGTCATCGAGCGCGCTGAGGGCGTGTGGGTGTACGACGTAGAAGGCAAGCGCTATCTCGATTGTCTGGCCTCGTATTCCGCCGTCAACCAGGGGCATTGCCATCCCAAAATCGTGCGGGCGATGGTCGAGCAGGCGCATAAGGTCACGCTGACCTCGCGTGCCTTCCGCAACGACCAACTGCCGCTGCTCTACCAGCAACTTCACGAGTTGACCGGCTACGAAATGGCGTTGCCTATGAATTCCGGCGCCGAGGCGGTCGAAACCGCCGTCAAAGCGGCGCGCAAGTGGGGCTACCAGGTCAACGGCATTCCTGATGGCCAGGCCGAGATCATCGTCTGCGCCAACAATTTTCATGGCCGCACGGTGACGGTCATTAGCTTCTCCACCGATGAGCAATACCGCGACGGCTTCGGTCCGTTCACGCCGGGATTCAGGGTCATTCCTTTCGGCGATGCTACGGCGCTGCGCCATGCCATCACGCCAAGCACCTGCGCGTTTCTCGTCGAGCCGATCCAGGGCGAAGCCGGTATCGTGATTCCGCCACATGGCTTCTTGAAGCAGGCAGCGCAGATCTGCCGCGACAACAATGTGCTTCTTATCGTGGATGAGATTCAGTCCGGACTGGGACGCACCGGCGAGCTCTTCGCTTACATGCATGAGGGGATTACGCCGGACGCGGTCATCATCGGCAAGGCACTCTCCGGCGGCTTCTATCCGGTGTCGGCGGTGCTGTCGTCGCGCGAGGTGCTGGGTGTCTTCCATCCCGGCGACCATGGCAGCACCTTCGGCGGAAACCCGCTGGCGTGCGCCGTCGCGCGCGCCGCTTTGCAGGTGCTGATCGACGAAGACCTCATCGCCCGCTCCGCCGAACTGGGCGAATACTTCCTGCACAAGCTGCGGACGCTGCGCAGCCCGCATCTCCGCGAAGTTCGCGGCAAGGGCTTGTGGATCGGGATCGAGCTCGACGTTGCCGCGCGTCCCTATTGCGAAGCGCTAAAAGAGCTAGGCGTTCTCTGCAAGGAAACGCACGAATATGTGATCCGCATCGCGCCGCCGCTGGTCATCACGCGCGCGCAGATCGACTGGGCCTTCGAACAGATCAAGAAGGTCATCGAAGGGGCTTAAATTGCGACCTTCCGGGACCGCGATTGGCCAGATTTAACATCTGACACCAGTAGCCACACGGCCAGTATCAGCAGTTCGGGTTCGATGGCGTGATGGTAGCGGTCCGTCGGAAACGTAATGTAGTAAATCAATGGATAGAACGCCAGCAGCGTGGCGAACAGGAAGACGCCATGAGTGTGTTGCCGCGCGGCGCGCAACAATCCGGCAAGACCTAGTATCGTCAAACAAACATATAGGGGCGTGAAGAGGCGCAGCCTGGGATCGGGCCAGCCAACCCAGAAGTAAAACACTCTCCGGCAGCTCAGCGCCAGAAATCTTGCGGGATCTTCAGCGATCCAGTCTTTGGCCAGCCGTGACTGCTCCGCGTCATACGCTACTTCGCCTAGCCGCTGGTACTGCGCGAAAAGATTGTTGTTGTTGCCGGCACGGTACTCCGCGACCCACGTGCCTTTCGCCTGCGGATTGTTGCCGGTGCGCAGCTCCGAACCCAGATCGCCACGAATGAGGATCAGCTTGTCAAACGCGACGTAATTGCGCGCGATCCACGGCGTAATCACCGCCCAAAACACAAGCGCGCTCAACAGGACCGGCCGCACGAAAGGTTTGCGGGCGCGATAGAGCTGGTATGCCAGCCAGCAACCAGAGAAGGGAAGCCATGCCAGAAGCGAAGTATTGGTAAGCCCGACTATGCCCCACAACAGCCCATACCCCGCCCAATGCCAGAGCCGATGGTCTCCATCCATCTCCAGTGTGAGCATAAAAAGTAAGCTGAGCAGAAACGCCGATAAGGTCGTCTCCCAAATCCAAGTCACCGACCAAAAGATGGCGTAAGGGAACAGCGCCCAGATCCAGCCCGAGCACAGAGCCACCTTTTCGTTGAACAGGCGGCGCGCGATGTGATAGATGGTCCAGCAGGTGAGGGCGGAGAATACGCTGTTGAAGGTCAGCAGCGCGAAAGCGGCCCCGCGCGAATACACCCCGAAGATGCGAAACGCCAGCGAAACCAGGTAGGGATATAAGGGAGCCGTCCAGGCGGTAGGGCCCGTGGAACCTCCCCAGGGAGAAGTGAATCCGTGGCCGAGCGCCAACGAAGAGCCGATGTTGGCCATCTCGAAGTCCATCCAGTGCCGCACCTCAAGCTGATAGAGGCGACCGGCGACCAGAAACGCGAGGCGCACCACCAACCCGGCGACAACCATCCAGGCGGGAGAATAGAGAATGGAACGGCCACTTCGCGACGGCGCGGATTCCTGCGCGAGGATTGCGCTGTTACTGCTTGCGGCGGTGGCGGAAAACATGAAGGATGCGCTCAGGCTTACGCAATGGCGCCCTGGACCCTCTGCGGTATTTATGCGCGAACCTCAGCCTTCGAGTTTATAGCACGATCGCTGATGAGAAGTCGTCCTCTCGCCACAGTCCTGAAGAAGATAAGGTCGGTGTTGGGAGAGAGGCCGGCCAAACGGCACTCCCGACTTCACCGCATCGTGTCACGGCACAGTCTCTTAAGGCTGGAACTCTTACCATGCCCGGCGCGGCCCGCGCAGAATTCGTGCGGGCAGAAAGATGATGGCCTTCACCAGCTCCAGCACTCCCTCCACCGCGATTCCGAGAAGCCGAAACGGCAGCAGGAGCAGCCAAATAAACGGATACAACGCCAGGAACAGCAAGGCCAGCGGCCAACAGAAGAACAGCAGGATGAGCCACAGCAGAAATGTAAGCATGACGGTACCTGAGAAATGATACGCGCGATCCCAGCGCAAAGTTCCATTGTGCTACCACGCAGCCCCGCCACCAGGTCCTCCACTTAGCCGTCGAGCAGGCTCGCGCCCTTCCCATTTCAGCACGCCATTGCGAAGCCCTTCACGCTCCGACGGCCAGCTCTTAGAGTTAAGAGTTACTATGGGAACCACACCGGAGGCGCGCATGATCCGCGAAGATATTCTCCAGCAATTCCCAGAGCTGTTCGGAACCAAGAAGGTGAATGGCCGAGACGTCAACGTCGAAGAGACGATTGCGACGCTCACCCGCGAACTGCGTCCCGCCATCGCCGAGGCCCTGAGCGCCCGCCGCGCCCTGCTCGAGAGTCCCGAGCCGGTGCGCACGAAATACGCCTGGCCGAACTGGGACGAGTCATTCGAGGACCCGGTCGCCGGACGCTCCTGGACCTTTCGCCAGATCGTCGAGGGCATGATCGACAATTTTCTGGATCGCGAGAGCGAATGGCGCTGGCGTCTCAACGACGAAGTACCCATCCCTGCTGATGTTCACCCGTTGCAGAACCCCGGGCTGGAGCTCACCGGTCCCTGGCATCCGCTGGACATGGCCTTCAACGCGCTGAATAGCGCCGCGCCCATGAACATGCCGGATTTCGAAGACGCCTCGCCCCCGCACTTCCAGCCCCACGGCACGCCCAAGAACCAGCCGGTGGGAACCTTTGCGGCCCTTCAGAACGCCAAGGAGATTCATGAAGGCCGCTGGGCCGGCAAGCCGTACGAAGTGGCGAAGAAGGGCGGCAAGCGCTCGTACAAAATCAACACGCCGCCGCAGCAATGGCCGACGCGCCTGGTTCGCCCGCCCAGCATCCACGTGCGTTACGACCACGTCACGGTCGATGGCGAACTCGCCCCCGGACTGATTGCAGTGGTCGTCCTCTGGGTCTTCAACAACTACGAGGCGTTGAAGCATGCCGGCACCGGCTTGTATTTCTACATTCCCAAGATGCAGACGCCCCGCGAAGCGCTCATCGTGGAGAAGCTGCTGGCGCGGGTGGAAGCCATCATCGGAGTCTCCGCCGGCACGTTCAAAATCAAGATCCTCTATGAAGAAGGCAACGGCGGGCGGTATTTGCCGGCGATCGCCTGGACCTTCCGGCGGCGGTTGCTGGGCACCAACGTTGGCCGCTGGGACTACCTCGGCAGCCTGATCGAGATGTGGAAAGACGACCCGCATGGCGTCTTTCCCGATCCGCAAAGCATCGGCATGGCGTCGCCGAACATGATCGCCTACCAGCGCTACAACGCGCTCATGATGCTCATGGCGGGCATGAAACATGGCGAATTCACGCAGGGTGCGCCCATCGGCGGCATGGCGGCGGTGATGATGTATCAGCCGAGCGACGTGTACGGTCGGTCGCGGTACAACCCGGTCGCGATGCGTGCGGTCGTCATGGACAAGCTGCGCGAGCGGCTGCTGGGACTGATGTTCATGCCGCACGATCCCGACGCCGTGGGTGGGCAGGTTACGCTCGACGATATTCTCGCCGGACAGACAAAGGGACGGCTCTATGATGCCTACCGGCAAAGCTGGGTCGCCAGTCCGGAGCCCGCGTATGTGGCGGCGGGAAATGGGCCGCTACGCGCGCCGCTTGCGGAATTACAGACGCTGCTGGATGCTCCGCGTGAGACGGTGGACGCGAACGGCAAAGCGGTGCCCACGGTCGCAAGTGGCTTGGTGGACTCGGAGCGGGCAATGCTCCAATCGCGCGGCTTGCTGAACGCACAGGGCGAGATCACGCCGCGCGTCCTCCGCAGGGAAGCGCTGTGTACGCCCGAGGCGCTCTTCAGCCAGGAGCTGTGGGACGCGATTTACAGTGTGCCAAACGGCCACGTTACGATCGAGCACATTCAACATGCGTTTTACATGGCCGCTAATTACGGTTTCCAGATCCTGAACGGCAACTTCGCTGCGGCCATCGACGATTACGAACTCAAGCAGCGCTTCATGAATGATCTGGCCACGTATCGCATCGACGTTTCGTGGCTGTGGACGCTGGTGCAGCATCAGGCGACGATCACCAAGGACGGTTATTTCCAGCGCTCGGCGCTGACAGAAGATGGCGTGGTGCTGGCGCCGAGTACCGAGAAGGTGAAGGCGGGGACCCGCTTCACCCCAGAGCTGTTCCAAAAGGTGTGGGAGTATCACAACCAGTGGACGGCGGAGTTCTTTGCGGAGCTGGACCGGCTCGGCGATCCGGGACGCTTTGATCGGGGGAAAGCGCCGATCATTATGGAGCTGCTGAAGCGGCAACTACTTTCGCCCAACTACATCCAGCACAGCGCGCGGGTGCTATTCGTGGTGGCGCAGGCCGGCGACGAGGAGCGCGAGCAAATCCTCGACGCCATCTTCGGCCTTTCGCGCGAGGAGATCGTGAAGCGGCTCAAGGCAGGCGCCATAAAGCCCGGCCCCTTGGCCGCGCATGATTATGTTTATGACATTGTGCCGGTGGGGAAGGAGCAGCTCGCCGCCGTGCATAGCAAGTAAGAGCAGACAATATAAGCCCGCCGCTACCATATGCATGTTCCGTATGAATTCATGCTTGACATGAATACAACTCGCGCATAGTATTTAAGCCTGACAGGTGATCAAGTCATTCGCGGACGAAGAGACGCGGAGGTTCTGGGAAACGGGAAAGTCGGCCCGATGGCCGCCCCCCAACCTGCGAAATGTCGCAAAACGCAAGCTGCAACTTCTCGATGCTGCGGTAAGTCTCGAAGAATTGCGCTTGCCGCCGCACAATAAGCTGCACCCGCTGGCCGGCGATCGGGAGGGTCAGCACGCAATCCGAATCAACGATCAGTTTCGGATCTGCTTCGTTTGGCGCGACGGGGACGTGTATGACGTTGAAATCACCGACTACCACTAAGACAGAGGCAACCATGTCGTTCGAGAGACGCAAGGGCGCGGGCTGGGCGGTGCATCCCGGCGAGATTCTAAATGAAGAATTTCTGAAGCCGATGGAGATCTCCGGCTACAGGCTGGCCAAAGCCATTGGCGTGAACTGCCAGACCGTGAATGACATAGTGCTGCGCAAGCGCGGCATCAGCGCCGACATGGCACTGCGCCTCGGCCGTTTCTTCGGGACTACGTCGGAGTTCTGGATGAACCTCCAGTCCGCCTATGAACTGACGAAAGCCAGAACTGCTCTGGGTGAGCGGGTCGCGAGAATTCGTCCCCACAACGAAGCAGCCTAAGCCGTCGTTTGCCCGACAATCCACAGACATTGCCTGATTTGCACTGGCCTTCAACACTTCCCAGTGACACACGGGCTGCCGGATATTGCATCGGTCGCTCCACCGAAGTAGATTTGGCTTTGAGCCAGACGATGACGACTGAAACCGAGACATGCGAAATCTGCGGCGGCACGGGATGGCGGACCATCGAACGCGGCAAAGGACGCGAGGCGGTTCGCTGCGAGTGCCGGGTGCAAGGCCGCGCGGAACGGCTGCTCGCGGCAGCGCACATCCCCGCGCGCTACGAGCATTGCGAGCTCACGACATTCGAATGCGCCCCCGATGACAAGCACCAGAAGAGCATTCGCGACGCGCGCTTCCTTGCTGGGCGGTTCGTCGAGGAATACCCAACGGACAAGACCGGCCTGCTGTTCGTCGGCTCGGTCGGGGTCGGCAAGACGCACCTTGCCGTCGGCATTATCAAAGCGCTGATTCGTGAAAAGGGCATTCACTGCCTTTTCTCCGATTATCGCGAGCTGCTGAAGCAGATCCAGAATTCCTACAACCCTTCGGTCCAGGTCACCGAGATGGAGGTGTTGCGCCCGGTGTTCGATGCCGAGGTGCTGGTGCTGGACGAGCTCGGCGCGGTGCGCAGCACCGAATGGGTCTTCGACACCGTCAATTACATCCTCAACAGCCGGTACAACGACAACAAGACCACGATCATCACTACGAACTTTCCCGACGGGCCAGAGGACACCGACCCGGAGATCGACAATCTGCGTAGCCCCTCGGCAGCAGAGCGCGCGGCCCGCCGGGAGACTTTGGGCGATCGCATTGGCGAGCGCATGCGCTCGCGCCTGCACGAGATGTGCAAGAAGGTCGAGATAGAAGGCCCGGATTATCGTCAGCAATCGAAGCAGGCGCAATTCCAGCGCATCACGGCGCCCAGCCGGCTGTCGCTACGCAATGCAAAAGGCACGATTGGCTAGATGGTAGAGGCTCGCTGTGAGGTGGCGTGGCATGCCCTTTCGGCTCGCGTGAACCACGGCTTAGTGACGTCATAGCGCTCGCAATTAGCAAAACCCAAACAACCCTGTTCCAGCGGTAGTGCGCTACGGTAGCGCGCTACGGTAGCGCGCTACCGTTCCTGCCCAGCAATTGCTACATGTGGCCAGGCGAGCTACAATGCGCGGAGCAATCACGTCGAAACCCGTCCCGTCAAGCGGTAACAAGCGCTGCTTCTCGAAGCCTGCGGGAGAAGAGGGGTACCGCGATGTCTCATCACCTTCAGCGGTTTGGTATTCACCTCGCACTGCGGACGGCCTGTGCCTTGGTTGCCTTCGGCTTCTTGGCGACCGGTCTCGCTCAGCTCGCGCAGGCGCAGACCTTCAGAGCAATAAGCACATTCAATGGAGGCTCGACGGGAGGGAGTCCCAGCGGTGGATTAGTGATGGACCGTCGCGGCGCACTTTACGGAAGCACCGAGTATGGCGGCGCGACCAACCTGCCGCAGTGTCAATTAGGGGCCAATCAGGGTTGCGGGGTCATTTTCCAGGTGAAGCCGACCGGCAGTGGCTGGGTCCTGAACCCGCTTTATACCTTCCAGGGCGCCGCCGACGGAGCCGTTCCACAGCTGGTTGTGTTTGGTCCTGACGGCAATTTGTATGGCATGACCAACTTGGGGGGCAGTTGCGCGGTTAGCCAATTCGGCTGCGGAACTGTCTTTAAGCTTTCACCTGGCTTCAGCGTTTGTAAGACGGTGTTGTGTCCGTGGGTGAAAACCACCCTCTATAACTTCGCCGGCGGAAATGACGGCATGGGGCCTTTCGGCCCGGTGACCTTCGGCCCTGATGGAAGCATCTACGGCGAAGTGAGACAGGGGGGCGCCTACAACAGCGGCATCGTGTTTAAGCTGACTCGTACTGGCGGAGGCTGGACGGAGAGCGTCATCTACACCTTTACCGACGGCGCCGATGGGAGCTGGCCGTTAGGCGGGGTGGTTCTGGATGGCGCTGGCGATGTTTACGGCACTACTTATAGCGGAGGTGATTTCGGCGCGGGCACCGTCTTTGAGCTCATGCCGTCCGGCACAGGTTGGACGTTCGAGGTTCTTAATCAATTTACCGGTTTTTCCGATGGCGGTTTCCCCAATGGTGGCGTGATCTTTGACGCTTCGGGAAATCTTCTGGGCCCTACGACCAGCGGCGGTTCGAGCGGAGGAGGAGTGGTGTTTCAACTTGTTCCGGGGAATGACACCTGGACGGAGAACGTGCTTTACAACTTCGACGGACTTTGCTGCGGCGGTCCCTTCGCCGGTCTGAGCATGGACGCGAACGGCGCGCTTTACGGCACTACCTGGAACATCCCTTCCGCTGGCGCAATTTTCAAACTTGCGCCTTCGAACGGCGGATGGACGGAGACCAATCTCCACGTTTTTGACATCGGGCCCGGAAGTCATCCCGCCAGCACGGTTCTTATTGATGGCAGTGGCAACCTTTTCGGAACCACGTACGGCGGCGGAGCAGGCTACTGCAACGACTTAGGATGCGGGATCGTCTGGGAGATTACTCCGTAACACATCCTCCGTGTTCTCCGTGTCTCTGAGGTGAAATAATCTTCTGGTGCCCGCGCAGAGTTTCGAGTTCACGCCCGATGGCGATTCCACGCTGTTTGCCGCTGCTCCGGCGGGTGCGGCGGTGTTTGTGCTTTGCGGGGAGGATGGGAGCGAACCGTACGTCAGCAAGACCTCGAACCTGCGCCGACGGTTGCAGCGACTGCTCGGCGCCGTCGAGGGACAAGGCCGCAAGCTGAACCTTCGCGACCGCGTGCGCCTCGTTGAATGGACACCGGTCGGCTCCCACTTTGAAGCTTCATTTCTGCTCTACAAAACGCTGCGCCGCGAATTTCCCCAGACTTACGGCAAGCGTCTGCGGCTGCGCTTCGCGCCGCTGATCAAGCTCATCCTCGACAATCCCTATCCCCGCGCGACCGTCACCACTCGCATCAGTGGACTACGGGGCAATGCCCAGTACTACGGGCCGTTTCCTACGCGCATCGCCGCCGAGAAGTTTGCCAGCGATGCGCTCGATCTGTTCAAGATGCGGCGCTGCACCTTCGACCTGAATCCCGATCCCGCTTTTCCCGGCTGCATTTATTCCGAGATGAAGATGTGTCTGGCGCCCTGCTTCAAGGGTTGCAGCGACGAAGAATACGCGGCGGAGGTCGAGCGCGTGCAGCAGTTCTTCCAAAGCGGCGGGCAGTCGCTAATGCGCGAGATCGAGCGGCAGCGCGATGAGGCCTCCGCCAATCTCGACTTCGAAGGCGCCGCCGTCCAGCACGCGCGTTTGGAGAAGGTGAACGCCGCCGTGTCGCAACTGCCGGAGATTGTGCGC
>Ga0335081_10010034_pt1 | contig 15281 bp, 14 predicted proteins | sample Lox_Sample_35_FD_206713 | JGI IMG/M metagenome (GOLD analysis project Ga0335081, IMG submission 206713) | Soil microbial communities from Loxahatchee National Wildlife Refuge, Florida, United States - Lox_Sample_3.5 | ecosystem: Environmental > Terrestrial > Soil > Wetlands | place: USA...
GAGCTCCGCGACCGGATCCAGGCGGTCGTGCTCGCCTACGAGACCGGGATCGTGCGGCCCGGAGCCACGCCCGAGCCCTGACCCGCGCCGACGAGCCGGACCGCGATCAGACCGGGTCGGCGACGTCGCGCGCGACCAGCACTCCGTCCAGCCCGTCGCGCTCGAGCAGCCCCCTCGTGGACACAGGCAGTCACGCCGCCGACCAGCTCGGCCACGCCGGCCGGCCGCTTCGCCAGCCGTATTGCCTCCAGAAGCAGCTACTAGAGCAGCGCCCACCGAGAATTGCAAGAGAACGGAAGCACCATCACCGTCGACGCAGTCGAGACACCTGCTCTTGTCGACCGGTTGACGCCATGAACGCGAGGGCGACAGCCGTCTCCTCGTCTGCGCCGTACGGGCTGAACAACTCGCGTCGCACCGCCTCGACGGCCGCGAGGGCCTCCCGCGCGCCTACTCCAGCGCGGGCACTTCCTATGCCGGCTTAGCCGGGCAGTCAACTGAGCTGCTGGGCGCTGTGCTCCGGCACGGCGAGGCTGACGCTCAGCCCAGTCTGGCGCGTCCGCCTGTCCCTACGGACTCGTCCGCTTTCTCGCCGAACGGGTCCGCGCGAATGGCGGCCGTCGAGGGCGGTCCGACCCGGAGCGGACAGGGACGCTGCCACCGTATCCACAAGAAGGCGACGACCGGAATCGAACCGGTGTAGACGGCTTTGCAGGCCGCTGCGTAGCCACTCCGCCACGTCGCCGCGAGTGCCTAGGGTACCGACGCGGAAGGGGGCTCGATCGCCGGACAGACGAACTGCTGCAGCCGCCGCCGCGGCGAGGCCTAGCGAAGGCTCCGTGTTCTCAGAACTACGCCGCTACCGAAGGGGTCGCGCACGTGCACGCCGTCGTGCTGCCGGATGCTTGGAATGGAGGCGGCGTCGAGCCGTGCGAGAACGGCCTCGAGCGCCCGTTCGTCGGGCAGCTCGATTTCGAACGAGCGCAGACCAACGGCCCCTGCCGGCGCCGGTGCGGCGCCCAGGCTGTGCCACGTGTTGAGCCCGATGTGGTGGTGGTAGCCGCCGGCGGACACAAACAGCGCGCCCGGATAGCCCCGGACGACGACGTCGAAGCCGAGCACGCCGTGGTAGAACGCCTCGGCCTCACGCAGGTCGGAAACCTGGAGATGAACATGGCCGATCTTCGTCCCGGAGGGAGCGATCGTCTGGAGCTCCGACGCGACCTGCAGCTCGCCGAGAACATCATTCAAGTCGAGCGCCAAGGTCGACATCTCGAGCTGATCGCCGACGTACCGCCACTCGGCGCGCGGGCGATCGCAGTAGATCTCGATCCCGTTCCCGTCGGGATCTGACAGGTACAGCGCCTCGCTGACCAGATGGTCGGACGCGCCGTCGAGTGGATATCGCGCCTCGGCGACCCGCGCGAGTGCGAACGCCAGATCCAGGCGCGAAGGCACGAGGATCGCCAGGTGATACAAGCCCGGCGCCCGGCGGTTCAGGTGCGGCGCCGTGCTGTCGCCCCGCAGCTCGATCAGCGGCCGCTCGCCGGCAGCCCCGAGCGCGAGAGCACCGTCGTCGAGCTCGGTCGACCGGAGGCCGATCGCGAGCTCGTAGAACGCCCGCGCACGGTCGAGATCGGTCACGGTCAGCCGGACGGTCCCGACGGACGCATCCGGGTCGATCCGCGTTGCGAGCGTAGTTTCGGAGTGAGCCGACGTGGTCCCCATGCTATGCCGCCTTCACCGTCGTCTTGTCGGACTGCTCGAAATGATCCACGAGGCCCCCGAGTACCTCCGCCAAGCGCTCGCGCGTCTCCGGATCGGTCAGCTCTCCATCAGGCCCGAACTGGTCGGACGCCTTCGGAACGGCAAGCTCGGGCTCGAGCACGCGCGCACCCGCGAGGCCGAGCGATTTGCGCAGATGATCCTGCGCCCATACGGCGCCGTAATCGGTGACGCTGGCGCCGATCACCGCGACCGGCTTGCCCCACAACGACGACCCCGGCCCGAACGGGCGAGAGGCCCAGTCGATCGCGTTCTTCAGATGCCCGGGCATGCTTCCGTTGTACTCCGGCGTCGAGATCAGGACGACGTCGGCGCCGGCGATCTGCTCGCGCAGACGGTGCACCTCGCCGTGAGGATCGTCAGTGTCGTGGTCTTCGTTGTAGTGGGGAAGGCGGTCGAGGCCCTCGAACATCTGGACCTCGACCCCGTCCGGTGCGAGCTCGGCAGCCGCGCGCAGCAGTGCCGTGTTGTGCGACGCCGCGCGCAGGCTCCCGGAGATCGTCAGCAGGCGCATCGGGTTATGCGGCCTTGACCGCTGAGACGCTCAGCAGCAGCTTGACCTCGTTGGACACGAGCAGGTTGCCGTTCGGGAGCGTCTGGTTCCACTTGAGGTCGAATTCGCGGCGGTCGATCACGCCCTCGATCTCGAGGCCGATGCGCTCGTTGCCCCACGGGTCGGTCCCGCCCTCGGCGACGACGCCGGTCAGCTCGAGCGGCTTGGTGATGCCCTTGATCGTGATCTCGCCGTCCAGGCGGATCTTGTCGCCCGCGGTCGCTTCGCCGGCCGTGGAGTGGAACTTGATCTCCGCGTGATTGTCGGCGTCGAAGAACTCCGCCGACACCAGGTGCCCGTCGCGCTGCGCCTCGCCCGTGTCGATGCTCGAAACCTCGACGCTGCCCCGCAGCACGGGCGCGTCACCGGTCGCGTCGACGACGCCCTCGAACTTGCGGAAAGCACCGCGCACCGTGGCGATACCCATGTGGCGAACCTCGAACCCGACGCTCGAATGGGCGGGGTCGACGTTGTAGGTGCCGGCGGGAATGCTCTGGAGGGTGGTTACAGACACGTGGTCTCCGTTTCGCTAGATTGGTTGAGCCAACAACTACTCTAGCACATCAATTGCGACGTCAACCATTGGGTTGAGTCGCAATGAAGGGGACGGCCGCTGTGCGGCCCGGGGCTACTCCACCGTGCAGGAGCCGCCACGCTGAGCGCCCGGTAGGCGCCCGAGGAGCGTCGCGAGCCGGCCGATCTCGTCGGCATCGAAGTGCTCGAGAAACAGGCGGCGAATGCTGCCGATGTGGGTGCATCCGGCATCGCGGAGCTTGGCAAATCCCTCGTCGGTCAGATGCGCGTAGGACACGCGCGCATCGTTCGAGCACGACACACGCTCGATGAATCCACCGGCGACGAGGCCGTCGACGAGCCGGGTTATCCCCGAGCGGGTGAGCATCGTGCTCTCGGCGAGTGCGGACATCGGCAGCCTGCGTCCCGGCGCCTGCGCGAGGTAAAGCAGCACCTCGTAGTCGCGCGTGGTGATCCCGTGCTCGGAGATGAGCTCGGCGTCGAGCAGTCGCACGATCGTCGCGTGGCTCTGGAGGTAGCTGCGCCACGCGTCGAGCGCGTCGCCGCCGAGGCTGGAGGCAGCGTCGTCGCTCGCCGGCGCGCACGCCCCCGCCGGCACATCAGGCACGAGCGCCGAAGCGCTCGGGGCCTCGGCTTCTTCGGCGACGGGACGGATGTTTTCGGGGCTGGCGGTACTCAATTCCATACCAGCATTGTAGTTGACCGGTCAACGGCAACCGCGGGGGTTGCCGGTCTTTCCCATCGGTCGGGCGCGCGGCTACCCTAGCGGCCGATGGTCGAGATCGCACCCGGACTGTGGCATTGGACCGCGCGGCGCGAATCGATTGGAGCCGATGTCAGTTCGTACTTCCTCGAGCGCGAGCGCGTCCAGATCGACCCGATGATCCCGCCCGAGGGGCTCGAATGGTTCGAGCGGCATGGCGCGCCGGCGCACGCCATCCTCACCAACCGCCACCACGACCGGGACTCGTGGCGCCTGCACGAAGCGTTCGGCTCAACGGTCCACTGCATTCGCAACGGCCTGTACGAGCTCGAGGGCCGCGGCCCCGTGGCGGCGTTCGATTTCGGGGACGAGCTCCCGGGCGGGATCCGCGTCCACGCGGTGGACGCGATCTGTCCCGACGAGACCGCCCTGTATATCCCGAGCCACCGGGCGCTCGCCGTCGCCGACGGGGTCGTCCGCTGGGGAGGCGGCGACGAGCTCCAGTTCGTGCCCGATTTCCTGATGGACGAGCCTGAACAGACCAAGCGGCGACTACGCGAGGCGTATCGCGGCCTGCTCGAGCTCGACTTCGATCTGCTTCTGCTGGCCCACGGCGATCCAGTCGTGGATGACGGTCACGACGCCCTCCGGGCGTTCGTAGACGGCGCGGCCTAACCTCGGCCGCGCTGCGAGCCCGTCGCGACCGCGGACTGAAGTGGTCCTCGATCGCGCGTAGCTTCTCGGTGGACAGGACCCTGCCTCGCCCACTCTCAAAGGAGACCCCGTGGACTGGAAGCTCGAGCTCGCGGAGCGTGGGGTGGAGGTCAGCGACGTTCAGGAGTTTCCCTGGGGAAGGTTCGTGTTCTTCAGCGACCCCGACGGCAATGCCTGGGCTGTGCAGCAGATCCCGCCTCGGTGAGCGGTGCTCCAGCACCTCGGGGCCGCTGCCGGCGGTACCGGATTGCCGTCACGCTGCGGGCGCCCGCTCGCGCTCTATCAACACGCGCCGGAGGATCTTGCCCGATGGCGCCTTCGGGATCTCGTCGACGAACTCGACTGCACGCACTTTCTTGTATGGCGCCACCCGCTCGGCCACGAATGCGGTCACCTCATCCGCGGTGATCGGGCTCCCCGCGACGACGAAGGCCTTCGGGATCTCGCCCGCCTCCTCGTCCTTGACCGGGATCACGGCGGCGTCGGCGATGGCCGGATGGGTGAGGAGCAGCACCTCGAGCTCTGCCGGCGCGATCTGGTAGCCCTTGTACTTGATCAGCTCCTTGATGCGGTCGACGATCCACAGCGAGTCATCCTCGTCGAGCCGGGCAACGTCGCCGGAGTGGAACCAGCCGTCGGCGTCGATCGAGTGCTCCGTCGCCTGTGGTTTGTTGAGATAGCCCTTCATGACCTGAGGGCCGCGGATCCAGAGCTCGCCGGACTCGCCGGCCGGCACGTCCTGTTCGGTCGCGACGTCGACGATCCGGCACTCCGTGTTGGGCGCCGCAGGCCCGATCGAGCCGGGCATCGTCCCGGCGAGCTTGTCCGAGACGAAATGCGTGACCGGGCTCGTCTCGGTGAGACCGTACCCCTGCTGCATGCGACAACCCAGCCGTTGGCCGCACGCCACCTCGAGCTCGGCCGACAACGGCGCGGCGCCCGAGTTCATGTACTCGAGGCTTGACAGGTCGTACTCGTCGACGAGCGGGTGCTTGGCGAGCGCGAGCACGATCGGCGGCACCACCCACGCGCGCGTGATGCGGTAATCCTGGATCGTGCGGAGAAACCCGGCGAGGTCGAACCGAGGCAGCGTCACCACCGTGGCGCCCCGGAACAGCGGGATGTTCATCAGGACGACGAGCCCGTAGATGTGGAAGAACGGAAGGACCGCAATCGCCCGCTCAGCCGCCAGCTCGTCATCGGTCTTGGAGGTGGCATGGGGATGCGTGCACTGAGCGATGTTCGCAACGAGGTTCCGGTGCGTGAGCATCACGGCCCTTGGGGAGCCCCGTGGTGCCGCTCGAGTACGGCAGCGCGATCAGATCCTCGGCGGGATCGATCGTGACCGCTGGCGGCTCGCCGGCCGTGCCCACCAGCGAAGAGAACGGCGTCGCGCCCTTGGCCTCGCCATAGACGAAGATCTCCTCGACGCCCGAGCGTTCTGCCGCGGCCGTCGCCTTCTCGAGGAGCTCGGGCACGGTCACGAGCATGCGGGCGCCCGAATCCTCGAGCTGCCTGGCGAGCTCGTCCTCGGTGAGCAGCGGGTTCGCGGTTGTGTTCACGCCCCCGGCCGATGCAACCCCGTGGAACGCGACCGCGTACTCGGGGAGGTTCGGGGACAGGTGGGCGAACACGTCGCGCTTTCCGAACCCGCGCGCGGCCAGACCCGCCGCCACCCCGCGCACCGAGTCGACAAGTTCCGCGTAGGTGATCGTCCGGCCGCTCGGTCCGTCGATCAACGCCGCCTTGTCGGCGTGCTCGCCGGCGCGAGCGAGGACGAAATCCGTGAAGGACATGTCCGGAATCTCAATGTCCGGAAACGGGCTGCGGATCACTCCATGACTCTCCTCGCTTGTGATTCAGGCGAGTCTACGCGCGCCGGCATAACCCGGGGCTCGGCCGTCCCCTTCGCCCGGAGACGGCAATTCGATTCGAGCTCGTCCGAAGTGGGTATCAGTCGGATCGCCCGTCCGGTGTTAGCGCTAACACCGACCTTCAGCGAGCGGGTGACCACGTGCGCGTCGAGAGGGGAGATCTCCGGATACCCGTGGACGCTCGCGAACGGCGACGGCACCGGGCTGTTCTACTGGGAGCCCGAGTGCCGTGCGAGGTGCCCGACGGCGCAACCACCGCGATGAACTGGTAAACGCCGTGGGGTGAACGAGGGGCGCAACTTTCAGACCGCGACGCTGCCCGCGAAACCGGATGCTGTAGCCCCGGATGGCTCGGACGTACGCGTGCTGCCCGGCGTCGCCGGCGGCAGCGTCGCGCACTTCGAGCTGAGGGCGGGGGAGACCTCGATTGCCGTCGAGCACCGGACGGTCGAGGAGGTCTGGTACTTCCTGCGCGGACGAGGTGAGATGTGGCGTAAGTCCGGCGAGCGGGAGGAGATCGTGGAGGTATCGCCCGACGTCTGCGTCACGATCCCGCTCGGGACCCGGTTCCAGTTCCGGGCATGCGGCGACGCGCCGCTCGCCGCGATCGGGGTGACAATCCCACCGTGGCCTGGCGAGGGCGAGGCCACACCGGTCGTGGGCCCGTGGGAGCCGACGGTGAGCAGTCCGCATCGCTGACGCCCCGGAGCTTCTTCCCGGTATTTGCGTGACGTTCGAAGGCGGGGCTCTTGTCGCGGTGACCGCAGGACCGTAGGTTCTTCACAGGGCGCGAGTGCCCGACGAAAGCGAAGAGCAGACGCGAGGAGCCTGGTCTGCCGCGCGGCTTGTGTCCTCACTCCGAGTGACTTAATCCAACGCGCGCTCCAATGTCACACTCGCGCCTATTTTTTTGCCGGGCGAGGTGGCGGACCGGCAACGGTTGATCGATCCGCATGAGGCCTCCCGCGACAGTCGCCGGTTTTCTCAGTCGCGTCGATGCACCCCGACCCGGGGAGGAATGGGCTCGGCGAGCGGAGTGCCGCCGCGATACAACGCGAGCTTCAGCGCCGTCTTAACCCGTTCGGGATGACGACACCCCTGGGCGCGCTCGGCAAAGTGGCGCCTTGACCTTGTTCGACAGCGTCGGATCAACGCTGGTCAGAGCGGAAGCCACCGGCGCGCCGTGGGCAGCCGACGGCGATGTTGCGACGGCCGGACGTCGACGATCGACTGGGTGGACAAGCGCACCGTCGATCGCGTTCGCGGTCGTGAGCGCCGTGATCGTGCTGAGTGGTTGCGGCTCGAGCAAGCCGGCGTACTGCACGGCGCGCAGCAACCTCACGAACTCGATCAAGGGGCTGACGAGCCTGCCGCAGGGCGGAGGGGTGAGCGGTTTGCAGACTCAGTTCAAGAAGATCCAGAGCGACGCGACCTCGGTGGTGAACTCGGCCAAGGGCGACTTCCCGAACGAGACGGCCGCCATCAAATCATCGGTCGACGGCCTCTCGAGCGCCCTCAAGTCCCTGCCGTCGAATCCGTCGGCCAGCCAGATCGCCGCGATCGCGCCGGCAGCGACGAATGTAGTGAATTCGGTCAAGAGCTTCTCCAGTGCCACGAGCTCGAAGTGCAGCTGACGTGACCCCTCAAAAGGCCGGAGGTGCCTTCGTCGACCTCGAGCACAGAAGAGGTACGCCGCCAGGCGAAAGGAACCAGCTGGCGCGCTGGACCGGCGTCGTCGTCCTGAGCTTCGGCGCCATCGCGGAGCTGCTGATGATGCCGGCGTATCGGAGAGCAGACGATGGCTAATAAGCGGCAGAAGAGAGCGGCGGAGTTCATCGAGCCCTTCCGCGTCAAGCCGGGTTCCCGGGTGAAGCTCGCCCGGGACTTCGACCCGTCGTTCAAGGCCGGGGTGGAGAAGAAGAGGGACGGAATCGCGCTGCTCGAGGACGGCGTCCGGCTGCTGTCCGAGTACCAGGCCCGGCTCGCTGCGCAGGACACCTGGGGCGTGCTCCTCGTGCTGCAGGCGCTCGACGCCGCGGGCAAGGACGGGACGATCCGCCACGTGATGAGCGGCGTCAACCCGCAGGGCGTGTCGGTCCACAGCTTCAAGGTCCCATCGGCCGAGGAGCTCGACCACGACTACCTGTGGCGGTACTCGCGCCACCTCCCTGCGCGAGGCGAGATCGGGATCTTCAACCGCTCGCACTACGAGGAGGTGCTCGTCGTCCGGGTCCACCCCCAGAACCTCGACCGCGAGAAGCTGCCCAGGGCATCCAAACGGGGCGACGTGTGGAAGCGGCGCTATCGCGAGATCAACGACTGGGAGCGATACCTGTCGGACAACGGGTTCCGGATCGTGAAAGTGTTCCTCAACCTCTCCAAGGAGGAGCAGCGGTGCCGGTTCCTGCGACGCGTGGACCTGCCCGACCACAACTGGAAGTTCTCCACTGCCGACGTTCGCGAGCGCGAGCGCTGGGACGACTACCAGAAGGCGTTCTCGGAGGTGCTCTCCCACACGAGCACCGAATGGGCGCCGTGGTACGTGATTCCCGCTGACCGGAAGTGGTTCGCGCGGATCGGCGTCGGAGTCGTTCTCGCCCACGCGCTGATGCAGATCGATCCCCACTTCCCGACCGTCAGCCAGGAACAGCGCGAGGCGCTGGCGGACGTCAAGCGGGAGCTCGAAGCACAAGCGCCCGAAGGCGCACTTCCCGACCCGTTCGAGCACGCACCGGCCCAGGAGGACGGAAGGAACGGCCACCGCGCTGGAGAGGAAGTGCCGGCGCCCGAGCCGCCACCGTCCGCGTAGGGCAGGTTGCCGATGGCCACAGCAACGCCCACACAGGAAGGCCTCGCCGGCGGGAACGGCTGGTACAGCGTGCCCGCGGAAGAGGTCGCGACACAGCTCGGCGTCGACCCGTCAACCGGACTCTCCACCGAGAAGGCGGCCGAATTGCTCGGGCGGCACGGCCCGAACTCGCTGCCGGTAGAGCAGGCGGTCCCGGGCTGGAGGCGGTTCCTCGAGCAGTACCGAAGCTACATGCAGATCATCTTGCTTGCCGCGGCGATCGTGTCGCTGGCAATCAAGGAGTGGACCACCGGGGTCCTGCTGATCCTGATCACCGTGCTCAACGCCGTCGTCGGCCTGCGCCAGGAAGGTAAGGCGGAGAGCGCGATGAACGCGCTCAAGGCGATGGTCAAGGCGACCGCGCGGGTCCGGCGCGACGGAACCGAGGCAGAGATCCCGGCCGAAGGTGTCGTGGTCGGCGACGTCGTCGTGCTCGAGGCCGGCGACGACGTGCCCGCGGACGGGCGGATCATCCAGGCGAGCTCACTGCAGATCGACGAGGCCGCGCTAACGGGCGAGAGCGTGCCGGTCTCGAAGGGCGCAGAGGTGCCTGACGGCGACGATCTCGGTCCGGCCGACCAGACGGACATGGCGTTCATGCACACGCCCGTCACCCACGGCAGTGGTGTGATGGTCGTGACCGCGACGGGCGGCGACACCCAGGTCGGGAAGATCGCCGGCATGCTTGCCACGACCACGCGCGAGCAGACGCCGCTCACCAAGCAGCTGAACACGCTGACGCTGTGGATCGCCGGCGCGGCCGGCGCGACGATGGTGATCATGTTCGCGCTCGGCGCGCAGCGCGGGCTCTCATCGACGGTTGTGTTCACGAGCGCCGTGGCACTCGCGATCGCCGCGATCCCGGAAGCGATGCCGACGGTGCTCCAGGTGGTCATGTCGCTCGGCGCCGGCGACCTTGCGCAACATGGCGCGGTGCTCACCGACCTCGCCTCGGTCGAAACGCTCGGGTCGACATCCGCGATCAACTCGGACAAGACGGGCACGCTGACCATGAACCAGATGACGGCCGTCGAGGTGCTCGATCCGACCGACCGGTACACGATCTCGGGCTCGGGCTACGAACTCGAGGGCAAGGTCCAGCACGCGGCCGGCTCCACAGACACGATCGATGACGCGATCCTGCCCTACGTCGTCGCGAGCGACGCCACGCTGGTCGGCGGCAAGGTGGTGGGCGATCCGACCGAGGGGGCGCTGCTCGTGCTCGCGTACAAGGCCGGTATGGACATCGATGCCACCCGCGGCGAGCATCCGCGCCTCGCGACCCTGCCGTTCGACCCGACCTACAAGCTGATGGCCGCCTTCACGACGGCGACCGACGCCTGGGGCAAGGAGATCGTGCGCTGCTACGTCAAGGGCGCCGCGCCGGCGGTTATGAGCCACGCGACGACGGCGCTATCCGCGGGGCGGAGCATCCCCTGGGACGAGGACTTGCGCACGCGGGCCGAAGCGAACGTGGAGAGGATGGGCGAAGCCGGCCTCCGGGTGATGGCGGCGGCGTACCGCGACCTCGACCCGGACTCGTTCGACGCCGATGGCGACCTGCTCGGGTACGTCGTGGGCCTCGAGATGACGAGCCTGGTCGGCATGGTCGACCCCGCACGGGCCGAGTCGAAGCCGGCGGTGCAGGATGCGCAGTCGGCTCATATTCGGGTGCGGATGGTCACCGGCGACGACGTGATCACGGGCGCGGCGATCGCCGAGCAGCTCGGGATAGAGGGGGATGCGATCCTCGGCGCCGAGTTCGCCGAGCTCAGCGAGGACGAGCGGCTCGAGCGGATTGACAGCATCGGCGTGGTCGGCCGGGTGGCGCCGGAGCACAAGGTGCTGCTCGTCGAGACGCTCAAGAAGCAAGGGCACGTGGTCGCGATGACCGGCGACGGCGTCAACGACGCGCCGTCGATCAAGGCCGCCCACATCGGCGTCGCGATGGGGAGCGGCACCGAGGTGGCGAAGAACGCGGCGCGGATGATCCTCACCGATGACAACTTCGCGACGATCGTGCGCGCGGTCTCCGAGGGCCGGAAGCTCTACGACAATCTCAGCAAGTACGTCCGGTTCGTACTGATCTCGCTGGTCGCGTTCGTGTTGACGTTCCTGGGCGCGACGGTCCTGAACATCGCCGAGGGCCAGCCGTACTCCCCGGCTCAGGTCCTCTACATCCACTTCTTCGTCAGCGCGCCGTTCGGCGTGGCGCTTGGTCTCGACCAGGCGACGGCGGGGCTGATGGAGCGGCGGCCGCGTCCGAGCACCGAGTCGATCGTGAACAGCGGCGTCCAGCTCACCTCGGGACTCGTCGGCCTGTACATGGCGATCGTGATGGACCTACTCATCTACTTCGGCAAGCAGCACTACGGCAGCACCGCGGTTGGGTCGTCGATCGCACTGAGCACGTTCGCGCTGATGCTGATCGTCTCCGCCTACGAGTGCCGGAGCGTCTCGGGCTCCGTGCTCACAGTCCACACGTTCGACAACGCGAAGATGAACTGGACGGCGGCGGCGGAACTGCTCCTAGCGGTGATGATCACCCAGATGGACTTCTTCAACCGCCTGTTGAAGACGACGCCGCTCACGTCTCCGCAGTTCGGGTTGTCGGTGGCCTCGGCGGTCTTGCTGCTCGTCCTGTGGGAGGGCGGCAAGCTGATCGCCCGGCGTCGCTGACGCAGGCGCGGCCGGCCGATGGCCTCCCGCTTTATCCCAGGCATAAGGTCGCTGACCAACTACAAGCTGTCGTGGCTGCGCAGCGACGTGGTCGCTGGGGTCGTGTTGACGACGCTGCTCGTGCCCCAGGGCATGGCGTACGCGGAGCTCGCCGGACTGCCCGCGATCACCGGGCTGTACACGTCGATCCTGTGCCTGGTCGGCTATGCCCTGTTTGGGCCTTCGCGGATCCTGGTACTCGGGCCGGATTCGTCGCTAGGGCCGATGATCGCCGCGACGATCCTTCCGATCATCGGCTCGGGCGGCAATCCCGAGAAGGCGATTGCGCTGGCATCGATGATGGCCCTGATCGTCGGTGCGTTCATGATCCTGGCCGGGGTCGCGAAGCTCGGCTTCATCGCCGATCTGCTCTCCAAGCCTACGCAGATTGGCTACATGAACGGCCTCGCGCTGACGATCCTCGTCGGACAGTTGCCGAAGCTGTTCGGGTTCTCGACCGACGCCAACGGCCTGATCCATGAGGCACATGCCTTCATCCACGGACTCGCATCGGGCGAGGCCGTGGGCGCGGCGGTGGCGATCGGGCTGGTTAGCCTCGCGCTCATGCTCGCGCTCGGCCGCTGGCTGCCGCGAGTGCCGGGCGTGCTCGTGGCGGTCGTCGTCGCGATCGCCGCAGCTTCGATCTTCGATCTCTCAAGCCACGGCGTGTCGCTGGTGGGCAAGCTCCCCAAGGGTTTCCCGCCGCTGACCGTGCCGAGCCCCGTGTCCGATCTTCCGCTGCTCGTCGCCGGAGCGCTCGGCATCGTGCTGGTGGCGCTCGCCGACACGATCTCGACCGCGTCGGCGTTCGCCGCCCGCACCGGTCAGGAGGTCGACGGCAACGGCGAGATGATCGGGATCGGCGCCGCCAATGTCGCCGCCGGCTTCTTCCAGGGATTCCCGGTGAGCACGAGCGGCTCGCGCACCGCGGTCGCCGAGCAGTCGGGTGCCAAGACGCAGGTCACCGGTCTAGTCGGGGCGGCCCTGATCGTGCTGATGCTCGTGCTCGTGCCGGGTCTGCTCAAGAACCTCCCGAACCCGACGCTCGCGGCGGTGGTGATCGCGGCGTCGCTGTCCCTGGCCGACATCCCCGGCGTCGTGCGGCTGTGGAGACAACGGCGCGTCGAATGCGTGCTGTCGATCGCCGCCTTCCTCGGCGTCGCCCTGCTCGGGGTGCTCGAGGGCATCGCGGTGGCGGTCGCTCTGTCGATCCTCAATGTGTTCCGCCGCGCGTGGCGGCCCTACGAGACCACGCTCGGGCGCGTGCCCGGCCTGTCCGGACAGCACGACCGTCAACTGCACCCCGACGCCGAGCAGCTGCCCGAGCTCGTGATCTTCCGGTTCGACGCGCCGCTGTTCTTCGCCAACGCCCGGACGTTCCGCGACGACATTCGCGTCCTCGCCGCCGCGCAGCCGAGACCGAGGTGGATCGTGATCGCGGCCGAGCCGATCACGGACGTAGACACGACCGCCGCCGACATGCTTGCCGAGCTAGATGAGGAGCTCAACGCCGCCGGCACGTCGCTCGTGTTCGCCGAGCTCAAGGACCCCGTGCGGGCCAAGCTCGAGCGCTACGAGCTGATTGGACCGCTCGACCCCGACCATTTCTTTCCCACGCTCGACGCTGCCGTCGAGGCATTCCGCCAGAACACCGGCGAAGACCGGTCCGCCGCGGAGTTCCCGCGGCCGATCAGCTGATCTCTGCCACCGGCGGCACGAGAGCGCCGGGATCCTGGCGCGAATCCTCGGCAGCGCTGCGTGCCGGCTGTTCGGGTGGGATTGCGCCGCCGAAGTACAACGCCACAAGTGCGATGACCGCGATCACCGACAGCGATGAGCGGAGAGCATCAATGCGTGCTGTCGAGTTCTCCTTGACGATCGCGTCGGCGCTTTCCTTCGGTATGCCAGCCTTGTCCAGCGCCGCCTTCAAGTCCTTGTCCGACAGGAACGGGACGCCGCTCGCGAGCTCGGTCTTCGCCTTGGCTTTCAGGTCCGCCGGCACGGCGGGGTTGTTCTGGATGCCCGCGATCAGCGAGGCCGTCAGCGCCGAGACCAGCACCGCGCCGCTCAGCGCGGTGCCTATCGACGCGCCGAGGTTCGTGACGGTGTTCTGAAGCCCGCCCACCTCGGCGCTCTGCTCGTCGGGAACGGCCGACACCGTGACGCTCCCGAGCTGCGACGCGAGTGCCCCAATCCCAAGCCCGGCCAGCAGCATCGGCCACGTGACGATCTCAGGCCCGGCGCCGGCGTCGAGCGCGGCGACCATCGTCACGATCCCGGCAAACAGCGCAAAGAACCCGATCCGCACAACCCGACGCGGCGAGGCGTTCGGAAAAACCTTCGGGATGCCCGCGGCCGCGAGCAGCAGCGTGACCGACAGCGGCAGCAGGCGGACGCCCGTCGCGATCGCGGACAAACCGAGGGCGACCGACAGAAATAGTGGAACCGCAAAGAACAGCCCGGCTTGCAGCAGGTACTGGAAGAAGAACGACCCCAGCCCGCCGCGCAGCTGGCGGTTGCGGAGGATCGACGGGTTGATCAGCGGTTCGGCGCCGGCGTTAATCTGCCGGTTCTCCCACCAGAAGAACAACCACAGGACGACCCCGCCGCCGAGCAGCAACCAGATCGCCGGGGACAGGCCGAGCCACTCGGGGGCTTCCGGCTTCGGCTGCACGAACCCCCACGAACCCGCCTTCAGAATCGCGAACACGACCAACCCAAGGCCGAGCGCGGACAGAGCCGTGCCGACCAGGTCGAGCCGCGGGCGCTGATCCGGCGGCGTGTCCGAGATCCGGCGACCTACAGCCAGGATCGCCAGCACGATCAGGACCTCGCCGACGAACACCCAGCGCCACGATGCGTAGGTAGTGAACAACCCCCCGATCAGCGGGCCCGCTGCGACCGCGATCGCACCCGCTGACGCTACGAGCCCGTACGCCCGAGGCCTCTCGGCCGTCTCGAAGTTCGACGCCACCAGAGCCACGATCGCGGGCAAGATCAGCGCAGCGCCGACACCCTCCAGAAACGACCACCCGAGCATGAGCACGGCGAGGCTCTTCGAGATCGCCGTGATGAACGACCCGCAGCCGTAGATCACACACCCGATCCCGAACGCGCGCTTGCGGCCGAGGATCTGACCGAGCTTCCCTCCGGTGATCATCAGCGACGCCATGACCAGCGTATAGAACGTGATCGCGGTCTGGATGCCGGTCACGGTCGTGCCCACGTCCTTGGCGACGGTCGCGATCGACACGTTCATCACCGAGCTGTCGAGCGTCATCAGGAACTGGCCCGATGCCAGAGTCAAGAGGACGATGCCCGAGGCGCTCGCAGCACGTTCCGACGCGTCCGACACGCGGGGAACCTAATCGCGAGATGCGAGGCCCAAATCACCCGAACAGGGTGACGAGTGGGCGATGCTGGGCTCGAACCAGCGACCTCCGCCTTGTCGAGACGGAACCGCTCGGTCAACACACGCCAATGGAGGCCACGGAAAGCTGCGAAATGCAGCGTATTCGCGACCGGCGGCGTGGGCGCTGAAAGACTGTGTTA
>Ga0335081_10010036_pt1 | contig 15281 bp, 20 predicted proteins | sample Lox_Sample_35_FD_206713 | JGI IMG/M metagenome (GOLD analysis project Ga0335081, IMG submission 206713) | Soil microbial communities from Loxahatchee National Wildlife Refuge, Florida, United States - Lox_Sample_3.5 | ecosystem: Environmental > Terrestrial > Soil > Wetlands | place: USA...
CGGCAGGGAAGAGTGATGGCCGCAACCTTTCATCCAGAGCTTTCCAAGGATACCCGCCTGCATCGAGCGTTTTTAGATCTCGTGCGCAACGGAAGCTCGTCCCGGTGATTTTGCCGACCTTTGTGCGCCTCTGTGCCCTCTGTGGTTACGAATTTCCTTCATTGGTCGGCAGAAGATTTCCGATGCAATATACTCTCCACAACGTTCGCGCCAGCTATTGAGAGATCCAACGGCTATCCCCAATGTCCATCGGCATCCGCATCCACGATCTGCGCAAGACTTACCACTCGGCGCCTCCATTCGCCGCTGGCGGTGGATTTGTGTCCCGTGGGAGCAAACAGGCCAAGCCAGCCAAACCGCAGATTCTCGCGCTCGATGGCCTTTCTCTCGAGGTGGCCGGCGGGGAGATCTTCGGGCTTCTGGGTCCGAACGGGGCAGGGAAGTCGACCACGGTTGGCGTGCTGACCACGCGGGTACGGCCGGATTCCGGCGAAACCTGGATCGGAAACCACGAGGTTTGGAGGGAACAGGTCGCGGTCAAGCGATTGATTGGCGTTGTGCCCCAGCGCCCCAACCTGGATTTTGCCTTAACCGCGCGCGAAATTCTCACCTTTCACGGCGCATATTTTGGCCTTCCCGCGAAAGAGCGCAACGAACGCGCCGCCGGACTTCTCGAAAAATTCAAGCTCACCGACCGCGCTGACCAGATCGTACGCGGCTTTTCCGGAGGCATGCAGCAACGTCTTTCCATCGCGCGCGCCATGATGCACGACCCCCAAGTCCTGTTTCTCGACGAGCCCAGCGCCGGCCTTGACCCGCAAACCCGCATCCTACTGTGGAACATCATTCGGGAGTACAACCAGCTGGGCAAGACTGTTCTGCTGACCACTCATAATATGGAAGAAGCCGACGCGCTCTGCCAGCGCCTTGCCATCATCGACCACGGCCGCAGGATTGCCCTCGGAACTCCCACGGAACTGAAAGCCTCGATTCCCGGAGGATTTCTCCTGCGCATTCGTTTCGGCAACCAGACTCCGGAATTGCTGACCCAGCTGCAAACGCTCTCAGGCGTGAGAGAAGTGCGCGCCGTGGATAGCACCGGCGCAGACATTTACGCTGACCGCGGCGGGTCGCTGGTTCCTCAGATCGCCAGCCTGGTAGCCGCGGCTGGGGCGGAGTTGCATGATGTTCACATCTCCGAGCCCAGCCTGGAGAATCTGTTCCTGCACCATACCGGAAGGAGCTTGCGCGATTGAACTGGAAAACTTTTCTGGCGTTGTTGGGACGGGACGCGCATGTCGCGCGCCGTAACGCCTTGCAGCTTTTTCTGCAAACTTTCCTGCAACCGTTAATGTTTGTGTTTATTTTTGGGCGCGTCATGGTCCGCAGTGGCTACATGCCGCCGCAGTACAAAAGCCTGCTGCTGCCCGGCATCATGGCCATCAGCATGGTTTTCACGGGAGTCTGGGCCGTTGCCATGCCTCTGATCGCCGAGTTTCAATGGACCCGCGAAATTGAAGACCGCCTGCTCGCCCCTATTGAAATTTCCTGGCTGGCGATCGAGAAAGTCATCTTCGGCATCGGTCAGGCAGTCATTGCAGGTTTGGTCGTCATTCCCCTCGCGTGGCTGCTTCTGCGCCCCGGGGTTGATATCAGCGTTCCGTCACCTCTCAATTTTGCCCTCGTAACGTTGCTGGTCGCGGGGTTCTCGGCGTGCGGCGGCCTCGCCCTCGGCTGCAGCGTCAATCAGGAGCACATCGGCCTCATGTTCAGTATGGTCATGACCCCCATGATCTTTTTTGGCTGCACTTACTACCCATGGAGCGCCCTCGCCAGTTTTCCCATCTTGCAAAAGATCGTGCTGGCCAATCCGCTGGTCTATGCCAGCGAAGGATTGCGCGCCACGCTCGTGCCGCAATTTCCCCACCTGGCCACCATGGCTGACCTAGGCGCTCTGCTTTTTTTCGATGTGCTGATGCTCATCGTCGGCCTTCGCCAGTTCGAGAAGAAAGCCATCAGCTAAAGCTCGGCATAAAATATGGGTGCCCCGTAACCCCCTGGGCGAAGTCGAAGGGTCTCGCCGACGTTGCGAGACGTGGCCGAGTCGTAAGATTGCCGCAAAATCTTGTCATTCCGAATGGCTTTAGCCATCAGGAATCTGCTGTTCCGGAAGAGAGAGACTCTTGGATTAAAAGAGGCTTGGAATGACAAGGGGCTGGCGGCAAATTTAAGATAGTCGAGTCACTATGTGCAGAAACATCAAAACTCTCTTCAACTTCGATCCCCCGGTGACGGAAGAAGAAATCCGCGCCGCTTCGCTGCAATTCGTGCGAAAGATCAGCGGATTCAACAAGCCCTCCAAGGCCAACGAAGCCGCGTTCCTTAAGGCGCTCGACGAGATCGCCGCCATCTCAAACCGTCTGCTTCGTTCGCTCGAAACCACTGCTCCCGCTCGCAACCGCGAAGAAGAAGCCGCCAAGAAGAAAGCTCGCGCCGCTGTTCGATTCGGCACGTGACACAAGCGCCCAAGCAGAACCCTAAAGTCTTGTCATTCCGAGTCGGCTTTAGCCGCGAGGAATCTGTTTTTCAACGCATGACGCCTGGCGCCCCGTCTCGCCGATTCTGCGAAACATGCGAGAAATGGATCTCACTTCTTGGGCAGGAACTCGATCTTAACGTCCCGTGTGGCCGCCTTTAGGTCGAAGTCTGCTGTCACCAGAACGTGCTCAGGCGAGCCGGAGGCCAGCTCGACACCAAACGCATCCGCATAGGGAATGTTGCGCTCGACCTTGATCAGCGCTGCTCGAATGGCCCGCTCGGCCGTGGCCGGCACAATTTCAAATCCAAAGGCGAACAGGCGCGCGAGCGCAAGATCCACCGTTGCCCGGCCATGATTTCTGCAAATCACTCCCGCAACTTCGCCACAGTGAACGGCGGACATGACGACCCGATCAAGACCTGCCAGGTGACCATTGATGATTTGGCTTACTCGGTCGAAGCCTGCCTCGCGATCCAAATATCGCAGAATTGCGCTGGCATCGAGCACATAGGTCACCATTTTGCTTTCTTGTCGTCGCGGCGTCGCTCCTTTTGCAGTTGATCCGAAAGCGAGGGTCCGCCTTTGAGCATGCCACAGGTTTCGGCCACCAGCTTTTTCGTGACCGGCTCCAGAATCAGCCGCGACCCTTGCACCGTTACCGCGATCCGCGTACCGGGAGCAATGCCCAGCAATTCCCGCATCTCGGCCGGAATCACCAACTGCCCTTTTGTGCTTACCGTCGTGATCTGTGTCATATCGTCTTACTTAATTATATCTGGTAGGTCAAACAGAATTCAATCTTTCCCCTTGACAGGCCGGAAATGTAACGCTATGGTTACGCATTATGCGTCACCGTTCGGTTACATATTCCCGGGAAGCGGCCTTTCACGCCCTCGCCGATCCCACCCGCCGCGCCGTTCTCGATCTGCTGCGGGCCGGGACCCGTCCCGCGGGTGAGATCGCCCGCGCTTTCCCGGTGTCGCGTCCGGCCATTTCCAAGCACCTGCGAATTCTTCGCCAGGCTCATCTCGTCGAAGAGCGCAGGGAGGGCCGGCACCGGCTTTACCATCTCAACCCCGAGCCATTGAAAGCCGTCGATACCTGGCTCGAACACTATCGACAGTTCTGGAGCGCCAACCTGGCCAGCTTGAGATCTTTTGTGGAGGCCGAATACGCAAAGGAATTGCTGGCCCAGCAAGCGGCAACCAAACCAAACCAACAGAAGAAAAAAGGAGACGAGAAATGAAGATCAATCGTCTGGCAATCGCGATCTTTGTCACACTGGCCGCGCTTTCCGCGGCTGCGCAATCCACTCCACAGAAAGCATTTGATCAGATGAAGTCGCTCGACGGTGTGTGGCAAGGCAAAGACTCGGAGGGCAAACTTGTCGAGGTTTCATTCAAAGAAACGGCGCGCGGGTCGGCACTGATGAGCGAAATTATGGGTGAAGACGACATGATCTCGATGATTCACCTGGATGGCCCGAACCGCCTGCTGCTGACTCACTACTGCGCCCGTGGCAACCAGCCCCGCATGCAAGCTTCGGCTTCGCCCGATGGCAAGACCATCACTTTCAACTTTGTCGAAGCCACCAACCTGGAAAGTCCCGATGATGGACACATGCAGAGCGTGATCTTCACATTCGTCGACGCGAATCACCACCTCGAGGAATGGCACTTCGCAGATCACGGCAAGGAGCACGTCGTGCGCTTTGACCTGGAAAGGAAGAGCTAGCTTTACGGGAGCAAAGGTATGCGCACAGCCAACGCCAGGGCCGCCGAAAGTACGATGGAAGACACTGTCGTCGCGGAAATCTTCATCGCGGCCCCTGCCGGGCGCGTGCTTCAGGCGCTCACACAACAGGAGCAACTGATGCAATGGTTCACCGATCCCTCATGTCCAGTGAAGTCGTTTGAGATGGATCCTCGTGAAGGCGGCCGCTGGCGTTTTGCCACGCATCCCGGCTCCAGGCCCGTGAACGGAGTGCTCGAGTTTCGCGCAGCCGGTAAAATTCTCGAACTCAAGCCGCGCACGTTGGTGTACACCTGGCACGCCAACTGGCACGACGATCCTTCGCTTGCGACCCTGGTTTGCTGGGAGTTGATTCCGGAGGGCAAGGGAACTCGAGCCAAAGTCACGCACAGCGGCCTCGCGAACGAAGAGGTCGCGCGCCAAGACTACATCAGCGGCTGGCCCGGTGTGCTGGCCACGCTGAAGAAGTTCACGGAAAAATAGGAGAGATTGAATGGCAGCCATAACAGTCACCCCCGACCAGGACGCGATCGTCTGTGAGATTGAAATCGCCGCTCCGCCTGAGCGTGTCTTCGAGGCGCTGACCGACCCGCGTCAAGTCCGTGCCATGAACGTGAAAGACTCTCACGAGATCACAGTTTGGGGAATGGATCTCCGCGTCGGGGGCATCTGGCGTTCCACTGTGAGAGAGAAAGCCACCGGCCGCGAGTACGTGCATCATGGCGAGGTGGTCGAAATCAAGCCCCCGTATCTTCTCGCCCACACCTGGTTTGCCAACTTTCATGATCAGCCGGCAAGGCCGACATTGGTGCGCTACGAGCTGAAAGCGATTCCAACCGGCACGCGCCTCAAAGTCACGCACAGCGGACTCGCTCCCGAACCCAAAGCCCGCGAAGCCTACCGCGGCGGCTGGCCGGGCGTGCTCGCCGCAATCAAGAATTTCGTCGAGAAACAGGAAAGGAAATAAATATGGCAACTACCGCAATCAGTCCCGATCAAGACGTTGTCACCGCGGAAATTTTCATCGCCGCGCCGCCGGAACGCGTTTTCCAGGCCCTCACCGATCCCTCGCAGCCGACCAAATGGTGGGGCCAGCAGGGCCTGTACCGCATCACCGACTACAAAGGCGATGTTCGCGTTGGCGGCAAGTGGTCGAGCGTCGGCCAGGGCGCCGACGGCAAATCGTTTCGTGTTGACGGCGAGTATTTGGAAATCGATCCTCCTCGCCGGCTGGTCTACACCTGGTTTGCCAGCTTTTGTGCCGAGCAGAAAACCACAGTGCACTGGGAACTGGAGCCGCGCGAAGTGCACGGCTTGCAGTCGCGCGGCCCGCAGAAGATGGGCACCGGCACCATGGTGAAAATTACCCACACCGGCTTTGCCGGAGCGCCCGCTGGAATGGCCGCCGGCCACTCGCAAGGTTGGGTCCGCGTGCTCGGCTGGATGCAGGCGTTTGTCGAGGAAGGGAAGACCATCGACACGCGTCCGCCTGCTTCCGCGGCGTGAAAGAAACGTGTGGCGCGGGCGCCCTCGCCCGCGCAATCATTCCCCGGACGAGGGCGTCCGGGGCTACGCGGTTGCTGACGATAGCCACGTAGTGGGGCGTTGCGCTCGCGTTGGCGAGAATAGCCACGTAGGGCGGACGCCCCGTCCGCCCTGGGGTCGGTCCTTGCAAAAACCTCGCCCGCGGCGCAATCTTTGTTGCGGCAAGGAGACAACCATGCCCGTCAAACAAGGAGACCTCGCTCTGCTCCAGCATCCGGCATCACAGGAACTTCTGCACTCGAAAATTCCCGCCCGCTTAGCTTACGTCTGGACCGACGGCACGCCCCGCGTCATTCCCATTTGGTTTCATTGGAACGGAAGCGAATTCGTCATGGCCACGCCGCCCAAGGCGCCCAAGTTGAAAGCGCTGGCGAAGAATCCGAAAGTCTCGCTCACCATCGACGACAACACTTTTCCGCACAAGGTGCTTCTGGTGCGCGGCACGGCGCGCATGGAGCCCGTCACAGGCGTTGTCCCCGAGTACGCCATGGCCGCCGACCGCTACTTCGGACGCGAACAGGCGCAAGCCTGGATCGCGCAGTATCGCTCCTTGGTGCCCAACCAGGTGCGCATCGTGATCACGCCGGAATGGGTCGGCCTGCTGGATTTTCAGAAGCGCTTCCCGAGCGCGCTGCCGCTGTGAGGCAAATGATTAGCCGTGCGGAATTGAAGAAGTGTTCCACGTGGAACATTTAAAAGTGCGGGAAATGAGCCGGGCTAAGTTCTTGAAAATCGCTTACCGGCATTGATGGTGTGCGAGTTAACCGCTCGCCGAGCTGTCCACTTTGGTAGACATTCCATAGATACGAAAGTGGACTTGATTTTGCGCGGGCAAGCGACGGTTGCGCCCCATGGGCGCGAAATCATTTCCAGTGCTTGGACGGTATGCCTGAAGGCATACCCTGACACAACCTTTGGGCTTTGTATCAGGGCATGGCCTCAGCCATGCCGAAAGCTCTCACCCCACTCTTATCCCGAGCGCAGGCCGAGGTTTCGCTCCCGCGAAACCTCGGACGCAGGCGAGCAAACTCATCCCAGACTTCGAGCAGCACGACGGGCAGGGCAGCCGCTGACTAGCAAATGCGTGGAAAAAGCAGCGACGACGAAGAAGGCAGAAGTAGTGCGTCCCCGGGCACGGGTGTACTATGTCGCTGATTCTAACCCGGAACGGAGAAAATACATGGCCAGCAACATTGAAAGGGTCCAGAGTGAGGTTGCCGATCAAGAGGTGGCTCTCCAATCCGGTTACGACATTCTTACCTACCCGGCTGATTTCACGCTCGAAGTGCTTGTACAAAAATGGAAAAAGGGTGACATTCTCATCGCTCCCGGGCAACGACGGTTTATATGGTCTCAAGCCCGGGCAAGCAGGTTAATCGAATCTTTCCTCATCGGTCTGCCTGTCCCTCCCGTGTTTTTCTATCAAGAGACTGGAACCAACAAACTCCTGGTCGTAGACGGCCAGCAACGACTACGGTCGATCGTCTATTTTTTCTCCGGCAAATTTGGAGACAAGGACGGTGATCCAGTTTTTAATTTGCTCGGGCTAAATGAAAAGAGCAGGTTCTACGAAACGACCTACCACCAGTTGAAGGACAGCGATCAAGAGTCATTCAACAAGTTTATAAACTCGGTCATGCGCTCCTTCGTGGTCAAACAGCTAGACCCTAAGGACGACACGAGCATCTTCGAGATGTTCGAGAGATTGAATACAGGCGGAGTGTCACTCACGCCCCAAGAGATCAGGAACTGTATTTATCAATGCCCGCTGAATGAACTGCTCGATGAACTGAACAAGTACGAACCGTGGCGGCGCATAGTGGGTGGCCCGCCGGATAGAAGAATGCGCGACGCGGAGCTGATACTTCGCTTTATGGCCCTCCGCTGGGGGAAGGCATATAGAAAGCCGATGAAAAAGTTCCTTAATAACTTCATGGAGGAACACAAGAAGACTCCGAGGAAGAATTTAGAGCCATTCGAACAGGAGTTCAAGGCAACAGCAAGATGCGTGGTGGAGTTTCTCGGCGAAAAGCCTTTCCACGTTCGCAGAGGATTGAATGCCGCCGTATACGACTCGGTTTTTACTGCCTTTTCGAAACATCTCGACATTGTTAATCGAGATCATGTAACCAAGAAAATCCGTAGGAACATAGCCAACTCTTTCAAACATCTGATTCACAAAGACACGGAATTTACTGAATGGACCATTAGCGCGACAACCGATCAGGACATCGTACCGAAGCGGCTCGCCCGTGCGGAAGAAGCTCTATTCGGATAGCGAGCAATGGCCATGACATTCGCTCGACTCGACCTTCTGATACAGGATTGTGAGCAACATTTGGACAGCACGGGCTCAAGAGGGACCGAAATCGAGAGCTACTTCGTGCAATTTTTGTTAACCCGCATCTGTGCAGAATATGAAGCGAGAATCGCAGTCCTAGTACATCGACGGTGCTCGCGAACCCGTGACGTTCACGTCAAGAGCTTTAACCAGCGGAGCGCAAAAGAGGTAGCTAGGAATTTCAATATCGGAGACCTTAAGGGGATTTTGGGAAGATTTGGCAACGACTACAAGACTACATTCCACAATCTAGTTATCAACAAGGCCCCTCACGTCTCCTGGGACAACATCTACAACAACAGGCAGGCGGTAGCACACGGGAGCGGAGCGAAAATGACCTTTGGCGACTTAAAGCGCGATTACGAGAACAGCCTCGTTGTCTTGGACAGCTTATCGATGGCCTTGGATTTGAAGCCGAGGGAGGTCAGCGATCTAAAGTGACACCAAACCGGACTGGACGAGCGGCCACCCTTCGACTCGCGCTCAGGGCAGGCTCTTTGCGCTTTTTGCAAAGGTGGGGTGGGAATACACTCACTTAGCAGCCGCGGCGAGTTCCCGGCGGACGATCTCCTTGTTCGTCTGGGGGAAGCGGCTCTTGGCTTCAATGCCCAGGCGTCCGGCGTAGTAGAGCAACTTATCCACGCTCTTGTTCGCAATCTTTCCGTTGAGTAATTCGCTCACGCGAGGCTGCGGCTCTCCGAGAATTGCCTGTAGCTCTTTCTGCGAATATTTCCGCGCATACTTCAATATTGCCTGGTACAGATCGGCTTTGAACTTGAGCGCCGTGGCCTGCCCGGGAGCAAAGCCTAAATCGTCGAGAACGTTGCCACGGGTTATATGAGCCGGTCTATTCCGTCCGTTAGCCACGTCGCTTTCTTCGATCATCCGCGCTTTCACGCTTTTTAATCGCTGCCGCGCGGTGTTGATTTCTTTCTGCGGAGTCTCGCGGCTCTTCTTCTCAAAGCAGTGCAGAACGTAAATAACGTCACGAACCCTCGACAGATAAATCACGCGATACCACGCCCGCGCATCCTGGTCCCGCAAATCAAATACTTCTTTGCCAACCGAGGACATGGGACGATAGTCAATCGGCTGCTCGCCACGTTGTAACAGGCGCAACTGAAATCCCAGGTTCTGCTTAACCTCGTCGGGGAATCGGCTGATGACCTCCTTGGAATCGCCCTCCCAGGCTATGGCCGCATCAGGAGGCTGCTCAACTTCATCCCGCACAGGAAAAATATAGCAGGGAAATGCCGTCGTGTATACATTTATTTGTATACGAGAATGGAGAGCCGAGAAAATTCAAAAGCCCCGCTGGTCAGGCGGGGCTTGGCATTTGCCAGTTGGTACGCTGCCCCTCAACTTTTATTGTAACGAACCCGTCGAGGATCCATGCTGCTGACGCATTCCTCGGCGCTGAAGCGCGCTCGGAATGACAAGGGTTCGAGGATTTCTTTGCGATCGCGAACAGCAGATTCCTCGGGGCTGACGCCCGCTCGGAATGACAAGGGTTCACGGATTACTTTGCGATCCCGAACAGCAGATTCCTCGGCGCTAAAGCGCGCTCGGAATGACAAGGGGCAAGGTCGTTCCTCGGTTCAGTATCCCGGGGCGAGTTCCGTTTCGGGAGCTAGCTACTTTAGTAGAGTTGCACCACTTCTCAGGTGGAGCGAAAGTGGTCGGAGATAGGCTGCGCCTGGAGGATGTTGCCAGTGGGTACTGGACGCCGTCTATCAAACGGTCGAGTGGCCTCGTCAGCCGCTACGGTTCGACTCCGTCATCCTCCGCACGGCTCTCGACCTGATGTTCGGTCTTGCTATAATTAACCTTGATAGACGGCGTACCAACTGGCATCTGCCAAGCCCCGGACGACTACCGGGGCTTTTGCTTTGGCGGCGGCTCGGAACAGCAGATTCTTCGGGACTGAAGTCCCTCGGGATGACAAGGGAGGTGGGCCATCGCCGATCCCGAACAGCAGATTCCTCGGCGCTGAAGCGCGCTCGGAATGACAAGACGTGGGGCCGTTCCTGATTCCAAACTGCGGATTCCTCGGGACTGAAGTCCCTCGGAATGACAAGGGTTAAGGCCAGTGGTCCCACGATTCCGCGCGACAACGCCCTGCCACACCGCGCTATACTGAGCTTATGGGTGGGGATGGGCTCAAAACCTTCTACCTCGAAACCTTTGGCTGCCAGATGAATGTCCATGACTCGGAAAAAGTCATTGGCACGCTTATGGCGCAGGGGTATCGGCAGGTCGAAACGGTCGAAGAGGCCAGTCTGATCCTCTACAACACCTGCTCCATCCGCGAAAAAGCGGAGCAGAAGGTTTTTCATCGCCTGGCGGATTACAAAAAACTTCAGGCGCAGGGCAAGCGCTTTGGCGTGCTGGGATGCGTGGCGCAGCAGGAAGGCGAAAAGATTTTCGAGCGCGCGCCGCATGTGGCGCTGATTTGCGGGTCGGCCTCGTACCGCAATCTGCCGGAGATGCTGGTGCAGATTGAAGCAGGGAGGCGGGCGACCGGGCTCGACGACCGCGAAACGGAAGAATGTTTCGAGACGGAGTTCACCGCGCGCACGAATCCGCATCGTGGGTACATCACCATCATCGAAGGCTGCGACAAGTTTTGCGCATTCTGCGTGGTTCCCTACACGCGCGGCAAGGAGCGCAGCCGGACTTCCGATTCGGTTCTAGATGAAGCGCGGCGCATGGCCGACGCCGGCTACACCGAGATTCAGCTGCTCGGCCAGAACGTAAATTCTTACAAAGATCCGGCAGGGAAGCGGACGTTCGCGGGACTGTTGGCTGGCGTTGGCGAGGTTCCCGGCATCAAGCGGGTGCGGTTCACAACTTCGCATCCGCGCGATTTTGGCAGCGATATTGTTGCGGCGATCGATTCGGTTTCTACGCTATGCGAGCACGTGCATCTGCCGGTGCAGAGCGGGTCGAATCATATGCTCAATGCAATGCAGCGGCTCTATACCCGCGAGCAGTATCTCGAGCGCATTGGATGGATGAAAGCGGCGAAGCGGGAGATCAGCATTACGACCGACATTATCGTTGGCTTTCCGGGCGAGAGCGAGGCTGATTTCCAGCAGACGCTTTCGCTGCTGGAAGAAGTCGAGTACGACGGAGTTTTCGGATTCAAGTATTCGCCGCGCCCGAACACGTCGGCGGTCAGATTGGACGACGCGATTCCGGAAGATGAAAAGTCACGGCGGCTGGCGGTTCTGCTCGAGCGGCAGCGGGAAATCCAGAAGCGGCGGAATCAGCGGCATGAAGGGCAAATCTTTGAAGTAATGGTTGAAGGGAAGAATGAGGCCCGCCGCCAGTGGGTTGGGCGGACATCGCAGAACAAAGTGATGAATTTCGACATGCGCGAAGGTGTCAGTCCGGAAGTGGGCAGGTACGTTTCGGTGCTGACGACCGAGACGTTTCCAAACAGCCTTTTCGGAGAAATGGTGATATAAGAATCAAAGGAATTCCATGGAAGTCGAAATGAAAATCCGTGGACTAATGATGGATCCCGTTAGCAATATGCCCATCGTGGTCCTGAAGGACGTGAATGGCGATACGGTGCTGCCGATCTGGGTAGGTGTGTACGAAGCTAACGCCATCGCGCTGGAAATCGAGAAAGTCACGACACCGCGGCCGATGACGCACGATCTGATCAAGAACGTGCTGACCGGGCTCGAGGCACAGGTGCATAAAGTAGTTGTGACTGAACTAAAGGAAGATACGTTTTATGCGGTTATCTGGCTGGAGCGGGAGGGCCAGGTGATCAGTGTGGACTCGCGGCCGTCGGATGCGATCGCGCTCGCCATGCGCGTCGATTGCCCGATTTTTGTGGAAGAGGAAGTCCTGAAGCACTCCAAGCAGGCCACCAATGTGTCGGACCAGGTCACGGCCGAAGAGCTGCGCAAGTGGCTCGAAGGGCTGAATGATGAAGACCTGGGAAGATACAAGATGTAGTTTCCCAAACGTCGAAGAGGAAGACCGGGTGTCAGAAGGACCCCGCCCGAGCCTAAGCCGGGCGGGGCATGTTAACTAAAAGGGAGTTGGATTTGGCAACGGAGTTTGACCTATCTGGATGCTGTTCACGCGAATGGAGCGATCCACGTTTTGATTGTTGCTATCGCTCGGCGTGTCCCAAGGCGACATCCGATCTGTGCGATCGGCGAGGCTTACTCCCGCAAAGCCATAGTCGTCGCGAAAAGTTGTCAGGCCGCGATTCGCATAGAGAGTGATTGAGACATCCACCTCGATGTTGTAAGCCTCGTCTGAACGGACGTCCAGATAGCCGCTTAAGCCAAAGTTCTTGACCCATTCAACAAGGTTGGAAGTGCCGTTGACCGAGAGCCGCTTCTCAAGGAAGAGGCGGAAATCTGTTTGTTTCTTATAGATAACATCCCGGTTCGTGAGCCCGAAGGCTGAAAGTACGAGGGTTGCAGTTCCTCGAACATAAACATCAGTTCCGCCAGCGATCTCAGTTTCCTCGAGCACATTGTTGTCGGGAGAGGTTTCGTTGGGACTGCCGGCCGTGACTTGTGTGAGGACGCTTACCCGCTGACCTCTCGCGAACGGCAGGCTTGGATTTTGAACCGGTGGAGTGATCATCTGGTTGTAAGTGAACACTCCGGAGACATTGTTGCTGTAGTCGCTGCCAAATCCGGGAGTGTCAATTGGCAGTGTTGGATTACCGAATCCGAAATATCCGTTGGCCACCGCGAGCGATATCAAACCGCTGGCTGGCTGGACAAAGGCAAAAGATATCGGCACCCCCGATCCTGCGCCAAACGTATTGTTCACTGTGGTTGGTGTAGCTGGGTCGCCGTTGGCTGAGCCGGATGGGTAAGGCGGGGACACGGGCGGGAAGAGCACTGGGTTAATGGACGGACGTGGCAAAGGGTATGGGAAAGCTCGAGCTTGCGCGGAGAAAGCAGCTTGCGCTGTAATCGCCAGCTCATCGAAGGATCTTGACAACGCGTCCAAGCGGACTTTGGTTCTCGCCAATTGGGAAAGTTGTGGCGGGAGTTCTGAGATGGGCCGCGGCTTCGCACTACTTTTCATTTTGCGCCTCCTCACCACCCGAGGTTCGGCCCGGAGTCTGGATGGGCCCTAGGTTGGTTTCTAAGTCATTGGTGATTCTCCCCGGACAGACCGATGGATGATGGCAGCAGAAACCCCAGGAAACGAAGCGCACATAGTACCCTCGGGCGAAATGCTTGTCCACACGGGACTGGAACCGATCAAAAAGCCGGGCCGCGCGCATCGGCATGACTTTGACATAATACTTGTTATCGGACATTAACTCTCGGGCTTGGACCACGCCGCTGGCGGCGCGGGGGCGTACCGCGGCAGGCTCGCCACGGCGGTCTCGCCGGCCATCACGATCTTCGCATGAAACAAAGTGCCCGCCACGCGCGTGGCGATGGCGATCAGTTCCCTTTGGCCATAGAACACTTTGATCTGCGGGGCGCGCGACAGTTCCGGCAGGTTGACGGCCTGTCCGGTGCGAATGCGAGCCGCCATTTCATCGTTGGCCGTGACGTTGGGTAAATGCGGTAGAAGCTGCCGCGGATGGACCAGAACTTCTTCAATCTGTCCGGTTTTTGCGGCGCCCTCGACTTCCTCGAGCAAATGACAATCGGCAAGAACAAACTCTGCCAGTGCCGTCCGGCGGAGTGAAGCCAGGTGGGCTCCGCAGCCGAGGGCCTGGCCGATCTCGTGGGCGACGGAGCGCATATAGGTTCCCGAGGCGACGCGGGCCCGAAAACGAGCACGGTCACCCTCGAGGCCTAGAATCTCGAATTCCTTGATTTCTACACGGACCGGTTTAAGCGGCGTGTCTTTTTTCTTGCGGGCGAGTTTGTAGGCCGGAACGCCTTTAATCTTCTTCGCTGAAAAAGGCGGCGGCATCTGCTCGATCACTCCGCAGAAGCGGGTTGCCTTCTCGCGCAATTGTTCAAGTGATACTTGAACCATCTGAGGAGCGGTTAGAGGCACGCCTTCGGCGTCGTAAGTGTCGGTGGCAAAGCCAAACCGAATGACGCCTTCATAAGTTTTCTCTGAGGCGGTATAGAACTGTGCGAGGCGCGTGAAACTCCCGGCGACCAGCGGCAGCACCCCCGTGGCGAGCGGATCGAGCGTCCCGAGATGCCCCACGGCCCGTTGGCCGAGAATACGGCGCACGCGATTGACCACATCATGCGAGGTCAGGCCAGCGGGCTTGTCGATGATCAAAACACTGTTCATGGTTGAGGATGAAGTAACGGAAACGGGAATCTGATACCTTAAATTTCGGGCCAGCAATTGGCGATGGCATCCGCTCTTAAGTTAGCAAATAACCAGGGCGGCAAGTTGCCAATTCCACCATGATTCCTCTCCGCACTGACCAACCGCGCTTCAGCACAGCTTTTGTAACCGGATTTCTGATCGCGGTGAATCTGCTGATCTACTTCGCCGAGTTTTCGCTGAGTCCGCGGGCGGAGATGCAGCTGGTTTACCAGTTTGGCCTGATTCCGGCCCACGTGATTGCCCTCTTGTCCGGCGGCCGCCAGATGGAACTGGCGGCTGCACTCGTCCCGGTTGTGACTTCAATGTTTCTGCATGCGTCGTGGATGCACGTGATCGGCAACATGTGGTTTCTCTGGATCTTTGGCGGCGCCATTGAAGACCATCTCGGACATCTGCAATTTCTGGCGTTTTATCTGTTCAGCGGAGTCGCGGCGGCGCTGCTCCAGGTCATCCTAAGTCCAGAGTCGCGCGTGCCGACGGTCGGCGCAAGCGGGGCGATTGCGGGCGTTCTCGGGGCATTCTTTCTGCTATATCCGAAATCGCGAGTGCTCACCTGGTTCCCTCCCATTTTTTTGTTTTATCTCCCCGCGTGGGTGATGCTGGGCTACTGGTTCGTGCTGCAGTTCATCGGCGGAGCCGTAACGGCGACGACTCAAGCCAGCCAGATGGGTGGCATAGCTTTTTGGGCGCACGTGGGAGGGTTCATCGCCGGGATTTTGCTGGTTAAAGTTTTCCCTGAGCGGCCGAGAAGATATCGCTACGGGGCGTGGTGAGAAGAGATCCTCGGACGGGCGAGGCGCCCGTCCC
>Ga0335081_10010037_pt1 | contig 15280 bp, 11 predicted proteins | sample Lox_Sample_35_FD_206713 | JGI IMG/M metagenome (GOLD analysis project Ga0335081, IMG submission 206713) | Soil microbial communities from Loxahatchee National Wildlife Refuge, Florida, United States - Lox_Sample_3.5 | ecosystem: Environmental > Terrestrial > Soil > Wetlands | place: USA...
CCTTTTTATGCCTTATTCTCTGCCACATGATAAGGGAAGCCCCTTATTATGCGAACACGAACGTCACTCTGACTTTGAATGACGATCTGGTGCGGAAGTTCGGAAACCGGCAGTGGACCGCGGCACGGCCCTCACTGGCTTGATTCGCGATCATCTCGAGAAGCTTGCCGGGAAGCCGATTCACTTTGAACGAGTATGACCAGCATTGCGAACGACATCAGTTCTTCGCCGCAGCCTCGACGCCCCCGGTATTTTCATACCACTTCAGATTGGTCGTAGCCGAGCCGATGCAGGCGACGTCGAGGCGGCTGTCGCCGTTGAGGTCGGCTACCGCGCACGCTGCGGCACCCATGCCTCCGTCATCCAGGGTATGACGGCTCCAATGATCGCCCGAAGCATCGTCCGCGTAATAAAGGTACACGCTGCGGCCGCGGCCTCGAAAGCCGGCAACAATTTCGTCTGAGCCATCGTGATTGAGGTCCGCCGCGGCGATCGTGTGGCCATCCACCAGCGTGTCGTCGATCACCTGGCGCTCCCATTTCCCGCGCCGTTCGCGATAGACGGCGACCTGGTTGCCGTGCCAGGGCTCGATTGCCGCGAGGAACCGGGATCTCCCGAGATGCCCCACGGCAATGTCGCTCGATCCCGATTTCGGCCACGGAGCGGGATCGCCCTTGGCGATCTCCGTGCGCGTCCAGCGCCCGTCCTTGCCCAACCGCAGGAGGTGAATGCCGGTAAAACTGGCGGTCAGGATCGCGTCCCGCCCGTTGCCGTCCCAATCCACCACGAAGATGCCGTGTACGACGCCGCTGTCCTCGGTGCTGATGAGCTGCCGTTTCCATTCTCCCGGGCGGTAGAAGACCAGCGGCGTCTGATCGCGGTAATCCGGAGCTTCGGCCCTGGCGCCGGTGAGCGGCTGATTCAGGACCACGCGTTTCCCGGACCCGTCGATGTCGGCCGTTCGCAAGCGGTGGGAGGTGGTCAGCCGGTCGATCTCGGTCAGGGCCCATGGCTCGCGCGGATCGCCCTGGTGGCGGAGCACCGACACGATCCCGATGCTGTTCTTGGCCTGATTCGAGAATTCGGTGGCCAGGACGATTTGCGGAATCGGGTCGCCGGGCACCGTGACGGTTGTGCAGTTGATCATGTGCGCGAGCCCCGAGGCGAGCACGTGCCGCTGCCAGCCCGGGTTCTCGTACCACACCAGGTCGGTCATGCCGCTGGCTAGCGCGATCAGGTCGGGTTTGCCGTCGTGGTTGAGGTCGGCAACGACGACCTGGTAGCCGCCTTTGAGGTCGGTGGCTATGGTATGTTCAACGAAGCGTGCGGGCGGGGCCGCGGAGAGGGGAAGGGCGAGAAGAACCGACAGAATCCGGGTCACGCTCCACAGTATACTGACAGGTTCAAGCTTATGAACAGAATCTACCTGGCGTTTGGGGCGGCCGCCACCCTGATCGCGGCTTTTGCGGCCGCACAGGATGGCGCACGCGTGCCCAAACTGACCGATATCCGCCAACTCACGCACGGCGGGCAGAACGCAGAGGCCTACTGGTCTCCCGACGGCAAGCGGCTCATCTTCATGACGACACGTCCGCCGTACGGTTGCGATCAGATCTTCATCATGAACGCCGACGGATCGGACCAGCATCTGGTGTCCACAGGCAAGGGACAAACCACCTGCGGCTATTTCCTCGCGGACAATAAGCACATCGTCTACTCGTCCACACATTTGGGCGGGGATGCTTGCCCGGCGCCGCCCGACCGCAGCAAGGGGTACGTCTGGCCGGTGTACGACAGCTACGATGTTTTCCTGGCCACGGACACAGGCAAGATCGAGAAGCGCCTGACCGATGCGAAGGGGTATGACGCCGAGACTACGGTCAACTGGAAGACCGGTCTGCTGATCTTCACTTCGTTGTCGGGCGGCGACCTGGACTTGTGGACCATGAAGGCCGACGGATCGAACAAGAAGAAGATCACGACTACCATCGGGTACGACGGCGGACCGGTTTTTTCACGGGACGGCAAGAAGATCGCGTGGCGAGGGCATCATCCCAAGACGCCCGAGGACCTGGAGAAGTATAAGTCGCTGCTGTCGAGCAACCTGACCAGCCCTATGAAGATGGAGTTGATGGTCGCGGACGCCGATGGGAGCAATGCCCACGCCATCACGGACTTCGGATGTGCGAGCTTTGCGCCCACGTTTACTCCGGACGGCAGGCAGATTCTCTTCTCGTCGAACAAGCATGACTGCGACAGCCGTCACTTCGAGTTGTTTCTCATCAATGTCGATGGCACGGGACTGAAGCAGGTGACGAACTTTGGCGGGTTCACCTCGTTCCCGGAGTACTCGCCGGATGGTAAAACGCTGGTATTCTGCTCGGACAAGGACGCCAAGGAGCGCTACGAGTTCAACATCTTTACGGCGAAGGTCGAATAGTCTTACGGAAGGTCTACCTTCCGTTTTCGCGTGAAGGCACGCAGGCTGTCCGTAACTGCCTTTAGGCTGGCTTCTGTTCGCTTCTGAGCGGCATTGAGTGCCCGCATGTCCTTGCGGGTCTCCACGCCAAGTCGGTTTCCTTCTTTCACCAGCTTCCGGATCGTTGCAATCTGCGCTCGCGCTTGGCGAAATGTTTGTGTGCCGTCATTGCTGTCATTTATATGGCATCACTCGTACCGCAGGGCAACCATTGGATCGACACTCGCCGCCCTTCGGGCCGGGATGTAGCACGCCAGCAGCGAGACTGCTGTCAGAATGACAGGCGCGGCCAGGAAGACCACCGGATCGGCGCCGGTCACTTCGTAAAGCATACTGGCCAGCACCATCCCTAACAACCACGACAATACCAGCCCCACGGACACGCCCACCGCGGCAATCGCCACGCCTTCCCGGAGAATCATCCGGAGGGTGTCGCGTCCGGTGGCCCCGAGTGCCATGCGGATCCCGATCTCGCGGGTGCGCCGGGAAACGGTGTACGCCCGAATGCCGTAAAGACCGATCATGGCCAGAAGCAAGGCTACGGCTGCGAAGACACCGAACAGGCGGCTGCCGGTCTCCACAAGCCACAGATCGAGGCTCCGGTCGAGATGTTCCCGCATGGTGCGCAGCGCCAGCACCGGCACCCGGCCGTCGGCCGCGCGGATCTCGCGGCGGATGCTGTCCATCAGTCGTGCCTCCGACTCGGGGCTCTGCGTCGCGACCCGCAAGTGGAGGTGCATGTCGGCCTGATACTCCTGGCCAAACAGCATGTACAGATGACCCTCCTGCGCGCGCCCGATGATGTGGTCCTGCACGTTACCCACGACTCCCACGACCAAGGCGTCCGCCGGCTTCTGTGCGTTCCCGCCCACGATTCGGATGTGTTTGCCAACGGCGTCGTCATCCGGCCAAAGGCGCTTGGCGGACATTTGATCGAGAACGGCGACGCGCGCCGTCGAAGGATTCGCCTCGCCGGGAAGAAACGAGCGGCCGCGCAGTAGCGGGATCCCGAGAGTCGAGAAATAGCCCTCGCTGACGATGTTGAACTGGCACTGTTGCGCGCTCTGATCGGACGGAGCATCGGACCTTTGAACCGCGCGCCCCAGCGACACCATCCCGAATGGGACGGTGGCTCCGATGCCGGCGGACACCACACCAGGCACGGCTGCCAGCCGGTCGAGCACGCCGCGGTAGATCTGGCGGCCATGCTGCTCGTCGTACCCGGCGAGGCTTGGATCCAACTCCACCAGCACAGTGTTCTCGATACGGAACCCGGGCTTCACATTCGCGGCGCGAACGAAACTGTGGAGGAACAGTCCGGCCGCGGTCAGCAGCGCGAGCGAAAGCGAGATCTGCCCCATCACGAGTACATTCCGGCGAGAGAAGACACGCCGCGGCTTGCTCTTTTCGACCACGCCTTGTCCGCCGTCCTTCAAGTCCGAAAGGACATTCGGCCTGGAGAGATTCCATGCCGGAACGAGGGCGAAGAGCACGGTGCTCAGCGTGCAGAAACCTAAAGTGACGGCCAGGACGCGAGCATCCGGGGCCGCGCTGTAGATCAGGTCGATGGGCGCGAGGAGGGCGAGCGAGCGGACCAGCAGGCCGGTGCTCCACCAGGAAAGCAGGAGGCCGCCGGCGCCCCCGAGGATTGCCAGCGCCAGACCCTCGGTGAAGAGTTGCTGCAGAATGCTCTTGCGGCCGCCACCGAGCGCCAGGCGGATGGCGATCTCCTTGCGCCGGGCCGACCCGCGAGCCAGCATCATGTTGGCCACATTCAACGAAGCGATGAGCAGCACGATCGCGGACATGGAGAGCAGCACCGCCGCAAGCACAGCCAACTGCGTATCACTGCTCGGGTTGGTGGTGACCGAGAGGCGCGCCAGGGGGCGGGCGATCAAGGTTTGATCACGGTTTTCCGCCGGATACGCCTCCGCCAAGCGGGAACCCACGCCTGCCAGTTGCGCATCGGCGGCCTGCCGGGCCAATCCGTCGCGCAGCCTTCCCACCAGGATCAGGCAGTGGTTATCGCGAGCCGCCAAAGGACGCGCTGTGCCTTCGAAGTCGTTCACCGTCGATTCGTACATGCCCAGAGGGAGGTAGAGTTCGGGACTGATCATGGCCGTGGTTCCGGAGAAGCCTTCCGGAGCGATCCCCACCACGGTGAAGATGCGGCCGTTGACGCGCAGGGTCTTGCCCAACTGACCTGGGTCGGATCCGGACCGCCGCCAGAGTGAGTAACTCATGATCGCTGCCGCGATGCCCGCGCCAGGCCGCTCCTCGGCGGCCGTAAAGGCGCGGCCCTGCCACACCGGGACACCCATGGTGTCGAAGTAGTTCGAAGAAACCATGTCGGCGAAGACGCGGCGCGTGATGTCGTGCTCGGAAAGCCCGACCATGGCCATGTTGTGCGCCAACAGGCTGCTGAAGACCGGGTTGTTATCGCGAAGTTCCGCGTAGTTCGGGTAGGAGAACGCGCGAAACGACCCCGGGTTGCGGGTGTCGCGGCTATACACGCCGACGATCTGCCCGGGATTTCGAATCAGGAGCGGCTTCAGGAGAAACGCATTCACCAGGCTGAAAATAGCGCTATTAGCGCCAATGCCGAGCGCAAGCACACCAACGGCCGCGGCCGTAAACCCTGGTTTATTGGCGAGTATCCGCAAACCGTGACGAAGATCCTGGGCAAACGTTTTCATGCATGACTCCTGAGAGGTGGAAGCGAAATCCGGCCACCGGACAGGAGCGCGGGCCGGGTTCGATCCCGCTCCATGGATACGCGGATTGAAGGCGAAAGGTTCAATCGAAGTCGTTTCCTCGCGACGCGGCGACGAGGGAACCTCAGATGCAAGCGTGTGAGTTCCCGATGTATGATTTTGGGATGCGTATATTCGCTTCGTTACTGCTTCTGATTCCGCTCTGCGCTCAGCCGCCGCAAGACGCTCCCAAGAAAGGCGGCGGTGGCGGGATGGGACCGCCGAAGAACCTGAAGATCCTGAAAGTCCAGGGGCGGGAACTCGGCACCCTGATGCGGTCGTATACGGTGGCGCTGGGCGGCGTCCGATGCGACTTCTGCCATGTTGCCGGCGATTTTGCCAGCGACGACAATCCCAAGAAGGAAATCGCGCGGCACATGATCTCGATGGTCATGGACATCAACAGCAAAGTCCCGGATGTGAAGGAGCAGGTGACCTGCTTTACGTGCCATCACGGCGACGCCATGCCCAAGAACGCGCCTCCGCCTGCGACCCCGGGGCAGCAGTAGTCGGGCGTCATCAGTTTCGCTGGCCGCAGGTTTCAGAGGACGGCCATCTCCCGTCTTGCGAACTGGGCAACGTGGTTGGCGGCCACGAAAGCGCTGCGGAAAGCCTCGAAAATCCTTTGCGGGAACAGGAGTTCGGGGCGCGGCAGCCTCGAAAACCCTTCGCCGACGGTGGCACTGTAGACGCCCGCCCCACGTGGTCCGGCGAGCGGGGGCGCGGGCGTCCGTCCGGCCATATCCAAGCCCCGGACCTCCTGCCTGTAGCGCCTTAATATGTAAAATTTATCGTTAAAGTATTTGCTTGACCGCGACTGCACAGTGCCATATAATCGACGCATTCCTCGGTCTGAAGGGAGGGAAGTCCATGAAGATTCCGGGGCTTGCCGTGTGTGCGGCGCTCTCCATGTGGCTCTGCTGCCCGGTTCGGGCGCAAATGACCGTTACCGGCAGCGTAAGCGGAACCGTGGTCGATCAATCGGGCCGGGCCGTGCCTGGCGCGAAGATCACCCTGACCAGCGAAACGACGAGGGACTCGCGCGAAGCGGCCACCAACGATCTCGGAGCGTTCAGCCTGGTGGCTGTTCAGCCCGATACCTACTCGCTGAAGGCCGAACACTCCGGCTTCAAGAGCTTCCTGCGCACCGGCCTCGTGGTCACCGCGAATGAACACATCGCCATGGGACAGCTTCCCCTCGAAGTCGGGTCTGTGGCCGAGACGATTACGGTGGAAGCGAAGGCGGCGCACGTGGAGACCGACACCGCCGAAAACTCGGCCGAAGTCACCACCAGCCAGCTCGGCAATCTGACCGCCCGAGGGCGCGACTACGTCTCTCTGCTGCGCACGGTACCCGGCGTGTATTACCAGGCCGATCAGGATTCCGTGGGGGGCAGCTATGGCACGACTTCTCCTACCATCCGGGGCGCCAACGCGAACCTGAACATTCTTTCCGTGGACGGCGTGGTGAGCAACGACATGGGAACTCCCAACGTGTTTTCGAGTGTTACCACGATGGATGCGATCGGCGAAGTCAAGATCGTGCTGAACGCCTATCGCGCCGAATACGCCGGCAACGGAGGATCGGTGGTCACGATCGTCAGCAAGTCGGGAGGCTCCGAGTTCCACGGCAACGGCTACTATTACCTGCGCAACGAGGATCTCAACGCCAACGACTTCTTCAATAATCGCAACAACGTGAGGCGGCCGGAGTACCGCTACAATACGTTTGGCTTCTCCGTGGGAGGCCCGCTTCTCATCCCCAAAAAGTTCAACGTGGAACGTAAGAAGCTCTTCGGCTTTTACAACCTGGAACAGCTCGTGGACCGCATTCCCGGCGGGCTCACCGATTACATGATGCCGACCGCCCTGGAACGTCAGGGGAACTTCTCCCAGACGGTAGACACCAACGGCAAGCTGATTCCCGTGAACGATCCGCTCAACGGCAAAGCGGCGTTCCCGGGCAACATCGTGCCGGCGTCGCGCCTCGATCCCAATGGCCTCGCGCTGCTGAAAATCCTGCCGCTGCCCAACTTCATCAACCCGGCGATTACCGGCAACACCTACAACTACCAGGTGCAGGAAGTCATGATCTGGCCGAAGCGTAGCCAGTTGTTCAAAATCGACTTTGTGCCGGACGACAAGGACCGCATCTGGGTGCGCGGCAAGGAGTGGCTTTCCACCCAGCAGGGATATTCCGTCGCCGCAGGCGCCAAGCCGGTCGGGTTCTTTGCGCAGTGCTACTGCTTCTCCGAAGAGGGGATCGCGACCGGCTGGACGCGCATCATCTCGGCGACGATCGTCAACGAATTCAATTCCGGCGTGCGGCGCAATCACGAGGGATGGAAGCCGTATAACGACCAGATCACGCCCACCCAGCAGGTTCCCGAGCAAGGGAATCCTCTTTCGACCGTGCTCCGCTCGGCGATCGGTTTCAACGCGGGCCAGTGGTATCCCTCATCCAATCCGGACGGCATCATTCCGCGCTTCTCGTTCGGCATCTCGAACTCGCCGGACGTAAGCTTCGACGACCGTTTCCTCAAAAACGGCACGGATTTCACGTTCAACATCACCGACAATCTCACCTGGACGCGCGGCTCCCACACCATCAAGGCGGGAATCGACGGCTACCGGATCCGCGAGTACGAAGGGGAGCGCAGCAACTTCGACGGCACGTTCAGCTTCTCCAAAGACACCAACAATCCGCTCGACAGCAACTGGGCTTTTGCCAACGCCGCGCTGGGGAATTTCGACAGCTACTCGGAATCCAACGCACGCTTCGGCGCCAACGAGCGGCAGTCCATTGTCGAATGGTTCGTGCAGGACACCTGGAAGCTGACCAAGCGGCTCACCCTGGATTACGGCATTCGTTTCACGTGGGCGAACCAGATGTACGCGCATTACGACGGCCAGCAATCGGTCCTGGCGCTGGGGCTCTACAATCCCGCGCAGGCGCCGGTTCTGTACCAGCCGGTGCTCGGGCCGGGCGGCGTGCGCATGGCTCAGAATCCGCTGACGGGTGCCCTGCTGCCGCAAGTGTATGTCGGCTTCTTCGTGCCGGGAAGCGGAAACCCGACGAACGGAGGAGTCAACTCCGGGGCCAGCAATTATCCCCGAGGCTTCGTGAACCAGCAACCCGTGCACGTAGGCCCGCGGCTGGGCTTCGCCTACGATGTTTTTGGGAACGGCAAGACGGCGATCCGCGGCGGAATGGCGATCCTGTATAATCCGCGAATCTCGGTGTGGAGCCCGACGACCGAGAATCCCCCCGCCATCCTGACGCCGACGACTTACTACGGGACCATCGGCACCTTCCTGCAGACTACCGGACTGCTCGCGCCCAGCAACACCAACACTTTCCAGGTTGACGCCAAGACGCCGCGGATCTACAACGGTTCGTTCGGCGTGCAGCAGGATCTGGGTCATTCGCTGCTGCTGGACGTTTCGTACGCGACCGTGTTGGGCCGTGACCTGCAACAGAGCTACGCGATCAACACCGTGCCTTACGGCTCGGAGTTCACCCACATCGACCCGACCAAGGGCACGCCGCTTGCGGACAATTTTTTCCGGCCGTACCCCGGTTATAACGGCATTACCTACTATGCCAATCATTTCACGTCGAATTACCATGCCCTGCTGTTGTCGCTGAACCGGCGCTTCGCCAAAGGGCTGCAATTCGGCGTCTCGTACTCGTTCTCGAAATTCATGGATCAGACCAACGGCAATACCTCCCTGCCGCTCTACCAGCCGTTGCGCCAATGGTCTTATGGCGTAGATCCTGCCGACCAAACCCACGTCATGACCATCAACTTCACCTACAATCTGCCGGCGGCTTCCAAGCTGGTGCACAATCGGGCCGTGACGTATGCCTTGGACAACTGGATCCTGTCGGGGATCGCGCAGTTCACCACGGGCCAGCCGGTGGCGTTGAGTTTCAGCACCACCGACGGAACGAACCTCAACGGCGGCGGCGACGCGCAGCGCATGGATGTCGTGGGCAGCGCTTACACCGGGTCGATCCACACCTTCTCTCAGTGGTTCAACACGGCGGCCTTCGGGCGGCCGGGCATGAACGATCCCGGCAACGAAGGCAAGTACGATGTCCGCAATCCGGGCGTCAACAACTTCGACCTGGCGCTGGCGAAGAACTTCCCGATCAAGAGCGAGAAGCGCTACTTCGAGCTGCGGTGGGAGGCTTACAACGCGTTCAATCACACGCAGTATGCCGGCCTCAACACGGCCGCCCGCTTCGATCCGAGCGGCAACCAGACCAATACACTCTTCGGCACGGTGACTTCGACGCGGACGCCCCGCGTGATGCAGGGGTCGCTGCGGTTCACGTTCTGACCGCGGTTTACCTGGGCGATGGGGTTTCTTTGCCCGGAGCCTCCGGCGTCCTGCAGCCGCCGCGACGCTTCGCGTTCCTGCCCAGGCAGGAAACCGACACCGTGACCGGCTCCCAGCGATATTTCCACACCTTTAAGCTGCAGACCTGAATCTCGGTGCCGGGGGAGCGGGCATCCCGATCCGGCCACACCATTCCCTGATTCCGCTGGTTACAGGGCGGCTTCGCGGCAGGCTCTGCCGCGCACGCGGCCGCGATCACCAGAGGAGTAAGCATACATCTAAGCAACACTAGAGTGATTCCCCTCCAATGATGCCGCCGGATGGCCGACGGCGCAACAGGTCTTTGTACTAGGACCAAAAGGCGCCAGCGCAAACTCCGCTCGACCGGACCGATAAGGACCGTGGGAGCGGAAGGTGAAGCTATCACGCACGTACCTGATCTTTCTTGTCGCGACCTCAGGGCAAAGCCTGCTACCGGCGCAGGAAAGAAAACACCGGCGGCCCTGCCGGTGTCCGGTGAAATCAACGCAGAACTGCCGCACTGGCTGCGCTTCAGCGGCGAGGAGCGCGCGCGCACGGAGTACATCGTGGGCGAAGGCTTTCAAGCGGTCACCGATCTCTACCTGTTGAATCGCTTGCGAGTGAACCTGGACGTGGCCCCCACGCCGTGGCTGAAGTTCGGTTTCCAGGCCGAGGACTCGCGCGTGTTCGGCCAGAACGCGCAACCCGCGCCGGCATCCCAGAAAGATGCCATGGACCTTCGCCTGGGATATGTGCAGGCCGGCAGTGACGAAGGAGCGGTGAGACTGCGAGCCGGACGGCAAAGTCCGGATTTCGGTGAAGGTCGGGTACTGGCCGACCCGAACTGGTCTAACGTTGGGCGGTCGTTCGATGCCGCGCGCCTTACCTTGCGCCGCGGCCCGCTGAAGGTCGATCTGTTCACGGGAGCGTCGGTGAAGATCGATCAGACCTCGTTCGACGAGCCGTGTCCCGGGGAGCATTTCCACGGAGTTTACGGGTCGCTGGGCGGCGTGGTGCCGGGGGCTACCCTCGAGCCGTACGTGCTCTGGCGATTGGAGCATGCTTACAAGAACGAGCGCGGCAAGCTCGGAAACCTGGACGAGAAAACGGTGGGCCTCCGCTGGGCCGGGAAACTAGCCTTCGGTTTTGATTACACGTCCGAGATGGCCATCCAGCGTGGCTCCTGGGCAGGCGACTCGATTGCCGCCTGGCTGGGCCACTGGGTGATGGGACATACCCTGGCCGATGCGCGTCACCGCCCGCGCGTATTCGCGGAATTCAACCGGGCTTCGGGCGACGCGAATTCCACCGATGGCAGACATGGAACGTTCGACACTCTCTTTCCAGCCTCACATGACAAATTCGGACTGACGGACCTGCTGTGTTCCACAACGTGGTCCACTTCCGCGCCGGCTTCCAGTACACCGTGCGGACGAATCTGACGGTCGCCGCGGGGTACAACGACTTCTGGCTGGCAAACCGCCACGATGGCGTGTATGCCGGCGGTAAGTCTGTCGCCCGCAGCACCAGCGGCGCTGCCGGAGCGCATGTCGGGCAGGAGCCCGATGTGCAGGCGGTGTGGACGCCATCCCGAACGACCCAGGTCAATGCCGGGTACGGCCGGTTGTTCGCCGGGGAGTTCCTGAAGAAGACAACTGCGGGCGTTCCCTACAGTCTCGTGCTCCTGGGTGTCACGCAGCGCTTCTGACGGGCGCCTTCCCGCGCCGTTACCGCGTGTAAAGGGATGGCTGGATGTCAGCCGATAAGGACCAAGGAGCCGGTGCGAAATGGATCCGATCAGATTGCAGTTTCTGGGATGGCTGGCAGTCCCGTTTGTGGTGCTGGCCGCCATAGCGCTCGCAGACGCGAGCCTGAGTGCACTTGCCGGTCTGCGGCGGCGAAGCCCTAATGTGATGAACTCGAACAACCGATAGAAGGAGTAGGAGAGCGGGTAAGAACAGGATGAAGGTTTCCACGCGACTGCACGGGGCCGTCGGCACCCTGACGCTGGTAGGCATGGCCGCCGCGGGCGCCGCTGTCTGGTATGTCCGGGCCCTCGGCGACGAACTGGATGTGACCACCAGGCAGACCGCGGTCAAGCTGGACCTGGTGAATGCCACGCGTGCCCGTGCCTGGGAAATGGTGGCTTCTGTTCGGGGGGCGTTCCTGTACGCGAGCCTGAAAAACCAGGCGCAGATGGATGCCAGCGAGACGCGTTGGCGCGTCGCGTTCAAACGGGCCAAGGAGCAGATCAACGAGATTCGACCTCTGCTGGCGACCGGCGAAGGGAAGACGGCAGTGGCTCAGTACGAATCCGGACTGATTGAGTTCGAGAAGGTATCCGCCGGCTATTTTCGGCTCTGCCGCGAGCACAACACCGACGGGCTGGCGGCTCTCACGCCGAGAGTAATGGAATTCGTGAGCCTGACAGAGGGTTCTCTCGACCGCCTCAAGGAGCAGCAGCGGAGTCTGCTGAAGGACTCGCAGGCCCGCGCATCGTCCATGGAAGCGGCAAGCCGTTGGGTCAGCGTGTCGCTGAGTGGCGTTCTCCTGGTGGTCGCTGTTCTGGCAGCGTGGGTAGTCCGTGGAATCAACCGGACCCTGGCAAATGCCGTCGTCGAAGTCTCGACGGGGGCGGAGCAGGTGGCCGCGGCAGCAGCCCAACTTTCTGCCACGAGCCAGGCGCTCGCACAGGGATCGTCGGAGCAGGCGGCTTCCCTCGAAGAAACCTCGGCCTCCAGCGAGGAAATCGGCTCGATGGCCCGGAAAAACAGCGATAGTACGCGGTCCGCGGCGGATCTGGTTACCCTGTCGCGGCAAAAGTTCACCGAGACGAACCGATCTCTCGAGGCGGCCATAGCGGCCATTAGCGAAATCAATGCGCAGGGCACGAAGATCTCCAAGATCATCGAGACCATTGATGGGATTGCATTCCAGACCAACATCCTGGCGCTGAATGCGGCTATCGAGGCGGCCCGGGCCGGCGATGCGGGTATGGGCTTCGCTGTAGTGGCCGACCAGGTGCGAAACCTGGCGCAACGCTGTGCTCAAGCAGTTAAAGACACCGCGGATCTGATCGTCGAGTCGGTCGCGAAGTCCCGCGACGGCCAGTCGAAGGTGGACCTGGTGGCAGCGTCGATTCGCGTCATCACCGAAGATGCCCAAAAGATCCAAGGACTGGTGGACGATGTGAACCTCGGCAGTCAGAAACAGGCGCGCGATATCGAGTCGATCGGCAAGGCGATCACCCAGATCGGGCAGGTGACGCAGACGAATGCTGCCAGCGCCGAGCAGACCGCCTCGGCAGCCGCCGAACTCAACGCGCAGTCGGACGCTTTGAAGAACGTCGTCGAACGTCTGACCGCGATGGTGGGTCGCGACGGCGACTGAGCAGCGGCCGTCAGGAAGCAGGTGTCCAGTCACCTGGTGACCGTCCCTCAATTCCCGGCGCACCGGACGCCCACATCGCCATAACGGCCATCGGGCTCGACACGGTGGCGGTAGGAGACGCGGGCATAGCTGGGGTCGCGGGTCCAGGACCCGCCGCGCAAAGTGCGGAACTCACCGATTGGTGGACCTTTGGGATCGGTTGCCTTCCCCGCCGGATAGCGGTCATACCAGTCGGTGACCCACTCGAACACATTCCCCAGCATGTCATCGATACCGTATGCGTTGGCCTGCTTTCCAGCCACTTCGTGGGTCCGGCCTTCGCTATTTCCCTTGAACCAGGCGATGGCGTCGATCTCGCCGTAACGGCTACCCGGTGTAAGCGCGCGCGCCGCGTACTCCCACTCCGCCTCCGTCGGCAGCCGCATGTCCACCGTTTCGCAAAAGCCGCGTGCTTCGCTCCAGTTGACGTTCTCGACGGGAAGTTGCGGCCCTTTGAAGTCGCTGGGATTGGCGTGCATGACGCGCTGCCACGCCTCCTGGGTCACCTCGGTTTTCCCGATCCAGAAGCCCTTCGAGATGGTGACCTGGTGCTGCGGCCGCTCGCCGGCCGTGCACTCGGCATCTTCCGGAGAACAGCCCATGCGAAACGTCCCGGGAGGGATCCAGATGTAGGTCAGCCCGTCCTTCGCATTCACCTTTCGGCCCGCCCCGGGCGGCGCCTGAGGACCGGCGGGGATGGCCAATCGGCTTCGCCACACCAACACCGCGCCCGCCAGGCTCAGGGTGGCGAGCCCGGCCGCAATCCACAATCCGGCACGGAAAGCTCGCCGGTCCGGAACGGTCGGGGACGAAGAGCGCGGTCCCGGCCGGCTCGCGCTTCCGGGCCGCCATTCGACCGGTACGCTGTAAGCTCGGGAGAGGCTGGCGGCCGACGGGTTCAAGCTCTCGGACAGCCGCCCGATGAACTCGCTGCAGCTCAGGTAACGATCTTCGGGGGTCTTGGCCATCGCTTTTGCGATCACCTCCGACGCCTGTGGCGGTAGCGCCGGGTTTACCAGGTGCAGGCTGGGCGGCTTTGCCTGCAGGATCTGGTACATCAGTGACGGTCCTGTATCCGCGACGAAGGGCCTTTTGCCGCTGAGCATCTGATAGGCAATCACGGCCAGCGAGTATTGGTCGGCGAGGCCCGTCACCTTGGCGCTTTCGATCTGTTCAGGCGCCATGTAGGCGGGGGTGCCGAACGTGAATCCGGTCCGCGTCACGGACTGGGAAGCGATGCGCGCGATTCCAAAATCGGTGATCTTCGCCCTGCCGTCCGAACGGACCAGGATGTTCGCGGGTTTCACGTCGCGATGAACGACCCCTTCGCCGTGGGCATAGTCGAGGGCGTCGGCAACCTGCCCGAGAATCGAAATGGCGAGCCTGCTGTCCAGAGGCTGCCCGGCCGCCAGGGCCTTCTCCAGTGAGGGCCCGCTGACGAGTTCGAGAACCAGGTATTGTGCGCCCCCCTCCTCGGCGAGTTGGAACACCGTAACGATGTTGGGGTGGGAGAGCTTGCCGGCCGCCGACGCTTCGCGCGCGAACCGCTGCTTGAGATCGGACCTCTCCTCGTCGTTCGCGTACTGCCCGGACTGAATGATCTTGATGGCTACCTGACGCCCGATCGCAGGATCGAAGCCGCGAAACACGACACCCACCGCCCCACGCCCGATTTCTTCCAGGAGTTGGTAGGGGCCTATGGTTCCGATCGGCATGCGTTCCCATATCTTATATCGAATCGGCCAATCTTCCGTGCGAAAAGCTGACGGGTGCGGAGCTTGGACCAAAATGCAACTGGTTCTAGCCGGGTACCATTAAGAAGCGCCCGGAAGATAGGAAGGGGCCCCAGTAGACACCCTGGGGCCCGTGAATGCGAGCAACGTGACGAAATCGTGCGTGTGAGCGCTACTCAGCGCAAAGGCTATCGGCTGACGGATGGAGGACTGTTTCCTTGTCCGGGCAGGCTTCCGACGGCCGCAAGGCCGCCGACGGTCGCCGCGGTCGCCACACCCCCGATGACCGCAATCGTCCCGATGCCGATCCCGCCCGCTGCTGCCGCACCGCCTGCCCCAGCGGCGCCCGCGGCACCGGCCGCGCCTGCCGCACCACCCGAGGAAGAAGCGACCCCGGCCGCTGCGCCTGTCGCGGCGACTGCGGTACTGGCGCCCAGCTTTTTGGCGATGGCTGAGCAGCCGCCCTTGGCGATTTCCTTGATCCCCGATGCCTGAATCGACTGGCTGGCGCCAGGTAC
>Ga0335081_10010038_pt1 | contig 15280 bp, 11 predicted proteins | sample Lox_Sample_35_FD_206713 | JGI IMG/M metagenome (GOLD analysis project Ga0335081, IMG submission 206713) | Soil microbial communities from Loxahatchee National Wildlife Refuge, Florida, United States - Lox_Sample_3.5 | ecosystem: Environmental > Terrestrial > Soil > Wetlands | place: USA...
GACCAGCGGATAGCCCTTCTGGGCGCACACCATCGCAAGCCCGATGCCGGTGTTGCCGCTGGTCGCCTCGATCACGGTCTGGCCCGGCTTGAGCAGGCCGCGGCGCTCCGCGTCCTCGATCACGCCGAGCGCGAGCCGGTCCTTGACCGAGCCGAGCGGGTTGAACGCTTCGATCTTGACGAACAGGTTCACGCCCGCGGGCGCGAGCTTGTTGATCCGGACGACCGGCGTATTGCCGACCGTCTCGAGGATATTTGCGAACTTGCGGCCCATGATGCGTGCTCCGGTTTGCTGATGTGCTTGCCTTCCGACCCGCGGCGGGCGGCGCCGCGCCTGTCCGCCGTCACTTCACCCCATATCTGGCCCATTCCTCGGCGATGTCGGCGCGCATCGTCTTGGCGGCGGCGAGGTCGGCTGCGGCGCCCGCCGCGTCGCCCTTCTTGCGCCGCACGATGCCGCGCCCGAACAGGGCGCCGGCCGATTGCGGGCTCAGCGCCACGGCGCGATTGTAGTCGGACAGCGCCGGGTCGAGCCGGCCGAGCTTGAGCTCGACCAGGGCGCGGCTGTCGAGCGCCTCGGCGGCGTCGGGTCTGAGGCGGAGCGACTGGTTGCAGTCGTCGAGCCCCGCCTTGAGATCGCCGACGATCGCCCGGGCGCGGCAGCGGTCGCTCCACGCGGCGGCGTCGCCGGGCCGCACGCGGATGAGCTCGTCGTAGTCGGCAAGCGCGCGGTCGTATTGGGCCTTCGCCGCATAGGCGGCGGCGCGGTTGTAGCGGGCGCGCACGAGGTCGGGATCGAGCTTGAGCGCCTCGTCATAGTCCGCGACGGCGCGGCTGTAGTCCCGCAGGCCCGCATAGGCATAGCCGCGGTTGTTGTAGGCGTCGGCATATTTGCCGTTGAGACGGATCGCCTGGCTGAAGTCCGCGATGGCGAGCTCGTGCGCGCCCTTGCCGTCATAGCAGATGCCGCGATTGTTGTAGGCGTAGGGATAGCCGGGGTCCGCCGCGATGGCGCGACCGTAGTCCGCGATGGCGTGGTCGTAGTCCTTCTTGGCGAAATAGGCGTTGCCGCGGTCGTTGAGGGTGCGCGGATTGTCCGGGTCGTACTTGACCGCCTGCTGGTAATTGTCGAGCGCGCCGTCCGTGTCGCCCTTCTGGCGATAGGCGCGGCCGCGGTTCGCATAGGCGACGCCGTATTGCGGATCGATCTCGATCGCCCGGCCGTAGTCGAGGATGGCCCGGTCGTAGTCCTTCTCGGCGTAGCGGGCATTGCCGCGGTTGTTGAAGGCGCTGGCGTAGTCCGGGTTGTGGGCGATCGCCTGATCGTAGTCGGCGATGGCGCGGGCGTAGTCGCCCTTGTCGAACCAGGCGTTGCCGCGATTGTTGTAGCCCGCCGCATTGTCGGGCTCGAGGCGGATCGCCTGGTCGTAGTCGCGGATCGCGCCGTCGAGGTCGCCCTTGTGCGCATAGGCGAGGCCGCGGTTGCCGTAGGCGTGGGCATACAGCGGATTGAGCTTGATCGCCTGGTCGAAATCGGCGATCGCGCGGTCGGCCAGGCCCTTGTCGGCGTAGGCGGTGCCGCGGTTGTAGTAGGACTCCGGCTCGGTCGGATCGAGCTTGATCGCCTCGTCGTAGTCCGCAATGGCGCGGTCGTAGTCCTTCTCGTCGTGATAGGCGTTGCCGCGATTGTTGAAGGCGATCGCCATGGCACGGCCCGATTCGCGTCCCGACTGGATCACGGTCGTGCAGCCGCTGATCTGCAGGTCGGGCGCGTCCTTGTCCTCGTTGATGCACCATTTCCAGGCGTCGGACGGGGTCCCGGTATCGGACTCGGGGGCCGCCTGGGCGGCCCACGCAGCCGCCACGATCGCCAACGCACCCACGACGATACCCACGCCTGCCTGCATTTCGCTCACGTCTCCGCAACCCGCCGCCGCAGCATGGCCCCAGCATAGCATGGCCCCCGCTGCAGGCGACCGCGCCCGGCGCGGCGAAACCGGCTGCTGCGTGCCGCGTAGCTAATTTGCAACAGGGGGCCGGCAATCGCCACTGTCAGGCCGTCGTCCGGTGCCTCCGGCCGTGCCGCGGCCCCTGCGGGGCCATTCGAACCTGAGGCGCGGATCAGGAGACTAACGCCTTGAAAAATCTTGAGAGTGCGGAGCTTTCGAGCGCATGTGCGGATCCTTAACAAAAACCCCGGATACTGCCGGCACGTTGACGCCGGGGAGGCGTTGTTCACAAAGACGCAAATGGTTTTGCGGAACTTTGCGCGCTATATTGTGTTTCGGCAGGGGCATGGTGATGGCCTTGAGTGGAAATGACGGCGCTGCGCGGAGCGCCAGTGTTGCCTCCGCGACGAAGCGTATCCGTGCGGCTTTGACCGCCGGCACGGCGCTTGCGCTTCTGCTTGCGCTGCCCAGCGGCGCCGACGCGCGGTCGGCTGCGCATCCCGGGCGCGAGCACGCCAAGAAGGAGGGGCCAAAGCCGCTGCAGGTGCCGCTGATCGCCATCTCGATCGCGGACCAGCGCCTCACCCTCTATGACAAGGGCGAGGTGGTCGCGCATGCGCCGGTCTCGACCGGCATGCCGGGCCACCCGACCCCGACCGGCGTCTTCAGCGTGATCGGCAAGGAGGTCTTCCACCGCTCGAACATCTACAGCGGCGCCCCCATGCCCTACATGCAGCGCATCACCTGGTCGGGCGTCGCCCTGCATGCCGGCGTGCTGCCGGGCTACCCGGCCTCGCACGGCTGCATCCGCATGCCACCGGAGTTCGCGGTCCGGCTCTTCCACCTGACGCAACGCGGCGCCCGGGTCATCGTCTCGCGCGGCGAGATCACCCCGGTGCCGTTCGAGAACCCGCATCTGTTCACCCTGCTGCGGCCGGCCGACACCCGGACCGGCGAGGTCGCGACGCCGCCCGCCGCCGACGCACCGGGGGTGAAGACCGCCGAGACCCGGACGCCCGCCGTGATGTCGGATGCAGGCGATCCGGCGGCGCGCACACTCGCCGGTATCGCCAAACCGGCCGAAGCCGCGATCGCCGAGTCGCCCAAGGCCGCGCCACAGGACGGAAATCACGCGATCGAGGACGTGGCGCGCGAGGCCGTCAAAGCCGCCGTGGCGGCGTCGACTGCGCCGCAGGACGCGCGCCACGCGGACCTGGCCAAGGATGTCGCCAATGCGGCGGCGCCCGGCGCCGCGCTGGTGAAGCCGGTGACGATCGTTCCGCCGCAGCCGATCGCGGTGGACAAGACCTTCGCGCCGGTCGGCGCGCCGGCCGCGGCCACGATCGAGGCGGCACCGGTGCCCGGCCCGCAAGCCTCCCTCGAGCTCCAAGCCTCCCTTGAGCCCTATGGGCCGGAGCGGCCGCTGCGCCCCGGGCCGATCACGGTCTTCGTCAGCAAGAAGGAAGGCAAGATCTTCATCCGCAAGGGTTTCCAGCAGATCCTCGCCGAGCCCATCGCGATCGCGCATCCCGAGCTCGCGCTCGGCACCCACATGTTCACGGCGGTCGCCGCCAAGCCCGACGGCGCGAGCTTCGACTGGGTGCAGGTGACGATCCCGACCGAGGCGAGAAAGGTCGAGACCAAGATCGTGCGCGATCACCGCGGCCGGCATATCGAGAAGATCGTCGCACCCGCCGCTCCGCCGCCCGCGACCGCCGCTGAGGCGCTCGACCGCATCGAGATTCCGCCCGATGCGATGGCCCGCATCGCCGCGCTGATGTCGCCCGGCGCGACGCTGATCGTCTCCGATCAGGGTCTCGGCTCGGAAACCGGTCTCGACACCGATTTCATCGTGCTCACCCGCTGACCCGCGGGCGCAACCCGCGGCGCCTCATGCGCGGGCCGACTTTTTTTGTGGAATAAGCCCGGTCGCTCCCGTACAAGGGAGCGATCCTCGTGGCCGATTCCGTCCCCCCGCCGCTCTCGGCCGCGCCCGCGCATTCGCGTGGACCTGCGCCTTGCATGATGCCTCCTTCATTGCATTCGGCGCGGATGCGATGAGGTGAGCGACATTGGGTGACATGGCCGTTGTGGTCGGATTGTGCTGTGTGGCGGCGTTCTTCGCCGTCGCCCTGCTGGCGCTCGTGCGCGGGCCGTTCGGCACCGCCTTCGTCTACGGCGCCTGCGGCGCGATCGCGCTCGCCGGGCTCGCCGTCGGCGCGCGCGCGCTCGCCGACGGAGCGACCTCGGCGATCACGCTCCCGATCGGGCTCGCGCTGCTCGGCGGCCATTTCCGCATCGATGCGCTCTCCGCCTTCTTCCTCGTCGTCGTCAACCTGGGCGGGGCGGTGACGAGCCTTTATGCGCTCGGCTACGGCCGCCACGAGGCGGCGCCGCTGCGGGTGCTGCCGTTCTATCCGGCCTTCCTCGCCGCCATGAACCTGGTGGTGATGGCCGACGACGCCTTCGTGTTCCTGCTCTCCTGGGAGCTGATGTCGCTCGTCTCCTGGGCGATCGTGCTCGCCCATCACCGCGAGCCCGCCAACCTGCGCGCCGCCTACATCTATCTCGTGATGGCGAGCTTCGGCACGCTCGCGCTCCTGCTCTGTTTCGGCCTGCTCGCCGGCGCCGAGGGCGGCTATGCGTTCGACGCGATGCGGGCCGCCCATCCGGCCGCGTTCGCGGTCGAGCTCGCCGTGATCCTGGCGCTGATCGGGGCCGGATCGAAGGCGGGCGTCGTGCCGCTGCACGTCTGGCTGCCGCTCGCCCATCCGGCCGCGCCGAGCCACGTCTCGGCACTCCTGTCCGGCGTCATGACCAAGGTCGGCATCTACGGCTTCGTGCGCATCGTGTTCGACCTCGTCGGCGCGCCGGCGCCCTGGAACGGCCTCGTGGTTCTGGTCCTCGGCGGCGTCACGGCGACGCTCGGCGTGCTCTATGCGCTGATGCAGCACGATCTCAAGCGGCTGCTCGCCTATCACACGGTCGAGAACATCGGCATCATCTTCATCGGCCTCGGTCTCGCGCTTGCGTTCCGCTCGAACGGCATGGCGCTCGCCGCCGCGCTCGCGCTCACCGCCGCGCTGTTTCACGTGCTCAATCACTCGCTGTTCAAGAGCCTGCTGTTTTTCGGCGCCGGCGCCGTGCTCGCCGCGACCGGCGAGCGCGACATGGAGCGGCTCGGCGGGCTCATTCACCGCATGCCGCACACCGCCGTCGTCTTCCTGATCGGCTGCGCCGCGATCTCGGCGCTGCCGCCGCTCAATGGCTTCGTGTCCGAATGGCTCACCTTCCAGGCGATCCTGGTGAGCCCGCTGCTGCCGCAATGGGGCCTCAAGCTCACGGTGCCGGCGGTCGGCGCGCTGCTCGCGCTGTCCGCGGCGCTCGCCGCCGCCTGCTTCGTCAAAGCGTTCGGCGTGACCTTCCTGGGCCGGCCGCGCACTGCGGCGGCCGCCCGCGCCGGCGAGGTGGATCGGTTCTCGCGCGCCGCCATGTTCGTTCTCGCCGCATTGTGCGTGCTGGCCGGTGTGCTGCCCGGTTTCGTCATCGACGCGCTCGCGCCGGTCGCGCAGCAGTTCGCCGGCGGCGTCATGCCGAAGCAGTCGATCCAGCCGTGGCTCTCGATCGTGCCGATCGGCGAGAGCCGCAGCTCCTACAACGGCCTCATAATTTTCGCCTTCATGATCGCGTCCGGCACGCTGACGGCGTTCGCGGTCCACCGCTTCGCCACCCGCGCGACCCGGCGCAGCGCAATCTGGGACTGCGGCTTCCCGCTCGACGCGCCGCAGACGCAATACACCGCCTCGAGCTTCGCGATGCCGATCCGCCGGGTCTTCGGCAGCGTGGTGTTCGGCGTCCACGAGCGCGTCGACATGCCGCCGCCCGGCGCCACCCGCGCCGGCCATTTCGCCGTGCGCGTGATCGACCCGGCCTGGCGCTGGGGCTACGGCCCGCTGGCGCGCGGCGTCGCGGCCGCCGCGCTGCGGCTCAACCAGCTCCAATTTCTCACCATCCGCCGCTATCTGACGCTGGTGTTTTGCGCCCTGATCATCCTGCTCATCGTGGTGGCGGCATGGCGATGATCCTCGAGCTCGCGCTGCAGGGCGCGCAGATGCTGCTGGTGGTCGCGATCGCGCCGCTGGTCCTCGGCGTCACCCGCAAGGTGAAGGCGCGGCTGCTCGCCCGCATCGGGCCGCCGGTGATCCAGCCCTACCGCGACATCTGGAAGCTCATGCACAAGGAGGCGGTGTTCGCCCACAACGCCTCCTGGCTCTACCGTGGCGCGCCATATTGCATCTTCGCCGTGACCTGGGTCGCGGCGGCGCTGATTCCGACCTATGCGACCGGGCTGCTGTTCTCCTGGTCGGCCGACCTCATCGCCATCGTGGCGCTGCTTGGCACCGCGCGCTTTGCGCTCGCGCTCGCCGGCATGGACGTCGGCACCGCGTTCGGCGGCCTCGGCGCCTCGCGCGAGATGATGATCGCGTCGCTCGCCGAGCCCGCTATGCTCTTGATCGTGTTCACCGTCGCGCTGGTCGCCGGCACGACGCAGCTCTCGGCGATCGCGAGCCTGTTCGCGACCGGCTCGCAGGGCTTGAGGGTCTCGCTCGGGCTCGCGGTGTTCGCCCTGATGTTCGTCGGCATCGCCGAGAACGCGCGCATCCCGATCGACAATCCGGCGACGCATCTCGAGCTCACCATGGTGCACGAGGCCATGGTGCTCGAATATTCCGGCCGCCATCTCGCCATGATCGAGTTCGCGGCTGCGCTCAAGCTCGTGCTCTATTTCTCGCTCATCGCCTGCCTGTTCGTGCCGTTCGGCATGGCGGCGGGGCAGAAGACAGCCGCCGCGCTCGCGCTCGGCCTCGCGGTCTGGCTCGCGAAAATCTTCGCGCTCGCCGCGCTCTTGCCGGTCGGGGAGACCAGCGTCGCCAAGATGCGCGTCTTCCGCTACCCGGTCTTCCTCGGCGGCGCTTTCGCGGCGGGCGCGCTCGCGGTCTTCCTGCTGTTCGTGTCGCGGGGCTATTGATGCACTCGCTCACCTTCGACGTCGCCCATCTGCTCGCCGGCACCATGCTGGTGCTGAGCTTCCTGCTGCTGTACCAGGACCGCGTGACCGCGGTGCTCAACGTGTTCGCCCTGCAGGCCTGCACGCTCGCGCTGTCGGTCGCCTGGCAGTCGGTCGCGCAGAACGCGCCGCACCTGATCGTCACCGCCATGGTCGCGCTTGCGGTCAAAGGATTCTTCATTCCGGCCGCGCTGCACCGCATCGTGCGCCGGCTCGAGATCCACCGCGAGATCGAGCAGGTGCTCGGCGGCGGGCCGACCATGCTGACCGGGCTCGGCCTCGTCGCGCTGTCGATCCTGCTGGTGCAGCCGGTCGGCGAGGGGGCCGGCATCATCGTGCGCGAGGATCTGGCCTTCGCGCTCGCGATCGTCCTGCTCGGCATGCTGATGATGATCACGCGGCGCAATGCGGTGACCCAGATCGTCGGTTTTATGTCCTTGGAGAATGGGCTCATTCTGGCGGCGACCGGCGCCAAGGGCATGCCGCTGGTGGTCGAGTTCTCGGTCGCGTTCTCGATCCTGATCGCCTTCATCGTGTTCGGCGTGTTCGTCTTCCGCATCCGCGAGCGCTTCGACACCGTCGACGTGAGCGCGCTCGACAGTTTTCGCGGCGAGCGCACGGAGCACACATGAGCGCCGTGCTCGATCTTCCGGCCGTCCAGATCCTGCTGCTGATCCCGGCGGTCGCGGTGCCGGTGCTCGCGCTCGTCACCGACTACCGGCTCGGCAGCCTGCTCAACGTCGTCGCCTGCGCGCTTTCCTTCGCGGCCGGGCTCGCGCTGCTGGTGGTCCCGCGCGCGCGCAGCGAGCTCATCATCGTCGACGACTTCAACATCTTCTTCGTCGTGCTCACCACCTTCGTCGGCCTGACGACCAGCGTGTTCAGCGCGACCTATATCGCCCACGAGATCGAGATCGGCCGGATCACCCCGGCCTTCCTGCGCTTCTACCACGCCATGTTCCAGGCGATGATGGGCGCGATGAACGTGGCCCTCGTCGCCAACAATGTCGGCCTGATGTGGGTCGGCGTCGAGGTCGCGACGCTCTCCACCGTGATGATGGTCGGCATCTACCGCACCCCAGAGGCGATCGAGGCGGCCTGGAAATACTTCATCCTCGGCAGCGTCGGCATCGGGCTCGCCTTCTTCGGCACCATCCTGGTCTATCTCACGGCCCAGGAGGTGCTCGGCGAGGGTCTCGGCGCCATGGCGTGGGACACGCTGGCGCACAACGCCGCGCGGTTCGACCCGCGCATGATGTCGCTCGCCTTCGTCTTCCTTCTGGTCGGCTACGGCACCAAGGTCGGGCTCGCGCCGTTCCATGCCTGGCTGCCCGATGCGCATGCGGAAGGCCCAACCCCGATCTCGGCGGTGTTGTCGGGTCTGCTGCTCAATGTCGCGCTCTATGCGCTGCTGCGCTTCAAGATGGTGCTCGCCGCCAATCCGGCGACGCTCGACGTCGGCGCCATCATGATGACGCTCGGCCTGGTCAGCCTGGTGTTCGCCGCCTTCATGCTCTACCGCCGGCGCGACATCAAACGGCTGTTTGCCTATTCGTCGATCGAGCACATGGGGGTCGCGACCTTCGCGTTCGGCATCGGCGGCCCGCTCGCTGATTTCGCCGGCCTCCTGCACATGACCATGCATTCGCTCACCAAGTCGGCGATCTTCTTCGCGGTCGGCCACGTCGCCCAGGTGAAGGGGACGCAGCGCATCGCCGACATCGGCGGCCTGTCGGTCACTCATCCGGTGCTCGCGGTCGGCTTTGCGCTCGGCGTCATCGCCATCGCGGGCCTGCCGCCGTTCGGCATCTTTGCCAGCGAGTTCATCCTGGTGTCGTCGACTTTTGCGCGCGCACCGCTGCTTGCCGTGCTGCTGATCGGCGGGCTTCTGCTCGCGCTCGGCGCCCTGGTGCTGCGGCTGCAGGATATCGTGTTCGGCCCGCCCAAGGGTCCCAAGGCGGGCGTGAAGGCCTCCTTCGTGCCGCTGTTCGTCCATCTCGCCCTCGTGCTGGTCGCCGGCCTGTGGCTGCCGGGCGAGGTGGTGCGCTGGTTCCGCGCCGTCGCGGCTCTGCTCGGGTGACGTCATGCCGAAGAACCGCGTCGCCGATCTGCTCGCCGGCCGCGCCCCGCGCTCCGGCCACCACCCGTGGCCGCGCTACGAGATCGACGCCGCCGGCTGGGATGCGGTCGGGCAGGGGCTCGCGGCCGGCGTCACCTTGCTCGGCTTCTGGGGCGACGTCGGCGCCGTGCATGCGGCCCTGATGGCGCCCGAGCTCGGCGGCCCGTGCATCGTCTCGCTGGCGGTGCGCGCCGGCACGTTTCCGTCGCTCGGCCGGCACCATCCGCCGGCGATCCGGCCCGAGCGCGCCATCTGCGACCTCTATGGCTTCGTCGCGTCCGACGCGCCCGACGCGCGGCCCTGGCTCGACCACGGCGCCTGGGGCCTGCGCGCGCCGCTCGGGAGCCGCACGAGCGCAGCCCCGCGCGATCCGGTCGACTACGATTTCCGCCCGGTGCACGGTCACGGGCTGCACCAGATTCCGGTCGGCCCGGTGCATGCGGGCATCATCGAGCCCGGCCATTTCCGCTTCACCGCCAACGGCGAGACCGTCGCCCGGCTCGAGGCCCGGCTCGGCTACGTCCACAAGGGCATCGACGGCCTGTTGACCGACTGCGATCTCGAGCGGGCGGCGCGCATCGCGGCGCGAGTGTCGGGCGACGTGACCGTCGCGGCGAGCTTTGCCTTCGCGCGCGCCGTCGAGGCGGCGCTCGGCGCCGAGGTGCCGGCGCGGGCGCAGGCGCTGCGCGGCGTCATGGCCGAGCTCGAGCGCATCGCCAACCACCTCGGCGACATCGGCGCGATCTGCAACGACGCCGCCTTCGCGCTGCTGCACGCCCACACTGGCATCCTGCGCGAACGGGTGCTCGCCGCGAGCGACCGCGCGTTCGGCCACCGCCTGATGATGGATCAGATCGTGCCGGGCGGCATTGCGCGCGATCTCGACGGGGAGGGGGCGCGCGCGATCCTCGCGACCCTCGACGCGATCGCGCCGCGTTTCGCCGAGATCGTCGAGGAATACGACGAGACGCCCTCGCTGCAGGACCGCACCTGCACGACCGGCATCGTCGCGCCCGCGCTCGTCGCCGCCTGGGGCGCCGGCGGCCATGTCGGCCGCGCCTCCGGCCGCGATTTCGATGCGCGCCGCGATCTGCCCTATTCGCCCTATGCGGACATGGCGTTCAAGATTCCGGTGCTCGCCGCCGGCGACGTCGACGCGCGGGTGCGGGTGCGCATCGCCGAGATCGAGGTCAGCATGGTGCTGATCCGCATCTGGCTCGACGACCTGCCGGGCGGGCCAGTGCGCCACGCGCTGCCGCAGGTCGCCGAGGCGCGCGAGGGCGTCGCGGTCACCGAGGCATTTCGCGGCGATCTCCTGGTCTGGCTGCGGGTCGCCGGCGCGCGCGTGGCGCGCTGCCATGTGCGCGATGCGTCCGTCTTCCAATGGCCGCTGCTCGAAGCCGCGATCGAGAAAAACATCGTCGCCGACTTCCCGCTCTGCAACAAGTCGTTCAACTGCTCCTATTCGGGCCACGATCTCTGATGCGCACGCTGCTGCTCAGAACGCTGTTTGGCGCGCCGGCGACGATCGCGGCGCCATCGGCCGCCGATCTCGCGCTCACCGAGACCGGCCGCGCGCTCGAGGAGCGGGCGCGAAAGCTGTTCGGCCGCGCCATCACGATCCGCGAGGTCGATGCCGGCTCCTGCAATGGCTGCGAGCTCGAGGTTCACGCGCTCAACAACGCGGTCTACGACGTCGAGCGCTTCGGCATCCGATTTGCGGCCTCGCCGCGCCATTGCGACGTGCTGCTGGTCACCGGCCCGGTCTCCCACAACATGAAGGTCGCGCTGGAGCGCACCTACGCGGCGACGCCCGCGCCCAAATGGGTGGTGGCGGCCGGCGACTGCGCCTGCGGCTGCGGGGTGTTCGAAGGCAGCTACGCGGTGGTCGGCGCGGTCGACAAGGTGATCCCGGTCGACCTGCACATCAAAGGCTGTCCGCCGCGCCCGATCGACCTGCTGCGCGGGCTGATCGCCCTGATGGAAAAGGCGACCGCCGGCGCGGATACGCGTTGAATCGTTCACCCGCACGGCGTCATGCCCCGCGGAAGCGGGGCGTCCAGTAGACATAGCGGCTTGTAGATCGGGCAGGGTGCATCCACGGCACATTTGCGGAATACTGGATTGCCTGCTTGCGCGGGCAACGACGGTGTTCGTGTGGTGGAGGAAGGCATGAACGATCAACCCTCACATCCGGCCGGCGCGCGCGAGCGCAGCTTGGACGAGGTCAAGGCCGAGGTGCTGCGCCGCGCCGGGCGGTTCAGCCCGTTCGAGAGTATCCGTCCGCAGGATGCCGCCGCCGCCATGGGCGCGCTCAAGAGCCTCGACCGCGATCACTGGGCCGCGGAATGGTGCCGCATCGGTCTCGCCTACGAGGCCGAGGGCGACGCGCGCGCCAAGGCGGGCGCCGGCGGCGAGGCGCTCGTCCAGCTCTTCCTGCAGGGTTTCGACACCTGCCGGGTCGGGCGCTATCCGGCGCCGACCTCGCCCGGCCAGCTTGACGCCTATGACCACTCGCTGCGCATCTTTCGCAAGGCTGCGCGCTATCTCGCGCCGCGGCTCGAGATCATCGCGCTGCCGTTCGAAGGCAAGACGCTGGTCGGCCATCTGCAGCTGCCGCCCGGCGTGGAGCGGCCGCGCGTCGTCATGCATTGGGGCGGGGTCGACGGCTGGAAGGAGGATCGCCTGCACGTCAGCGGGATGCTGATGCGGGCCGGCCTCGCCTCCCTCGCCATCGACATGCCGGGCACCGGCGAGAACCCCTTCCTCTATGGCGACGATGCGGCCGAGCGGACCTTCCTGGTGTGGATGGATTATCTCGCCCGCCATCCCGAGCTCGATGGGCGCCGCATCGGCGTGTGGGGCGGCAGCTTCGGCGCCTACTGGGCGGCGCGGCTCGCCTTCGTGGCGCCGGACCGCATCGGCGGCGCGGTGTTTCACGGCGGCAACATCCACTACGGCTTCCAGCCGGAGTGGCTCGTCCCCGCCTTCACGACCGGCGGCGCGACCTACCTGTTCGGCGCCGCGAGCCTGCTCGATGCGCGCGGCCGCGCGGTCGGCACCAGGACGCTGGAGGAGTTTTTGGCTGCGGTGCCGAACTTCTCGCTTCTGACTAGGGGCCTTCTCGACAAGCCGTCGGCGCCTTTGCTCGCCGTCAACGGCAAGCGCGACGACCAGGCGCCGATCGCCGACGTCTATCTGCTGTTGGAGCACGGCAACCCGAAGTCGGCGCGCATTTATCCGGAGGGCCACCACATGGGCCGCACGCCGGGCATTCCCTACGACGATATCCTCAAGATGATCGTCGATTGGTTGCGGGAGCGGTTGACGCCGGCGTCGTAGGATGGGTTGAGCGAAGCGAAACCCATCGGCTGAGTCTGCGCGCGCGATTCACATGATGATTTCGCTTTCGCTCAACCCATCCGACGATCCGTCACGCCTTGGGAAACCCCAAGAGCTCGGCCGGATTGTCGACGAAGATCAGCTTGCGCGTCGCCTCGTCGGGCACCCAGTCGAGCATCATGTCGAGCAGCGCCACGTCGTTCGGCATCGGCTTGAAATATTGCGGATGCGGCCAGTCCGATCCCCACAGCAGGCGGTTCGGCGCGTGCGCGACCAGCTTCTTCACCAGCGGATCGGTGTCCGAGAAGGGGAAATTGTCCTGCTTGGAAACGCGCGGCGAGAGCTTCACCCAGCAGCGCCCGGTATCGAGGCACTTTAGCACGAACTTGAATCCATCCCCGTCGATGCCCTTGGCGGGATCGACGCCGCCCATGTGCTCGAGCACGAAGCGGCCGGGCGTTTTTTGGATCAGCGGCTTCCAGTGATCCTGCGCGGCCTCGTCGGCGCGGTGCAGATAGTGCATCGACCAGCCATGCTCGGAGGTGCGCGCGACCATGCGCTGGTCGATGGTCGGGCCGAGCCGCCAGGTGATGCGATAGCCGACCACGCCGGCCTTGGTCAGAATCGCGAGCTCGCCGTCCGTGATGCCCGCCCACGGAACGATCACCGAGCGGATCCGGTCGGGCAGGCGGCATTGGGCATGCAGCGCGATCTCGTAGTTGTTCTCGTACATCATCGAGAGCACGTGCAGCCCGCGCGAGAGCCCGAGCGCACCTTGCATCGTCAGCCAGTCGTCGATCGTCGTGTCCTCGAACTGCAGGTGCGAAAAGACGTTGTCCGGCTTGGTCGGAAACAGCTTTTGCGGACCGATGAAATGGAAATGCGTATCGGTCGCACCGGGCGGCAGCTTGAGCTTCGGCGGCGGATAGGTGCGGTCGATTCGCGGTGAGAACGGCCGCGGGTCGGTCCAGTCGCGGCTCACTCGCTCACCTTGATGTTGGCGCGTTTCATCACGTCCGTCCACTTGTCCTGCTCCTGCACGAGAAACCTGCTGAATTCTTCCGGCGTGCTGCCGCGCGCCGTCGAGCCGAGCGCGGCGAGGCGATTGATGACCTCCTCCTTGGCGAGGGCGGCGCGGATCGCGGCGCTCAGCCGGTCGATGATCGGCTGCGGCGTCGCCTTCGGCGCGAACACGCCATTGAAGGTGATGCCCTGGGCGTCCGGATAGCCGGCCTCGCCGATGGTCGGAACGTCCGGCAGCGACGGCGCGCGGGCGGGTCCGAGGATTGCCAGCGCGCGCAGCGTGCCGGCCTTGAGATGCGGCGCGCTGTCGACCAGCTGGAGGAAGCCGACGTCGACATGGCCGGCGATCAGGTCGGCGACCGCCGGCGCATTGCCGCGGTAGTGGACCTCGGTCCACGTCATGCCGGACTTGAGCTTGAGCAGCTCGCCCATGAAATGGTTGATGCTGGCGACGCTGTCGATCGCCACCGTGAGCTTGCCGGGATTGTCGCGCGCATAGGCGACCAGCTCCGCGACGGTTTTGACCGGCAGCGTCGATCGCACGACGAGCGTGTTGGTCGCGATCGCGAGCGTGCTGACTGGCGCAAAGGCCGGCTGCCATTGGTAGGGCGGGTTGGGCATGGTCATCGGCCCGAGCATGACCGGGCCGTTCGAGCCGACGAACAGCGTGTGCCCGTCAGGCGCGGCCCGGGCGACGTATTGGCCCGCCAAGGTCCCGCCGGCGCCCGGTCGGTTCTCGACCACGACCGGCTGGCCGAGCGAGAGCCCGAGCCCGGCCTGCAGCGCGCGGGCGCTGATGTCGACATTGCCGCCCGCCGCATAGGGCACGACGAGGACGATCGGCCGGGTGGGAAATTCCTGCGCGAAGGCCGGCGCAGCCACGGCCGCGAGCAAGAGCACGCGCACGATCCAGCGCATTGTCGACATGGCCGAGTCTCCCGCTGCGTTTTGGCCGGTAGTCTATACGGTCGGCACTGGTGGCGCGATCCGTCCGCCGGCCACGAACAGCGCGAGCGCGGTCGCGTTCGACACATTGAGGCTCTTGATCCGCCCCGGAAGGGCGATGCGGGCGACCGCGTCGCAGTGGCTGCGGGTGAGGTGGCGCAGCCCCTTGCCCTCGGCGCCGACCACCAGCGCGAGCGGGGCGCGCAGCGGGACGGTGGCGAGGTCGGCCTCGCCGGACGAGTCGAGACCGACCACGAACACGTTCTTGTCCTTCAGGGTTTCGAGCGCGCGCGCGAGGTTGGGCACGGTCACGAGCGGCACGTGCTCGAGCGCCGCCGAGGCGGCCTTGGCGAGCACGCCGGTCGCCTCCGGGCTGTGGCGCGCGGTCGTGATCACGGCCTCGACCGCAAAGGCCGCGGCCGAGCGCAGGATCGCGCCCACATTGTGCGGATCGGTGATCTGGTCGAGCACCAGCACCAGACGGGTCGGCGCGAGCTCCTCGATCGCGGGCGCCTCGAGCGGATCGGCCTCGGCCAGGATGCCCTGATGCACGGCCTCGGGACCGACCAGCGCCTCGATATCGTCTGCGTCGGTGAGCGTCGGCGCGATCGGCAGGGCGACGCCGCTCTCGGCGAGCCGGTGCACGGCGTTCTCGGTCGCGAGCAGGCGGTGAAATTTGCGGGCCGGGTTTTCCAGCGCCGCCTTTACGCTGTGCCAGCCGTAGAGGATCACCGGCCCATCGCGGTCGCGGGGCGGCGGCCGCCAGGCTTTTTTCTTCAACGGGCGGTGCTCGCTGCGGTGGTCGCTGCGGTCCTGGCGGAATTTTTCCCGACGC
>Ga0335081_10010039_pt1 | contig 15280 bp, 15 predicted proteins | sample Lox_Sample_35_FD_206713 | JGI IMG/M metagenome (GOLD analysis project Ga0335081, IMG submission 206713) | Soil microbial communities from Loxahatchee National Wildlife Refuge, Florida, United States - Lox_Sample_3.5 | ecosystem: Environmental > Terrestrial > Soil > Wetlands | place: USA...
CGCCGCCGCAATCGCATTCATCGCCGCAATCACATCGAATCTCCTCGGTCCCTGTTCCTATTCCCTATTCCCTATTCCCTACTCCCTGTTCCTACCCTGGACGCTTTAGCTCGTCTTCGCAATCTCGAGCGCCGAAGCGATCATTCCCTTCTCGGCCTGCACGGCTGAGCCGTTCAAGCCATAGGCACGAGTCGCCCCCATCAGGTCCACCATCTCTGTGAGCGGGTTAATGTCGGGATAGGAGACGTACCCGTCCGGCCCTGCGTCGGGATGGCCCGGATCGTAGCGCTTGAGCGGAGGCGAGGGGTCTTCGACCACCTGCGCGATATGCACGCCATTGGCGACCGTGCCGGAGCCGGGCGGATTCAGAGCCGGGAGCGGTGAGGAAGCCAACCCAACGCCTGCATCTTCCGACGCAGCGGCAAGCAAAGGAAGAAATCCGCGATTTCCCTGGTCCTGTCCGGCGGCAAAGACCACATGCTGGCGGTGATACGGAGCTCCCGAGGCGGTGCGCGTGGTCTCGGCATTGGCCATGTTGGCCGCCACCACCTCGGCGCGCATGCGCTCGGCTTCCATGGCGCTGCCCGATGCCTCCATCATTCCAAAGAGATTCATCTTCCCTCTTTCCCTTAGTCCCTCAGTCCCTCAGTCCCTTCACTTGTCGGCGGCGTGAATTGCGTCCAGCACCGCCTGGTACTGCTGGCGCAGCAGCGCCACGCCGGTCTTGAACTTGAGCTGCGCCTCGGCCAGGCGAAGGCTCTCGCGGTCCATCGAAACATCGTTGCCGTCGGGGCGCGCGATCAGTCCATCGACCGTCTTGATCCGAGGCGAACGTCCGGCGAGGCCTTGGTCGACGTCGCGAATCGCCTCGCGCATCTCGGCCTCGAAGTCCAGGCCCACGGCGCGGTAGCCCGGAGTGTCGATGTTCGCCATATTGGCCGCCGTCAGCCGGGTCTCGGCCGCCGCCAGGTCCAGATAGCGGGCGATCTCCTCGCCCAGCCTCGTTGCGATCTCCATCTCTTGATCTCCAATCTCCGATCGGCGGTTGCCCACCCCCCTTTGGTCCCTCGGTCCCTCAGTCCCTCAGTTGACCGCCGTGCCAAAGTCGATCTCCTGCGCGGTGATCGTGGTCTCGTCCCCAGCCAGGATCGCCGCCCGCTCCAGGACGTGCTCGAGCTCGCGCACGTTCCCCGGCCACGAATGCGCCGAAAGCCGGGCCAGCGCTTCGGGCGCGATGCGCTTGATCGGCGCCTCGCGCCCCATCCGTTCCAGGAAGTACTCGACCAGCAGCGGCAGGTCTTCGGCGTGATCGGCCAGCGGCGGGGTGCGAATGAGAAAGACCGCCAGCCGGTAATAGAGGTCGGCGCGGAAGCCGCCCTCCTGCGCGTGCTGGGCCAGCGGCCGGTGCGTCGCCGCCACGATCCGCACGTCGACTTTGACCGTCTCGTTGTCGCCCACCCGCTGCAGCTCACCGCTCTCCACAAACCTGAGCAGCTTGGACTGCAGCGCCAGCGGCATCTCGCCGATCTCGTCCAGAAACAGCGTCCCCCCGTCGGCCGACTCGATGCGCCCGGTCCGGCCCTGCACCGCCCCGGTGAACGCGCCCCGCGTGTGGCCGAAGAGTTCGGCCTCAAGCAACGGTTCAGGAATCGCAGCGCAATTGATAGCAACGAATGGCTTTCTTGAACGCACTGAAAGCCGATGCAAGGCCTCGGCGACGATCTCCTTGCCCGATCCGGTCGGCCCCTCGATCAGCACCGGCGTCGAGCGCGGCGCCACCAGCCGGATGCGGCGGCTGACCTCGATCATGCACGAGGCGTTGCCCACCAGCTCGGGCAACCGCTCGCTGGAGACCGGCTCGCGCCGGCCGCCGGCCGGGACCTGGCCGAAGTTCGCCGGCGGCCCGGAAGCAGGATCGAGTTTCCACAGAGGGTTCTCCGACGACGTTGCCGGGTCGTGACGCGAAACGGTTGCCGGGGCCGGAGCGGGCAGCGGCGCCGGAGCCGGCCGAAGGCCCGAGCGCGAGCGCAGCGCAGGCGCCGCGTTCCACGCCGCGGTGTCGGCATCCTGCGAGCGGCGCAGCGCGTAGAGCAGCTCCTGGCGATAGGGCCCGCGCGGGCTTTCGGCGGCCGTGGCGCCGCTCGCCGTCACCAGGTCAACTTCGGGAAAGCGCTTGCGGAAGTCGGCAAGAAACTCGCTCAGATCGAGGTCGGGCAGCCACGAATCGACGATCACCGCCTCGGGCGCGGCCGATTCGGCCTCGCTCCAGGTCTGGGCGCCGCCCTCGCTCTCGCGCACCTGCCAGCGCAGGCCGGTCAGGATCTCGGCCAGCCGCTGGCGGAAGCTACGGTCGGCGCTGGCCACCAGCGCCGTGCGCGGTTTGCCGCGCACGGGTGCGGGGAGGGCTGGAACCGGATGTGGTTGCATGAGAATTCTCCTATCTTGCCGAGGTCGCCCGGGTGGGTCTACTGCATCTCGGCTGCCGGACCGGGACCGGGCTTGCTGGGAATCACGGCGAGAACCGGCACGGCGGCTTGAGCCAGTTCGGCGTCCGAGGGGACAATGTAGCCCTGACCGCGCACCGTGCGAATGAGAATTCCCGGGGGAGGGTCGCTGAGCTTGCGGCGGAGATAATTGACGTAGACGTCTACGATATTGGTGGTCTGGGCCGGCTCCAGGTTCCAGACCGCATCGAGCAGGTCCACGCGCGAGACACACTGGCCGCGATTCAGCATCAGGTGCTCGAGCAGCGCGAACTCCTTGTTGGTGAGCAGGATCGACTTGCCGGCGCGGCGCGCGGTGTGATTCAGCCGGTCGACCTCCAGATCGCCGGCGCGCAGCTGCAGCCGGGCCTCGCGCTTGCGCCGGAGCAGCGCCCGGCACCTGGCCCGCATCTCGTGCAGGCTGAACGGCTTCACCATCAGGTCGTCGGCGCCCAGATCGAAGCAGCGCACCCGCGCCTCCACCTCCTGCCGGCCGGTAAGCACCAGCACCGGCAGATCGGCATCGATGGCGCGGAACTCGGCCAGAACCTGCTCGCCGTCTTTGATGGGCAGGTTCAAATCCAGGACGGTCAGATCGGGAAGGTCCTGGCGAAACGCCTCGACCGCCGCCGCCCCGTCGCCCACCAGGCGCACGCGATGCCCGTCGGCTTCCAGCCCGCGGGTCAGGAACTGTCCCAGCGCTTTGTCGTCCTCGGCAACCAACAACCGCATTCGGCCCTCTTTCGCCGGCCCCGCCATCGGTGGGCGCTGGCCTGGCTTGACGCGTTCTGCCGGTTTAGGAGCTGCTAACCACCGGCATGCTCCTACGTTGCGGTGTTGTCGGTGAGAACTCAAGGATTGGAAAGAGGAAAGAATGGGGACGATTCCGGGAATGGGTTTGGCCGAGGATGTTTCCCGAAATGAGTCCGATCCGGACCCTTCCGCGACCTTCGTTTGCCCCCGGAAGCTAAAGCATTCCGAGTTTTTTGGCGATACAAGAATGCCCGCCCAAAACCCGCCAAACCCGAACCGCCGCCTCCAGACACGTCTCCAGACACGTCTCCGGGCACGTCTCCGGGCACGTTGACCGATTCGGCACCTGGCGCCAAAATCTTTTTCGTCCGGTTCGCTTTTTGTTCGCTATAATGCGCGCATGGCCGTCACACGAAGGCAAAAAGAAGTGCTCGATTTCCTGGAGTCGTTTGTCAACCGCAACGGCTATTCGCCCTCCTTCGAGGAGATCGCGCGGGGCATGGACCTGAAGAGCCTGGCCACGGTGCACAAGCACATCACCAACCTCGAGAAAAAGGGCCTGCTCGACCGGGTGCACAACCGTAGCCGCTCCATCGACGTGGTGCCGCCGGGCACGCGCACGCGCTCGAGTGACCGGCTGCCGCTGGCCGGGCGCATCGCCGCCGGCATGCCCGTCGAGACCGCCGAGACGCCGGAGACCATCTCGCTCCACGACGTGGTCGGCAACCGCGACGTCTTCGCCCTTGAGGTGCGCGGCGATTCGATGCGCGACGAGCACATCATCAACGGCGATTACGTGCTGGTGGAGCGCACCAAGACGGCGCGGCAGGGCGAGATCGTGGTGGCGCTGGTGCGGGGCGCCGAGACCACGCTCAAGCGCTTCTATACCGAAGGCAGTGTAGTCCGCCTGCAGCCGGCCAACCTGGAGATGGAGCCCATCTACGTTCCCGCCGGGCAGGTCGCCATCCAGGGCCGGGTGCTGGGCGTGCTGCGCAAGTATCGCTGAGGGCACGGAGGGGCCGCCTGTCTTTCCCAGGCTCGCCGGGCGTTCGGCGGCGGTTACCCCCGGCGACAGCTCTTGCGACCAACCGGCCCCGCATCGCATCTTATTGGGAGCGCAAAGCGAGTACACTCAAGGGTGTAGCCATCGCAGCGAGGAGAATCATGGCAGGAGCGGGAATTCTGGAAGTGACCGATGCGAGTTTTGACCAGGAAGTGCTGCGCAGCGAGCAGCCGGTGCTGGTCGATTTCTGGGCCGGGTGGTGCACCCCATGCCGGGCCATCGCGCCGTATGTCGATGCCGTTGCCGAAAAGCACGCCGGCAAGCTGAAAGTAACCAAGGTCAATGTCGACGAGAACGGCGCCGCGCCGTCGCGCTACGGAATCCGCGGCATTCCCGCACTGCTGCTCTTCAAGGGCGGCAAGGTTGTCGACCAGATTGTCGGCTACGTGCCTCAGGATGTCATTGAAGAGAAGGTGCAGCGCATCCTGGCATAGGCGCCGTCGCATACCGAACGAAGAATGACAAAGACCCGGCTCTGGCCGGGTCCTTTTCGTTGATGGCCGAGAGCCGTCGGTCCTTATGCTCTCCGGCGCAAAGAGCCTGAGCGGGCGACGGCGCGAGTTTCAGCTATACTGGCGGCACTGTTGGAGGCCGCCTTGAAACTCCGGTCGAGTCTTCTTTTCTTGGCAGCAGCTTCATTCGCCTGCGCCGCAATGGCACAGGCTCCGGGCGGGCAGGGAGCGATGCGCGTCCCCGACGGTGGCGCCGGCGGCCGCATGGAGAGCATCTTCGTTCCACCCAAGGCGGGCGCGCCTTTCATCCTCACACTAGCGACGGAATGGACACGTCCCATGGCCGGCGGCGGAACGTTCACGCTCGTCAATCAGCGGCACATCGTCCGCGACAGCAACGGGCGCATCTATCAGGAGCGCTGGATCCTGGTACCGAAAGACGGGAACGTCAAATCGTGGATGGACGTCCGCCAGATCACCGATCCCGAGCAGCACACCTGGTACAACTGCATCACCGCCACCAAGGTCTGCGACCTGTACGATTACCGCCTCACTTCACAGCAAAAATATGAGCCCGCGATCGGCGGCTCAGGAGCTTTGCCGAAGGGCAACGGATTCCGGCAGCACGAAGACCTGGGAATGAGCAGCACCCAGGGCGTGGAGACGCACGGCTACCGCGAGACGCTCACCATCAATCCCGGCGTGATGGGCAACGACCGGCCGATGATATCCACGCGGGAGTTCTGGTGGTCTCCGCACCTGGCCATCAATCTTCTTTCCATCGTTGAAACGCCGCAGGCCGGTAAGCAGGTTTTCACCGTCAAGGAAATTTCCACTTCCGAGCCCGATCCGGCCTTCTTCAACGTTCCGGAAGATTACAAAGTCGTCGATCGCAGGCACGAATAATCGCCAAAAGCTCGCCGCCAAAGGCGAGCGGCAGTTCTTCTCAAGAAAGCTGCACAGATCGCGTGGTCCGCAACTGCGACTCGCGCTTGGGCAATGTCCGCTTCTCAACCGCTACCGTTTATAGCCGAATTTGCGCAGCAGGTCGTGCCGCCAGGCAACACCGTCTTCTCCCTCCACACCTTTCGGCGAACTGCCGTCGATGACGCCGAGTACGCCCCGGCCTTGCTCGCTCTGGGCCAGCACCACTTCGACGGGGTTGGCCGTTGCGCAATAGATCGAACAGACTTCGGGGACGTTGCGAATTGCATTCAGGATATTGATCGGGTAAGCGTTCTGGATCATCAGGACAAAGACGTGACCGGCCGCCAGCGCGCCGGCATTCCGGATGGCCGCTTGCCGAAGCGACTCGTCGTTCCCTTCGGTGCGGATCAGGCACGCTCCGGAGCTTTCGCTGAAGGCGAGGCCGAATTTAGCTTGCGGAGCCGTGGTCACGACGGCCTCGTAAAGGTCTTCCACCGTCTTGATGAAGTGCGATTGGCCGAGAATGATATTGGCATCCTGCGGAATCTCCATGCGCACCGCGATCAGATCGATCATGGCTTCTCCTTCTTCTCCGCAAATTCGCTTATGCCGATTTTCTGTGCTGCATCCTCACGCGCTCGACGTAGCGTCCCGATTTCAGGTCGACGCTGACCGTCTCGCCGGGCGCGATGAACAGCGGCACCTGCACGATCAAGCCGTTCTCGAGCGTCGCTTCTTTCCTGCCCGAGTCCTGCTGCGATCTGGCCGGAGGCGCGGTGCTGACTACACGCGCCTCCGCCGTCTCAGGCAAGCCGAGGCTGATCGGTTCTCCATCGAAGAATTCAGCGACAAATTCACTGCCCGACTGAAGCAGTTTTGCCGCGAGACCGAGGCCGGCGGAGGGGAATTCGACCTGTTCGAACGAATCCAGTCGCTGGAAGACGCTGGAGTTGCCATCGTTGTAGAGAAACTCCACCGTGCGTTTCTCGAGCTCGACATCGTCCAGCCGCTCCAGCGGGCGAAAGTGCTGGTCCCAGAGGCGGCCACTGTGCACATTGGAGAGCAGCGCTCTCACGTTCCCGCCCATCTTCGCGGCGCCGGCGCGGGACTCGACTTCGAGGACCTTGTAAACTCGACCGTCAATGCGGAGAGCCATCCCTTGTTTCAGTTCGGATGCCGAGACCATGAGTTCCTCCCCGGCCTCAGGGCGGACCTTCGGCTCGCCAACGGCGCGCCGAGCCAAGGTGTGCCTGTGCATTGGTTTGGATGGCCACGCGGCTATGCGAAAGGCCATTGCGGCGCGTTTGAAGCCGCATCGACATTGGGCCAAAGACGGTTGTCAATCAGTGATCATCATCACTCTTCGGTGTGCCCGGCAGCTTGAGATCCAGACTTGCCAAGGGCGTTGTGCGCCGGAGGATACTGCCCTGGTCAGTTCGCAAGCGTTGAAGTCCTCGAATCAGCCGAAGCGAAGCACGAACGCAAGTGGCTCCTTCTTGACGAAGAAGCCACCCCGGGGATGGGCTCAAGCTGCCTTAGGGTTTCGAGAACGGCTCTCTTGCTACTGCGGCTGCTGCGCGCCTTGCTTGGCTCCGTTGGCCGCACCCTTGGTCGTGTTCCTGGTCTTGTTCCAGGCTTTCTTGGCGCCGTGCTTGGTTTTGTTATAAGCCTTTTTCGTTCCCTTTTTTGTGCCGTTTGCAGCGTCTTTGGCCGCGTTTTTTGTTTCGTGGCCGGCGTCCTTCATGTCCTGCTTGGCGCTGTTTTCCGGCGGCGTGGTCTGCTGACTCCATTCGGAAGCCGGCAAAGAAAGCAGCGCCGCTCCGAGAATCAAGGTAAAGAATGGCGAAGTTCGTCTCATACCCAGAGGGATTCGACTTCGTGCCGGGGAGTTGGCTGGGCGGAGCGGATTTGCTGCTACTGCGGCGGCGCATGCCCGATAAACTTGTCGGCCCACTGGATGAAGTACTTCATGTTGGGCGCGTCGGTGTGCCCGCCATCATGCTGGCGCCAGGCAAGCTGCCCGTCCAGCAGGCCATCGTTCACCGGCGGCATCTTCGCGGTTCGAGCATCGCCTTCGACGTCGAGTCCTTTGGCGCCGAGCAGCGCAAAGACGCGGCCGGCGTCGACGGTCGCCATAAAGCTGCCTTCGTGGTCGAGCCAATGCGCGTCGCCTTTTTCTGGAACGCCATAGCTGATGAAGGTGAGCCGCGGCGCGCAGAGTGCGATCAGTTCGTTCGAATCCACGGGAAGGTCGCCGGGATTCATGCTGCCGAAGGTCGCCTCCGAAGCGCCGTATTTCATGAAGTTGCCGGCCATCCAGTAGTATTCGCCGCCGGTCAGGCTCTCCACCGCCTCGCCGTAGTTGCGGCGGAGCAGAGTGGCGCCGCCCTTGCCGGAGGAACCGACCAGCACCATCGCGAAGCGCTGATCGAAGGCCATGGTGATGAGCGCCGCCTTGCCGTAGCGCGAGACGCCTTCGATGCCGACGTGCCTGGCGTCCACGGCGGGATCGGTCTCAAGGTAATCGAGCCCGCGTCCCGCGCCCCACGCCCAGGCACGCAGCGCGCCCCAATCTTCCGGCTTGCGCGGCTGGCCCTTGTTCACCAGGCCGATGATGCCGCGCGTGATGCCGGCGCCGTCGTCAGCCTGCACGCTGGCCGGATCGAAGAGTGCAAAGCCCCATCCCGCGGCGATGAGCTGCCACGTATTGGGAAGGTCGCCGTCGGCATTCAACTGCGGAAACTGGAACGGCGTGGCTTTCACCGGCTCCCACGCCGGATGATTCTCGATGATCTCTTTGAGCGAAGGGTCCTGCTGGATCAACAGCGCCTTCATCGCGTCGTTGATTTTTTCGAGGTCCTCGCCGCGCGGCTCGTTCGGGCTGGGGAAGCCCGCCGGGCCGAACATCATCAGCACCGGCACAGGCGCTTTAGCGTTCGCCGGCGTCACCAGCGTCATGTGAATCTTGACGCTGATCTGCGGATAAGAAGAGTTGCCGACTTCTCCAATTAAATCCTTTGCGATGACCGGAGTGAATCCGATGTGCTCCTGATCGACGGCGCGCACCGTCCACGTCACTTTGGGCACGTCTTTGGGCACGCGGCCGTAGACGTATTTGTCGAACATCTCCACGATCTCGGGCCGCCGCTCATCCCGCCACATCTTTGCAGAGGTCACCTTGCGGCCATCCTTCATGGTGAGCGGATCGGGAACGTTGGGGTAAGGATTGGCCTTCGACTCGTCGTAGTTGGCGTGGTTGGGCGCCTTCTCATTGCCGCTCGGCCCCGGCCGCAGCGCCTTGATGCCGAGCTGATCCATCATGTTCTGGTGATCCTGATCGGATGTAAAAGTGACCGGCGGCGGCAGCGATGCGCTTGAAGCCGCACTTTGGCCGCAAGCCGGCGGCTTGCAGCATACAACCGCAGCCGCAAGGCAAAAGGCGAGGACAGATCGACGAGGAGTTGCCACGCACGCCTCCGCGAATGCTATTCTTGGTGCGCCTGAAAAGCGATTTACTTCGGGCATCCATAGTAAACCTCCAGCCATGCGCTACGCACGCGATTCCCGCGCCATCGTCGTCTCTCTGCTTCTGCTTGCCGGCGTCGTCGTGCACGCGACCGCACAGAACGACGCAAGCTCGCAGCATTGGATCGTGTCGTGGGGAACGTCGCAGCAGATTCCCGAACCGGCGAATGCCTTGCCAACCGACGATCTTCACGACGCCACCGTGCGCCAGATCTTTCATCTTTCCCTCGGCGGGCCGGCGCTGCGCGTGCATCTTTCGAACGCCTTCGGAACTGCGCCGCTGCACTTTACTTCGGTTCACATTGCGCGGCCGCTCTCGCCTGCGTCGCCGGCGATCGATCCGTCCAGTGACAAGGCGCTGAGCTTTTCCGGCGCATCGGAGGTCACCGTTCCCGCCGGCGCCGAAGCGATTTCGGATCCGATTGCATATCCGGTCGCGCCGCTCTCCGATCTCGCAGTCACCTTCCATCTCGACGAACCGCCGATGCCGCAGACCGGCCATCCCGGTTCGCGTGCGACTTCCTATACCGTCCACGGCGACTCGATTTCCGTGGCAAGCCTGTCGGACACAAAGCGCGTCGACCACTGGTACCAGGTCTCAGAGATCGATGTGACAGCTTCAGCCGATGCCGGAGCCATCGTCGCGCTCGGCGACTCCATCACCGACGGGCATGGTGCGACGACCAACGGCAACGACCGCTGGACCGACGAGCTCGCCGCGCGCCTGCAGGCCTCGCCGGCGACGCGCAACATCGGTGTCTCGAATCAGGGCATCGGCGGCAACCATCTGCTCACCGACGGCCTTGGACCCAACGCCCTCGCGCGATTCGATCGCGATGTGCTGGCTGCCGCCGGCGCGCGCTGGCTCATCGTCTTTGAAGGCGTGAATGACCTCGGCGGCCTGGCGCGCAACGGCGAAGTTCCACCGACCGCGCACGCGGCACTCGTCGAGCGAGTGCTGGCGGCTTATCAGCAGATCATCGAGCGTGCGCACGCCCACAGCATTCGTGTCTTCGCCGCGACGATCACTCCCTATGTCGGCTCAAATTACTATCATCCCGGTCCGCTGAGCGAAGCCGATCGCCAGGCCGTGAACGAATGGATTCGCGCCCCCGGCCACTTCGACGCCGTCATCGATTTCGACGCGGTGGTGCGCGATCCTGCCAATCCCGGCCGACTTCTGCCCGCCGACGACTGCGGCGATCACCTGCATCCTTCACCCGCCGGCTACAAAGCCATGGCCGACGCGATTCCGCTGACGCTGTTTGCGCAGTGACTGGCCCAGACCTCTTTCCCTCCTTAACATCTCATCCTGAGCAGCCCGGCTCGCGCAGCGAGTTGCGGATGGAATGACATCCGTTGAGAAATTTTGGGGACCGAACGCCAGCAGCTCCATCACATCCCCACGCCGCGGCCGTTCCAAATCAGAGTTCCACATCACATCGGCCCCTTGTCCTACCCGGAAAGCACTTGTCCGAGCGTGATGGGCATCACTTCTTTCGCAGACGTGTAAACGGTATCAATGATGCGTACGCACGCTGCGTTTTCGGCGCGCGTAATCGAAATCGAGTTGCGATGAAGCACGCTTTCTCAACTTGGCTTGCTTTGGTTGTTTTTGCTTTTTTGCTTTTGCCAGTGACGCAGCTTACAGCTCAGGCGGGGCCCGATTGCCTCTCCTGCCACAGCGATCCCGCGCTTCAGGATTCGGCGGGGCACAAGGCCAGCGTCGACGGCCATGCCTTCGCATCGAGCGTTCATGGCAGCCTGCCCTGCAACGCGTGCCACGCCGACATCAAGGACTTCCCTCACCCCGACCACATCGCTCCGGTCGATTGCAAGACCTGCCACGCCGATCAGGCCTCGGCCCTGGCCGGCAGCGTGCACTCCGACGGCAAGGACCATCCCTGCACCAGTTGCCACGGTGACGCGCATACCATCTTTCCCAAAACCGACGCACGCTCGGCCGTCTATCCGCTCAATGTCCCCCGCACCTGCGGCAACTGCCACAGCAGCGACGGCATGGCCAAGAAGCACGGCCTGCCCAACGTCTATCCCGCTTACATGGATTCCATCCACGGCTTTGCGCTCAGCAAAGAAGGTCTGCTCGTTGCAGCCAGCTGCCAGAGCTGCCACGGCTCGCACCACATCCTCAGCCATAACGATCCGCAGAGCGCCACGTATAAGACGAATATCCCCAGGACATGCGGGAACTGCCACGCCAAGATCGATGTCGACTACGAGCAGGGCGCGCACGGCCACGCCGTGATGCGCGGCAACCTGAAGGCGCCGGTGTGCACCGACTGCCACACCGCGCACTCCATCCTGCAGCCTACCGAGGCCGAGTTCCGCATGCAGTCCACGCCCATCTGCGGCTCGTGCCATAAGGACAAGCTGTCGACCTACCATGACACCTTCCACTCACAGCTCGGCCTGCTGGGCGGATACGTGGAGACCGCTCGCTGCTGGGACTGCCATCGCGCGCACGATGTCTTGCCGGCCTCGGATCCGCGCTCGCCCATCGCGCAAGCCAACCTGGTCGTCACCTGCGGCCGGTGCCATAACGGCGCCAACCTCCGCTTCGTGCAGTATCAGCCGCACGCCGACGCGCGCGACCTCAAGCGCAATCCGGCGCTCTATTTGGTGAGGCTCTTCATGAATCTGCTGCTGGGCAGCGTGCTCACGTTCTTCGTCATTCATACAGTTCTGTGGCTGATTCGCTCGCGCGTCGACCAGCTTCGCAACGGATCGGGCCAGGGAGGAAACCATGCCTGAGCTGGAGCAAGCAGCCCCCGTTGCCGTTGCTGAGCCCGCAGCCGCTGCGCCCGCAGCCGAGCCCGCCAAACCGGCCGTCGGCCGATATTTCGTGCGCTTCACGCGCGCCCAGCGCTACATGCATGCGGTTCTCTTCTCCACGTTTCTCGGACTGGCGGCCACGGGCTTGCCGCTGCGCTTCAGCGAGAGCTTCTGGGCGCGCAAGCTCGCGGCCGGCGTGGGAGGCTTCGGCGCCATCCTCTTCTTTCACAAGTTCTGCGCCCTGCTGCTCACTCTCGCCTTCCTCATCCATGTGAAAGAGGTCTTTCAGCGCGGCATCTTCCATCGCGAGAAGGGAATCTTCTGGGGTCCGACCTCGATGGTCGGCAACTGGAAAGATGTCAAAGATCTCTTCGGCCACATGCGCTGGTTTCTCGGCCTCGGCCCCAAGCCCAACTTCGAGCGCTACGCCTACTGGGAGAAGTTCGACTACTGGGCGGTTTTCTGGGGCATGATCGTCATCGGCTTCTCCGGCTACGCCATGTGGTTCGCCCCGTTCTTTGCGCGCTTTCTGCCCGGCTGGGCGCTGAACGCCGCGCTGGTCATCCACAGCGAAGAGGGCCTGCTCGCCATTCTCTTCATTTTCTCCATCCACTTCGTCAACACCCACCTGCGCCCCGACAGCTTTCCTATGGACATGGTGGTCTTCACCGGCGTCGAAAGCGAAGAGGAGTTCCGGCACAAGCGGCCCATGGAATACGCGCGCCTGAAGAAGGAAGGCAAGCTGGAGGCGCGGCTGGGCCAGGCGCCGGCCACCTGGCTGGTAAACTTCTCGCGCGTGGTGGGATTCACGGCCATCTTCATCGGACTCACGCTGCTGGTGCTCACGCTGAGCGCGTACTTCCGGTAGTGCCTCTCTGCATCAATCGGAGTTTTGAAAGGGCACGGCTTCAGCCGTGCCGCTGGATGCGCTCCCGGAGGGAGCGCCGAGAATAGCCCAGGGTGAAGGTCGCCGCGGCGACCGGAACCCTGGGATGCGAGATGAATTGATGCCGAGCCCCGTAGGGGCGACCGATCCCGATTCCCGCTCGGGATTTCTCTGCCGAGGCGACTCCTTCGATGTCCCCACACCGCTTGTACTATGGACAGCCGAGATTACGAACTCTTTCCCGGCTCGACCTTCCCGATCGTCTCCGTGTCCAGCGCGTGCTCCTCGCGGTAATGTTTCAGCGGCATCTTTCCGTTCCACCACGCCCAGTTCATCGGATAGGAATCGGGATCGAAGAATACCTGATACAGATGCCACACCACGATGGCCAGCGTGGCCAGGATCGCCTCGTAGAAGTGGATCGATGTGGCGACATCGACCCACCAGCGGGCCAGCAGATTTCCCACCCAGACCTTGGCCCACATCATCACGCCGGTCAGGGCCATGATGGCCGTGCCCCATACCAGCGCCCAGTATTCGGCCTTTTCCGCATAACTGAAGCGACCGAACTTCGGCTTCTCCTTGCGCAGGCCGAGATAGTAAAGCATGGTGCCCCAGGCGTCGAATGCGTCTTTCGGCCCGGGCGCCAGGCTCGTCACCAGCCGCCTTCCGTCACGCGTCAGCGCGGCGTATATCAAGTGGTAGAAGCCGGCGCCCATCAGCACCACGCCGGCCACGCGGTGCGTCAGGCTGCGCAGCCTCTCGCCCATGCCCAGCATCTCGGCAAGCCACGAGTCGGGGAACTTCAGCGCGAATCCGGTCACCACCAGCACAATGAAGCTGACCACCAGAACGATGTGCTGCCAGCGCTGGTTGGGCGTCATGCGAACCACGGTCATCCCCGCCGCGTTGCGCCGGTCGATCGCCTTTCTGCGCCAGATGATCGCGTTATGCAGGAACATCGCGCCGATCACGAGGACAATCAGCGGCAGGTAAATGCGCCGCACCCAGCGCACGCCGATCGAGCCGATATCGTTCGACCGCGCCACGTCCAGATGCACTCGCGTGAGCGTGAATCTCTGCGTAACTCCCTTGTGGCATTTGCCGCAGGTGGCATCGAGATTGGCGCGATGGATCGTGGAATGCGGATCGCTCGACGGCAGGATGTTATGCACGCCGTGACAGCTTGCGCAGTTCGCCACCACCGCCGAACCGCCTTCGGCGGCCAGCCCGTGATAACTGTCGAGATAAGTCGATACGCGATTTCCCGCCACGCCGAACTCGTTGGTCAGGCGCACACCCTCGTGGCAGCGCGCGCACGTCGATCGCGCCAGGTTCTGCTCCGCCACCGGCGAATTGGGATCGACATGCGCCTTGATGGAGTGGATGCCGTGACAATCGGTGCACACCGGCGCCAGCTCGCTGCCGCGCGCGATAGCCTGTCCGTGAATGCTCTCGTTAAATGTATGTTCGATGTCGCGATGGCACTTGCCGCAGGTGTCCGGCACTTTGAACTTGGAGATCGGCGAATTCAGGTCGTTGGCCGGCAGAATATCGTGCGCGCGGTGGCAGTCGGTGCAGACCGCCGCTTTCTGCGATCCCTGCTCGGTCGTCCGTCCATGCACGCTCTGCTGATACGAGACGAAGGGCTGCGTGCTCTCGCCATCGGACTCCATGAGAAACTTCTGGCCGTGGCAGCCGCCGCACGTCATGGGAACATTCGAGTGATGGATCGGCGACCTGGCGTCGTCGGCAGAAAGAATCTCGTGCGCGCCGCCATGGCAGTCGATGCACGAAGCAATGTTCGCCTTGCCCTGGGCGCCGGGCTTCGAGTGAGCACTCAGCAGGTAGGCCTTCTGCTCGTCGGCATGGCATTGCGCGCAGCTGACTTTGGCCGGCGTGGTTTCATGGGGAGACGACTTGACATCGGCGTGGCAATCGACGCAGCTCAGGGTGCCGCCGTGAATCGAGTGCTTCAGCTTGCCGGAATCGACGGACAGGCTGACTTTTTTGCCGTTCACTTCCTTGCTCAACGATGAGTCGGAGTGACAGAGGAGGCAATCGCTGTCTTTTGGTTTGCGCTGGGCAAAGGTGGCGCACGAACACACGAGCAACGAAATAAGGACCACCCCAGCGACGAAGACCTGTCGCTCCACCCCAAGAAGCAAAGAACGGCTTCTTGGGGACCCCGGTCGCTCCACCCCAAGAAGCAAAGAACGGCTTCTTGGGGACCCCGGTCGCTGGGGACCCCGGTGAATAGCCCGCGTGAACATTCTTGCTCTTCTGTTCACGCATTCAGAAGATTCCTCTCGGCACCCCGCCCGCAGTGATTGCAGTCACAACTTCATTCTTTAAGAATTCTCAGGGGGAATCGAGTTTTGAAAGGGCGCGACTTCAG
>Ga0335081_10010041_pt1 | contig 15279 bp, 18 predicted proteins | sample Lox_Sample_35_FD_206713 | JGI IMG/M metagenome (GOLD analysis project Ga0335081, IMG submission 206713) | Soil microbial communities from Loxahatchee National Wildlife Refuge, Florida, United States - Lox_Sample_3.5 | ecosystem: Environmental > Terrestrial > Soil > Wetlands | place: USA...
TGGGGTTATTGACAAGTTTTAGCTATGTAAGTGAGGCGGTAACAATTAGGGCGAGAGTACCCGTGCCGCCCTTTCACGGCGGTAACACGAGTTCGAATCTCGTTGGGGACGCCATAAAATCAATAAGTTACATTTGCACGCCCCGTTCTGTCCAATACGTGTCCAATATACAGAAGTAGACAACGGTTGATAAATTGTAGACTTCTGGAAATTCGTTAGAAGGTCACATCGTGGTCATTCCCAAGCGGGAGCCAGTTTACTTGGTGAAGCGAGAACACTACGCGCAGTTCAAGTCATGCTGTGTAGATCGGGACACTCTCCCGGATGACTATGACGCCTTTCTACTGCAGCGTATGAGATACGAAAAGAGTGTTCGAACGGCCGGTCGAATTCCGATCCGAGTATATATAATCCCGTCCGACTTCATGAACTGGTGTGCCGGTGCGGGGTGGACGACTACTGAAGAGTCGCGTGAACGCTACGCCGACTTTCTGCTTTCCAAGAATGGCAAATAAAAACGGGGAGCAGACTTCCGATCTCTCGGTCGAACCTAGTCACAAATCGCTCCACACCCTGTCGGGCATTTGCTATCGGTAGGACAGCACTACCAATGTGATGCCGACAACCAGTCCTAAAGCCCACGCCCAGACAACAATTTGAGCCTTCAATTTGAGCGGGATGGGTTGGTTGATGCCTTGAGATGAAAGGTGCCGCTGGGCATTCCACAATCCTCTCAGCATAATAAATAAGACCACAGAACTTAGAGCGAACAGTAGAAAGCCGATAATTCGCAACGCGACCATTTGGATTCCTTTCGATCATACGTCGGACGTTTGATTGGGGCGATTACCCATGTTTTGACACTAACAAAAAGCATCCACACAATGGCAAGCGACAACCCGGTATAGCAAAGTGGTAGCTTTTGCCCCTATGTCGCACCGTTTCCTGCTGGGCAACTGGCATACACGGAGGATTTCGGGATGTACATACCGCAAAACAAAGTCTTATGTGCGTTCCCAAACGAATCTGTATAGTCTAGAGCCCCAACAACAACCACTATACGAATGCCATTATTGATGGCGGAAATCTCTTCTTGGGTTGCACTCTCGGCTGTAACAGTATCGGTATAGGCAAATTCGGCGTTAGGCAAAATAACGCCCTGCGACGGTTCCTTACATCCTTTTCTACCCGATAAAAGTTTTCTAATGCTACTTTCGGATTGCTCGGGCGATATTTTGCTGGAGGTAGTGAAGCATCCCTTCACGTCGAGACCCGGGCTTCTTCCGCTATTTTTCACGACAATGTTAATTTTCAGTTCTTGCCCAGCTTTAAACGGACCAGACTCGACTCTAGATATCCCGACCCACGGTCGATTAGCCGCGACTAAAGCTTTTGTTGCAATGTCGTTTGCGATATGAGTTTCATTGGCCATGCGATTGACGGCTTCTATAGATTTGTCCGCCTGAACACCGGATGATTTCATTTGATCCAATTGGCCGCGCATGACGTCCAATTCGTGGCTCAGCACCTTCCATTGCAAAACGCCAACACCGGCTATTACGATAGTAAAAGCAGCTACGCACCAAGTAGCCCGAGAAGTACTACGGGCCGCGCGATCATTTGAGTTTTCTTGCTGCCTATTAGTGCGGCGCTGATGAAGCTTGCGTTTTATATATCGCACAACGCGCAACCGCCTCTCCGATCTATTTTATTGGGCACCATCGTTCACGTCTGGATGAAAGCATCAGGGCATTTTATCAATCAATGCCTTGCAACGTCCCCGTTTTTCGGAATTAATTCCAGATCGATTTAAAAAGCTTCACGAAGCTTAAAAATGCTTACATGATGGTCACGTCGGTTCTAGTGTTTCCGTGGCTCCCCAATCAGGTCAAATCTGGGCACTGGTTTGTCAATGTTCCTACTGGGTGATGGCTCCCAAACCCGGTCATAAATCTGTGTACTCTTGGGTGGTGTGCATGCGACTATCCCGAAGCGGCCTCAGCGATTGTCTCACCTCGTGTCAAATCTTTGTTGTCGCGTGTCGGATTGGCTCACTAATATCCCTCTCGCCCATCAGAATATCGTCAAGTGGCTCGGGCCTAAAGTCCGATTGGTGCTTCAAAAACAGTTTGAACGTGTACTTTGATTCATCCAGTCTGTTGGCCATCTCAAGATAGCAAGCCAAGTCGTAAGCATATATCGGCAAGGAATGAATGCTGTATGCCTTGGTAATCGACGCAATGGCCTTACACATACATTCCTCGCGACTGTTTGGGTCGGTGGCGAATTTAGCCTTGATGACTTGATCCGTTGCGTAATTTGCCAGGCCTCTGGCGATCAAGCCCTGCTTTAATTTATCTCGAATGTCGTCACGGATGAAAAGACCGCTAAGCACCTCATACGTTTTATCTATTTCTTGCTGTTCTTCGTCGGTTATATCAAACGAAATGCTCCCCTCCTTGGTTCTCTTCAGTCCCGGTAATTCTGGTTTCTTGCTGAATGGCCACATGCTTGGACCAATCGTACAGAGGTTAAAGTTGGGTCTTGCGTCCCGTTGGGCTAAAACTGGTCCCAGTCATGATGCAGAATGGTAACGGATAAGTCATGGGATATAGCCAAGTCACGAAAAAAAGAAACGTGATTGGCCCCGCAGATGAATAAGACTGGGAATTGGTTGTGAGTGAGTAGCCTATGAAGCCATTCCTTTTCTCGCTTTTTGTACCAGGGTCGCATTACTTGTGCAGTTTCTTTTTCAGCTTCCTCGCGAGTAATTCGTTGACCTGAAGAGCATCTGGTCAATATTTGTGCAAGGATAAGATTTTCATCACAATTGGAAATCCCAAGAGCCGCGCGTTCAATGGTATCTGGATCACAATAACAATGTGCGATACCTAACTCATCAGAAACCTCTTTGCATATAGATTGCATTGCCCCAACCTTTTCTATACTCATTTCTTCCCCTATCAAGCGAACTGCGTGCTGGAGAACGGCATTGTTCAATAGCGATTTGAATGTCTTCTCCGCGGGCTTCAACGGGGCTTTTGGTGTACGTAGTTGAAAGCTGTGGCTGGTTCCTATTAGATAAATTTTCTTTCCCATACTTAAGTCGGTTTGTCCATTTATCAAACAAGCACACCTCCCAAACCCACTCTCTTCTCTCGTTTGAGTGACACGGGGCCCACGGATACGCGTAGTCTACTCTGCGGGAGTGGGGTTGGGGATACGTTGAAGGTTAATAGAGGAATCGAACAAGAACTAGGATTTTAAGTCAGCGCGATTTATGCTCTGGGCTGTTTTCCCCTTGCCATTTTTTGCCAGTTTGCGAAAAGATGTAGATTCCTATCATCGTTCCAATAGGGATGCCGATTAAGAATATCGCGCCAATAATTCTTGACAGGTTTCTCCCCCATGCTTTCCCGGTTCTCGCACCTTTTGCTGCGTAATAGTGAATTACGGCAAGAGGTAATACCCCAAGACCTAATAATCCAATACCAGCACCCTCACCATGGCCAAATAAATTCATCAATGGTAGTAAAGCGAAAATCACAATGAAACTCGTGTAGGCTATAAACAGAACACGATGTAGCCGATAGAGTCCGTAATTCATGGTCAAAGTCTCTTCTCCAATGATGGGATCTCGATTTCGACCAAGAAGCGCCCAGAGAGATGATGACCTTTGTTTGCGCATGCCTGTCATTCGTTGCTTGAGGTAACAAACACAGTACCGCGTTGCTCTAACACGTGGCCTAAGGTTGCAATCTTATGCCCGTGTATAGAAAAAGCGCCAGCCCCCGCTTTGGCGGGGTTTTTGTTTGTGCAACGTGAGCGGCTGATTTGGGTCGTTAACCGGCATCACATGCTGGCTCCCCAATCCGGGCAAATCTGGGAACTGCTGGTTGGTACGGGTGCCGCTAATCTAACGGGTCGCCAATCGGGGTCGATCGCGCGATTAGCCGAATGCTTCAAAGAAATCTTTTCGCCCCAGTTACTAGCTTGTCGACGTCACGAGCGAAGTCTTGGTCCGTCTTGTACCTGCTGCAGAAAAAGTCTAGCTCGTGCCAAGGCATACCGATTGATCGAGCAATAAACCGATGGCACGATTGAATGATTGCAAAATGTGCAGCGATTGAAAGAACGAGTGCGCCACCAATAAACCAGAAGCTCTTGAAATAAACCGCCGCCACGATTCCAATACCGATGAATGCCTTAATGGTTGTGCTGGACCTCCTAATGGCTTCTAAATGCAGCGCGACTGCATGGCAGGCTTGGGCGTGAACGCGCTCTTCTTCCGTTGGGGCGTCCATAAAGGCTCCGATTCCGGCGACTATCTGCGGTGCAGAACTGATGGAACTTCTGTTGCTGGTGCAGGCGTTACCTTGAGCGGGGCAAGAAATGCCTGGAGCTGCCCTTCTGGCGAGATTTGCGCCTCAACGCGAAGTAAGTATGCACCACGCGCTGTTTTATAGATTTTGCAGTTCTCAATATTGACCAGCGATCCTTCAACACCTGCAAGGTTCGTCGATGTGCAGCCTTCCAACTCGAAAATATAGGTAGCCATTGGTGATGTCCTTTAGTAGCGTACTTGTTATGAAACGGGAAGGCGGTTTGCATTAGGTGCCTTAGCGAAATAAAGGTAGTCCCCCGTTACAGTAACACGTGGGTCTACGTATACGGATAGTCTACTCCCGTGCGTGGTGATTCGGGATATCGCAGCATCACCGAAAGAGCTGCTTGGCGGAACGCTATTTTCGCTAAAATAAAGGTTCTGCCATTGGAGTAGACGATGCGCAGCAGGTGAAGAAATCGCTCGACGGCGGGAATCGTTTAACATACTAGCGGATTGCTGGCAAAAAAGTTGCCAACTGACCAAACTGGAGATTGAACCGCAGCATTACAGGGAGAATCAATCATGGCCGACATGGCACTCATTCAAGGAGCGATTACTAGTCTCCAGACCGCAAGTGACATCGCAAAGAGTTTCCTTAAGCTTAAGTCGATTGCTGATAACCAAGGAAAGGTTATTGAGCTTCAAAGCGCCATTCTGGCCGCCCAAACGAGCGCACTCGCGGCCCAATCGGAGCAATCTTCTATGATTCAGCGAATACGCGATCTTGAAGAGGAAATCGCTCGCGTAAAAGCATGGAAAGAAACAGCAGAGCGCTATCAATTGGTATCCCCATGGACGGGGGCTTTCGTTTATGCGCTTAAAAAACAAAGCGGCTCTACCGAACCGCCGCATTGGCTTTGTCAGAAATGCTACGAGGACGGAAATAAATCGATCCTCCAAAGAGCTGCGGATAGCGCAGTAACATGGGCTTACAATTGTTCTCGTTGTAACACGAAACTTTGGCTTCATGGCGGTTGGTACTTACCTTTCAATTACGCTGAGGAAACGAAAACTCACAATACTGACAGTTAGAAATTAGATTCTAATCTTGATCTATATTCAGCCATGGCCATCGGTTTCGACCCGCGCGAATGTCCGCCGGGTTCGAAGCCGGAACGAAGCACACGCAGCGCCGCGGCCTGTGCGGCTCGGGTTTAAAATTGAACCCCTTTTTTAAGGCGCGACTGGCCCGGCAGGTCCCGGCCTCGGCGTCGCGATTCGCGCACGAGCTGCAGGACACTCGGTCATCGCACCAGTGGTCGCCGTTAGGTGGAAAAAGTGCCAGGTCGTTAACGCACGGTTCATCATCGATCACCGGCGCTTCAAAGGCCCGTTGCGCAGCGGCCAGGTAGGCCCGGTTAGCCGCCCTGACCACCACGCCCCGAGCGCCCACCGCCGAAGAGGAGTGCCTTCGCGTTGGCTCTGCACGAACCGGCCCATGAGTTGACAGATTCATGCAGCAACATTCGGTGACTGCGATTTTGCAAACAAAGGATGCATTGGCGCGCCCGGGTCGGCGATGGCGTTGTAAGTGACATCGGCATCTTGGCAAAGCTGTTCGAGATATGCGCTCCGTCGCCGTTGGTGCACAGACTCGCGATCATACCCAGGCACGGTTTGTTTTTCCGGCATGCTCGCAATTTCCAGCGCGTGTGAAAATGTGGCACCCAGTTTCATGAGCGGCAAGTTGGCGTCCGCACGAAAACGACTCTGCAAATCTCGAACGCGTTCGCGGGCCCGCTCCAGTTCATCGGCGTCGCAGTTATCTTCTGCGGCCATTACCGCCACTGCACTCGCGCGGACATCGGCCTCAGCGGCTTGCAAGGCATGGCGAGCGGCTTCAACATCCCGCGTGAGTTCGTGGTGCGCAGCTTGAGCTAAGTCGAAGTGAGCTTGCGCACTTGCGCGCTTTGCCGCGAGATCATCGAGTTTGGCATGCCCGAGAGTCGCTTGCTTTCCCACTCGAATCGAATTCACTACAGCGCCGACTAGGTCGCCAGTGAGTGCGTCGAGCGCCTTAGCATGTTGGTCAAGTTGCGCCTTCGCGGATTCAGCACACTCAGCGCCACGGCGCTCTGACTCTTCGGCTTTTGCAAGACGTGCTGCGGCGTCCTTTCGCACGGCATGTGCTTGGCGTAAACGTTCACGCGCTTCTGTAATTTTTACCATTTCGCGTGACTCCTCCAGTCATGCGAAGTCAACCGACGTTGCAGCGCACGGATTCTCTCAACATCGCGGTGCGAACTCGTGTCAGCCACAAGACGCATATCCGTCGTCGAGTGCGTCGTGCCTTCGCGTGCAAGTTCACTTTCCAGTTTTGCAATCGCAGTTTCTCTTTCACTTGCGCCGGGGTCGCTCGGCTTCTCGAATGACCAAATCACGTAAATGCCACCGTCACCGTCATCGCGCTGTTCAATCACGTATGCATTCGCAGGAAGTGTCAGGACTTTTTGGCCGCGGGGAATCTGCGCGTCAAGGTGATATGCACGGCCGCCGTTGCGAATTGCCACATCAACACCCGACCCGAAGACCGCAATGCGCCGACCGACGCGATCTGAACTTAAGGCGTTGCGCCAAGCGCCGGGAATCGTGTTTGCCGCTTGCAGCTCCCCGATCGTGACGCGTTCGGGCAAATTGAAGTGTTCAGACTCGGGCACAGTTGCCGCTGGCTCACCCTGAAGCGCTGGCTGCTGATTCCAGAATTTCGCATTCTCGCTTTGAATTTGTGCGGCGCTCACTCGGCGCGGAATTTCGTCGCGTGTGCCAGCACTTGCTACAACATTGTCACCATGAAATTTTAATCGCATGATTTTCTCCTCGTGTGGTTAACTATAAAACCCGCTCGTACCAAACTCGTTGTAACCTTCGCCCAATTTGGACCACATTTCGAGCACATCCATTTGCCCCGCGACCTGCACCAGCACGCCTGCAGCAGCGTTTGCGATGTCGTCATGACCGGCGGGCGCATGATCGATTGAATCCTTGCCGCCGCGGGCCGTTCTACGTTCAAGCCCGACAATTTGAGAGACGAGCCGCGGATGGTCAAGCAACTCTAAGCGATTTGAATTCAGCAACGGCAACAACTCACGATAAATGTCGCTTTTCGTCCGCTCGGCAACTTGATATTCAACTCCGTGTTCCCGGAATCTTTCCCGCGGCCATTCACCGGCATAGCGGTCGCCTTCGATGTTGCGCAGTCCGTAGGTTTTCAACAAGTCAGAGAAGTCCGCCACAACACTTTCCGGTGAAAATGGCGGGCGCGTTTCTCGAAGCGCGTCAAGGACACCTTTGCCATCGGTGCCGCGGTGCGCGATTGCGAGTGTCATGGAATCATTTGACCCGCCGCTCGGGTCGACGAAGGCTGCGTAGCCAATGCCACTTACAGGCGGCAATTCATATCGGCCAGCAACAACAGCCGCCTCTACGACTTCGCGCGCGACGAAGGTTTCCACGTCAACACGAAACTCCGCAAGCCATTCGGCTGCAGCGGCGCTGGCGTCCTCTTCCATGGCCATATCAATCACGTCCTGCGGCACGGTGGGGTTCATCCTGCGAGTCGGTGCTTTCCATACAAGAATCGAGTCATTGTCCTTCGCCCAATGTCGCCGATATGTTTCCCACACGGCACCGCGGCGTGCATAAGGCGTCGTGGCCACCATCAACAGGCTGCCTTGAAGTGTTGCGCCGGAAGCACGCAGCGCGTTTAGGACTTCGGTGGCGGGATTGCTGCTGCTTTCTGAGTCGTACCAAAATGCAAGTTCATCACAGAGCACTGCGGCGACGGTGTAACCCCTTGTGGTTCTAAAGCTCGCGGTAGCTACCTCAATCACCACGCGATTGACAAGCTCCAGCGACTCATCGGTTTCGCGAGACACAAGCGCAGCGAGATTTGGGTGATCCAGAAACAATGAGCGGAGATAACGAAAAGCATTTCTCGCCTGGCGGCGATCAGCAGCGATAATCATCACAGTGGCGGTTTCACCGGGAGCGAGTTGGTCACGCCAATCGACAAAGGCAGCAAGCCACGCAGCGACCGTTGCCATTACTCGGGTTTTTCCAGAACGCCTGCCGCAGATTGCCCAAGCTTCTGTGGCAACCGTAGTCGGCAATTCGGTGCGGCGGGTGCATTCGCGGTATATCGCCATTGCGTCTTCGTCAAGCGGCAATGCGAACATTGCAGATAGGAACGCCCGCCATGCGTTCCAATCGCCACGTGCGAACCAGGGGCCCCACCACGTTAACGACGAAAACGCCTTGAGAATATTTTCAGGAATCATGTTCAGACATCAGTTCGGCCAGGCTTTTGCTGTTGTCAGTAACAAACGGATTAGCGAAGGCGGGAGCATTCGGCTTTTGCTTCGGCTTGCTCTTGTCGAGCAAGAGTAACGTCCGGTGAAGTGCGTTTGTGCAGCGTACGTGCTGATTGGGATTAACTGGTTCGCCGTTCGCCAATTCAGAGTCCATAATTTCTGTTAAGACTTGCAGGCGAGCCGCTGTGCGTATCAATTGCCTTACGGTTTCTGGCGCATGCTCGAAGTCGCCCCATGGCGCTGAAAAGTGCTCAACCAAGTCACGAAAACGACGTCCTGTTCGTGAACGCCCATCGGCGGCAAGGAAAAGAGCACCGTTGCTGACGGCGGAACGGCCATAGATGCGGTTCTCCAGAGTTGTCGGCGACTTCGCGGTGTGGTCCTCAGCCAACGAAAGAAATCTGCCGTTACGCGGGTCTCGCGGTTGCGCTTTCACGGTGCCTTTAACGGTCATTATTTTCCTCACGTATCGGACAAATATTAGACATTCGTGGCGCACGTTGCAAGTGAAATGTGTGTAGTCAATAAGTTATTCGACACCGAGCGGTACTGTTACCGCCTTGTTGGAGCGACAAGCATGGCAAGGCGGGCGGTAAAATTTGAGGCGTAGGTGGCTTCGCGCGGCTGGTCTTTTGCGGCAATTGCGGCAACTGCGGCAACTTTTTCCCCCGCTACGCGCGTAAATGAGGGGGTCATTATTAATAAAAAAGGGGTATTTAGTGGGGGAAAACATTACCGCGTTTACCGCAGTTACCGCTAAACCGTTACTTGCATTCGACAGAATACGTGTTCGCATTTTCATGCAGGCTCTTGTTATGCATGCGCAAAACCCATCCGGCGGTGACTCGGCTGTGGTGGGCTTTAAGTAACCAACTAATCGTTCTGGCGTTAGGTGTAGCGTCCTTTTTCAATATGAGCATTGCTTCGAGCGCCGCACGTAACCGGCCGGAAGCACCGATACCGTAAGCAGACTCAAACACGTCGCTGGCAAGAAAGCGTCGATTCGCAAAAGCCGCCTGTAGTTCCTTCAAAAGCACTATCAGACTTTCACGGTCTTCGTCTGCTTGACTGAATTGCGCTTGGCCTGATACCGGGTCCGCAAGACCCAGCCATACTAATGGCGCGCGGACCAACTTTGACCACGCCTCAAACGATCCCATGGGAAGCAAGTTGCATTGAGGTTGCCCGGCGACATAGTGGGCGCGAAGCAAACAAAGCGCCGCAGTCACAAGTTTTTTCCGGTGCTGGCGAAGGTAAGCGTGCAAGTCTGGAATTTCAAATTGCCGAGTCTCGGGGCGCTCGCATTCTGGAACAAGTTCGATGCGAAGCGAACGGCGCACCGAGTCGCCGGTGGGCTGAATATTATTCCCGGTGACCATTATGGTAAGGTCGAAGGGCAGGCAAATGTTACGGTTCTCGCCGAGCAGGCGGTCAACCCAAATGCCCGAAGTCACCGCAGCATCAAGCACGGCGGAATGAAGTTTCGATGCGCGCGGCACATTGTCAAAAACGAGCATGCCATCACCCATGTGCAAGCTGGTGGTGAGGGTTTTTCGCATTTCATCGGAATCGAAAGGGAAGGGGCGTTTCGCCGGGATAAATCCGGAGGCGATTAGGTTGACGCAATCAGTCAACAATCCCTTGCCGCTCCCGGCTTCAGGCGCGGTGCAATAGAACACAGGAGCGTTCGGCATTGATTTACGCACCAGCCGCGTGAGAATTGCGGCAAGCAAACTCGATTCGGACGCCTCCGACTCAAACGGAAACTCCGCGAATGGCTTTAGCAAAGTATGGGCGGCTGCGATTGCATCCTCTCTGCTAGGGTGTTCCGGTACTCTTGGCCAATTGCCATCAAATGTCAGGAGTAAACCAGATTGAGAATCGTAACCGGGCACTTGGCCAATGCTGCCATCCGCGCGCATCAAGGGTGATGTAGCAATGCCGCGAAGTGGGGGAATGTCATTCCAAGTACCCAACGCACAAAGGGCACGCACATGCTCTGCAGGCGGATCGCAGCTTACGCGTCTCCCGTTCGTTTTTTCGCACGCAAAGGGCATCAGTCTGGAAAGCAGGACGCGAAGGGCTTCGGGTTTGATATCGGCAATCACCGGCTGCGCCGGGTCCCGCTCGATATCCGATTGCGTCTGCTTGGAAGTTGGCAGCTCGGCCGCACGTATGACATGGACGAGCATCCGGTCGCGCTGATAGACCAGTCCACTCTCCGCCAGCACTGATTCAATTTTGTCGACGATTTGATGCAGTTCCCCCGCCCGGATTATCGTCAGGTTCGTGGATTGTGTCTGAGTGCGTGGCACAGAATTGGTTGCAGTCATTTGTCCCACGCGGTCCTCCAGAAATGTCTGTAGTTCGGAAGTGGTCCAGCCTTCGGCGACAGCATCAGCGCAGTCCCAGCCTTCGGGCTTATCATCGACTAGAAGTACTTTCGCACCAGCCACTAAACGCACGATATCTTGCGCCGCTTTTCGTCCGGCCTTATCTGCATCGGGCCAGACTGTCACGTCGCGGCCTTTCAACGGCGACCAGTCCGAGAACTTCACTGCTTGGGCGCCGCCACACCACGTTGTCACAACAAAAGAATCACCGAGCGCAGCTTGAAGCGAATCGGCACATTTTTCCCCTTCGACTATTACAACCTTCGCATTGGCTTTTGCTGTGACCGAATCAATCGCGTAAAGCGGTCGCGGTTGGGGCCATGCATGCTGCATCCAATTAGTCCCGTTGTGCGTCCACGGGCGGATTTCCTTTCCGTTAGCGGTTTCATATCGCGCCACGCAAAACAAAAGCGCGCCAGTTTCATCGCGGTACGGAAATCTAGCTGATGGTTTGCCCATGGTAGTATCGACGCAATCAGGCAACCCGGCATTCGCAGGCGGCTTAATCGGTTTCGCCTTGTTTGGCTTTGCGCTTGCGGTGCGCATATCGAATTGTTGCGCCGGGTGGTGTTCGCCATTCAATAAGCCGCGGCCGCGAATTGCGGCGAGAACGTCCTTGCTTGAACACCCCGCATGACAAAAAAGCACCAAACCGACTTTATCGCCGCGCGCCAGCGAAAGCGAAGCTTCGCGGTCGTCGTGGCACGGGCAGCGAGCGTTCCAGTTTCCATCACTGCCGCGCCGCGCTTTCGGGTCGAGCGCGCGTGCGATTGCTTCCACGTCGATAGGCGGTGATTCTCTGGAATCGCGCGTGAACCAGCGACGGTGATAAATGGGATAAACATTGCCGCAGCCGCTCATTTGATTTTTCTCGTTAATGAATTGTCGTCCGCGGGGCATCGCTATCAGGCGCACATTGGTGAAAACCTTCGTGATGTATCGCAACCAGAGTTGCCAGAGGGATTTTTTCGTCCAGCGGCGGTTGCGCCTTAACCATCCACACACTATCATCCAGTTCAACCATCAGGCTCAAAACAAAGCGGTGAGCGCGCGCAAAATGAAAATTAAACGCTTCGCCTTTTGGTTGTTTGAGGCCCAACGTTTTACACAAATCAAGAAGCGATTTTTCCGCCACGGACGTGCCCACGATCAGCAGAACCTTCGCGCCGCAACCGAAACAATTGAGTTTTAGCGGCGCGTCGCGAAATTCACCAAACGCTCTATTCACAAAGTTCGCGACTGTCTCATCAGGCAGATTGTCAAAATCGTTTTTTCTCACGCGGTTCGCCATTCCGGGTTTCTCAAAAACATTTCCACCAGCATTTCAAACGAAATCCAGCCGCGGCAATACGCCTCAACCGCAGCACGTTTCGCGGCAGCTATGCTCACCGGCATGGCGGCGTCTGTTGTTCGCCAACGGATGCGTGGAGTTTCGGCCGCGGAACTCTTGCGTTCGCGGTGAATAGGTGCGATGATTTTAATCACCCGGTTTTCCGAATGTGTTCGTCATCGTCGTCGACTCATTTTGAAACATCAGGTAGCCCGAACTGCCAAGGCACTTCGGGCTTTTTATTCTCTTTTGATCGTCCAGCAGAAACGCCCAACTTTTTTATTTTGCGAAGATTCTGCACGGCAGAATTTTCCAAACGGCGCTCGATTTCCAGCGCATGCGGTTGCGCCTCCAGATCTTGCCAAAGGTTGGGACCGGCACTGATTGTCTTGACCTGCTTCATGCGTTGCGCCGCTAGCCGGCAGAGGATTCCGTCACGCGGGCGCTCTCTATTCGCTTCCGCAATTGAAGCTTTGCAAGGCGCAATTTCTGCAATTTTTTCTTCATTTCCACTTCTTCAATTTGGAGTCGTTCGAGTTCGCTCGGGTCCACCGGCGCAACCACAGGCGGTTCCGCTCTTTTTCGCACGGGTGCTTTTTTCGCTCGCATTTTCTCGGCCCACGCAGCTTCCGCTTGGGGCGTGATTCGCGGAGACAAGCCGACTTTTGTGATTTCAGGTCCGTCGCCGCGTGCCTGCATGTTATAAAAGCTTGCCCGCGAAATGTTCCACCGTGCGCAAAATTCTGAAATTTTTAAAGCAGTCTCCATGCAATTTCCTTCAACAAAAAAGATACCTTAATATACCTCAGGTAATTTTTGACGATAATAGACGACGCTGTATGATTTAATGCTTTCCAGCATAAAAAACCCCGCATAGCGGGGTCAGACTGACTTGATGGGACTAGGAAGAGGGCGTTGTTTCGTCTTATCGCTTTAACGGGCTAGCGCCTGATGGCGCATTGGGGCTACTTTCCGGTCGGCTTTAATGCCGAATTTCGGCGCTGCTTTGCGGATAACATCGGCCACGTAAGAGGGGGTAAGATGGCCATAATGTTTTTCAATCATCCGTGTATCTCGATGGCCGAGATTGCGCGCCACTACAAACAACGGCGCACCATTCATTACTGCGTGCGACGCGTAAACGTGGCGCAGGATGTGAAATGACACGGGAGGATTGATACGTGCGTGATCACAGATCTCTTTAATCCGTCTCGCCTGATGCGATTTCGCCCAGCGGCCACCTCCGGATTTTTCCAACATCGGCGCATCGGGAGCGCGTCCAGCGCACAACGCGCCGAATAATTTCAGACCTTCATCCGTGAGCACAATGTCCCGGCCGTGACCGCTTTTGCTGGTACGGACGTGAAGCGTGCCGCTGTCGACATTAAAGTCGCCAACATTTAGCGCCGCGAGTTCGCCGTAACGAGCACCCGTGGCAAGTGCAGCCTGCACGAGAGCCCGGAAATCGCCAGCGCTGGAATTTATGAGCCGTTTGCATTCGTCGATGGTCAGATACCGGACACGCGCGGCGTCTACTTTTTTGAACGGTTCAACGCGCCGCCAAACGTCGGTTGCGATTTTGTCTTCACGCCAAGCACGATTGAGCGCTGCTTTTAAAATCGTTAGGGTCCGGTTAGCGGAAGCCTTACGAACTCGCTTCGCTTCATCATCGTTTGCGATCTTGCGAAATTTCTGTTGGTCGTTTTTTCGTGTGCGAAGCCGCGGTGGCATCGCCGCAAGGGTATCGCGCCATTTCCGAATCTGATCCGCGGAAAGCTTTGCACATTCAATGTTGCCAAGCGTTGGCAAGATCAACGCATTGGCGCGGGTGCGCGAATCGTGTGCCGTCTCGCGCTCGTGTTCCATCCACGCTAAATAATCTTGGATGCAAGTGCGCACGGTGTAACCGCCACCACGATGAGCCGGGAGCCCTGCCTGCTCGCGCTTACGCCTGACGAACAAGTCGCGCGCTTTCGCCTGCGCTTGACTGAAATTTAAAATTACGACGCCGTCCGCGTCAATAATATCGTCAGCCGTGCCGATCGTCTCGACCAAGTATTGCTGGTTGCCGACGTACCAACGCATGACCCACTTGCCGCCGTTTTTGCTTTTGCGATACCCGACGTGCAACCCGCCGTCGACTGACCTGTAGTATGGCCTCCCGCGGGCTTTCAATCGGGCTCGTGCGGTGCGCGTTTCGAAATTCGCGTCCCTGACATGCCTAGCCATGATGATAACCTCCCCGTGTCCAATAACGTGTAAAATAAGTCACTGTTCTTGTCATGGCGGTAACCAAATTCGGTCCCATTCAGTACTCCTTTAGGTTTAATATTTGTCCAATATACGCTGTTGGACAGCCTTTTACAATGCTAGGGTAAAGATTCACCAAAATGGTGCAAGCTATTGATAATCGGTTGATATGGCTAGACAGCTTTAGACAGTCGTGCGTCTCTTTCACGGCGGTAACACGAGTTCGAATCTCGTTGGGGACGCCACGTTTGCTGGGTCGGCCGTAAAATACTTCCGACCCGTAGTACAAATCGGAGCAGATTATTGAGTAACGCTCGTCATCCTGCGCAGAAACCCCGCACGCGCTGCAGACCATCCGACCACCGGCTAAATCACATAGCGCCAGCCTACGATTATTAGTGGCAAACAACTTTTCGAGTGTTTTTCGATTTCGCTAAGTCTCATCTCGACGGCCAGGACGTTGCATACTTTACTTTCACTGCGGCTCCCCGAGTAGTCGGAAAGGTACCAGCCGATTCGCGGGCCGGCGTTGTATGAGATGTTCGGCGCGCCAGTAGCTAATGTTTATTAAACCTCGTCTACACAAATTTCCCAGCCTGGGTCCTCACG
>Ga0335081_10010042_pt1 | contig 15277 bp, 9 predicted proteins | sample Lox_Sample_35_FD_206713 | JGI IMG/M metagenome (GOLD analysis project Ga0335081, IMG submission 206713) | Soil microbial communities from Loxahatchee National Wildlife Refuge, Florida, United States - Lox_Sample_3.5 | ecosystem: Environmental > Terrestrial > Soil > Wetlands | place: USA: Florida...
AATGCGTGCTGGGCCCCGCAAAATGTTCCGCTAGCGACTCTCTTGTCCTGGGAGGTTGCGCCTTGTTGACCGCTGCTTTTCTCAACGGGGATCGGCGGGTGCCCATACACTGGGCTGCTCACGGAAGCTTGTGGGCGCTGCAGAGATCAGAATTTGATTCCCTGCACTTCCCCAAGCCCGTTCTTGTACTCGATCTTGACGACTTCCCCCACCCGAGGAATCCGGCCTAGACGGTTTTTGAGGTGCGCAATGGCTTTCACCGGAGAGAGAGATTGCACCAGGTATTCACCATCCTCCCAAATAGTCTTCCCGAAATAGACCCCTGACTCCGTGGGAAACCGGGTAATAGCCTCACGCGACAGGATTTCCCGTACCTTCTGTTCGACTCTGGTAAGACCAGCGTAATGCTTCATGTTCAGTGCCAAGGGATTGTTCGCAAGCGCTTTCTCCAGCGCTTCTTCCTTGTAATTTGCCACTCGGTACTGCGTCAAGGCTGCGTTCAAAGTCCTAACGAGCAACTCCTCGTCGCACGGCTTGGTCAAAAACCGGAAGATATGTCCCTCGTTCACGGCCCGCACCGCGGTCATCTGGTCGGAATTTCCCGTCAGCATGATACGCACCGTCTCGGGGAAATCCACCCTGATCCGCGCTAGCAGGCGGGCGCCATCCATCTCCGGCATGCGCATGTCGCAAACCACAACGGCATACGGTCCTTTGTCTCTTAATTTGGTCAGGGCTTCGGCACCACTGACAGCAGTTTCGATTCGGAACTGAGGGTCGAGCAAACGCTGGAAGCCTTCCAGCACCTGCCGTTCATCATCCACGAATAGGATCTTTTCTTGCATTGGACTACCGATGCCAAACACAGAAATAGGCACGTTTGTGGCCAGTCTGAGATTGTCGAGAAGGAACTCTTACAACCCGGTCCAAGGCCACGTTTGTTGACGCTCCCTGCAAACCAGTTTCTGCACCCATCCCAAAATGGGAATTACGCTTCAAGTTTCCGTTGCACTGGCCGATTAATGAAATGGGTGCCCTGTTGTCCGCCCGATGAAAAGTGGACGCGCCGTACTCTCTGTCCCGAAGTGAGGGTGTCCTCTCGAGGCCAGTTTCAGAAGCGGCCTTCGCGACTTAATACGGGGCGCAATCAGATCAAAGGAAAGAGCCGTGAAGTTTCTGCATTTGAGATGTCGAGCACGAATCTATCCCTTGGAACGCGCCATCGCAAATGCCCGCCGGTCGGCTGCGGCGCTCGTCATCTCCGCTCTGTGTTTCTGCGCCGTTACTGCGCGCGCACAAACCCGGAACGCCGATGTGTTCGACTTGAGCCCCGAGGAGCTAAGAACAGTTCAGGTTTACACCGCCTCGATGTACCTGCAGAGCGATCGAGAAGCTCCTTCTTCTGTGACCATCGTTACCGCCGACCAAATTCGCAAGTTCGGCTACCGGACCTTGGCGGACCTTCTCCGCGGTGTACGCGGGTTTTACGTCAGTTATGACCGCAACTACAGCTACGTAGGAGTGCGCGGCTTCTCCCGGCCAGGAGACTACAACGATCGGATCCTGGTGCTCATCGACGGTCACCGTGTGAATGATAACGTCTACGGTCAGGTGCTCATTGGCACGGAGTTTCCACTCGATGTGGCACTCATCAAGCGCGTGGAGATCGTTCGCGGACCGAGCTCCTCGCTCTACGGAACAAATGCCTTTCTTGCGGTCGTCAACGTGATTACCGTAAGTGCCGATGAAATTGGCGGCCTGCAGTTAGCCGGCGAAGCAGGCGGCTTCGGCAGCTACAAAGGCCGGTCCGCCTACGGCGGATTCGCACACGGCGTGGAATTGTTGCTTTCCGGAACGCTCTATGAAAGCGCCGGGGCCTCGCGCCTCTTTTTCCCCGCTTTCGATAGCCCCTTGACAAACAATGGCATCGCCGACAATGCGGATGGCGATTCCTCACGGAACCTCTTCTGCAATCTGAAATTCGGACACTTCGCCCTGGAATCCGCCCTCTCTACACGGAAGAAGCACATTCCCACGGCTTCTTTTGGAACAGACTTCAATGATCCGCGCACCAGCACCGTTGATTCCGCGGGGTACCTCGATCTTCAATACAACCGCTCCCTCAGGCAGGACACCAGCCTCAACCTCAGGGTTTCCTATGATGGGGCTGCTTACCACGGCGTCTACGTTGATCCGTCAAGTGTCCAAGGGAGTGATGTCCTCAACGAGGACTTGGAGCGCGGAGATTGGCTTGGCTTCAACGCGAACGTGACCAAGACCTTCCGCCGCAAGCACAAAGTGACGCTTGGGACAGCGCTCCAGGACAATCTGAGGCAGAACCAAACCAGCTATAACTTGAACCCCCGGCTTCTGATTTTGGACGACCACAGAAGCTCACAGGAATGGGCCGTTTTCGCACAGGATGAATTCACCCTCACCAAAAAACTGATCTTGAATGCTGGAGTGCGCCACGATCAGTATCAAACTTTTGGCGGCACCACCAATCCACGCCTCGCGCTCATCTTCACGCCTTTAAAACCCACCACCTTCAAGTTAATCTACGGTCAAGCCTTTCGCTCCCCAAACAACTATGAGTTGTATTACCAGGATGGCTACTCTGTTGAGGGCAACCCCCATCTTCAGCCGGAGAGCATACAATCCACAGAGTTGGTGTGGGAACAGAGCCTGAGTGGCAACTTCCGGCTCTCGGGCACTGCCTTTGAGGATCGAATCACAAACCTGATTAATCAGCAGTCCGATCCGGTTAATCACCTGCTTGTCTACGAGAATTCCGGAAAGGCCCGCACCCGGGGCCTGGGAGCAGAGCTGGCAGGGAAAACCCACAGCGGAATAGAAGGCCGGGTGAGCTACACGTTTCAAAACAGCGAGGATCTCGCCACCGGCCTGTCGCTGACCAATTCACCGTCGCAACTCGTCAAAGCGAACCTCATCTGTCCGGTTCTAAATCACAAGTTGTCTCTCGGCTTCGAAGCACAGTATACGGGCCCAAGAAAGACCTTGGCAGGCACACAAACCGCTCAGTACACCGTTGCCAACATCACCGCCAGCAGCCGCGAGTTCGCGGGGGGATTTCGTCTGTCGGCAACCCTGTACAACGTCTTTAACCGGAAGTACAGCGATCCAGTAGGCCAAGAAATCGCTGAACCCGCATTGCAACAGAATGGCCGCGATTTCCGGATACAGATCATGCGGACGTTTCATTTCCACTGAGTTCGACGAGGAGCGATGGCTACGCGCAGTCATCTTGATTCGAGATCCCAGACGACCGGGCTCCGCAAGGAAAGGTGGGAGGAACGCCCGAAAACCCTTCGCATTTATTTGATCTGCAGAGCCGTTGGGTTGCTTCTTTGTGGCTTGCTGGTCCAGAGGCCGGCCCACGCCCAGACAGCCGAAGTGAGCCAGGTTAAAGCCGCCTACTTGTACAACTTTGTGAAGCTCGTGGAATGGCCGTCAGACGCATTTCAAAGCACCGGAGACCCTGCGGTGATCTGCGTCATCGGCGACGATCGCACCGGAGAAGTACTTCAACAAGCGGTAGTGGGCAGGAGAGCAAATGGGAGGCGGGTCGAGGCCAGACGTCCTCGTTCCGCGAACGAGTTCCGGGCGTGCCAGGTCCTGTTCATAGGATTCTCAGATAAAGATCGTATCGCGGGCATTCTCCGTGGCCTTCACAATTCGAACGTTCTCACCGTCGGGCAAGCCGACCAGTTTCTTTCGCTCGGCGGAATGATCAATCTGGTTGAGAGAAACGGAACAATCGAGTTGGAGATTGATCCCGAGGCCACAGATGCCGCGGGCCTGAAAGTCAGCTCACGGCTGATGGTTGTCTCCCGCATCGTCACCCACCAGCATCGTGGCGGAGGACGCCCATGAAAGTCCTCAGCGAGCTCCCCCTTGGACGCAAACTCGTGCTGACCATGATGGCAACGAGTAGTGCCGCTCTGCTGATTGCCTGCCTGTCCTTTCTGAGCTACGACGTTCTCACTTTTCGTCGCGGCGCTGCGGACCACCTCAACAGTCTATCGGACATCACCGGCGCGAACGTTGCAGCTGCACTCACCTATCACGACCCCAAAAGTGCCAACCTCGTCCTGCAGGCCCTTCAAGCTGAACCGCACATCGTAGCGGCGCGCGTCTATGACATCGAAGGCAATTCGTTCGCTTCCTATCTGCGTAACTCCACTCTACCGGGAGAGTATCTTCCGGCCCATCCGCCCCGGGCGGGGAGCCACCTCGAGCCGGGTCGCATAATCAACTGCCAGCCCATCCTCTTTGACGAGGAAACCGTCGGCTTCGTCTACCTGGAATCGGATCTTCGGGAGCTGCAGGTGCGCAAGCGGCGTCTTGCCTCATTCGTGCTGATTCTCATGGCAACGTCTTCTGCCATGGCCTTCCTGGTCGCGCTTATTCTGAAGCGTTTCATCTCCAGGCCGGTTCTTGATCTGGTGAAGACTACGAAGCAGGTTTCGAGGGAAAGGACCTATGGAATCCGCGCCAGGAAGTACGCCAGAGACGAGTTGGGCCTGCTCGTAGATGGCTTCAATGAGATGCTCGAGGAAATCGAAAAACGCGACGCCGGTCTCAAGAAGGAAGTGGCCGATCGCATTCGCATTGAGCAGGTGTTGCGCGAGAGCGAGGCGCAACTTCAGTTGCTGCTCGATTCTACTGCAGAGGCGATCTATGGCATCGACGGAGAGGGGCGCTGCAGGTTCGTTAATCGCACCTGCCTGCTGGTTCTCGGCTATCGGAAACCGGAAGATCTGCTGGGTCGCAAAATGCACGATCTGATCCACCACAGTCATCGTGACGGATCCCCCTATCCTGCCGAGGAATGTCCTGGACAACGGACCATTACCCGCGGGACAGCCTCCCATTTGTTTAATGAATATCTTTGGCGGGCGGACGGATCCAGTTTCCCGGTTGAGATTTGGTCCTATCCCGTTTGGCGGGGAGATTCCCTGGTAGGCGGCGTCATAACCTTCGTGGATATAACCGAGCGGGAACGCGCTGAGGCTGCTCTTCGTGCCGCTCATAAGGAGTCGGAGCTATTTATCAATTCCGTCCCTTCCATCCTGATCGGCATTGATGCTTCCGGTAAGATTGCGCGCTGGAACTTGGCAGCCGCGACCACCTTTGGGCTTCCGGAGACGTCAGTTCTGGGCAAGTCACTCCTGAATTGTGGAATTAAGTGGCTGGAGCCGCACTTGGAAGCGGAGGTCGCTTGCTGGTTCGGAATCGAGCGGCCCGAAAGACGTGACAACCTGATGTTTGAGAAGGATGGCCTCAAACGTTTCTTGGGCGTAACCATCAAGCGCGTCGAATTCCCCAATGCGAAAAGCGCCGGACTTTTGATCACCGGCGCGGACGTCACCGAACGGAAATCCCTCGAGATGCAGCTGGGGCAAGCGCAGAAACTCGAGGCTATTGGCCGACTCGCCGCGGGTGTCGCTCACGAAATCAATACACCCACGCAGTACATCGGCGACAATGCCAGATTTCTGAAGAAGACTTGGCCCGCCATCAACGATGTGCTCGAAGCGTGTTACGCCATTTGGGGGCAGTCGGGAACCGGAACGATTGGCGCAGACATGCTTGCCCGGCTACTGCAATCCGCGGAAGAGGCCCGCCTCGACTACGTTCTTAGGGAGAGTCCGCGTGCCATTGATGGGTGCCTGGAAGGCGTTCAGCGCGTTTCTAACATCGTCACCGCCATGAAGGAGTTCTCGCACCCCAGATCTCAGGAAAAGGTCGCTATTGACATCAACCGCGCCATCGAAACCACCATTGCCGTGGCCCGCAACGAATGGAAATATGTCGCCGACGTACGCACCTGCTTTGATCCCACTCTGCCTCCCGTTCCTGGTTTGGGGGGAGAGTTCAATCAGGTCATTCTGAACCTTCTTATCAACGCCGCTCATGCGATTGGCGATGTTGTGGGAGACGGCTCCATGATCAAAGGCAAGATCACCATCATCACCAAACGCGACAAAGACTGGGCCGAAATCAGGATTCAGGATACCGGCGCGGGCATCCCCAAGGACATTCGGTCAAGAATTTTCGAACCTTTCTTCACCACCAAGGAGGTTGGCAAAGGAACGGGACAAGGCCTGGCATTGGCCCATGCGATGATCGTAAAAAAGCACAACGGAAAGATATGGTTCGAAAGCGAAGAGGGCATGGGCACCACTTTTTTCGTTCGCCTTCCGCTTCAACCGGCGCGTCCCTCGGAGAAAACAGCCCCCAGTCTTGTGGAGGAGCCCACCTAGGCAAGTGGAGCACAGGTTGACATCTATCTCAAGCGGGGTCGGGCGAGAGACCTTCTAATACTTTATGTCGCCGCCGCGTTTCTTGGCGTCTGCTGCTTGCTTGGCGACCAGATTGCGCGCGCCTTGATCGAGAAAAGCGTACAGAGCGTTGGCCCCCTGGTCACTAGTGGCCAATTATAGGCAGCAACCGGGAGACCGCGTGGGTTTGCGTGCCTCACGCCCGTGGCTTAGAACTTGGGGACGGTTCGCTGCTTGGCCTTTTCTAATTCCTCTTTGCCTTTTCTCGCATCGGCATTGGCCAGATAGGCCTGGTAGGCATCCTGAGTCTGGCGCTGCAAGCCGCGATCCCAGACCATGAGGAGAATGTGGCGCACGTAGGTTTGGTCTTGGCCGCTGGAGCCGGTGAGCTGGGCAGTTACATCAATCTGGAAATCGCAAGGATTCGCAGGTTGCGGCGTATAGATCAGGGCGGTTGGCGCAGGGAAGGTCGCTCCCTGGGGCGATGCGACGTTCAAATTCGGCATGAAAGCGCTGGTGCAATTAAGTTGTTTGAGGCGGCTGGGGTCAAACCGCTGGCCATGCTCATCGAAAACCCAGGAGACCAGGTACATGTTGTTTTCCGTTTCGCGACCGTACTTTTGCCGAAGACTCTCCAACACGTTGCTCCGCAGCAGTGGCTGGCTTGGGTCGTAGTCGAGCACGCGGCCGACGGCCATCACGACCTGCTTGTTTGGTGGAGTGGTGAGCCAAACCGTGAGGATTTCGGGCGCGGAGGGATCCGAGACCAGGGCGCGCATTTCCGTAACCACGGGCTTTTCGCCGAAGCCGGCGATGGGTATCTGGCCCATGCCGATTTGAATGTTGGGGTTTCGCGCCTTCAGAAGGTTGTAGGCTTCTTGTGCCGACATTCCGGGACGAATGCCGGCGACGTCTGGAAGCGCGGAAGCGGCGGAGGACGCTTCCTGTTTCGCCTGGGCATGCGCGGAAGAGCTAAAGAGCGAGAATGCAAGAAGCGCGGGCGCAGCCGTTAACCATGCTGTCTGTCCAATCATGGAGTAGCTCCTGTCCCGAAAACCTGCCTGCCTTGCGTTGATCAAAAGACCGGTTTGTTCTTTTTGGACTTCTCAAGGTCGGCTGCACGAGCCCTGGCATCGTAATCGCGTTTCCAGGCCACATAGGCGTTGGCTGTCCGTGCCGCGAGCTTCATATCGACCATGTTGGTGGTGGTATTCTCGACAATTTCCCCTGTGCCGATTGTGACGACAATCGCTACGACGGAAGAGCACCAGTCTTGAGACTTAGGTTCTTCGGTGGGTATGCGCGGCCCAATGTCGGAAAGCACGCCACCTGAGCCAGCATAGGCGCCACAAGGAATCGCGGTCATGGAGCCGGAGCCAAAAGTCTGGGGCGAAGGCATGGGTGGGCGGCCGCCATGCTCATCGAAGACCCACAGGAGCATTCCTATGCTGCGTTCATCCGTCACGAGCGAGCCGCTCTCCGCACCGGCAAGCGATTCCTTGCCGTATTTCGCGCGAAGCGCCGCCAGGACATTCGCGCGATTGGCGTGCATCCGCCGCGTGTACCGCACAACCCGCCAAACCACTTGCCGGCTAGGTGGTGCGGTTAAGGAAACCACGACGTCGGTCGCAATGACATCCGTCGGCAGGACGTTAAAACCATAGTCCGCTTTGGGATTCGTGGCGAAAATCCCACTCGCAGGAATCGGTTGGAATCGGCCGCGTGGATATTGGCCATGCAGAATTTGCAGCGCCTCTTGTTCGCTCATTCCCAGACGGACGCCGACCACGTCAGGCATCTTTGACACTTCGGGCAGTTTCAGCGGATCAGCTAAAGCTGCCGTTTCACCGGCATTGTCTGACGGTGGTGTCCACGGTGCCGCTGATTGTGCTGGAGCTTCTCCGACAGCGTTCGGGTTACGTCCCCCTGCTGTGCCATTCCCTGCCGGTATGCTCTTCAGTTGTGGTTGCGCGGCGTTGGCACCCGATGCGGTCGCCTGTGGCTGTGTACTTGTGTCCGCGACCTTAGCAGCGAGCCCGCCCTGTTGTCCGGACACATTGGCCGATGAAGATTGTGGAGACGCCGCGCTTGCCGCTGCATTCGCTGCGACGCTGTTCGCCGCCGAATTCGCCACCGCTGCCGCATTCTGCACACCCTTCTTTTTCCCAAAAATCGACTTGAGACTCGAGATAGCGCTCGCTGCGCTAGCAGGAGCGGCAGCAATAACACCGCCTCCTTGGGAAACACCATTTGTCAGTCCCTCAAAATGCAGGGGAAACTCGCCATCCAACATGTGCTGGTTGCCTTCCAAGGTCTTGATTTCCGCCACCGTGATGTCGAGAACATGGTGCAACCCGATGATCTGGGGCGCGCCTTGAAGAACGAGCTCGAACTGCGCTTCGCCGCTGCTCAATGCACGCACAATGAGCTTCGGGTCAAAATTGTTGCCAACGACAAGGCCGATTCCGCGATAGCCATTCGGGCCACCCACAATGGAGCGATTCCCTCGATCATCGGTCGCAAACCCGGATTGGTTGACGTATCCCAATACTAAAGGTTGATCCGTTTTATTTTGAAAACGTATGGATGTGTCGATGATCTTGTAGCCATTGACCGTGCTAGTGCGAAAGGAGGTGATCGTAGCGGCAAAATGGGGTGTGTCATAGCAGAAGGGCTGGGCTCCGCACGCGCTAGGCGGTTGGTCGCCGGGAGCTGCTCCTTGAGACGCTTGAGCAGTGCGGCTCGCGGTCAAGGCAAATGCACAGACCATAACGAATCGCAAGACGAGACGGCGATTCGATCCTCGGTTTCTGAATGCTTTCATGGCTCCCCCTTCCGGGCGCGGGGCTGGCGACTTCGGATGAAATAACTACGACAGGCAGCTATCCCGCAAACCGTATCTGTACGTTTGCGGCGATTCGTGCCAAAATCGCCCTCCCGTCCCGGTGTGTAGAGGGATTTCTGCACACTGGTTGCTTGCGTGTCCTGACGGAATTCTTAAGAACTCTCAAGAACAGCAAGTCCATGGCTACCAATGTCTTTCAGGGAGGTTCACCGGCTGAAGGCGGGCGCATCTGGAGTTTTGGCGACTGCGAATTTGATGACAGTCGGCTGGAACTGCGTGTCCATGGCGTGCCGGTGGACCTGGAGCTGAAGCCGCTGGAGGTCCTGCTTCAGCTCCTTCTTCACGCGGGAGAAGTGATTCCCAAAGAAAGGCTGCTCGAATCGGTTTGGCCGGGCCTGATGGTTGTGGATGGCTCGCTGGCCACAGCGGTGTCCAAGCTCAGAAAAGCCCTCGGGGACACAGACTCTTCGATTGTCCTGACCATACCCCGGGTCGGGTACCGGCTCGGCGTGCCGGTTCGCTCCTGCCCGGCAATCGACTCACGCGTTGAAACGAGTTGGAATTTCAGCCCGGGCGACAGCGTCCCTGGACGCGAAAACTGGCGTTTAGTTCGCGCCTTGCCGACGCCGCAGAACCGGGAAGTCTGGCTCGCCGAGAACCCCAAGACCCACGAACTCAGGGTCTTCAAGTTTGCCTTGCGCAGCGGGCGGCTGAAGAGCCTGAAGCGCGAAGTAACCGTATCGCGATTCCTGCGGGAGTCGCTTGGAGAGCGGCCCGATTTCGGCCACCTGCTGGAATGGAATTTTGAGAAGCAGCCGTACTCGCTGGAGAGTGAATTCGGAGGCCCGAACCTGGTGGAATGGGCGGAAAGCCAAGGCGGGCTGGAGAAGATTCCTTTGGAGACACGGCTACGCATCCTCACGGATGTCGCTTCAGCCGTGGCCAGCGCACATCAAGCGGGCGTGGTGCATAAGGACCTGAAGCCGGCAAATATTCTGATGACCCCTTCCGCGAGGGGCGGTTGGCAGATCAAGATCGTGGACTTCGGGAGCGCTTCGCTAACGGAACCCGAACGCCTGCAAATGCTGGGCATCACCAACCTCGGACTGACGCAAACGGCTGATGCTCAGGCGTCGTCGCTCTCGGGAACCTTGTTGTACCTGGCTCCCGAAGTCCTTTCCGGGCAACCGTCCACAGCGGCCGGCGATACTTATGCGCTAGGCGTGATGCTCTATCAGTTGGTTGCCGGCGATTTTCGGAAGCCTCTTTCGCCGGGATGGGAAGGGGAGATCGAAGATCCGCTGCTTCGCGAGGACATAGCCAGTGCAGCACATGGCGACCCGGGCAAACGCCTCAAAAGCGCCTCGGAGTTGGCGGGGCGGCTGCGCGATCTCGACCGGCGTCACAGCGAGCTGCACCGGCTGGAGCAAGAAAAAGCCCGCGCTGAACTCGCACGACGAAAGCGGGCGGAGGCGCGCGCGCGGCGGCCGTGGATCGTGCTCACCGCTTCCGTTTTGGCCATGGCTGTGATTCTGAGTTTTGTGCTCTACCGTAAGTCTGCTGCGCCAAAACCACGCGCCGCGACAGTTGCCCTCCTTCCGTTCCGGAACGCCGCTTCCAACTCGAGCATCGATTTTCTTCGTTTCGCATTGCCCGACGAAATCGGCACTGCGTTGAGCCATATGAGGCCATTGGCGGTTCGCCCCTTCTCTGCGAATGGCAAGTATGCGCAGGGCGCCACCGACCTGCAGCAAGCGGGACGCGAAATGGCCGCCAACAGCATCGTCACAGGTGACTTTCTGCTCGTCGGCGAGCAATTGCAAATCACCATTGAGGCCGTCGACGTTGATACCAATGGCTTGCGCTGGCGGGATACGCTCAATGTCCCGGCGGGAAATCTACTGACGTTGCAAGCACAAATTGCAGCGATCTCGCGAGGCAAGCTAGCGCCCGCTCTGGGCGCTTCCGAGTTGGTGCGAGAGATGCCGGCCAATCCTCAGAATCAACAGGCATACGACCTCTACCTGCGAAGTGTCCCTATCCCCTACGATCCCGAGCCCAACAAGAAGGCCATAGCGATGCTGGAGCAGTCTGTTCAGCTTGATCGCGGGTACCCACCGGCATGGCTGGCGCTGGCTCTTCGCTACTACCATGATGGGCGCGAGGCCGGCGGCGGTCCGCAGATGCTCTCGCGGTCCGACGATGCCTGCGAGCACGCGCTGGCTCTTGATCCCGACTCTTTAGATGCTGCGAATGAACTGACTTTACATCGGACGGAGCGGGGCGACTTGACCCGGGCGTATCGTGAAGCGCAAGAACTGGTTCGACGCCGTCCTGATAGTGCGATCGCACATCACCTGTTGAGTTACGTACTCCGCTACGCAGGTGTGCTCGATGAAGCCGGTCATCAGTGCGACCTGAGTATCCTCCTCGACCCGCATGTTGGGGGATCATGCTCGGCTACGTTCATGGAGGCTGGTAATTACAAGCGCGCCCTGGATTTCGTCCGTAAGGACTTCAGTTCGGAATGGTCCAAGGCTCACGGGGTTGACATTCTTGTTCGCCAGGGAAGGTACGAGGAAGCGCTGAAGGTGGGCGCACCAAAAAATGAATGGGCGAGCAGCTATACAATGTTGTTGGCGTGCGTCCAGCACAAGCCGTTGGCAGAGGCCGCTGCTCTCGCAGCGCAAGTCCAGCCCAACGATGACCCGGAAGTGTCTTATTTCTACGCTGGCCATCTCGCGTTTTGTGGCCAGACGGAAGCCGCGCTGCACATGCTGGATGCCGCCGTGAAGGCGAACTATTGCTCTTACCCAGCGATGGATAGTGATCCCCTGTTCGCGAACATTCGAGGCCGGCAGGAGTTTGCCGACATTCGCGAACGCGGAAACGCCTGCAATCGCAATTTCCGAGCCGCCATGGCTCAATCCCACTAGTTCAGCAACTATTGCCTAATCCGAACTCCCTCGCATCACTCTGCGCTTCGGTTTTGCAGCTAGCGCTGTCGTATTTCCCTTATCTTACTTTCTCTCTTTGCTCGCCACTCATCACTCACCACTTCTTCTCGCCCGCCACGAGGCCATGCTACATTCAACTGTCCAGCCAAATGAGATTTAAATGTAGCGCCGGGCTTCTGCCCGGCATCTCTTCGGCTCTTTTCTAGGAACACGGCAGGAAGCGCCGAAACGGAGTAGACACTCGGAATGCAGCTCCGGCTGCGCACAAAATTCACTCTCGTCATGACGAGCCTCGTGCTGCTCGTCGTCGCCGTGTTGTCCGGCGTTTTCGCCGCGCAACTCCTCGACCAACTCCTCCTCGACACGGACACGCGCGCCCGGGATCTCGCCAAACAAGTCTTTCTGCAGGCAAAACAAGCCCTGGCCGAGGCAGCGCAGCAGGGATTGCGGCCGGCTTCCGACGCTTCCCAGGAAATCCACGATTACGTGCGGCATTCCTTTGAGATCAGCGAAGGCCTGCGTACCCAGCTGAGCGCCGCAAAAGCCAATCCGCTGATTTATGAAGTTTCGATCACCGACGTGGACGGCATGGTCCTTGTTTCGACCGACGACAACTTGCCGGGCAAATTCCTGCCGCATAGGACTCCCATTTCGCAACTCGTGCAGCGCAATTTTCTCCACCAAGTGAAGGTCCTGGCTGGTCCTTCGAAAGTCTTCGAACTCGATTCTCCGTTCAGCAATGGCAATCAGCCCTTCGGCGAAGTCCGCGTCATGCTTGACTCGGGATTTCTGTTGAATGAAATCAAGCCGAGCTTGCTGCGCTCCGCGGGAATCGTTCTTGCCGCACTCGTGGCATCCACTCTGCTAGCCGCGCTGGTCAGCGGCGCGACGCTCGCGCCCCTGCGTGACATCTCCGCGCAATTGGACCGCCTCACCGCGGGGCAATTCGACGCCCCTTCGCCCGAAGTCAAAACCCTCAGCGAAAATCCCGACGAACTCGGCGCCGTTAGCCGCAAAATTTCCCAAGTCGGCCAGCAACTGCGCGGAGTGCACGAAATTTTCAGCACCATGCGCGAAAACATGAATTCCGTGATGGCCGGCCTCGAAGATGGCTTGCTTCTGTTCACTCGCGACGGCCGCGCCGTCATGATCAGTCCCGCAGCGGAAAAATTTCTTGGCGCTCCTGCGGGACAATTTCTCGGTCGCCGCGTCTCGGAAATTTTCCCGCTCGGCGATCCGCTCCGCGACGTCCTCCACATCGAGAGCGATCAGCTCAGCGAAACCGCCGCCGAAATGGATTTGGAAACCAGCGAAGGCCCCAAGCGCGTCAGCGTCAGCGTGCAAGCGATTCAGGAAGACGGCGAGCGCATGGGCGCGCTCGTGACGCTCCGCGACCTTGATTCCCTCGAAAGCATCAACACGCAACTCCAAGTGAGCGAGCGCCTCGCCGCCGTCGGCCGCATCACCGCGGGCGTCGCCCACGAAGTGAAAAATCCGCTCAACTCCATGCGCCTTTGGCTCGAAAACCTGAAAGAATCTTTGCCCCCGGATCGCGACAGCGCTTCTCAGCAAGCCGTCCAGGTTCTCGACAAGGAAATTGACCGCCTCGACGCCGTCGTGAAGCGTTTTCTCGATTTCACCCGGCCCATGGAAGTTCGCCTCGAAGCCACCCAACTCGCCGAACTCCTCAACGAAGTCCTCGAAATCGCCCAACCTCAGCTTGAAAAGTCCGGCATCCAGGTCGCTCGCTTGCTCCCCATCGACGTCCCCGAAGTCTATGTGGACCGGGGCCTTTTGAAACAGGCGGTTTTGAACCTTGTGTTGAACGGGGCGGAAGCCATGCCAAGCGGGGGCCAATTGCGGGTGATGCTGAGCCGGCGCGGCGAAATGGCGGAAATCAGCGTTGGCGACACGGGCAAAGGTATCGCGCCGGAGCACCGGCAAAAAATCTTTCAGCTATTTTTTACGACGCGGCCGGGAGGCAGCGGAATCGGACTGGCTTCGACGTTTCGAATTGTGCAGCTTCACAACGGTTCGATAGACTTTACTTCCGAGGTGGGCCGGGGCACGACGTTTCGAATCGAGTTGCCGCTCGCGGCCTGAACATGACGGATACTCCAGCCCGGTCCCTGAATCGCACGCGGCACTTCCCTCTTCGCTGTTTTCTTTGCGGCGCTGCGGTTTTTCTTGGCATTGTTTTCTTGGCGGGGTGCGGCGCAAGAAAACGCCCGAAGATTCCCTGGGCAACCGCGGTCCAAGCGAAGCCGGTGATTCAGCCGAAGGCCGGCGCAGGTGCGCAGCCGGTGGAAGCCGCGCCGCCGGAATTCAACCTGCAAATGCCGCCGTTTGCCGCGGTGCTGATTCCGGTGCGCGGTGAGCCGGTGCGTCCGCACATCACGATTATCCAACCGGGGAGACCCGGCACCGAGCCAGACAGAGCTGCAGCGCCAATCATTGCTCCGCAACTCAGTCCACAGGAGTCGGCCACGGCACAGCAGGAAACGAATCAGAGTCTGAGCGTAGCGGAGAAAAATCTGGCGACGGCGCGCGGTAAACAATTGAACGCGGCGCAGACGGACATGGTGTCCAAGATCAATGGCTTTGTGAAAGATGCGCGCGAAGCGGCACAGTCCGGCGACTGGAGCCGCGCGCGCAGCCTCGCCAAGAAAGCTGAAGTGCTTTCTAACGAATTGGTCGGGTCATTCTGAGCGGGTGAAGCGACTCGCAAAAAAATAGCTGCTGCGGCCACAGCGAAGCTCAATGAGACTAAGAGGGATTCCTCGCTTCGCAGACTCCGCTCGGAATGACAGGGCGGTTGTGGAGGCGATAAGATGGCGGCATGAAGAACGCGAAGAAACTGGACGTGGCGATAGCGGGCGGAGGAGTGATTGGCGGCTCGATTGCACTGGAGTTGGCGCGCGCCGGTTTGCGCGTGGGTGTGTTTGACCGGCAGCAGCCAGGGCAGGAAGCGTCGTGGGCGAGCGCGGGGATCATTTCGCCGGCCCCGGAAAATCCCGGCCAAATCGCCAGCGTGGACCTGGCGAAAAAAAGCGCGGCAATGTATCCGGAGTTTGTCAGCAAGATCGAGGAAATTTCCGGGAAGCGCACCGGCTATCGCGCAAAAGGAACGCTGCAAGCGCTTTTTTCGCGCGACGCGAAGGCAGAACTCA
>Ga0335081_10010043_pt1 | contig 15276 bp, 10 predicted proteins | sample Lox_Sample_35_FD_206713 | JGI IMG/M metagenome (GOLD analysis project Ga0335081, IMG submission 206713) | Soil microbial communities from Loxahatchee National Wildlife Refuge, Florida, United States - Lox_Sample_3.5 | ecosystem: Environmental > Terrestrial > Soil > Wetlands | place: USA...
AAGGCTTGCACCTCCGTCCGTGCTTCAGGCATCAGCCGGTGATGTTGCGGCAAAGCTTGCCGGGATCATTGATCCCGCTCACATCGAGCGGCGGCTATCGCGCACGATCGATGACAACCATCTCTTCAGTGAGGCTTTCTTCGGCAGAGCAGTCGTCCTCACCGAGGGCTTCCACGATGCGCGCGTGCTCCGAGAAGTCGCCCAGAGCGAAGGCCGGTCGTTCGAAGCAGATGGAATCGTGGTCGTCCACGCCAGCAAGACGGCGCTTCCAATCGCGCACGCGATCCTGAGCCTCCTGGGCATCCCGGTGTACGTCGTGTTCGACGGAGACAACGACTGCCGACCCGATCAGATTGGGGCTCAACGGGCAATCAACAATCAACTTCAGACTCTGGCCGGTGTTGCGAAGCCAGATGACTTTCCGAGCTCTGGCGCGAGAGAGACATGGGCTTCATTCGAAGCCACACTTGAAGAAACGCTGCGGAGTTCCATAGCGGACTTCGACGCGAAGTGTCAGAGAGCGTCGAGCAAGAGTGACTGGCGCACCAAGTCAGGCGAGACATACATCGCGGTCATCAGTGACGAGGGTGCAGCTCCGAAACTCCTCATAGACATCGTCGCCGCAGCCCGTCAACTCGCCGCGAAGTGATCAACGCACGCCGTCGCACTCGCGCAAGCGTCGACTATTCTCGGATCGCCCCGCGCTGGCCGGGTCAGATCCTTAGTCGCACGCTGAGGCCCGAGTTCGGATGAGGCAAACCTAGCGCCGGTTCGCGGCCCTGATGCGAACGCAGGTCGGCGAGAAAGGACTCTGGATCCGGCGACGTGCCGATCATTGCCTCAGACTTGAGCTCTGGTTCTGCCGAGAATCGTGCTCGGTAGATTTCCAACTCGAGTTCTTCCTGGATGGCTCTGAGGCACAGTGCTCGCATGTAGTAGCGGTTGAACTCACCTTCGGCCAGGGTGGTTGCGGCGATGCTTGAGACCTTGCGGTCGCCAGTACGCGTTGATGGGTCGGGCCTCCGGGCCATGATGTAAGAGCCTCCTGGATCCCCAAGTGCGACTGCTAGAGAAGAGTCGTTTCCGGTCTCGCACGCCTGGCGGAGAAGCGCCTCCCAACTCCCGAGACCAGCTGCAGTCAGAACAGCGCTCTGGTAGAGCCCCTGAGGATCGGCCACGTCACGGTCGATCTCGGAGAGCATCAACTCGCGGGTTCGCGCATCGAGATTCTCGAAGTTGAGCGCCACGAACAACCGAGACGATACGCCTCACGACACGATGCGGCAAAGGTTGAACAGGTCGAACAGGCCCGCGATCGAGCAGAGTGTCGGGATCTAACATCGGCAGAGGCCGGCGACAGGCGCTCCCACGCGCGAGACTATGTACATGGAGGCGGAGCCCGCGAGGGCAGCAGGAGGACCAACAGAGGTTTCCAGACTTCTCGATGAGCTCGCTGCTGTTGTTGTGGATGGGGTCAGGGTTTCGACCACCCGAGGGATTGTCGAGGGTGAGGACGCTTCCGCTGCAGAACCCGTCGTCGACCCTGATCTCCTCCTGGCCAAGACCCGCGAGGCTCTCGAATGGACTGTGCATGTGATCGCCGGCGATCTGTTCGAAGCGTTCTCAGCTGAAGCGAGCATCACGTCGAGCGTAGGCCCAAAGCCATCTACTCCCTGGATTGGGCCGTACAGACTGACACGGAAGGCTATGGAGGACACGTACGAGCTCGAGGACGAGATGCAGATGCTCTCGTTCGAGGGGATGGCGTCGATCGCGTCCAGCGGCGAGGGCTACCCGCCGGGTGTCTCTGCGATTCCCGACGCAACCCTTCGGAAGACGTTCTTTGACGCGCTGATCGACCTGCATCGTCTTATCGAGGAGTATCGATTCCATGTCGCGCTTGCGCATCTGCTGATGTTCGACGTCAGCGAGCGCGTCAGAGAGGGGACAGCGGCGAAGATCGACGAAGATCCGGTCTTCGATGAGCTCGGGATCCCCGACGAGGCTCTCGCGCTCCTGTTTCCGTTCTTTCGACGCCCCTCGTCCGTCACTGAGTTCTTCCGCGAACCGCACACAATCATCACCGGCCATCGGCGCCTCAGCAGTTGGCTCGCTGGCCAACTACTTGATAGCGCTCTGGTTCGCGGCATCGCCGCCTGCGACCGCATCGCGACACTCCTCTGGACGAGGGCCGGCGTACCAATCCCGCAGCGCTATGGCGAGCCTTATCTGCCGAGCTTCCTCCCACGACAGCTGAGCCGCCTCGACTCCTTCTATGCCGCCGAACCCGAGTGGCCCAAGCTGAAGGAACTCGCTGACCATGTGATCTACAAGTCGGTCCGAGCGATCCGAAACGGATTCACGCACTCGCGCCGGATTCCATCAGAGCTGCATGGCGAGAAGGTCGTCGCGACAGCCGACGGAGAGCCCGTGCAGGGGCTCGACGTCGCAACCCATCTCGCCTTTGGCCTCGGCTTCTACAAGCTCGTGCTCGAGCCCGTCGTAGAACACGCGAGAGACCTTCTGAGAGACAGCACCGGCGGTTGATGGCGGAAGCTCGGGCTTAGCCGTCACTCGCGGCACCTCATCCGAGGTCGACCGAGTAGGTTCAAGCCGTGCGCTCCATGATCGAGAACCAGATCCGGCTCACGCTCTCGACACCGCCAGCGCTCGCGGTTGAGCACGATGAGAGGCGCGCCACCTACGTCGCCTCGCTGCTGATGTACGAGGATCTGCTCGCCGCGGCGCGCGGGCATGGCCGAGCTGAAGTTCTGCGGGTCGGCGTGATGATCCCAGCCGTAGTAGTTCTGCCCGCCGAACTGCGCGTAGACGGCGAGAAGCCGCTCGAAGGCTTCATCGAGTTCTCTGCTGATTTCGGCAACGATCATTCGAGTGATCCCACTGCGGCCGGGGCAGCCGAGCCCGCCTCGTGGAGCATGCGATAGAAGTCGCGTTCGCTTAGGAGTTCGATCGGCTGGCCGGCGGCGTGTAGTTCCTCCGCGTGGCGGAGCTTGTGGCTCTTCGTCTTGCCGGCAGCGAGCTTCCAGAGGTCTTGGTAGCCGCAAACGAGGTAGTCGGTCTTCTTCGTCACCCCGTCCTGGGGAGTACCCCCGGCATCGGCAACGAGTTGCCAGGCCTCTCGCCTGACCATGACAAGTTCGCCGGTGAAGCAGATCTTCTTGCCGTAGAACGGCGACTCGGGGCTGGCGTTCTGATTGACCTCAACATCCCGAGCCGCTCGTGCGCTGAGGGCGCGCGCGTGACATCCGAACCAGCCGTCGGGCTCGATCCGTCCGAGCGTGACGCCTACCTGATCGAGCAGTTCCTCAAGCGAGGCCGCCGAGGCGTCGGAGAGAGCATGAGACATCAGGGATCCGGCGAGACGAGCATCAGCCAGGGCTTCGTGGGCTCGATCGAGATCGACGGGAATCCCAAGCGCCGAGCAGATCAGAAGCAGGCTGTAGCTCTGTTGACCGGGCCAGATGCGGCGAGAAAGAGTCAGCGTGCAGGCGTAGTTGAGCGTCGGCCAGCCGATCTCCCACAGGTCTGAGGCGTCCCGAATCACGCCCATGTCGAAAGGCGCGTTGTGAGCGATGAGCGGCGCCCCGCCGGCGAAATCGAGAAGCCTCGCTCTGACATCGGGCCACTTGGGAGCGTTAGCGACGGCCTGAGGCGTGATCCCGTGAAGGGCGACATTGAAGGCGTCGAAGAGAGTCGCGGGCTGGAAGATGAGCGTCTCGAAGGACTCGGCCTCACGACCATCCTCGAATCTGATCGCCCCGAGCTGGCATGGCGTCCCCCGCGTCGAGGCTGTCTCGAAGTCGACGACAACCCAGGCGTTTCCCGCCCGGGGCCTCGCCTCGGCTTCAGTCGCTTCAGGAAAAGGCGAGGTCTCCACGCCCGGGCTTGCTGGCGGCGTCGGCCGCTTGAGCAGCGAGCCGATTCTCATGTCAGCTCTCCGGCAGCGGCCTCGACGAGCAGCGCTTCTCGATCCGTGTCGTCGATCCATTCCGCTTCTGAACCGACGGGGTTCGGGCTTACTCGCAGGACGCGTTCGATCCGCTGGGCAATCGATGGAACGTGGCTGACGATGAGGATCATCTGCCCGGCGCGGGCTCGGAGCTCGAGGGCCGTAATCGCCTCGTCAAGCGCGTTGGGATCAAGGCTGCCGAAGCCCTCGTCGAGATAGAGGCTTCCGATGCGACCGCCGCCGCGGGCGGCAATTTCGGCCATGCCGAGGGCAAGGGCCAAGCTGGCCATGAAGCTCTCGCCGCCCGAGAGGGTCGTCGGATGGCGTGGGATGCCCGTGCGCCCATCGATGATCGTGAAGTCGGCGGCGAAGCGATAGCGTTCGCCGGTCATGCCGGCGAGAACCTCGGAAGCAACGACAAGCAGTAGTTGCTGTCGCCGTTCGACGAGCCACTTGACGAAGTGGCCGTCCCCGAGCCAGTAGGCCAGTTCTTCAAGGGCCTCCCGCCGCTTAATGAGACTCTCGATCTCCTTGTCGAGATGGGCGGCGAGAGGCTTCTGCTCTTTAGCCTGATCTCGCTCGCGTTCGGCAGCGAGCAGGCGGGCCCGCCAGGAGTCAAGCTCCTTAGCGAACTCGTCCGCCGTCGCTAGCTCGTTCTCAGCCAGCTTGCTGGCCGACTTGAGGACCTTCTCAGCGGCCTTAACCGCCTCGGCAGCGGCAGCTTCATCTCCAGCTGCTAGAGCGCGAAGAGCCTCGCCTTTGGCCAGCGCCAGGGCGACGACTTCTTGGATCCAGTCGATGTGTAGAGGCAGCTCGGCGTTATCCGCGGGCAGCCTTGGGACCTTCGCCGTCGAGTCAACCTCGCGCAGCTTGGCGGCGATCGCTTGAGCCTGGGTGGCGGCATCGCGTCGAGGCGTATCGATCTTCTCGGCCCGTTCGCTTGCCAATGTCGTCAACTGCTCGTCGAGGGCTTCGATCTCTTCGACGGCGTTGCGGACTGAATCCTGCAGCTCGTGGAGTTCGCCGAGCCGCGCCTGGCAGCGCGAGGCCGCTTCGGCCAGCACTCCCGGCTTCTTGCTCTTCGCCTTGAACTCCGCAGGAAGCTCGGAGAGCGCCGTCGAGTGCGCTTCGCGTTCGCGGGCGATCCGCCCCGCCTCCTGTTCAAGCTCCTCAGTCCGCTTGGCCAAGGCCAGAGCGCGTTCCGCCAAATGCGTCCCAGCCTTCTCGAGTGTCCCCTTGACGACGAGCAGCTCATCCCGCACCTCTTGATGCTTTGTCTTCGCCGCGCTCGCGGCCTCCGTCAGCTCGGCCAGCAACTCAGCGTCATCCTTCGAGAGATCGACCGTCCCAAGGAAGTTTGCTGCCTCCTTGCGCGCGGCTGACTCGACTGCCTCGGCCTCGCTAACCGTCGTCTTCAGTTCCTTGACCTGCGTGGTCAGCGTCTTGACGTTCGCGGCCGCCGCTGCCGCTAGACGCGCCGCCTCTTCCGCTTCCGTCCGCAGGCGCTTGACCTCCTTCTCGGCTGACTGCAGCGGCTGGGGAGTCTTGGGAGGCTTGAAGCCAGCCGGAAGATCCTGCTGACAGACGGGGCAGAGTTCGCCGGGCTTGAGACCGGCGGCGAGATGGGCGGCTTCGTGTGCTGCGCGAGCGGCTTCGAGAACCTTCTCGGCACCTTCGACGGCAGCTCTTCTCTTGGCGGCCTCGGACTCCGCTGACTCTAGAGCCGTCGAAGACTTTCGCAGGGTTTCTTCCTGTTCGACCAGTTGACCTTGAGCTTCGAGCACCTTGCCGGCGGCCGTCCGCAGAGAGCGCAAGGAATCGGAGGCATTGGAACGGCGCTCTTCGGCTGAAGCCGACGCAGCTTCCAGCCGAGCAACCTCGTTCTCCGACTGGGCGAGCTTTGCGGCTCGCTCCCTGTAAGCGCTTTCTTCCTCGGCCAGGGCGCTCTTCTGATCTGCGAGCTCCTTCTGGGCCTCGGCCAGGACGCTGGCATCGTCATCGAGATTCGGCAGTGCGGCGGCCGCACTCTCGAGGACATGCTGAGCCTTGGTCAGGGACTCCGGCGTGAGGCTGACTTTGGCAGCCTCGTCGAGCTTGGTCTGAGCGGCTGTGCGCTTCCCGAGCTGGGAGCGGCGCTGGGCTTCGAGCTCTTGTCGCTTGAGGCTGAACGCCGCCTCGAGCTCGACGACCTCGCCGAGGGCCGGGATGGCCTTCGCAGCCTGCTCGAAGGCGTCTGCGCTCAGGCGCGTCGCTTCCGCCCGGGCAGTCTGCTCGGCGCCCTGAGTGACAAGGCCGTCGTAGCGACCCTTGATCTCCTCGAGCTTCTCGACCATGCCTTTGCAGTTCTTGACGTCAGCCTTAGCCGCCGTCCAAGCCGCGGCGGGATCGGGCAAGAGCAGTTGCCGCTCGGCACGTCTCGTCTCAAGTGTTGGCTCGACTTGATCTCTTCGCAACTGCACGGCTTGCTCGCGGATCTCGTCGAGTTCGTCGAGGCGGAAGACACCTTTGAGGATCGCCGCCCGGAGGGCCGGCTGGGCGATGAGCAGCGTCTGGAACTTGCCCTGAGGGAGAAGGACGGCGGCGAGGAACTCGTCCCGGCTGAGGCCGATCAGCTCCTCGATCGCTGCGTTGACGGCCCCTCCGCCCTCGACCATCGGATGATCTCCGGGGCTACTCAGGCAGGCGAGCTTGTGGACTGCAGGCGGGTAGTTCCCACGCGAAACCGACCGCGTCGCCCGCCAGCGTTCGCCGTCGGCGTCGAAGTCGAGCGTCACGCTCATCGTCTTCGTGTCAGAGGAGATCAGCGTTCCGGGCTGCTTGCTGTAGGTCGCGCTGTTGTAGAGGGCGTAGGCGATCGCTTCGAGGATTGAGCTCTTTCCGGCCCCCGTCGGCCCGACGACGGCGGCGAGATCGACGTCGTCGAAGAGGAGTTCGCGTTCCGTTCTCCAGGAACGAAGCCCGGCAATCTGGAGCCGGACAGGTCTCACGAGCTGACCTCGACGCTTGGAGATTTGCGCTGCAGCTCGGGTAGCTCGGCGCCCTCATGCAGCACGCGGAACGTCGCCAGCACTTCCTCAACCGTGCTCGCGCGGACGCCCGTCTCGTTGAGGTACTCGGCGAAGAGTTCGGGAATCGGCGCTTCGACCTCCGGAGGTAGGTCGCCGAGCTGGAGCGCCGCTTGCTGCTGGGCAGCGCAAACTTCAACGACCTCGAGGAGGACAGCCTCCGGGAGCAGTTCTTCGACCTGGGCTGCGAGTTCGCGGGCGGGCTCTTCCGTGTGGACGATGACCTGGGCGAGAGCCTTCCCGACTCCTTCGCAGAGAGCAGGAAGTTCCTCGAGCTTTCCCTCGATCCGTTTCAGCGGACGACGGATCGAATAGCCGTGCTCGATGATCGTGGCAGGCCGAGCCGGATCGGCCTCGACAAGCACGCAGACTTTGGTGTCGTGCTCCTCGCCGAAATCGAGGGGAATCGCTGAGCCGGCGTAACAGCCCGTCACCGATGCCTGAGGCAGCGGTTGATAACGATGAATGTGGCCGAAGGCGGCGTAGGAGACGGCCGGCAGGGCCGAGGCGTGAGCGGCGTAGCCATCAGAGACCGTGTAAGGCCGCTCGGAACGAGTCACCTGCGCACCGGTCACATGGAGATGGGCGGCGAAGAGCAGCACGTCACGATCAGGCTGCAGTCCATCGGCCAAGCCCTCGGAGAGGATCCCGGTGATGTTGCGGAGCCGATCGGCGTAGGAGGCCGTCCAGGTCGAGGAGTCCTCGAATGCCTTGACCATCCGATGGGCCGAGATGAAGGGAACCGAGGCCAAGCGGATGCGCTGCTGCGCGCCAGCGGCCTCAAACTCGAGGATGCCGCCTTCGGAGGGCAGCCGAACAACATCGACGAAGTGAAGCCGGCCCGGCTGGAGGACGCTGCCCAGGAACTTGAGGAGATGCGGGGAGTCGTGGTTCCCGGCGAGAACGACAACCGGCGAGAGCTCGGCCAGGAGACGCAGCGTGTCGCAGGCCAGCTGGAGATCGTCTACCGCTGGCCGCGGGCCGTCGAAGAGATCGCCGGAGTGGATCGTCAGGTCGGGCGAGAACTCGCGTGCGACTTCGATGGTTTGCTGGAGAACATCGGCGAGGTCTTCGCGCCGCTCCGTGTGGCCGTTCGTGCGGCCGAGATGCCAGTCCGAGACGTGCAGGAGCCGCACTAGTCGACCTCTTCGCCCCGGGCCATGCGGATGCTCTCTTCGACCTGCCGCGCGGCCGCCTCGGGATCGGCGATGCCCGCTTCGCTGACGTGGGTCGCGAAGGGCGGGAAGGGGAAGCGGATCGGGATCGGCGCGGGGACGATCGGCTGATCGATGACCATCGTCCCCGGTAGGAAGCGCGCCGCCCGCTGCCGCAGTTCCGGCGTCAGGAACTTGTACTCCGAGGCCTCACTGGCGTCGAGCCGCCCGGCGACCTTGAGTGAGGCGTTGCGAACGATCGCCGCGTCAACATCGAGGGCCGACTGTTGAGCGCCGATGAGGAGCACGCCGAGCGAGCGGCCGCGCTCGGCGATGTCGACGAGCAGTTCCTTGATTGGACTATGGCCAGCCCGCGGCGCGTACTTGTTCAGCTCGTCAAGCAAGACGAAGCGCAGCGGCTCGCGGCCCGTTCCCTGCTTGGACTCGAAGATCTCGTTGAGGAGCGCGCCGACGACAAAGCGCTGCGCCGCTTCATGGAGCTTGTGGATGTCGACGACCGTGATGTGCCTGTTGAGCTCGACGCGTGGCAGTCCGACAGCGACAAGATGGCCCATCCGTGGGGCGAGTGCCATCAGCCGACGGACGAAGGCCGAGAGCGTCCCACCTTGTGCCCCGGCCTGCCAATCAGGATCGCCGCCGCCGGGGTCGCATCTGGCTCCGACTTCCTCGATCAGGTCGTGAAAGTCGCGGATAACTGTGCCGTCGGCGTCGTTGCGGGGCTGACGCCCGGCTTCGACGACGCGCTCGAACGTGTAGCCGGTTCCTTGAGGCGGTGCGGCGATGACGACCGCGCCGCTGCCGTCTTGATGCGGGTAGGCGTAACGGGCCAGCTGAACGCGGACACGCTGCTCAACAAAGCCAACCTGCGTGCGCCGGTCTTCGTCTTCGGTGAAGCAGAAGCGCAGAAGGCCGAGACGAATGAAGTCCCAGGGCGTCCAGCCGTAGGCGCTGACCTCGCGGTGAGCGCGGCTCTCAATGTCAGGGACCACGGCGTGCTCGGCGGTCCGCTGGCGAGGGACAAAGATCTCGACGTTCGAGAAGGGCCGCGGCTCGGAGACGCCGAGGACATCCCAGCGCGCCCGACTGTCAGCGTCGAAGCGGGTGTTCGGCCGATCGAGATGAAGAAGGTCCTCGCCCTTGGCGTTGAAGACGAGGGCCCGAGTGTTCGGCGCGTGCTGGCCGAGCAAGCTCCGGCCGGCTTCTGTCTCGAGGATGCTGTAGAGGAGGAACATTGCGTAGGAGGTCTTCGTCGCCACGCCCGAAATGCCGGTGATGTTGACGTGCCCTCCCTGTTGCCCCGAGAGGAATGACCAGTCGGCATAAACCGGCTGGCCCGACTGATCGAGCCCGACGGCCAGGCGCTGCTCCATCTGATCGCAGAAGAGAGCGGCGTCCCTCGTCGCTCCAGCCGCACGGCGGACGACAGAGCCAGGAGCCGGGGCGATCCAGAGCTCGGGAATCGTCCTCAGCACCTGCACCTCAACACGCCGCACACGTTCGCCAGGCTGGGTCTGGTCGACGGCGATGCGAGCCGTGTCGGTAGCCCACTGGGCTCCCTCGTAGTACCCGCTCTGGTCGACGACGATGCCGTAGTGGCTGACGGTGCGGCCGTCGGGCAACTCGTCGGTCAAGCAGACGAGATCGTCGAGCTGAACGACCGCATCGTCGTTCAGGCAAACCGTGAAGCGGTCTGTCGTCGCCGGCACCGACCCGTCGACGAGGCCAATCACAGGAGCCTCTGTCAGCGCGTCGTCGGTCAGCGATGAAGTCTCAATCTCACTCACGAGGTCTCCTCCATGACTGTCTCTTCCCGCCGCTGCCGCAACAACCGCGCCGCTTCCCTGACGGCCAGCGATGCCTGACGTGGATGCCCCAGACGTCGCCGGAGATGCTCTTCGAGCGTCCCGATCGGCTGCAGGTTCTGCGGTGCTCGCGGGTCGATGTGGCTGATCCCGGCAAAGCGAGGCAGCGCTCCGGATAGTTGGTTTGCAACCCGCGTCGCTTCGACAAGGCCCGAGCTCTGTGGGAACTCGAGTCGCACAATCCCGTGCCAAGGCCCGTGCTGGGCTGAGCGCTCGACGAGCCTCAGGTAACAGCTGTAGCGGTCGGAGACGGCAAAGAGTGGGCTGCGCTGGCCGCCGGCGAGGGAGCCGATCTTCGCGTGCTCTTCGGGCACGAGGAGGGGCCGGTGATGCGTCTTGACGTATCCGCAGACCGGCAGGTCGGTCGAACGGACGAAGCTCAGAGGCCCATCACAGACGACGGTCCAGCCTTCGAGAGCAAGATCCTCGGCAAGGCGACCTTCTGACTGGCGCATCCGTCGCTGCAGCTCATCGCGCGGCGCATCCGGATCGGTGTCGGCGATCGAGGCGCTGAGCCAGCGATAGCCGCCGCGAACATCGGGCAGGTCGGTCTTGAAGCCGCCGCCCCAGATCACAAGCCGCGTCGCCTGAATGTGGCCGCAGCGAATCCTCCCGGCCTCCCAGAGCGCTGCGCCCCGGGCGTGGACGCCGGCGACCCCGTGCACATAAGCGCCACTTCCCGGACCTTCCAGATAGAGGTAGGCGTCGCCGCGGCGGACGCCATCGACGAAGGCCAGGTTCTTCGGAGGATCAACGTCGACAGGCGAGATCCCGAACTCCGCTGCCTCCTCGACGATCTCGACGGTGCCGCCACCATCAAGATCGGCATCAATGTGGAGTGGCGTCCCGTAGTGCGCCTGCCACTCCTCAACGTAGACGCGTCCGTCTGTCACACATCACCCCTGTGGTCGTCCTCCGCCTCCCCTCTGAAGCGGGCAGGGGAGTATCGGGAGGGCACCGGACAGATAGGCATGGTCAGATACTGCCGTGCTGACGACAGATCGCCATCGCCTCATCAAGGAACGTTGCGCCGAGCTCCGGGGCGATGTTCATTGTCATCGTGATAACGATCGGCCCAGCGTTGATCGTCTCCGGCTCGAGCCGTTCCTTGAGCGCGATCGCCGCCTTCTCACGAGCACGCTTGTCCAGGCCAGCTAGCGAGCCGAGAACCTCGGCTACACCTTCGCCGGAGGGCTTGCATTTCGGTTGCAGCTCCATCAGCCTCAGCGCCTCATCGCGTAGGGCGCCAGGGTCGATCGAATCGACGTGGTAGATGGCCGATCGCAGGAGTGAGCTCAGCCGAACCCAGGCGTACTTCTGTACGAGATCGAGCGTGCGAGCGTCGGACGCGAAAGCCTGAAGGTACTGAGCCTGCTGATCGGGGCTCAGTTCGGTAATTCGGCACTGGTAGTAGCCAGGCTCCGGGACGAGACGGCCGCTGAGATCAGCACGACGCAAGCCCGCGTCGATCGGCAGAGCCGACAGGAAGCGTGTGCGCCCGAGCAGCTCCTCCTCTTTGGCGGCCGCCGCGGCCCTGGCATCTGCCTTCTTCTCGAGCCGGCCGCGCGTACTCGCATAGCGCTTCTCATCAATCGCGCCGAAGCGATAGGCGTTCTCGAGTTGCCGGATATGGTTGATGACGAAACGAGGCACCCGATTGCCGCTGACTATCTCCTGGGTCTTGCCGAAGCCAGTGGCGAAGTACTGGTGGTTGAGCTGAGTGCCCTCGAGCGCGGCGACTTTCGCTTCGAGGGCGTCGAGCACACGCTGAGCTTCTTGACGGCGGCCACAGGCGACCAACCTCTCAGCTAGTTCGAGGCCCGGGCTGATCAGCTGATAATCAAGGCCGGGCAGCCGCTGTTGAAGGTGCAGCGGAGCCCCTGGCCTTGGAGCAGGAGCCGGTGGCGGCTCAGCGAGCAAAGGCTCGAGCCAAACAAGAGCGTCCTCCAAGGCCCAGTCGTCGAGAGCAATGTGCAGCAAGCGCAGCCGCACCGACCAGAGGTACCCAGCAGCCGAGCGGTTGTCGGAGTTCAGCGACATCGACGACTCGTCGACGCCCGTGCGAGCGGCGATCGCGGCATGAAGCTGCTCATAGGCCCGGTTGACGGCAACCATCGCTTCATTCGAGCCGCCACGATCGGGATGGCAGCGGAGAGCCGCGGCGCGATAGGCCTCACGGAGTCCCTTGAAGTCAACGTTCTCGTCGACGCCGAGCAGACGCATCCCTTCGGAAGCCTCTACGGGCCTCAGACGGACAGTGATTCCGGTTTGTGGCTGCGGAGCGGGTTCGCTCCGCCTCAAGATCTCGTCGATCCACTCCAGGCCCTCGCCCTGGGCCGCGGCAAGAAGGCGTTCCAGCGCACCCTTCAACTGATCGTGGAAGTCGCGCTTTTGCTCGACGGTCTTCAGCGAGAAGTAGTAGGCCTCGTACTCGCGCGCCGAGAAGAAGGCGTCGGCAACATCATCTTCGAGATAGTCCAGCGGGCGCCGCTGATCGATGAGCCGCCCTTCCACACCGCCTCCCTCTTGCCGACCTGTTGTCAGAGGTTGGCACGGTCAGTCGGAAGGCGCAAGCGCCCGCATGGGGACGTACGCCGCTTGGCACAGCGGGCGGCTCCGCCGGATGCGCCACGGAGCGCACCCAGGGTTACTCGATCGTTCGGAACTGTCCATACGACCGTCCCGCGATCTCCGCCGTACCTGAAGCCAAGAGCCACAGAACTCATCCACGAGCGCGAGGCCGCGCCCTGAGAGAACCTGAGGCCGTCCTCGAGGCAGCTATTCGCGAGCCTGCTTGACCACCTGCGTTGCGGCTCGGTTGACCTCTGAGCCCAGTCGCTTGAGCCATGCCTCCGGGTCTCCACCGACATGGGCCTCTGCGTGGCGCGATCCGCTCACGGTGGTGTAGCAGGCGTCGGGAAGAGATCCGCGAGCGACGGCAGCCCGGCCTGCTCGAGCGCTGTTTGCAGCCAGACGGTTTCGCGCGCGTACATCTCCCTGAAGAGTTCACTGCTGTCGCGGTCGTTGATGGGCACGATCACGACTTCCCTGCCTCGCAGCGGCCGAAGGGGGTAGCGCAGCGCAGCTGCTCCGGATTCAGTCTCAGCAGCTTGGTCGTGGACCTGTCCCTGCGCGAGGACGGCACCGCTGCTGAGGACGAAGCCGCCCAGATACGAGGGCGCGGGATCAAACGCCGCTCGCAGAGCCTGCTCGAGCTCGGGCAACCGTCGCTCAAGCGGCCGGGTCACCCAAGGGGTCGCCTGCCACACCCCGTCTCGAAGGTCGGCCCGTACCCAGACAGGAGCCGAACAGGCGAGTGCTGCCGCCTTCTTGCCCAGCTGCCTAACGATGCGCGGCCACAGGTCTTGCTCCAGCGAGCGGGCACCGACATAGAACTCCGCCTCGCCCTCAGCCGACGGCGGCAGAATCTCCACCGTTGCCGCCACCGAGTCGAGACGCTCCGGCTGCCCCGTCACAGCCACGCGCCGCATCACCGTCCGGACATGCTCGATAAGCTGCTCCTCCACTGCAGGGTCGAGTTGCGGCGCGATCTCAGCGCGAATGCCGACACGGTGATGCTCGATGTGCAGCGACGTAAAGGCCGCGAAGAGCCGATCGCTCTGCCTCATGGACTCTCGAAACACGTCCGTCGGATAGAGCGTGTACGCCGAGACGACGACCTCACGACCCCCGGCGGTAAACAAGACATCGGCGGCACCCTGTCCCTGCTGCCCACCGGGGAGCGGCCGCTCGAAGCATGGAGCGATCCCAGCGGCAAGGAGCAGGCCCCCCAGCTCGAGCTCCAGGCGGCAGTGCATCCAGCGGTGGTGCTCCCTGTGGGCACGGAGATCCGTCTTGAGTTGCTCGATCCCCAGAGCGTCCTCGAGGAGGCGTAGGCGCAGTGCCAGCTCGAGCAGCTCGGCGAAGTGCATCGGATAGCCGAAGGCGGCAGCGATCTCCGCAGGGAGCAATGGCGAGTCGCCGAGTCTCTGCCTCAGCTCGTAGGTCTCCTCCGGCCAACGCTCGCCGAGCACGCTCTCGAGCACCCCGAGCGACCACAGACCCGCCTCATCCCACGCTCTCAGCTGGCGGCTCCGGATCTCCCAACGGAAAAGCTCCCACGTCGGAGGCTCGATAGGAGGGCGTTCCTCTTCCGCGAACTGCACACTCTAAGTCTGCCGTTACTGGCTAGTCAGTCTTGTCCGAGGGGACTCCAGGCGAGGGCAAGAGCTAACAGACTGGCTTGTGTCGAGTCCGTCCTAGAGAATCGGCTCCGTGCCGATCGTCGGATGTGGTTCACGCGTAGATCAGGCCGCGCGGCAAGGGCGCACGCTTTGAGTCGTCCTCCGGACGAAAGTCATCCCCTTCGAGCGTGGTGGCGCCGACAGGTTGCCGACCAGGCGCTCGCAAGAACGCGCTCGATCATTCGCGTGCGCCAGCATGAACTCGAGGTGTTGATCGAGGAGGCCCGTGCACGCGCCGGCCAGCCTCAGCTCACGACTCGCCTCGCACGCGCAGAACTACTTGTGCGTGAGCAGCCAAGACCTGACGATCGCGCCTCGGCGGAGGAGTTGCTCGCCCAGCTTGACACGATCGTTCCGATGGTCGTGAGCGACCACCAACTATGCCTCATGGCCGAGAGGGAATGCGCGGCGGCCGGCATGACGCTCAGCGAAGTCGAGCGGCGACGCGCAAGTCAAGTGCTTGAGGCCAACCCGACGTTTGATCTCAGTCCGGTGGATCGCCAGCAGCTGGAGTGTCTGCTCGATGCCGCCGTGCGTGAGCGAGCCAACCGTGCGCGTGATGATCGGATATTGGCTGAGCTTCGCAAGAACTACCTGACGTGGCTAAGTCTGATGCTGTTGCTCCTTCTCCCGGGCGCAGCCCTCGCGGGGGTTGCCGCCGATCGGTACGGCACGCCCCGACATGGGTTGTGGGCGCACATCGTGCTTGCCGTCCTCGCCGGGGCTCTTGGGGGCACCCTCAGCGGCGTAATCAGACTCCAGAAGCCAGAAGTTCAGCTTGGCAAACTCAGGAACCTCGGGCTCGCACTGTTCGCCCAGCCGCTTCTCGGCGCGGTCGGAGGGCTCGTTCTCTTTGCCATCTGGCGAAGTGGCCTCCTTGCGGTCAAGGGCCTCGATGACCGCGATTGGTCGTCGACTGCTGTAGTTGCATTTGCGGGCGGCTTTTCTGAGCGGCTGTTC